>Ga0209987_10000001_pt1 | contig 114121 bp, 102 predicted proteins | sample N074metaG_FD_182134 | JGI IMG/M metagenome (GOLD analysis project Ga0209987, IMG submission 182134) | Deep subsurface microbial communities from Kermadec Trench to uncover new lineages of life (NeLLi) - N074 metaG (SPAdes) (version 2) | ecosystem: Environmental > Aquatic > Marine > Ocean...
GCGAACGGATCAACTGACCGAGATCCCTGAGCTGCATCTCGCCTTGCTCGATCCACTCGAGCGCACCGGGACCCGACACCGCTTCGATGCGCCGGACCCCCGCCGCGATGCCAGACTCGCTGACCACTCGCAGCACGCCGATGTCGCCCGTGCGGCGCACATGAGTACCGCCGCACAGTTCCACCGAGAACCCCTCACCCATCTCCAGAACGCGCACCGAATCGCCGTAACGTTCGCCAAACAGCGCCATGGCACCGCGCGCAATGGCGTCATCGTAATTGAGAATCTCGGTGGTGACTTCGGTGTTGCGCTGGATCTCCGTGTTCACCAGGGCTTCGATCTCCGCGATCTCTGCGGGCGTTACCGGCTCGCCATGCGAGAAATCGAAACGCAATCGCTCGGCATCGACCAACGATCCACGCTGTCCGACGTGACTTCCCAGCACCTCGCGCAGCGCCGCGTGCAGCAGATGAGTCGCCGAGTGGTTCAATGCGGTGCGCCGGCGCAGCTCCGGATCGACTCGAGCCGAGAGCCGGTCGCCCACCGCAAACGAGCCGCTCTGTACGACGCCCAGATGCAGGTACTGATCTCCGCCGGGAATCGTGTCCGAGACCTGGAATGTTGCCTCCGATCCTCGCATGACGCCGCGGTCGCCGACCTGTCCGCCCGACTCTGCGTAAAACGGTGTGCGATCGACCACCACAACCCCGTTGTCTCCCACGTCCAGGGTCTCCACCGAGTCGAGAACATCGTTCTGTCGCCGATACAGCGCCAGCACCGTGGCGTCTTGTTCGAGGCCGTCGTAGCCGGTGAAGTCGACGGTTGAATCGAGGCGAATCTGCTGGCCAAGGTCGGACTGGAATCGACTGGCGGCCCGGGCCCGCTCACGCTGTTGATCCATGAGCTGCTCGAAAACCGTGCTGTCTACCGTCAGGCCTTTCTCCCGCGCCACATCCGCCGTGAGATCGGCGGGAAAGCCAAACGTGTCGTATAGCTTGAATACCACCTCGCCCGGAATCGTGTTTCCGTCGAGATCCGCGATCGACTTGTTGAGCAGTTCCATCCCCTGCGAGAGTGTTTCCGCGAAGCGTTCTTCTTCGCCGAGCAGGATGCGTTCGATACGTTCACGCTGCCCGGCAAATTCCGGATAGGCCTCCCCCATTTCCTCCACCAAAGGCCCAACCAGCTTGTGAAAGAAACGCTCGTTGATGTCGAGTTTGTGTCCATGCCTGAGGCCGCGGCGAATGATCCGACGCAACACATAACCTCGGTCTTCATTGCTTGGCGTGACGCCATCGGCGATCAGGAACGCGCTGGAACGGATGTGGTCGGCAATCACGCGCACCGACGGGTTGCGCATCAAGCCTTGATCCTCACGGATCCCGGCAATACGTCCGGCCGCCACCATCAACCCGTGGAAGATGTCCGTTTCGTAGGTGCTGTGCACACCCTGGGTAATTGCCGCAGTGCGCTCCAACCCCAGACCCGTGTCCACCCCTGGGCTGGCAAGCGGCGTCAACGTGCCGTCAGTCGAGCGATCGAACTGAGGAAACACCAGGTTCCAGAACTCCATGTACCGATCGCCGTCTTCATCCAGTGTACCGGGTGGGCCACCGGCCACCTCGGAGCCAAGGTCGAAGAAGATCTCCGTGCAGGGTCCGCAAGGCCCCGTGTCGCCCATGCTCCAGAAATTCTCTTCCAGTGACGTGACACGCTTCGGGTCGACGCCAACGCCATCAACCCAAAGCGCGCGGGATTCCTCGTCGTCCGGGTGTACCGTGACCCACAACCGATCTTCCGGAAGCTGCAACACTCGGGTCACGAACTCCCAGGCCCAGGCGATGGTTTCCTCCTTGAAGTAGTCGCCAAAACTGAAATTGCCGAGCATCTCGAAGAACGTGTGATGCCGGGCGGTGTAGCCGACGTTCTCGAGATCATTGTGCTTGCCGCCCGCGCGCACGCACCGTTGCGCCGACGTTGCACGCGTGTACCCCGGATCTTCGATTCCAATCAGCGCATCCTTGAACGGCACCATTCCCGCATTGGTGAAGATCAGCGTTGGATCATTCACCGGCACCAGCGAGCTCGACGGCACCACGACGTGATCTCGTTCGGCGAAGAACTCCAAAAAGCTCGATCGAATTTCGCTGGTCTTCATGACACCCGCTCGGCGCCGCCAGAGGCGACCTTTGGGCAACGGAACCCCGCCACCCTGAAAAATGGGGCGCAAGTATAAAGGAATCGACGGGCGCTTTTCGCCGCTAGATGTCTCGCGAGGACGATCGCGGTCCAGATCGCGTGCCCGAGTCGCAGAGCGCTGCCGACGCCACGCTCAGTCGTGCATTTGGCCCAGCACGCGGTAGATTACGTCCCCGGGGAAGCCACGCTGGGATAGGAACCGGGCCTGACGGCCCCAGGTGGTTCGTTCGCTGGGATGGCCTTTGCCGAATCGCTTTTCGCGTGCCTGTTCGGCCTTGCACTGCCAGAATTCGCCGGTTTCGGTCAGGATGTCGTCCGCCAACTGATCGTCGATCCCCCGGTCGCGCATCTGGGCTCTGATACGCAACGGGCCCTGACCTCGCTGCAGCCTGGAACGCACGAACCCTTCCGCGAAACGTACGTCCGAGATCAGTTCGAGTTCGACCAATCGCGCGACCACTTCGTCGACCACGTCGGCGGGGTGACCCTTCGCGCGGAGTTTTCGTGCAATTTCCATCCGGCCATGCTCGCGACGTCCAAGCATTCTGACCGCCACGCGCTCGACGTCTCGGTGCGCCGTACTGGTCGTCGCTCCAGCGGTCGTTCCGGTCAGGGAAACGTGCTCGCTCACCGGCCGGTGTTCTCTCGCGTCACCGCAGATCGGCGGCGGTTACATCGACCCTTCGGATTGGGCCGGTATTTCCACTTCAACGGCCGACGCGGACGGCACATCGACTTCCACCACCACTGCTTTCTGTTTCTGTTTCTGTTCTGGGGTCGGAAGCAGTTGGGCGCGGATCGCACTCTCGATCTCCTCGGCAATCGCCGGGTTTGCCTCCAGAAATTCGGTGGCCTTCTTGCGACCCTGGCCGATCCGATCGTTCTTGTAGCTGTACCAGGCGCCTGACTTTTCGATGAGACCCTGCTTGGCGCCAATCTCGACGATTTCAGCGAGTCGGTTGATTCCCGTTCCGTAGAGAATCTCAAATTCTGCCTGACGAAACGGCGGCGCAACCTTATTCTTCACCACTTTGACACGGGTCTCGTTGCCGATGACCTCATCCGCATTTTTGACTGCGCCGATCCGACGAATGTCGAGCCGAATGGCTGCGTAGAACTTGAGCGCGTTACCACCTGTAGTAGTTTCGGGTGAGCCGAACATCACACCAATCTTCATGCGGATCTGATTAATGAATATCACGGTGGTGTTGGAATTCTTGATGTTGGCCGTCATCTTGCGCAACGCCTGACTCATCAGGCGCGCCTGCAGGCCCACATGAGACTCGCCCATTTCACCTTCAATTTCAGCCCTGGGCGTAAGCGCCGCGACCGAGTCGATCACGACCAGATCCACCGCCCCCGAGCGGACGATCATGTCGCATATTTCCAGTGCCTGCTCGCCCGTGTCGGGCTGGGACACCAGCAGCTCATCCGTGTTCACGCCTAGCGCCTCGGCGTAGATCGGGTCGAGAGCATGCTCAGCATCGATGAACGCGCAGGTGCCGCCTCCCCGTTGCGCCTCGGCAATCGCCTGCAATGTCAGCGTGGTCTTTCCGGATGACTCCGGACCATAGATTTCAACCACCCGGCCACGCGGCAGGCCGCCGATGCCCAGGGCGATATCGAGGCCGAGAGAGCCGGTTGAAATGGACGGCATATCCACCTGTTCACGATCGCCGAGGCGCATCATGGATCCTTTGCCGAACTGGCGCTCTATCTGGGATAGCGCGGCTGCTAGTGCGCGCTGCTTTGCACTTTCGCCTTTGGCCATTTCGACCTTTGCGGTGTCACCCTTTGATGCGTCGCGTTTTGCCTTGTTTCGTTCGAGCACCTGTCACCTCTATGTTCTTGCATTGTTTCGACGGACGATGGCGATACTGTATATTCAAACAGTACTCATGGCAACAGCCCAGCGCGAATGCCTTACATGCGCGCCGGCAAGTGTCTGACGCCGCACCTTCGGTTGACGCCCGGGCAAGGCCTCTGATTCACTCCGCCCCTCATGAATCAAGAGTCATGAACCAGGAGCCATGAACGACGCCATGAACAGCGCCGTCGGAACATCGTCGCACACGCCCATGATGCAGCAGTATCTAAGCATCAAGGCGCACCATCCGGAGACCCTGCTGTTCTATCGGATGGGCGACTTCTACGAACTGTTCTTCGATGACGCAAAAAAGGCAGCCGATCTGCTGGACATCACCCTTACTGCGCGCGGCCAATCCGCGGGTGAACCGATTCCGATGTGTGGCGTGCCCTACCATGCCGTCGACAACTATCTCGCGCGACTCGTGGCGCGCGGTGAATCGGTCGCGATCTGCGAGCAGATCGGCGACCCGGCGACCTCGCGCGGACCCGTCGAACGCCGTGTCCAACGGGTCATAACGCCCGGAACGCTGACCGAAGAATCGCTGCTGGACGCGGCCACCGACAGCACCCTGTGCGGCGTCTGCGGCACGGCCGAGCGCTATGGACTGGCCTGGCTGAACCTCGCCAGCGGATCCTTCAGCGTGGCGGAACGCAGCGGCAAGGCGGCGTTGCTCGCCGAACTCGAACGAATCCGTCCCAGCGAACTGTTACTGCCCGAATCGCTGAACGGAGCAGTGGTGCTGCCGGGGGTGCCCAGCACGCTGCGCGACGCACTGGCGTTCGATGCGCAACTGGGTCAGGCCGCACTGACCCGTCACTTCGGTACCCGCGACTTGAGCGGGTTCGGGTGCGACGGGCTGGATCCAGCGCTGGGCGCTGCCGCCGCGGTCCTCGAGTACGCGCGCGCCAGCCAGGGCCAGGAGCTGCAGTTCATCGATCAGATGCGCCTGGTGAGTGACGACGCCTGCATCGTTCTGGACGCGCATTCGCGCCGCAATCTGGAAATCGATCAACGTCTGGATGGCAGTTCCGAGCACACTCTGCTCGCGGTGCTCGACACCACCCGTACGCCCATGGGACATCGACTGCTGCGCGCCTGGCTCAACGCTCCGCTGCGCGACATCGCCATCCTCCAGGCCCGGCAACAGGCGATCGGCGAACTGCAGGAGGCCTACCTCGACGAGGCGCTACGCGAACCGCTGAAGCGCATCGGCGATCTACAGCGAATTCTCACCCGGGTCGCTCTGCGCAGCGCGTTGCCGCGGGATCTAGCCCGCCTGCGGGACGCCCTCGCAGCATTGCCCGAGGTCGGCCAACCACTGGACGAAGTAGTTGCGGTACGGCTTCGGGCGCTGAAACCAGACGCCGGCGCGTTCGCCGATCTGCAGGCGCTGTTGACGCGTGCGATCGTCGCCGAACCCCCAGCCGTATTGCGTGACGGTGGGGTCCTCGCAAGCGGCTACGATGCACAACTCGATGCGTTGCGTGCGACCCGCGCCGACGCAGGTCAGTGGCTTGCTGACCTGGAGGTCCGCGAACGCGATGAGACCGGCATTGCCACGCTGAAGATCGGCTACAACCGTGTGCACGGCTATTACCTGGAAACCTCGCGCGCGAGAGCCACCGATGTGCCCGACCACTACATCCGGCGCCAGACCCTGAAGAACGCCGAGCGATTCATCACGCCGGAACTGAAGGAGTTCGAGGAACGCGCGCTGTCCAGTCAGTCGCGGGCACTGGCCCGCGAGCGCGAACTGTATGTCCAGCTACTGGAAATCCTGAACGAGGATCTGGGTCGCCTGCGCACCTGCGCCGAGGAAATCGCCGAGCTGGATGTGTTGTGTTGCCTGGCCGAACGGGCCCGCACGCTCCGGCTCGAACCACCCGTGTTCAGCGACGCGCCGGAGCTGCTGATCACCGAGGGACGTCACCTCGTGGTGGAGCAGGTCCAATCCGAGCCGTTCATCCCCAACGATCTGACGCTGGACGAGAGCCGACGCATGCTGATCGTCACGGGCCCCAACATGGGCGGCAAGTCGACTTACATGCGCCAGGTCGCGATCATCGTATTGCTTGCCTACACCGGCAGCTTCGTGCCCGCGCGAACCGCGCGGATCGGCCCCATCGACCGGATCTTCACCCGCATTGGCGCCGCCGACGACCTGAGCGGCGGACGCTCCACCTTCATGGTCGAAATGACCGAAGCCGCGAGCATCCTGCACAATGCCACGGCCAACAGCCTGGTGCTGCTGGACGAGATCGGGCGCGGTACGAGCACGTACGACGGCCTGGCATTGGCCTGGGCCAGTGCCGTACATCTGGCCCGCAGCACGCGTTCTTTCGTTCTGTTCGCGACCCACTACGTCGAGTTGACCAGCCTCGCCGAGTCGCTGGAGTCGGTCGCCAACGTACACCTGCGCGCCACCGAGCACGAGGGTCGCATCGTGTTCCTGCACAGCGTTCAGGACGGTCCCGCAAGCCAGAGCTATGGAATTCAGGTGGCGCGCCTCGCGGGCGTGCCTGACCCGGTACTCGAAATCGCGCGAGAAAAACTAACGGAACTCGAGTACAACGCGCACCGGGCGACGGCGTCTCCGCTGCAAGCGGATCTGTTCGCGACGTCACGCGCCGCCATCAGCGAATCGGACGTGCACGAACCGGTCAGCGATCCGTTGCGTGACGCGCTCGAGGGTATCGAACCAGACGACCTGAGCCCGCGTGAAGCGCTCGAACAGCTCTACCTGATCAAGTCGCTCAGCCGCCGCACGCCGCGCTGACGCGCCTGTACAGCGCTGCATTTGTCGTTAGAATACGGCAGTTTTGCGGTAGCATTGATCCCATGACCTTTGTAGTAGGCGAGAATTGCATCAAGTGCAAGCTCACGGACTGCGTCGAAGTGTGTCCGGTGGATTGCTTCTACGAGGGGCCCAACATGCTTGTCATCCACCCGGATGAGTGCATCGACTGCGCGCTGTGCGAACCGGAATGCCCGGTCGATGCCATCTATTCGGAGGATGAGTTGCCGGCCGGCCAGGAGGAGTTTCTCACCTTGAATCAGGAACTTGCGGACACCTGGCCGAACATCACCGAGATGAAGGATGCGCCGCCGGATGCGGACGACTGGCGCGAAGTCAAGGATAAGGCGAAATATCTGGAGCGCTGATCCGCTTACCCGCCCTATCCGCCTATCCGCCCTACCCGCCTATGAGCCGACCCGGATTGACCGGGTTTCCATCGCGACGAATCTCGAAGTGCAGCCCCACCGGCCGCGCAACCTTTGCCAGCAGCCCTCCCAGCTTGATCCGCTGGCCTTCGCGCACGGCAATCTCATGATTCAACGAGTAGGCGCTGAGATAGTGGGAATCGTGCTTGATGATCACCAGGCTTCGGTAACCGCGCAACCCGCCCCCCGCATACACCACCTCGCCCGCGGCCGCGGCAAGCACCGTCGAACCACGCTCGAGCTCGAAGTCGATGCCCTTGTTGCCGTTGCCGAAACCACGCGCAATCCGGCCATCGGTGGGCCAGCGCCACTGGCGCACGGAAGCAACCCGGGCGGCCGGGCGCGGGGCGGACTTTCGGGGCCGCGCTTTCGGCTCCGCGGTCCGCGCGGCGCCATGCAACCTCAAATGCTGCCCGGGCAGGAGCAGAAACGGTGGCGCGATCCCGTTCAGGCGCGCCAGGCGCAGGTAGTCCTTGTCGAATCGCCAGGCGATCGAATACAACGTATCGCCTTTGCTGACCACGTAGTCGACCGTCTGCGCATCGCTGACCACCGAGCGCTCGACCACCGGGGGAGTCGCCGGCGCCGCGCAACCCGCAACGACGAACACAATTGCCACAAATGTCCGCGGCATTTTCAAGCGCGCGCAACGGTCCCCGCATCGCGCGCGAGAACCAGCAGACCCACGACCCCAAGTCCCAACAGGACGGCCGCCATTACCCCGAGCAGCATCGGCTCGTGACCGCTGAGGTGCTGATACATCCACGGCATCACAGGCAAGTCGCCAGCGCCTGAAGCACCGGTCCGCCACGGCCACAGTTTGACCAGAGAACCGGCCATGAAGCCCGTCAAGGCCGCCATCACAGGCCCATAGTGGCGGCGCATCAGAAAGGACAGCACCCGGGCAAACGCCGCCAGCCCCGCTACGCACCCCAGCGCGAGCATCGCCAACCGGTCGATCTCGAGATCCGCCACCGCAACGATCACCGACGGATACAGTCCCAACAGCAGCAACATGTAGCCACCGGACACGCCCGGCAGAATCCATGCCGATACGGCGATCATGCCGCCCACGAACAACCACAGCGGCGTCGGTTCGAGAGCAATCGCTCCTGACAAGCTCAGCAACAGACCCGCAGCAAGGCCGAAGGGCGCGACCCGCATCAGGTTGCGGGGTGAGCTGTGCCGGGCGATGTCGATGCATGAACCGACGATCAAGCCGAAGAAAAATGCCCAGACCAGCAACGGCATCGAATCGAGCAACTCCAGGATCACCCGGGCAAACAGCAGAATGCTGGTGACCATGCCCGCACCAAGCACCGCCAGGAAGCCCAGGTTGGTGGTCCGCCAGAACGCCACCACGCCATAACGCAACCGGGCCACGGAACGAATGGAAAGACCGGCGATCGTGTCCAGCAGCTCACGATAGATTCCAGTGATGAACGCAATCGTGCCGCCGGAAACGCCCGGAACCACTTCCGCCATACCCATCGCCGTGCCACGGAGAAAGATGCCGGCCCAGCGCCGCCAGGAACGCCGCGCCATCAGTTGCGCGTGCCCCGCAGCAACGGGACGAAGCGCACGTATTCCAGGCTCTGTTCGCTGAAACCCGCGTCGTCACGGTCGATGATCAGTAATTCCTGCAAACCCTCGTCGCCCACGGGAATCACCAACCGACCACCGATGGCAAGCTGGTCGTAGAGCGCACCCGGGACGTGCCGCGCGGCCGCGGTCACGATGATTGAATCGAAGGGCCCCTGGTCTGCCCAACCCACATTGCCGTCCGCGTTGCGCATTCGCACATTGCGCAGCTTCAGCGCCCGGAATCGTGCGGCGGCGCGTTCGATCAGGGGCGCAATGCGTTCGACGGTGTAGACCTTTTCGGCCAGCGCGGCGAGTACGGCCGTCTGGTAACCCGACCCGGTGCCGATCTCCAGCACCACCGCGCGCGGTCGATTGAACAGGGCCTGAGTCATGAGCGCGACGATGAACGGTTGGGAAATCGTCTGGTTGTGGCCGATGGGAAGCGCCGTGTCTTCATATGCCCGGTGCGCGAGCGCTTCGTCGATGAAGATGTGCCGAGGCACGCTGCCGATCACGCCCAGTACCTGCTCGGAGGCGATGCCACGCTCGCGTAGACGCTTCACCAGACGGTCACGCGTTCGCTGGGAGGTCATGCCGATGCCATCCAGATCGAACTCAGCCATCGCTGAAATTCCCGGACGCCACGGCAAAGTGACCCAACTCTTGCACGACGCTGGTCGCATAACTACCGCTGCACAAAGCAAACTCGAGCCGCAGCACGCGCTGATCCTGCTCCCAATGCCAGACAAGATTTTCCGGCAATGCCGCCAGGGCACGGCGCTGCTGCACCAAGCCGATGTGTTCCAGCGGTTCGAGCCAGCGCTCCAAAGGCGCGAGAGCTTCAGCCTCGAGCACGGCGCTGGCGTCTCGAGCGGCACTTCGGCCGCGACCCCAGAGTGGCCCGGTTGGACGGCCCTGGTCCAGCACATCGCCGTCGATGACCAGGTTCCAGGTACCACACCGCACGCGTTCGGCAAGCACCGTGTTGAACAGCAGCGAGCGCGCCGCCGAGAGATAGAGGCCGCGCTTGAACGCGCTCAAACGCCGGCGTGGACGGCGGCTCAACCAGTTCCAGGCCGCGTCGAGATTGCTGCCGTCGCGACCGAACCGCTGCACACCGAAGTAGTTAGGCACCCCGTCGCTGCGCAAGCGCACCAACCGCGCTTCGATCTCATCCGCCGCACCTTGTACTCCCCGCAGTCGGATGCAAAACTCGTTGCGGTCAATCTGGCCACGGCGCAGTTTCCGAGCGTGTCGTGTCTGCGCAAGGATTGTGGCCTCCAGATCAACCGGTAACGCGAGTCGGCATAGCGGCGTAGTCACGCTGAACCACTGACGGGTAACCGCACGCCGGTCCTTCAATCCCGCATACCCCACCGCCGCCAGGCTCACACCCGCGGCCTCGGCCAGCGCGCCCGCCACGCTAATCGTGTTGAGGCCACGCTTCTGGATCCGCAGGAACAGATGTTCGCCCTCGCCGGTTGGCTGAAACCCGAGCTGTTCGTCCACCGCAAAGTCCTCGGGTCGGTCACGCATGACTCCGCCGATGTCGAGACGTGGGTAGGCGCTGGGTAGTTGATCCACGCGGAACGAGGTATCCAACTAGGGCTCGACCACCAGGTAGAACGTCTCCCCTCGTTTTACCATGCCGAGCTCGGTGCGAGCACGGGCTTCGAGTGCCTCCGGGCCCGCCTTGAGCGCTTTGACTTCAGACGCCAGAATGCGATTGCGCTCGCTCAACACCTCGGTGCGTTGCCGTTGCGCGTCGAGCCGCTTTGCGAGTTCGGCATGCTCGACGACCCCGCTGCTGCCGAACCAGAATCGAAACTGCAGGGCAATCAGCAGCACCACTCCCATCACCACCAGGAATCGCATCAGCGGCGAAACTCGGCCCGACCGAGATAGCTTGCGGCGCTGCCCAGATGTTCCTCGATGCGCAGCAGCCGGTTGTACTTGGCGACCCGGTCGGAACGCGACAACGAGCCGGTCTTGATCTGTCCGGCGCCCGTCGCAACGGCCAGATCCGCGATGGTCGTATCCTCGGTTTCACCCGAGCGATGGGAGATCACCGTGCTGAAACCGGCGTTCTGCGCCATTCGAATGGCCGCAAAGGTCTCGCTCAAGGTGCCGATCTGATTCAACTTGATCAATATCGAATTCGCGACGCCGGTATCGATGCCGCGCACCAGGATGTCGGTATTGGTCACGAACAAATCGTCACCGACCAGCTGAATCCGCTCACCCAGCGTATCCGTCAACAACTTCCAGCCATCCCAATCCGATTCGTCCATACCGTCTTCGACGGAGAGGATCGGGTAGGTGTCGACCAGGCCGACAAGGTAGCTCACAAATTCTGGCGCATCAAATCGCTGCCCTTCGCCGCGGAGATGGTAAATGCCGTCGGCGTAAAACTCGGATGCCGCACAGTCGAGCGCCAGCGTGACGTCAGTGCCAAGCTCGTAGCCCGCGGCCGCCACCGCTTCCGCAATCGCTTCGAGCGCTGCCTCGTTCGACGGCAGGTCCGGAGCGAAGCCACCTTCATCGCCCACTGCCGTGCTCAATCCACGGTCGCCAAGCACCTTCTTCAAGGCCTGGAACACCTCAGCGCCGCAGCGCAGCGCTTCCGAGAAACGGGTCATGGACACCGGTTGAATCATGAACTCCTGAATGTCGACGTTGTTGTCGGCATGCTCACCGCCATTGATGATGTTCATCATCGGCACGGGAAGCCGCAGCGGCTGTTCGCCCTGGAACAGGTCGGCCAGATGTTCGTAGAGTGCCTTGCCCGTTGCACGCGCTTCGGCCTTGGCGGCCGCAAGTGACACGGCCAGCATGCCGTTCGCGCCCAGGCGGGATTTGTTGGGGGTTCCATCAAGCTCGCAGAGCCGATCATCCAGCGCCTGCTGGTCGCCGGCGTCCAGCCCCAGCAACGCCTCGGCGACTTCCCCGTTGGCCGCCGCAACGGCCCGAAGGACGCCCTTGCCCCCATAGCGTTTCGCATCGCCGTCGCGAAGTTCCAGGGCTTCCCGGGAACCCGTTGATGCGCCGGACGGCGAGCACGCGCTGGCGACGTAATCACCCGCCACGGTGACATCCGCTTCCACCGTTGGATTGCCACGCGAATCCAGCACTTCACGGGCGCGAACAGCAATGATTTCAGCCAACGGTGCCTTCCAGAAATTCGGTCGATTTCACAACCCGGTCCAACTCGACAAGCGTGCCGAGAAGCGGTTCCATCAGATCGAGCGGCCAGGAGTTGGGACCATCGGAGAGCGCTTCGTCGGGCTTCGGGTGCGTTTCGATGAACAGGCCCGCCACCCCGGCCGCTACTGCGGCCCGGGCCAGGACCGGAACCATCTCGCGTTGTCCTCCGGACACATTGCCAAGCCCACCGGGCATCTGCACCGAGTGCGTTGCGTCGTACACCACCGGACACTCGGTGTCGCGCATGATCGCCAGGCTGCGCATGTCCGAGACGAGGTTGTTATAGCCGAAGCTCGCGCCACGTTCGCATACCATGATCTGCTGGTTGCCGGTGGCGCGTGCCTTGCGCACGACGTGCAACATGTCCGAGGGCGCCAGGAACTGGCCTTTCTTGATGTTCACCGGAATTCCCTGCGAGCAGACGTTCTGAATGAAATTGGTCTGGCGGCACAGAAACGCCGGGGTCTGAATGACCGACACCACGTCCGCGACCTCGTCGAGCGGGGTATCTTCGTGAACGTCGGTGAGCACCGGCACGCCGATATCCTGCTTGACCTTCTGCAGCACCCGCAGCCCCTGCTCCAATCCGGGCCCGCGGAAACTCTCATGGGACGAGCGGTTCGCTTTGTCAAATGACGCCTTGAATATGTAGGGAATTCCGAGCCGCGCAGTGATCTCCTTGAGCCGGCCGGCAATGTTCATGACCAATGCTTCGTCCTCGATCACGCACGGGCCCGCGATCAGAAACAACGGATGATCCAACCCGACCTGGAAATCTAATAGTTGCATTAGCGACCGCTACCTTGTGGTTGGGCCGCGTCAGGGTGAGGCGTTCGCCGTCACCACCGCCGCGACGGGTTTCGTTTCCGCTTCGACGCGCTGCAGCGCCGCCTCAATGAAGCCGCGGAACAGCGGGTGCCCGTCCCGGGGAGAGGACGTGAATTCCGGGTGAAACTGGCAGCCCACGTGCCACGGGTGGCCTTCCAGCTCGATGATCTCGACCAGGCCATCGTCCGAGCGGCCCGCAACGCGCAGCCCATGAGCCTCGAACTGCGCTACGTATTTGTGGTTTACCTCCCAACGATGACGATGCCGCTCGTAGACTTCTGCTTTGCCGTACAGGCTGCTGGCGAGCGTGCCGGGAACCAGCTCGCAACGCTGCTCGCCAAGCCGCATCGTTCCGCCGAGGTCTTCATCACCATCGCGTTGTTCGACCTGCCCGTCTTTTTCGGTCCATTCGCTGATCAGGGAAATGACCGGATACGGTGTGTTGGGGTTAATTTCGGTCGAATGGGCGCCTTCGAGACCGATCACGTTGCGTGCGCAATCGATGATGGAGGCATGCAAGCCGTAACAGATGCCAAAATACGGCACACGATTCTCGCGGGCATACTGCGCGGCTTTGATCTTGCCCTCGAAGCCGCGTTGGCCAAACCCACCCGGGACCAGGATTGCCTGCACATCGGCGAGCGAGCCGGTGCCGTTGGCTTCGATGTCTTCGGCGTCCAGAAACTTGATGTCCACCTTGGTCTTGGTCTGAATTCCGGCGTGCATGATTGCCTCGATGAGCGATTTGTAGGCATCGAGCAGATCCAGGTATTTACCGACGATCGCAATCTGCACCTGGTGTTCCGGATGCAACTGCGCCTCAACCACGGCATGCCACTGCGACAGGTCTGCATCCGCGCAGTCGAGTCGGAGCTTTTCAACGACGATATCGTCGAGCTTCTCCTCATGCAGCATCGCCGGTACGTTGTAGATAGACTCGGCGTCCGGACAGGAGATCACCGCGCGCTCCTCCACATTGGTGAACAGGGCGATCTTCTTGCGGGCCGACTTCGGCAGCGGCCGGTCGGAACGGCAGACCAGGATGTCAGGCAACAATCCGATTGAACGCAGTTCCTTCACCGAGTGTTGCGTCGGCTTCGTCTTGATTTCGCCGGCCGTCGCAATATACGGCACCAGCGTCAGGTGAATGAACAGGGTACCGGTAACACCGATCTCCAGGCGCATCTGGCGAATCGCTTCGAGAAACGGTTGCGACTCGATGTCTCCCACGGTTCCGCCGATTTCGACGATGACGACGTCGAAGCCCTCCGCCGCGTCCCGGATCCGGCGCTTGATCTCGTCGGTGATGTGAGGAATGACCTGTACCGTACCGCCGAGATAGTCGCCGCGGCGCTCTTTACGGATCACCTCGGCATAAATGCTGCCGGTGGTGAAGTTGTTCTTACGGGTCATGCGGGTCCGAACCATCCGTTCGTACTGGCCGAGATCGAGATCCGTCTCGGCCCCATCGGCCGTGACGAACACCTCGCCATGCTGGAACGGGCTCATCGTGCCCGGATCCACGTTGATGTAGGGATCCATTTTGACGATGTTGATGTTGAGCTGCCGGGCTTCGAGGATCGCCCCCAGCGAAGAGGTCACAATCCCCTTACCGAGGGACGAAACCACACCGCCGGTGACAAAGATAAAGTCCGTCATTGAAGGGCCATCTTGTAACCTGTTTGGGCGCGTTCAAGATGGGATTGCACGATAGCAAATGCCCCTATCCAGCACAACGTAGTGGCCGAAATGTAGTGGCCGAAATCCTGTTCACTCCTGCGCAAAGAGTTTGCTCACGATACGCCGCGCGTGATTGTGTCAGCCGGCTCCCAGCTCAGGTTCCATCCGCCGACTTCGCAGCGCTCGGTGTGCGCAACCGCAATCCCGGGAAGCGCGGCCAGCACCTCTCCCTTATAGAGTAACGGATAGTCGCGTCGTCGCCAGGGCAGGATCCCGGCTTCGGCGAGAAGTCGCTTGACCGAACGGGACGGACCGCCCGCCAGCGGACGCAGGCGTGCGCCACCACGCCGCAACGTGACCCGGAACGACCCATCGTGCAACCCGGCGCCAGCCGCGCGGCGCGCGCGCAACCGTCCGTGGGGCAATTCCAGGTCGGTGCCCGGTGACCAGTCCACATCGCACCATTCATCCTCGAGCGGCACCTCTCGGACCAGGTACAACCGCCCCGCGTAGCCGCGCACCACCACATCGTCCGCAACCCGCAGTTCAGGCAGCGTATCCGGTTGAGCCAGTTGCCTCACCAGTTCGCCCAACGCCCGTTCGCGGCACCCGTGCACGCCATAGCCCTCAAGCCAGCGGCGCAACAACCGGGTGGGCGCCACAAACGCCAGCAGGTATTCGGTGTCGAGGGTCTCGCCGACGCGCGCGCGATCGACTTCCCGATTCAGCAAGGCCTCCAAGAGCGTGAGCTCCGCTGCCTGGGCGCGCGCCGAGCGTACGATGTTCGCCACCGCATTGGGCCAGCGCTCGACCAGACGGGGCAGTACCACGTGGCGCAAGTAGTTTCGATCATGCCGCGGATCCGCGTTACTGGGGTCATCGAGCCACTCGAGTCGCCGTTCACGCGCGTATTGCTCAAGCCTTCGACGTGGCAATCCCAGCACCGGACGCAGCAATAGCCCACCCCCCAACGGCCGCGACGCGGGCATCCCTCCGGGTCGCGCCGCACTACCACGCAGCAGCCGGAACAGCACCGTTTCACTCTGATCGTCAAGGTGATGCCCCAGCATCAGCACATCGCCCGCTGCGAGGACGCACGCGAACACGTCGTAGCGCGCCGCTCGCGCCGCCGTCTCGACGCTGCCGTGCGCCGGCACGTCGACATCGTGGCACTGAAATTCGATGCCGCGCGCCCGGCAGACGGCCGCGCAATGCGCCGCCCAGGAATCGCTGTCCGGATGAAGATGGTGATTCACGTGCAACGCGATCGGTTGCACGCCCGGCAGCCGTGTCGCCGCATCGAGCACCACCGTGGAGTCGAGACCACCGCTGAATCCAACCCACAACCGCTTCGAACCCGGCCCGTCGATCTCGCCCAGAGCCCGCGTCAACGCCTCGGTTACGAGTTCTCCGCTCACATCGTGGCGCGCGGATAACTCAGGTGGACCTGCTCCACACCAAACTCGGCACGCAGCCGTTCCAGCATCTCGTCACTCGGCACAACCCGCCAGCGCGGCCCAAGTACCACCTGCCCTTCCGCATCATGACGACGGTAGGCCACTGCAACCGCGCATCCCTCGCCACCCTGCGCATCACGAACCGGCTGCAACGCGCGACGCAACCTGGCCGGCAGATCGGGCTGCAGGACGGATCCGTCGACGTCGATCTGCAGCCATCCGGCAAAGTGTTGGCGGGCTTCGTCCATGGTGAACACCCGGGCAACCCGCATCTTCAGCACGCCGCTGAAGTCGTCCGCCTGCGTCTCGCCTTCGACGATGATCACCGCATCTTTCTCGATCTTCCGACGATGCTCCTGGTATGCCTCAGAGAACAACGACAACTCGATTCGGCCGCTGCGATCGTCGATCACGGTGAACGCCATGTCACCACGTCGACCGCGCATGGTCCTGCTGGAAACCACCAATCCGGCGACCCACTGCTTGCCACGAGCGGCCTTCAAATCCGCGATCCGCATTGGGCAGAAGCGCCGGATCTCATCGATGTAGTCGTCGATGGGATGGCCGTTCAAATACAATCCGAGCGTGTCCCTCTCGCCCTCCAGCCGTTCGCGCCGGGTGAGCGGCACCACCTCGATTTCGCGGATCGGTGTTCGTCCCGCCGCGACCGCCACACCGCCAAACAGATCCGCGATCCCGCTGGCTGCGTCACGAGCAACCTGCTCCGCCCCTTGAACGGCATCGCCCAGCGTGCCGAGCAGGCGCGCACGGACGTGTTCCACCGGCTCGTCCGATGCGCCGAATCCATCCATCGCACCGGCTCGGATCAGCGCTTCAAGGACGCGCCGGTTCGCCTTGCGACCATCCACGCGTTGGCAGAAGTCATCGAGGTTGACGAACGGTCCGTTGGCACGTTCCTCGACGATTGCCGCCACCGGCCCTTCACCGACCCCTTTCACCGCACCCAGCCCGTACACGATGGCATCGTTCTGGACGGTAAATCGGAAAGCACTTCGATTCACATCCGGGGCATCGAGACCCAACTGCATGCACTGAACCTCATCGATCAGGGTCACGATCTTGTCGGTGTTCTGCATCTCCGCTGACAGCACCGCCGCCATGAAGTGGGCCGGATGATGAGTTTTCAACCAGACCGTCTGGTAGGACACCAACGCGTAAGCCGATGAGTGGGATTTGTTGAATGCATAACCGGCGAATTTTTCCATGTCGTCGAAAATCTCGTTCGCCAGCGCCGCGGACGCGTCGTTCGCGACCACGCCATCGGTAAACTGCTGACGCATCTTCGCCATTTCTTCGGGCTTCTTTTTGCCCATCGCGGCGCGCAACAAATCTGCCTGACCCAACGTGAAACCCGCCAGATCCTGGGCGATCTGCATCACATGTTCCTGATAGAGCATGACGCCATAGGTCTCCCGCAGCGACCCTTCGAGACAGGGGTGCGGAAATACCACCGGTTTCTTGCCGTGCTTACGGTCGATGTATGCATCGACGGCGCCGGACTGCAACGGCCCCGGACGAAACAGCGCCACCAGGGCAATGATGTCTTCGATCCGGTCGGGCAACAGGCGCCGCATGAGGTCCTTCATTCCGCGCGACTCGAGCTGAAAGACCGCGGTCGTCTCTGCGCGCTTCAACGTCTCGTAGGTCGCCGCGTCATCGAGCGGAATTTCCGCTATGTCGATCTGCGACCCCGCGTCGCGCCCGGCGTTGATCGCGGCGACGGCCCAATCGATGATGGTCAGCGTCTTCAAACCGAGGAAGTCGAACTTCACGAGCCCGGCGCGCTCCACATCGACCAGGTCAAACTGAGACACCAGGCCGCCGCCGGCTTCCTCTGCATACAACGGCACGAAATCGGTGAGACGCGACGGCGCGATAACTACGCCGCCGGCATGACGGCCAACGTTACGCACGATTCCCTCGAGCTGATAGGCCATGTCCATGATCTCAGCGACTTCTTCATCGGCATCGATGAGATCGCGCAACTCGGGCACCTCCGCGACCGCCTTTTCGAGGGTCATGCCCACCTCGAAGGGGATCAGTTTGGAGACCCGGTCCGCAAGCCCATACGGTTTACCCTGAACCCGTGCAACATCCCGCACCACGGCCTTTGCCGCCATGGTTCCGAAGGTGATGATCTGGCTGACCGCATCTTGACCATACAGTTCGGCCACGTGCGCGATGACTTTGTCCCGGCCCTCCATACAGAAATCGATGTCGAAATCCGGCATCGACACACGCTCGGGATTTAGAAAGCGCTCAAACAGCAAGCCGTACTCCAACGGATCGAGATCGGTGATGCCCAGCGCGTAGGCAACCAGCGACCCGGCACCGGAACCGCGTCCCGGACCCACCGGAATATGCTGGCTCCTGGCCCATTCGATGAACTCCATGACGACCAGGAAATACCCCGCGAAGCCCATCCCGATGATGACGTCCAGCTCTGTGCCGAGCCGGTCCCGGTACGGACCGTCCTCGACACCGTCCGGCCGGCGGCGCGCAACGGCAGCGAGTCGCTCGTCCAGCCCGGCACTGGCTCGTTCGCGCAGATAAGTCTCCAGCTGCGTACCGGCCGGCACCGGGTAGTCCGGCAGAAAGTAGGTGTCGAGCTCGAGGGTGACATTGCAGCGTTTGGCGATCTCGAGCCCATTTTCGATCGCTGCTTCGAGTCCGCGGAAGCGCTCGCGCATCTCCGCCCCCGTCGCGAAGTACTGCTGAGCGTTGTAGCGCCGGGGCCGGCGCGGATCGTCCAGCGTCCGGCCCTCCTGAATGCAGACGCGCGTCTCGTGGGCTTCGAAGTGATCCGCATCCAGAAAGCACACGTCATTGCTCGCCACCACTGGAATATCCAGCTCCGCTGCCAGCCCGAGCGCGGCCGTGAGGTACACCTGCTCTCCCTCGCGGCCGGTACGCGTCAATTCGATGTAGAAACGATCGCCAAATGCCTCCCGCCACTGCAGCGCGACCTCGCGCGCCCGGTCGGGATCGGCGTTCAACAACAGCTGACCCAACTGGCCGCCCACACCGCCCGACAGTACGATCAGTCCCGGCGCGCAATCAAACAACCAGTCCCGCTCGACGACACCACGCCGCGCGGCCTGCGTGTACGCCCGGGACACCAGCTCCAACAGAGCGCGGTAGCCGCGATTGTCGATCGCCAACAGGACGCAGCGGTACTCCGCCGCATCGTCCGCGGCCACGTCGCGGAACGCCAGATCCACCCCGATGAGTGGTTTGACCCCCTGCGCGATGCAGGCCCGGTAAAACTTAATCAGGCCGAACAGGTTCGACCGATCCGTTATGGCGACGGCTGGCATGTCCAGTGCTGCGGCGCGCCGCGCGAGATCGTCAATCTTGATCAGACCATCAGCAATCGAATACTCCGTGTGGACTCGCAGATGAACGACCGTATCGGAGAGTGGCGTCACGTCGGCAAGCCTGGCGGGTGACCCATCTCGAGCCAGGTGCGAAGCGGTGCAAAACTGCGCCGATGCAGGGGCGTGGGGCCGTAGCGTCCGAGCGCCGCCAGATGGCGCGCAGTGGCATATCCCTTGTGCGCGTCGAAGCCATACTCCGGATATTCGAGGGCGATGGCGCACATCTCACGATCGCGGGCAACCTTGGCGATGATCGAGGCCGCGCTGATCGCCGGCACCCGGCCGTCGCCACCGACCACGGCAACTGCCGGCATTGGAATCGCCGGGGTCTGCTTGCCATCGACATAGACCACCCGCGGAGCCAGCGGTAGCGCCGCAATCGCGCGCTGCATCGCGAGCAAGGCCGCTTGAAGTATGTTCAGCTGATCGATCTCCTCCACCTCGGCCCGGCCAACCCCAATTCCGACCGCACGGGCCCGGATTTCCCCATTGAGGCGCTCACGCGCTGGCGCAGTCAATTTCTTGGAATCCCGGAGCCCCTCGAAGGACACGTTGGGGTCCAGCACTACGGCAGCAGCGACCACCGGCCCCGCCAACGGTCCGCGCCCCACTTCGTCGACGCCCGCGATTCCTGGTCCGCTCATGGACCACGGCTCGAACAGGTCGCTAGCGTCCAGAATCACGTTCGACCGGCGCCGGATCTCCGGTGGATATCAGGAAGCGCCCCATACTCACTTCGCTCTCGGGAGATTCTGACCAGATGATAGCTTAGCGCGCCGAGCCGGTACCTCACCACCGCTACACGCCTCAACCGACGATCTCAAGCCTCAATCGATGATCTCGCGCGTCGATCACGCGCCAAGCTCTTTCTCGACGCAGATGATCTCGGCGGAGCACGCAGTTTGGCCGTCGACCTGGGCAGTGCAGGCGAACTTCATGACCCGGCTCCGGTCTGCGATGATGCGCGCTTCCATCTCCAGCCGGTCACCGGGCACCACCGGACGCTTGAAGCGTACCGAGTCGGTGCCGCCGAGGTAGTAGATCGACCCGTCCGACGGTTTTCGATCCTTGGTCTTGAACGCGAGAATGCCAGCCAGCTGTGCCATGGCTTCGACCATCAGCACCCCGGGCATCACCGGGTTGCCCGGGAAATGGCCATTGAAGAACGGTTCGTTGGCCGTGACGTTTTTGAAGCCGCGGATGAATGAACCCGGTACCACCTCCAGCACCCGGTCGACCAGCAAAAACGGGTAGCGGTGCGGCAGGTACTCGGCAATCTCGTTGATGTCCATCGAACTCATGGGCTTTCAATCGTCGAGACTGCGCGTCACTGCTTTTCGTTCAACTTCTCGGTCACCTTGCGGGTGATGTCGTGCTTGGTATTCACGTACAACACGGTCTGCTGATTTTTGTTGAGAATGAAGTCGTATCCTTCAATCTCGACCAGATCTTTGAGCACCGCATCCAGCTTCGGCACAATCTGGGAGATGATCTCCTGTTGCCGGTCGTTGAATTCCTTGCGCAGTTTGTTGGCCTGAAATTGAAGGTCAGCTTGCTTGCTTTCGATGTCGTTCACCAGCCGCCGCCGCTCGGAGTCGCTCAAAATTTCGCTGTCTTTGGTGAGCCTTTCTCGCAACGAGGCGATCTCGACCTGGAGCGCAGCCAGGGCGTCCTGATCACTCTGAAGCTCCTGTTGCACCGTCGTGAACAGCGTCTTGGCTTCCTCGCTGTCAGAGATGGCTCGAAGCACGTCCAGCGACGCAACCTTCATTTCGGCAAACGCGCTTACGGCACTCAGCGCCAATGCCGACACCAGGGCCAGCATGAAGCGCCTGACCGAAAAGAGTTTTACTGCTTGAAACACCGCACGGCTCCAGAATTTGTTCTTCGCATAGCAGCCGATTGTACACATAGCGAATGTTCTTTAGAACGACCGTCCCAGTTCGAACTGGAAACTCTCGTCCTCATCGAAAGGACCCTCATTAATGGGTTTCGACAGCGCGAACGTCATTGGCCCGAGGCCCGCAAGCCAGGTGATGCCCACCCCCACGGAGTAGCGCATCTCGTCAAGGTCGAAGCCACTGCAAATGACGCTGACGTTCGGACAGTTGGTGTTGAAAACCTGGCCTGCATCGAAGAACACCACCGGTCGAAACGAACGGTTGTCCTCGATGAACGGCAGCGGAAAGATGATCTCGACGCTGCCTTCAACCAGCAGGTTGCCCCCGTAGGGATCGAAATCCTGGCTGAAGTCGAACGGCGACGGGGTCGATCGCGGTCCCAGCGTGTTCGACTCGTAGCCGCGCACCGACCCGAACCCACCGGCGTAGAAGTGTTCGTAGAACGGGAACGTATCGGACGTTCCGTAGGCGTCGCCAAAACCAAGTTCGGTGCGCAGGTGGAAGGTCAGCGATCGGGTGAACGGGACCGGGAAGTACATCTGCCCCTGATAGCGGATCTTGTAGAACTCGAGGTCACTGCCCGGGACCGCAACCTGCAGTTGCAGCGACTGGGATCGGCCGCGAGTCGGAAACAGACCTCGATTGAGCGTAGAGCTCGACCAGGTCAGGTTCGTCTTGAAGTTCAGAAATTCATTGCCTTCCTCAGCCAGGAACTCGGAAATTTCCTGTGCAGGAACCACGCCCTCGGTAATGTCGGTGTACTCGATGGTCAGCCCGAATCCCATCCGCCGCGTCTCGCCGATCGGAAAACCGAAGTCGACGCCCCCACCGTAAGCATCCGTGGAGTAGCTCGCTATGTTCCGCTCATCGAAGTCCGTCGTTCGGAAGAACAGATTGTAGCCACGGCTGATGCCGTCGAGCGTGAAGTACGGATTGAAATAGTTGAACGTAACGGCGCGCTGAAACTCGCTCCAGCTCACGCCCAGACCGAGACTGTTGCCGGTACCGAACACATTGCTTTCCTGGTAGCTCGCACCCAGGATAAGGCCGGCACCCTGGCTGAAGCCCAAGGTCGCCGAGATGCTGCCGGAAGGCTGCTCTTCCACGCTGAATGCCACGTCGATCTGATCATCCGTACCTGCCACTTCGGGTGTCTCGACGTTGACGCCTTTGAAATAACCGAGCCGCTCGAGCCGCACTTTAGACAGGTTGATCAAGGCGCTGGATGCCCAGCCGCCTTCCATCTGGCGCATCTCACGACGCAACACTTCGTCCTGCGTGATGGTATTGCCAGTGAACTCGACCCGCCGCACGTACGCGCGCTTACCTGATGCGATGGCAAATTTCACATCGACGGTGCCGTCCTCCCTGACTTCGGGAATTCCGGCGGCCGTAGCAAACGTATAGCCGGAATTGCCGAGCGCCTGAGTCAAACGCTCCTCGCTGGCCGTGACCAGCGCCTGCGAGAAGGTCTGGCCGCTCGTGACCAGGATCAACGCGCGCAGATACGCCGGTGACATGTCCCGGAGCTCGCCAATGATATCGACCTGACCGATGGTGTAGGAATCGCCCTCAGCGACATTGATGGTGATATAGACCTGCTGTTTGTCCGGAGTGATGCTCACCTGGGTCGACGTGATGTCGAACGTCACATAACCGCGGTCGCGATAGTATGATTCCAGGCGCTCGAGATCGCCGGACAGCTTTTCTCGGGAATATTTGTCATCGTTCCGGTAAAACGACAGCAAGCTCGGGTGCTTCAGTTCCAATATGTCCAGCAGTTCACTCTGGTCGTAGACGGTATTGCCGACGATATTCAGGTGCTGGATCCCCGACGTTTTGCCTTCATCGATGACGATCTTCACTGACACCCGGTTGCGCGGCAGCTGCTCCACCGTGGTATCGATGCTCGCTCCATAGCGACCCTGGCCCACGTACTGGCGCTCCAGCTCCAGGTCGACCCGCTCCAGGGTCGACTGCTTGAAGATTTCGCCTTCCTTCAAGCCCTGCCTACCCAGGCCATCGAGCAGCGCCTCGGTAGGAATGGACTTGTTGCCCTCGATTTCGATGGCATCGATCGCGGGACGTTCCGCCACGGTCACGATCAGCACCCCGCCATCCCGCGCCATACGAATATCCTGAAAGAAGCCCGATCGAAACATCAGGCGCATGAGCTGACGCACAGCGATTTCGTCGATCGTGTCACCGACGTCGACGGGTAACAGATTGAAGACGGTACCGGCGGAAATTCGCTGCAGGCCCTGGATGCGGATATCGGTGACCGTGAAAACGTCAGCCACGGCCAGGGCCGGCACCAGCAGCGCCGATGCCAACCAAACCTTCATCCACCTCAGTTCGCCCACGTAGATCAGCCCTCAGAACAAACGCGTGACGTCGTTGTAAAATGCAAGCACCATCAGGCCACCCACCAGAAACAACCCCACCTGCACGCCAAACGCCTGAATGCGCTCCGGGACCGGTCGTCGGATCACCAGTTCCACCACGCAATACAGGATGTGCCCACCGTCCAGAATCGGGATCGGTAACAAATTCAGCACACCCAGGCTGATGCTCAGCAGCGCCAGCACCGAGAAGAAGCTCTCGAACCCGGAGCGCGCCGAATCGCCGGCCACTTTCGCAATGGTGATCGGTCCTGCGAGGTTCTTGGTCGAAACCGACCCCGTGAGCATCTTCCTGAGCAGGTTGAGGGTCAGAAGCGTCTTCGACCAGGTCTCGGCAAGGCTTCTCGGGATGGCCTCAAAGACGCCGTATCTGATCTCCCGGGCAACCGACATTACCCCGACGAAACCGTAGCGGGTACCCTCCTCGGTAACCCGGGCCCCGGGAACCAGCGTCAGATCGACCCTCGCCTCGCCTCTTCGCACCGTCACACTGAGCACTTCATCCGGCGCGGCGCGCACGACGTCGACCCATTCGCCCCAGTTGTGGATTGTCGTCTCGCCGACCTGGTCGACGCGGTCCCAGGCCCTCAGTCCCGCATGCTCGGCCGGGCTGTCCGGCAGCACCCGCCCGAGAATGGCCGGCAGCGTCGGAACCAGGCCAAGCGAACCGAGCAGGTCCGGCTCTTCCATGCCTCGGAGCCAATCACTGATCGGGACATCGCTGTGCGTGATGCGACCGTCGCCGGGAATCCGGGTGGCCAGGCGAATGGCGCCGCTGTCACCCAGCCGCGCCGCAAGGGCCATCGTGACCTGCGGCCAGGAAGGCGTCTCCGATCCATCCACGGCAACCACCTCCTCACCGCCTCGCAATCCCGCTTGGTAGGCCGGGCTGGTGGCAGGAACCTCGTCCAGCACGGGGATCAGTTGAGTGGTCCCGAGGACGAACACCATCCAATACACGAAAACGGCAAGCAAGAAGTTCGCGATCGGACCGCCCAGGGCGATCGCAATGCGCCCCAGCGGTGACAATCGATTGAAGGACCGGTCTAGGTCCTCCGGCGGAACCTCGCCTTCACGCTCATCGAGCATCCGCACATAGCCGCCCAGCGGGATCGCGGCCAGGACGAATTCCGTGCCGTGCCGGTCAACCCGGGACCACAGCGGCCGGCCAAAGCCGATCGAAAACCGTGTGACTTTGACCCCCAATCGACGGGCAATGACAAAGTGACCGAGTTCATGAACGCTCACCAGGATGCTCAAGGTGACGATCAGCGCGAGAACGTATTGCAGGAACTCCATACACCAGTCCGGACCAGTAGCCGTTCATTAGACCCGGGTTGTGCGGGGGAGTTGCCCGCGCACACCCGGAGGTTTGTTTGGGGCTCAAGGTTTTAGCCCGAGTCATATAGTTTAGCGGGGCTGAGGGCCTGAAACTACGTTCAGTTCCGCAGCATCAGCAGCACGAACAACGCGAAGCTGGGAAGCACCGCCAGCAACGCATCGATTCGATCCAGCAGGCCCCCGTGCCCGGGCAGTAGCGTGCCCGAATCCTTGGCGCCCGTCTCGCGTTTCAGGACGCTCTCAAACAGGTCGCCGACAATCGATATCGCACCCAGGGCAAACGCCAGCAGCGCCCAGTCCGTCAGCGACAACGAGACCATGTGCAATGCCGGTACGATCCCGACCAGTCCCGTGGCAAGCAGCACGGAACAAACCAGTCCGCCGGCGGCACCCTCCCATGTCTTGCCCGGACTGACCGCCAGCGCGAGCTTGTGTCTGCCATAGGCACGGCCGACGAAGTACGCACCAATGTCAGCGGACCACACGACCACGAATAGCCAGATGATCAGCCAGGCACCCAGGCCAGGCTGCGCGCGCAGCGACACCAGGCCGAGCCAGGCGCCCGTCAGCACCAGCAACCCGGCCCCAGGAATGACACCCGGAGCCCGAAGCACCATTGCGCTGCGCGGGTAGCCAACGACGATGCCGGCGGCGATCACCCAGCCGACGCCCATGACAGCCAGGGCCGCAACCGCCGCCCCAGGCATCTGAGCCAGCGCTACACAAAGACCACCGAACACCAGCAGATAGACCATCCGACCACGCCACGTCGAGTAACCGGCCAGCCTTCCCCACTCGTCCAGGGCGATTCCAGCCAACGCCGCGAACACCAACGCAAAGCTGGTCGGAGGCAGCAGGAACACCGCCGCAACCGCCAGCGGCGCGGCAATCAGCGCAGAAACGATACGCAGTTTGAGGGTGCGGCCCGATTGATCCGACGTGCCAACCTCAGGCACGACGGCCGAAGCGGCGCTGCCGCTCGGCGAACGTTCGCATCGCCCTGGTCAGGTGCTCGGCGTCGAAGTCAGGCCAGAAGGCATCGGTGAAGTACAGTTCGGAATAGGCCAGATCCCAGAGCAGAAAGTTGCTGATTCGTTGCTCCCCGCCGGTCCTGATGCACAGGTCCGGCGCCGGCAACTCTCCCAGCGACAGATAACGCGATGTCACCGCTTCGTCGATCGACTCCGGATCCAGCGTTCCCTCACACGCATCGCGAGCCATGGCCCGCGCCGCCTGGGCAATGTCCCAGCGACCACCAAAGTTGACCGCGATATTGAGGTTCAAACGAGCATTCTCGCGGGTCATCTGTTCGGCGCGCTTCATGAGCATCTGCAGGTCTGGCGCCAGTCGGGCAGTATCACCGATGACGTTGAGTCGAACCTCATTCTCGTTCAGTTCTTCGATGTCCGATTCGAGGAAACGGCGCATCAAGTCCATCAACAGGTTGATTTCACGACGGGGTCGTTGCCAGTTCTCGGTGCTGAAAGCAAACAGCGTCAGGCACTCGACACCCGCGTCCGCCGCCGCCTGAGCCACCGGTTTGACGTTCCGTGACCCCGCCCGGTGGCCTGCGGCGCCGGGGAGATGGCGCGCCTTCGCCCAGCGATGATTACCGTCCATGATGATCGCGATGTGGCGCGGAACTTCATCCAGTTCCAGGGCCGCCGCCGCTGCCTGCACTTCCGACATGACGTTCCCGGTGAAATCCAGTGTCAGTTTCGAGATTCTATCGCTAAATCTCTAATAAATCGGATTCTTTTTCGCCCAAAGCGTGATCAATCTCCGCAATTCGCCGATCGGTGAGCTTCTGGATCTCATCTTCGGCACGATGAACGTCATCCGCACTCGCCTCCTTCGCTTTGACCAGTTCCCGTACCTCGTGAATGGCGTCACGGCGAATATTGCGCACCGCAACCCGGGCGTTCTCCGCCTCGTGCCGCGCCTGGCGCGTCAGGTCCTTGCGGGTTTCCTCGGTCAACGCCGGAAGTGGCAAGCGGATCACTTCGCCCGTGGTGGAAGGCGTCAAGCCCAGATCGCTTCTAAGAATCGCCTTCTCGATCTCTGGAATCAGGGGTTTTTCCCAAGGCGAGATCATTAATGTGCGTGCGTCTTCAACGGTCACTGAGGCAATCTGATTCAAGGGCGTGTCCGTGCCGTAGTACGGCACTTCGATGCCGTCCAGGAGACTCGGGCTGGCGCGGCCGGTGCGGATTCGCGCGAAAGCCTGCTGCAAGGCGTCGCTCGACTTCCCCATGCGGGTATCCGCATCCTGTTTGATTGCGTCAATCACGTGGTGTGCTTCGCCTACTCCTCCGTGCCGTACCCGCGCCTCGCCCGTCTGTCCCGTCCGACCCAGCGTCGATCAGGGTACCGATGCGATCACCGCGCGCAACCTTTGCCAATGCACCCGCAGCGTTCACGTCCAACACCAGAATCGGCATTTGATGGTCACGACACAGACAGATCGCCGTCAGGTCCATCACCCTCAGGTCGCGGCCAATGACCTCATCGTAACTCAAATGGTCGTATCGTTCCGCAGTCGGATCGAGCATCGGGTCTGCGCTGTACACCCCATCGACCTTAGTCGCTTTCAGCACCAGGTCCGCATCGATCTCGATGCCCCGCAGGCACGCGGCGGAATCGGTGGTGAAGAAGGGGTTGCCGGTGCCGGCCGCGAAGATGACTACGTGACCTTCCGCCAGGAGGCTCATGGCGCGCTGCTGTGCATAACCTTCGACGATACCTGCGATGGGCAGCGCAGAGAGCACGGTCGACGCAACGCCGAGGCTTTGCAGCACGTCCCGGAAGGCCAGCGCATTCATGACGGTCGCCAGCATACCCATGTGATCGCCCGTCACCCGGCCCAGGCCTGCATCGGCAAGCGTGGCTCCGCGGAACAGGTTACCGCCGCCGAGGACCAGCGCCACCTCGACCCCGCCCTTCTGACTTGCGGCGACCTCCCGCGCAAATCGCCGGATGGTCTGAGGATCGATTCCGAATTCCGAATCACCGGCGAGCGCCTCGCCACTCAGCTTTACCAGAATACGCAGAACCGGTGTGGCGCTCACCCGCGTCAGCCCTGGCCCTTCACCTGGGCAGCGACCTCCGTTGCGAAGTCCTCGTCGCGCTTGTCGATCCCTTCGCCTACCTCGAATCGAACGAAGCTGATACACCGGGCGGAATGGTCCGCAAGCAACTTGCCGATGGTGACATCCGGATCTTTGACGAAGGGTTGATCCACCAGGGATATCTCGGCGAGGTACTTGCGTAGCCTGCCATCCACGATTTTAGTGATGATCTCGGGCGGCTTGCCGCTATCCTGCGCCTGCGCCGCATAAATTTCCCGTTCCTTGTCCAACACCTCCCGCGACACGTCGTCGGAGGTCACCACCAGCGGCGCGATGGCCGTGACATGCATGGCGATATTCTTGCCCAGGTCCGCGTCACCCCCATCGAGCTCGACCAGCGTCGCCTTGCGCTTGTCGACGTGCAGATAGCTGCCGACCCGGCCACCGTCGGTGTCAATTACGGCAATCCGACGCACGGTGATGTTCTCGCCAATCTCCTGGACCAGCGTTTCCCGTTCCGCCCCCAGCCCCTCGGCGAGCAGAGCCTCGACATTCCGCTCGCGTCGATCGAAGGCAGCGGCGGTAACCTTGCCAACGAATTCGATGAATTTTTCGTTGCGGGCGGCGAAATCCGTCTCGATGTTCACCTCGACCATCACGCCGCAGCTGCCGTCATCGGAGATACGGATGCCCAGCAAACCATCCGCCGCCGTTCGGCCAGCTTTTTTAGCGGCTTTCAGGGAACTGTTCTTGCGCAGCACATCGATCGCTTGATCGAGATCACCGTCGGCCTCCGTGAGCGCCGTTTTACAATCCATCATCCCGAGCCCCGTGCGCTCCCGAAGCTCCTTGACCATCGCCGCCGTTACTGCCGTTGCCGCCGCCATGCTTACCTCCAGATTCATCCGTTGCGCGCCACGCGCGCTCAAATTACTCGGGTTTGGCCTGTTCGGCGTCTGCGGCCACGTCCGGCTGCGCGGCCGCGTCCGGTTCCGGGACGGGTTCCGGGTCCGGCTCGCTGGCAGCCTGCGCCGCCGGTGCGGGGGGTGCGGCGGGGGCCGCGGGTGCAGCAGGTGCAGCAGGTGCAGCAGGTGCAGCGGCTTCATCTTCGTCGATCTCGACGAACTCGTTCAGGTCCACGTTGCCCGCGGCATCGCTCTGCCCTTCGGCAATGGCGTCTGCCACGGCAGACACGTACAGACGAATCGCACGGATGGCATCGTCGTTGCCCGGGATGACGTAATCGATGCCATCCGGATCGCTGTTACTGTCGACGATTCCGATGACCGGAATCCCCAGCTTGTTGGCTTCGCTGACGGCGATGTGTTCGTGCTTTACATCGACTACGAACAGCGCGTCCGGCAAACCGCCCATCTCCTTGATCCCACCCAGGCTACGGTCCAACTTCAGCATGAGCCGGGTTTTGGTCAGGGCTTCCTTCTTGGTCAGCTTCTCGAACGTGCCATCAGCCGCTTGCGTCTCGAGTTCCTGCAACCGCCGGATCGACTGACGTATGGTCTTGTAGTTGGTGAGCATGCCGCCCAGCCAGCGCTGATCGACGTACGGCATACCCACGCGAACCGCCTGTTCACGAATGACCTTGGCGGCCGCGCGCTTGGTGCCCACGAACAGAACTTTGTTGCGACGCCGCCCCAGGCTGCGCAGCTGGTCCAGCGCCTCATTGAACGCCGGCATGGTCTGCTCGAGATTGATGATGTGAATCTTGTTGCGCGAACCGAAGATGTAGGGGGCCATCTTCGGATTCCAGAATCGTGTCTGATGGCCGAAGTGCACGCCTGCAGCCAACATGTCACGCATGGTGATCGTCGTCATATCTATGTCTCCGGGTTGTGTCTTCCACGTACCCCAGCTCGAAACCACCTCAAGGATGGCACCCGCGAGCCTGTGACGGTGCGTGTGACTCGTTACGTCGTAATGTTACGTTGCAAAAATGTCCAAACCCTCGAGGCTGCGCAGAACACCCACGTTGCCTAAGAGCGGCGCGCTTTATACCATAAACCGTTTTGCGCTTAAACTTTGGCCCGGGGAGCCTTTGATCAAAGGCTTCGTCGTACGCGTCCCGGGCGCGCGGCACTGTAGGATGACCTCATGGGTATTAAACTGAAGACGGCCGACGAGATCGCGAAGATGCGCGTCGCCGGGCGCATGGCCGCGCGCGTGCTCGAGATGATCGGCGAGCACGTGGTCGCCGGGGCAACCACCGAAGATCTCGACCGTACCTGTCACGAGTTCATCGTCGAGGATCTCGACGCTGTTCCGGCACCGCTCAACTATTCCAACGCGCCTGGCCAACCGCCGTTCCCGAAGTCGATATGCACTTCAGTCAATCACGTGGTCTGCCACGGCATCCCCAGCGAACGGAAGAAGCTCAAACGCGGCGATGTGCTGAACATCGACATCACAGTGATCAAGGATGGTTACCACGGCGATACCAGCAAGATGTTCTACGTCGGCGAGCCGAGCGTGTTGGCCCAGCGCCTGATCGACATCACTCAGGAATGTCTCTACAGGGGAATAAAGTCGGTACGCAACGGTGCCAGGCTCGGGGATATCGGCGCCGCGATCCAGGCTCACGCAGAAGGCAACAACTTCTCGGTGGTCAGAGAGTTCTGCGGCCACGGCATCGGCGACGTGTTTCACGACGAGCCTCAAGTGCTGCATTACGGCCGTGCCAACACCGGAACCGAGCTGAAATCCGGCATGATTTTTACGATCGAACCGATGATCAACGCCGGACGCCGGCACATAAAGATGCTGCCTGACCAGTGGACGGTGGTGACCAAGGACCACAAGCTCTCCGCCCAGTGGGAACACACGATTCTGGTCACCGATGAGGGCGCCGAGGTGCTGACCCTTCGCGGAGAAGAAAACCTGTTGTGACCCAACGCGCCACGACCCTCGACATCCGTGCCCGGATTGCGGCGGCCAATGCATCTGAAGCAGAACGTTTCTGGTCCGGCGACGACGTCAGCCTACTTCTGGCGGACCGCGCGGCCAGTTTCGATACCTTCATCCGCGAACTCTGGGACCAGATCGGCTGGCCGGATGCGGCCACCGAGCAGCTCGCACTGTTCGCCGTCGGCGGTTATGGCCGCGGTGAGCTGCATCCTTACTCCGACATCGATCTGCTGATTCTCTGTGACGGGAACCCAGCCAGATTCGAAGCACAGCTGGAGCGGTTCGTCCAGTCTCTGTGGGATCTGAACCTCGACATAGGCCACAGCGTGCGCAGCGTCGAGGAGTGCCGCGCCGAAGCCGAAAGCGACATCACGGTGGCAACTACACTGCTCGAACGACGATTGCTGTGCGGGCCACTCGCGCTCGATCGGAAGATCGGCGCCCTGTTCGCCACTGACGAGATCTGGCCGAGCGCCAAATTCTTCAAGGCAAAAGTGGATGAGCAACGGAAGCGACACGCCCGCTACCAGGACGTCGAGTACGACCTGGAACCCAACATTAAAGGCGCTCCCGGCGGCCTGCGAGACATCCACACCATCGGCTGGATCATTCGCCGACATTTCGGTAGCACCGGGCTGGAAGACCTGCCCCTGCGTGGCTTTCTGACCGATGAAGAACGGTCCCGTCTCAACGAGGGAAAGCAATTTCTGTGGCGCGTCCGCTACGGATTGCACCTGATCGCCGCGCGCGCCGAGGATCGTTTGCTGTTCGATCATCAACGGGAGCTGGCGAGCCGGTTCGGCTACACCGACAGCGAAGCCCAACTGGGTGTCGAGCAGTTCATGCACGATTACTACACACGGGTGCTGGCATTGCGCGAAGTAAACGATGTGCTGCTGCAGCACTTCGACGAGGCGATTCTGCGAGCCCACTACATTCCCGAAATAGAAGCGATCAATGAGCGTTTCCAGATTCGCGACAGCTACATCGAAATCACCCACGACCGGGTCTTCGAACAACAGCCCGCGGCGCTGCTGGAGCTGTTCGTCATCATGGCAAACCGGCGTGACATCGCCGGGGTAAGAGCGACGACGATTCGCCTGGTCCGAAGCAGCCTCGACCTCATCACCGAGGACTTCCGCAACGACCCAACGATTACCGCGCTGTTCATCGACCTGCTGCGCGCACCCTACACGCTCGTTTCACAGTTGACTCGGATGCGCCGGTACGGCGTGCTGGGCCGCTATATTCCGGAGTTCGGCGAGATCATCGGGCAGATGCAGCACGATCTGTTCCACATATACACGGTCGACGCGCACACCATGATGGTGATCCGTAACATGCGTCGCTTCCACTACCGTTCGAGCCAGGCAACGTTTCCGGTCGCATGCCATTGCGTGAAGAACCTGCCCAAGATCGAGTTGCTGTACATCGCCGGGCTGTATCATGACATTGGTAAGGGGCGTGGAGGCGACCACTCCGAACTCGGCGCTGTCGACGCGATCCGGTTCTGCACCCGGCACGGTCTCGATGCGGCAGACACTGCGCTGGTCGAATGGCTGGTGCGTAACCACCTCGTCATGTCGGCGACCGCCCAGCGGCAGGACATTGACGATCCCAACATCATTCACGCCTTCGCCGCCCAGGTCGGCAGCGAGACACGGCTGGACTACCTGTACGCGCTGACCGTGGCCGATATCAACGCGACCAATCCAACCCTGTGGAACAGTTGGCGCGCCACCCTGATGCGACAACTGTATAATGAGACACGCAAGGCGCTGCGGCGCGGCCTCGATACGCCGGTGGATCGTGGCTCGACCATCCAACGGACCATGCATGACGCGCTGGACCGACTCGAGGCGCGCGGCATGAGCAGAGAGCACGCTCATGTACTGTGGGACACGTCCGATCCGGATTTTTTCCTCCAGCATTCGGCGAGCCAGATCGTCGCCATAACCGAAGCGATCGATGGCCAGGACGTCGATAGCGAACCCCTCGTGCTGATCCGCGACCTGCCCGGCGAGGTGCGCAATGAAGGTGCCACGGAGATATTCCTGTACGCGAGGGACCAACCGAACCTGTTCGCCGCCAGCGTCATCGCAATCGGCCAACTCGGCCTTTCCATCCACGGCGCGCGCATCTATACATCGGCCAGCGAACGCTGTTTCAACAGCTACATCGTGCTCGATGAAGCGGGACAGCCGCTGGGGCTGGACGAGCGACGTCGGGAACACATTCGCACCACCATCGCCCGGCAACTCCGCTATCCGATCCAGGCAGGAACACTCAACCCGCGACGTCTGCCGCGGCGCCTTCGCCAGTTCCAACGGCCCACCGAAGCGCATATCACCAACGACCCGAACAGCTTGTACTCGGTGCTCGTGGTCGAGGCATCCGATCGACCCGGCATACTGGCCCAGCTCGGTCTGCTGTTCGTCGAGCTGTCGATCACGGTCCACAGTGCCCGGATCACCACCCTCGGCGAACGCATCGAGGATACCTTCTACATCAGCGGCGAACAGCAACGCCCCATTGATGACCCAGCCCGCATCGCACAGCTGACCCGTTCGATCTGCGCCCGGCTCGACGCCGGCCTCGAGACCGTGGCGCGGAGCGCGCCACCATGAACCCCAACATCGAGCGGCTGAACAGGTATCCGTTCGAACGCCTCGCCGACCTCAAAGAAGGTGTAGTCCCCGCGAACCGGCCGCCGATCGCATTGTCGATCGGCGAACCTAAACATGCCCCGCCCGACTTCCTCGTAGAACTGCTGCTCGACCAGGACAACCTGCGCGCCAGTCTCGGCAGTTACCCAGCGACTCGTGGAGCGGTCGCGCTGCGTGCCACAATCGCCACCTGGTTGACGTCACGCTTCTCCCTGGCGGCCGGTTCGCTCGACCCCGCGCGTCACGTGCTGCCGGTCAATGGCACGCGCGAGGCGCTGTTTTCTTTCGGCCAGGCAGTGCTCAGCGGCAGTCGGACCGCAAGCGTTCTGATGCCCAATCCCTGTTACCAGATCTACGAAGGCGCAGCCCTGCTCCGTAATGCACAGCCAGTGTACGTACCGTGCACCGAGGAAACCCAGTTCAATCCAGATTTCCAGCGTGTGCCCGATTCGGTATGGAAACGCTGCGAACTGGTGTACATCTGTTCGCCCGGCAACCCGACCGGTGCCATTCTGGACATCGCGACGCTGACCGCGCTGATCGAACTGGCCGATCGACACGAGTTCGTCATCGCTGCAGACGAGTGCTACTCCGAGATCTATCACGACGAAGCGCATGCGCCCCCGGGTCTGTTGGAAGCCTGCGCCTCGATGGGCCGCGACGACTACCGGCGCTGCGTCGTGTTTCACAGCCTTTCCAAGCGCTCGAGCCTGCCGGGACTGAGGTCCGGTTTCGTCGCAGGCGACGCCGAACTCATGGATGCCTATTACCGTTATCGCACCTACCACGGCTGTGCGATGCCCGAGCACGTGCAGACCGTAAGTGCCGCGGCCTGGGCCGATGAAGATCACGTCGCCGCGAATCGCGCACGCTACCGCGAGAAGTTCGACGCAATCACCCCCATTCTGGCGCGCCACCTCGAGTTGAAGGTCCCCGCCGGGGGGTTCTACTACTGGGCGCCCACACCCGAACCCGACCCCGACTTTGCGCGCGCCCTGTTCGAAGCACAAAATGTCACGGTACTACCCGGCAGCTTCCTTGCACGCAAGGCCAACGGGACAAATCCCGGTGCCCAGCGAGTTCGGATGGCACTGGTAGCTTCGCTGGATGAGTGCCTCGACGCCGCGGCCCGGATCATCGACTTCATGGAGACGCGCTTCGGGCGACCCTTCAGGCGACGCGGATGACGCTCCCTGTGCTGTCCCTTGGGACAGCACACCAGCAACTGTGTAAGCTTGCCGCCCTCCTGAGGTCACAAGCTGCCAGGCCGCGGTGGCAGGGTTGAGCATATGTTCGCATTTGGTATCGGGCTTGCGTCCTACAGCAGTCGCGGCGACATCCTCGATGTCTACTATCCGACGCCGGCCAAGGATCTGGATGCCCAACTCAGCAAACTGCTCACCTCCCGGGCCCCCGCTGATGACGCGCTGAGCCCCGAGCAGACATCGCGTCTGGCGGATGCCTTGCTCGACGCCGGCCATGCGCGGCTCGGGTCGGCGGCGCGGCTGCTCGCGGAAGCCGACAGGCCGTTGTGCTGGACGGAACTCGACGAGGATCGGCCGATCGAAACGACCACCCAGGCCTACCTCAAGTTGCACCTGCTCTCGCACCGGTGCGCGCTGCCCAACAGCCTGAATCTGGACGGCATCTTTGCGGCCCTGCCGAACGTCGCCTGGAGCAGTCAGGGTCCCATCGGCATCGCAGATATCGACGAACGGCTGGTGCGCGCGCGGATCGAAGGTGCCCCCATTATCGTGCACTCGCTGGACAAGTTTCCGCGCATGACCGACTACGTGATTCCGTCCGGCGTGCGCATTGCCGACGCCTCGCGAATCCGGCTGGGTGCATACCTCGGCGAGGGAACCACGGTCATGCACGAAGGGTTCATCAACTTCAATGCCGGGGCTATCGGCCCCAACATGGTCGAGGGGCGAATTTCGCAGGGCGTCATGCTGGGTGCCGGAACCGACCTGGGCGGTGGCGCCAGCACGATGGGCACGCTTTCCGGAGGTGGAAACATCACCATCAGTATCGGCGAGAACTGCCTGATTGGCGCCAACGCCGGCACGGGCATCCCGCTGGGCGACCGCTGCACCATCGAAGCCGGTTTGTACATCACCGCCGGAACGCCCGTCGAATTGCTGGACGACGCTAGAGAATCGGTACGCACGGTCAAAGCGCGGGAGTTGGCCGGCGAATCGGATCTGCTGTTCATCCGCAACGCACGCACCGGAACGGTCGAGTGCCGTACCAACCGCTCCGCGATTCAACTGAACGAACAGCTTCACGCGCACAACTGAGCCACCCGTGAGCGCCGTTGTTGAGCTAACCCGCCAGCTGATCGAGCGGCCCTCGGTTACGCCCGCCGACGAAGGTTGCCAGGACCTCATGATTGCGCGCCTGGAAGCACTCGGCTTCGACGTGACCCGAATCGACGTCGGCGCCGTGAAGAATTTCTGGGCGCGCCGTGGCAGTTCGTCTCCCTTGTTCGTGTTCGCCGGTCACACCGATGTCGTGCCACCCGGGCCGGAATCGAAATGGCGTAGCCCGCCGTTCGAACCCACAGAGATCGATGGGCTGCTGTTCGGGCGTGGCGCCGCCGACATGAAAGGCAGTCTGGCTGCGATGGTCATCGCCACAGAACGGTTCCTGCGCACCGAACCGCAGCCCAACGGCTCAATCGGATTCTTGATCACCAGTGACGAAGAGGGACCGGCGATCGATGGCACCCGGCAGGTGATCGACTATCTCGCCCGGGAGGACGTCGCAATCGACTGGTGCCTGGTGGGTGAGCCGTCCTCAACCGCGGCGCTTGGCGATGTGGTACGCAACGGCCGACGCGGTTCTCTGAACGGCACACTGCGCATCAACGGAGTCCAGGGTCATGTGGCCTACCCGGAACTGGCCGCCAACCCGATTCACGCAGCGCTCGGAGTGCTCGAGGCGCTGTGCGAGCGCACCTGGGACGAGGGTAACGACCACTTCCCGGCCACGTCGTTTCAGATCTCCAACATCAACGCGGGAACCGGCGCCGAGAACGTCATCCCCGGCGAGTTGAAGGTGACGTTCAACTTTCGTTTCAACTCCGAGCAGTCCCCGGAAACACTCCAGCGCGCCGTCAACGAGACGCTGGACGGCGCTGGACTGGACTATGAAATCGACTGGCGCTTATCGGGGATGCCTTTCATCACCGCGGTGGGAGCGCTCACCGATGCAGTCAACGCAAGCGTCGCCGCAGTCACCGGACGAACGCCACGGATGTCGACCTCGGGTGGCACATCGGACGGTCGGTTCATCGCGCCCACCGGTGCGGCCGTGGTGGAGCTCGGTCCGGTGAACGCAACGATCCACAAGATCGACGAACACGTCGTGATCGAAGACCTCGAGCGGCTCGCGGACATCTACGTGGATCTGCTGCGTCGATTATTGTCCTCGGATACCTGATCAGCACTGCGCAAGCCGCAACGCCATGACGACAACGCTTCGCTACACGCTCATCGGAACCGCAACGTTCATTGCCTTTCTGGTGCTGTTCGCTCCACCTACGCCCATCAGCTCGGCGCTGCAACGCGTTCCCGGCATACTCGTCGGGCAACCGTCGGGTTCGTTGTGGCACGGTGCGGTCGACGTCGACTACCACGGCAGCGAACTCGGACGCCTGAGCTGGTCATACCGCCCCCAGGACCTGCTGCGACTACGAATCGGCTTCAACTACTCACTCCAGGAATCCACCCACGCATTTACTGGCGTCGGATCTGTCTCGGCCGTCGGCGCCAACGCGACCATCACCGGTGAGATGAGTGCGACGTTGCTGACGGATCTTTTAGCGCGCTATGACATCTCTATTTCCGGTACGTTCGACATCCCCGAGACGATCCATCTCGCCGCCCCGCACGATGGCACTCCAAGCGCCACCGGAAAGATCCGTTGGAGTGGAGGTACCGTAGCATATCGACTCGGCACGACATCTCGCCGGGCCACGCTGCCACAGCTGACCGCCTATCTGGAAACACCAGCCACGGGGCCCAGCGCAACGGTCTACGCCCAGGGCGACGACACGCCGCTGCTGCTGGCCAGTGTGCAGCGGGACGGCTGGGTAAGCATCGGCGTAACCGTTAAGTTCCTCGAACTCGTTGGACAACCCTGGTCCGGCAGCCAACCGCCGCAAGCCGTGATTATGGAGGTGCAGGAGAAACTGTTCTAATATCGGCATCCAACCGTTGGGCAGTAGAATTCGTGCAACGCGTCGCCCTCAAGCTCGCCGAGCCGGCAAAGATACTCATCGTCATCGGCATTGCCTACAGCCTCGCCCAGTCAGGCTGGTACTTCCTTTCAGATCCCCAGCTGCAACCCATAGGTGATGCTCCGCCCACCATCATCGGCCGCAACCGCCCCGCACCCATATCCGTCAACGCAATCATCGAAAGCAACCTGTTCGGTGACGCGGTTGCCGGCGCAGCGCGGACCCTAGCCGACGACAATCCCCCGAATACGCGCCTGCGGCTGACATTGGAAGGGGTATTTCGCGCCGACAATGCCGATGAGTCGGCGGCGATCGTCGCCGAACAGGGACGACCTGGCCAGCTGTACCTCATCGGCGAATCCCTGCCAGGCAATGCGGTCCTTACCGAGGTATTCCAGGACCGCATCATATTTCGACGCGGAGCCAGTTACGAAACATTGCGTTTCAGCGAGGAAACACCCCTGCTGACGAACGACGGCCCCGTCGCGGCCGCTTCCTCGAGCGCTCGACGCGCGGGCGACAGGCCAGGCAACCCATACCGCGCCAATCAGTTCGAACGCCCGCCCGCTGGTGGGGAAACGAGCGGAGCCGTGCCCGGCCGCTCATTGGACGAAGTCGTGGCCGACTATCGCGACCGGCTCCAGAGGGATCCCGAAGGGACCCTCAACCAACTCGGCCTGCAGCCAGTATCCACCGGCGCCGCAGAAGGATATCGGCTTGGGAACCTGGCACAATCGCCCTATCTCAGCCAGACCGGGTTACAGGCGGGCGACATCATACTGTCGGTGAACGGCAACCCAGTCGGCAACGTTGCTCAGGACCAGATGCAGATAGACAACATCATGGCGCAGGGATCGGCGCGGTTGGAAGTCCAACGCGGCGATCGACGGTTCTTCGTCACCGCTTCGCTGCGCTGACCGAAACGGAAGTAACACGCCGCCATGAGAAGCCTTTCACATACGCTATTCGCTCCGCTGGCGACGTTGCTGCTGTGTGTGGTGCTCGGCGGGTCGAACGCGATGGCCAGCGAATCGCAATCCTGGAAGATCAATCTCAAGAACGCGGATATCCAGGAATTCGTCGCCCAGATCGCCGCAATCACCGGCCGCACCTTCGTGGTCGATCCGCGCGTCAAAGGCAAAGTGACCGTCATCTCCAACGCCAGCCTGGATGAGGCCGGAATCTACGAGTTGTTTCTCTCCGTGTTGCGTGTGCACGGTTTCGCCGCAATTGAAGCGGGCGAGGTGGTTCGAATTCAGCAGCAGACCCTGGCGAAACAAAGCGGCAGCCCGCTGGATTCGGCGCAGGAGATTTCCGGTGAGCAGCTGGTGACGCGCGTCATTGCGGCCCAGTACGTCGAATCCGCCGAGTTGGTGAAGACGTTGCGCCCGATGATTCCGCAGTACGGTCACATCGCCGCAGTCACCCAACCCAACGTCGTGATCATCAGCGACCATGCGGCAAACATCGTGCGGCTGATGCAGATCATCGCGCGTATCGATGTCGCGGATGAAGAGGAGATCGTGGTCATTCCTCTCAAAGAGGCGTGGGTCGGCACGATCGTCGAACTCCTGGAGAAGCTCGCACCGGAAGAACTCGGGCGCAACGCCAAAGGACCGCAGAGCATTCAGGTCATCGCTAACGAACGCAACAACAGTATCGTGCTGCGTGGCAAGTCCCGGCCCATTGCCCAAGTCAGAAAGCTCATATCGATGCTCGACCAGCCCGCTACCAGCGGCGGTACGACCCAGGTCATCTACCTGGCGCATTCGGATGCCGCAAGCGTCGCACAGATCCTCACCCAGCTGGTCGGGGACCAGCGCGCGGAAGGAGCCCCGGCGGCTGAGGTCAAGATCCAGGCCGACGAAAGTCTGAATGCGCTGGTGATCAAAGCGGACCCAACGACGATGAACGAGATCATGAGCATCGTGAGGATGCTGGACGTGCGTCGCACTCAGGTGCTCATCGAGGCGGCCATAGTCGAGATCTCGCTTGATGCCGATTTCGAGCTCGGCGTGGAGATGGCCGCGATCGATCGCGGCAATTCGTCGATCCCGTTCTTCAGCACCGCGTTGAGCCCGACGCTCGCACAGATTCTGGGGGGGCTCGGACCCGGCGATGGTGAGGACGGGCCGTTCGATCCCGCAGCAGTGCTGGGCGCGGCGACCCAGCCCACGTTGGGGGTCGGCAAGCTGGATCCAGACGGCTTCTCCTTCGCTGTCATCCTGCGGGCGATAGCCTCCAGCAGTGCCGCGAATCTGCTATCGACGCCCAGCATCCTGACGCTGGACAACGAGGAGGCGAAGATCCTGGTCGGCCAGGAAGTTCCGTTTCGAACCGGCTCCTTCACCACGACCGCCGACGGCGCCAACAACCCCTTTCAGACCATTCAGCGCGAGGACGTGGGCATCACCTTGACGGTTACGCCACACATCCACGACGGCACGGCCCTCCGACTGGAGATCTCTCAGGAAGTCTCGAGCGTCGTCCTTGCATCGCTCCTCGAGGGTTCCCCCGGCATCATCACCAACAAGCGCACGATCGATACGACGATTCTGGCCGAGGACCGACAGACCATCGTGCTTGGCGGCCTCATTCAGGACGATATCCAGCACAAGGAACGCAAGGTTCCGCTGCTGGGCGACATCCCCTGGCTGGGACGGTTGTTCCGCGTGGATGAAGAGACTCACGACAAGCGGAGCCTATTGGTGTTCCTACGCGCCACCATACTGCACGACCCGTCAGAGGTGACCGAGGTCACGCAGCGCAAGTACGACAGCATCTGGGACGTGGAGATTCAGTCGCGAACTCTCAAGACGGAAGATCCCGTCCAGCCGCCGCTCGACACCATTTATGACGGGCGCCTACAGTAGGCGCGGCCCTCGCGATCCCCCATGTCCGGCCACTTGAGAACCCTCTGGATCCGCGCGCTGCGCACCGTGCTCGGGTGGCTCACCCGGCCATCCGTGCAGGGGGCCGACAAGATCGACAACGCGCGCACCTGCTACGTTCTGGCGAACCGATCAGATGCCGATCTGGCAATGCTCGACCTCGTCGCCCGGCGCGAAGGGCTGGCGCCGCCCGGTGATCCGATTCCCGATTGCCCAACGCGGCAACGCGTTCTGTTTCTCAGCAGCGGATCGCGGCGCCTGTTGCGACGCAACCTGATCCGCAGTTACGCCGAACGGGTTCGTTACCTGGAAGCGAACATGCACGAGCTGCGAGATCTGAACCTCGAACTGATAGCTGTGACGGTGTTCTGGAGCCGGGCGCCCGCCAAGGAGCGGGCACTGTTCCGAGTGCTGCTGTCCGAGAACTGGCGTTTCACCTCCCGCCTCCGGCGCCTGGCGATGCTGCTGTTCAACCGGCGCCACATTCGTGTTCAATTCGGCACACCCGTCGCCCTCCTGGACACGGTCGACGGGCAATCCAGCGACCATCAAATCGCCCGCAGAATTGCGCGACTGATGCGCGTCCAATTCAAGAATCAACGCTCCGCCATGCTCGGTCCCAATCTGTCGCACCGAACCACGATGATCAATCGGATCGTCAACAGTCGCGACGTCCGAGCGGCGATCGACGTGGAAGCGGCACACAGCAATCGCTCGACCCGGAAAGTCCGCAACAGCGCACGTCGTGACGCGACAAAAATCGTCTCTGACATGTCCCATGTCACCGTTCGCGTTCTCGACCGCCTGCTCGGATGGTTCTGGAATCGCATTTATGACGGTATCGACATGACGGGAGTCGACCAACTCCAGGCCTTTGCCGAGCGCTACACACTGGTCTACGTGCCCTGTCATCGCAGCCACGTCGACTATCTGCTGGTTTCATACATTCTGTACCAGCGGGGTCTGATGATTCCCCACGTGGCCGCCGGCGACAACCTCGACATGCCGCTCATCGGCGGAGTGCTGCGGCGCGCTGGGGCCTTCTTCATGCGTCGAAGCTTCCGCGATGATCCGCTGTACAGCGCGATCTTCTCGGAGTACGTGTTTCAGATGCTGCAGCGGGGCTCCCCCATCGAGTTTTTCATCGAAGGCGCACGCTCGAGAACCGGCCGTTTACTGCGGCCGAAAACCGGTCTGCTGCGAGTCACCCTCGAGAGTCAGCACCGAGGTATGGATCGACCCATCGCGTTCGTGCCTGTCTACGTTGGCTACGAAAAGCTGATCGAAGCAGGCAGTTACCAGCAGGAGCTGCGCGGCAGCAAGAAGAAAAAGGAACGTGCATCCGACGTACTGAAATCCATGCGTTTAATTCGTCAATCGTTCGGCAAAGTCACAGTGAATTTCGGCCAACCCGTCGTGCTGGACGAACAGCTCGATCTCACTGCCAACCCAAGCCCGCAACGCATCAGTCAACTCGGCGACCTGCTGCTGCAGCAAATCAATAGTTACGCGAGTGTGAACCCGATTAATCTGGTTGCCTTGGTCACGTTATGCACACCGAAGCTCGCAATCGACGAAGCAGCCCTCGTTCAGCAGATCGAATGCTACACCGCCATGCTTCGGGAGCAACGCTCGGCAATCACCATAACGCCGCTGTCGGGCAAGGAAGTCATTGCCCAGGCCGAGTCGCTGAACCTTCTGACACGCGAGACGCATGCGTTCGGCGATGTGTTGAGCCACGATCCTTCGAGCGCAGCGTTGATGACCTGGTACCGTAACAACGTCATGCACACGCTTGCGCTGCCATCGCTGATCGCTTGTCTGATCGTCAATCGTCGGCGGCGAATCACGATCGGGAAACTGCGCGAAATGGTTCGAACCGTTTATCCGTATCTCTGCAGCGAACTGTACATCGCCGCGCCTGAATCCACTGACGAAACCCTCGAGGCGTGGCTGACCCGGATGCGAGATCAGGGCCTGCTGAAACGCACGGCCGACAGCATCGCCCCACCCGCAGGCGATTCGGTGGACAACTTCCGACTCCGGCTACTCGCCGGCATCGTCAGACAAACGCTGGAACGGTTCTTCATCGTCATCGCGTTGCTCAAGCACGCCGGGCAGAACCAGCTCGACCAACCCACCCTCGAAGACCGCTGCCAAAACGTCGCCGAGCAGATGTCACGATTCCACGGGCTGAACTCGCCGGAGTTTTTCGATCCACAGCTGTTCCACGGATTTGTCGGCAGCCTGCTCGGGCAGGGGGCGATTGCCCGCGACGCGCACGGAAAGATCAGCTTCACGCCGCTGGTAAGCGAAGTCGTACGGGCCGCCAGTACCGTCCTCACCCCCGAATTCAGGCACGCCGTGTTGCGCGCCCACCTCAAGATGGATGCACTTCAGAGCGTCGCTTGATACACGTCGAACCGAACCACCCGGCCACGCAATGCAAAGGTGGGCGACCCGAGGTCGGGATCCAGGCGCCGCCGCTTGATCACGACCCGGCGGCGCGCACACCGCCGTGCCTGAGTGACCAGCTCGGTGAGTAATTCGTCTTCCCAGCCGAGCAGGTCGGCAAGGTAACGGGCTCGCTTGTTGGGCAGCGCGGTCTTGGCCCGCCGCGGGAACATCGGGTCGAGGTAAACAACATCATAGCGGTCGGGGCCGCGCAGCACGTCGCGCGCGTCCGCCTGGAGCAGCTTGATGTCGCCCCGGGCCAGCGCGGCCGAGCCGAGCCGATGGGTTCCGTCCTCGAGCAGTGCATACACCATCGGGTGCCGCTCACACAGGGTCACAGAACAACCCAGGGCACTGAGCGTCAGTCCGTCCAGACCAAATCCCGCGGTAGCGTCGAGCACCGAAACGCCAGGTCCCGCGGCACAGGCGCGCGCCAGAAGCAGGCGCTTGCCCTGCCGCAGACGGCGCCGCAGATCGTGCTCGGAAAGCCTGACCCCACCCCTCTCTCCAGACTTATGAAGTTGCAGTCCGGAGGTCTTCCGCTCGAGATGGAAGCGCCCCGACTTATCCTCAGTCATGGGTCTTGCGCCAGGGCAGTTGTGTCTGCAGATAGACCGGTAACGCGTATTCGGCGGACACTCCCTCTCCCTCCATCCACCGCGGCAGTGCCATCTCGAGCAGCGCGCCGGCATGCGGGTAGGCATCCACGGCATCTTCGAGACCCACGCGGGTACAGCCCGGCAGCCCGCTCAGAACATCCGAGGCACCCACAAGAACCCAGTCCGGACCCGCCGCATCGGGAAGCTGAAAGTCTTCCTCCCGGACCCGTACGTCGGGTTGAGATTCCACCGGGCCACCCGCGCCGTCGGCCGCGGCATACGCGCCCACGTACAGCTCCCCCTGGCGGGCTCGCAGCACACAGACGTACCCGCCCGCCTGTGGTCGCAATCGTGCCGCGCTGGCGGCGATCGTCTGCAAGGTTGATACGGAAATCACACGCAACCCCCGTGCCAGGGCAAGCCCCTGGACCACGCCAGCGGCAATCCGCAGGCCCGTGAACGATCCCGGACCGCGGCCAAAGGCCAGTGCGTCGAGGTCTGCTAGCTGGATGTCCAGTCGCCGCACCAGCCCGTCGATGCATTCCAGAACCAACGCATTGTGCTGCCTCGGTACGATCCGATGATCCTCCTCGACGCGGCCGTCGACGCTGATTGCCACCGAGCATGCGTCGGTGGAGGTTTCGATGCCCAGCAGAACAGCCATGATTCTACGATCTCGTTGTCGAACACTGGTAGGGGGCCTTTGAGCGCTTGAATGTAGACCAAACGTTGGCGACCATGGCCCACCACCATGACGAACCCATGATACCGTGCAACAGCTACTTGATCTCGACACCGCACTGGCCTTGCTGCTGGATCGCCTCGAGCCACCGCGCACCGACAGCGAAACAGTTGCCTTGCACGCCACCCGCAACCGCGTCACCGCGGTCGACGTGGCGGCGCCCGTTAGCCTGCCGCCGTTTACCTCATCGGCCATGGACGGCTATGCCGTGCGCACGGCGGACTTCTCGGGCGACCCACCGCACCCGCTCGACGTTCAGGGCGCGAGTCTGGCCGGAGCGCCCGCCAAGCAATCGCTATCGCCAAACAGCGCCGTGCGCATCTTCACTGGCGCTGCGGTACCCGAAGGGGCCGACGCCATCATCCTGCAAGAGGATACCTACACCGAGACGAACCGGCTGTTCACGACCCAGACACCGGCGCCGGGCCAGCATATTCGCGCGATCGGTAACGATGTCCACGAGGGCGAATTGTTGATTCCACGCGGCGAGCCACTCGGACCGTTTCAGCAAGCCTGGTTGAGCGCGTGCGGCATCCAGGAGTTGGCCGTCGTTCCCAAGCTGCGCGTCAGCATCTTCGCGACCGGCGACGAATTGGTTGAGCCAGGCCGGCCGCTCGCATACGGCCAGATCTACGAGTCCAATCGACACGTGCTCGCCGAGTTGATGTTCGACCTGCCGGTTGCGATCCAGGACCTGGGCATACTCCCCGACGATCCGGATACGCTGCGCACCGCCCTGGGCGCGGCGGCCCAACGCAGTGACGTAATTCTGACATCCGGCGGCGTTTCGGTGGGCGACGCGGATCACGTCAAAGCGGTCGTTGAATCAATCGGCCAGCTGGAATTCTGGAAGCTTGCGCTGAAGCCTGGGAAACCCATAGCCTATGGAAGTATCGGCGATGCCGCATTCTTCGGTCTGCCCGGCAACCCGGTCTCGACGATCGTCACCTTTCTGTTGATCGTAAAACCCGCACTGCAAGCACTCTCGGGAATGCACCCCCAACCCATACTACGGCTTGCTGCCCGCCTGCAGTCCCCCATCCACCACTCGGCAGGGCGCGCCGAGTATCAACGTGGAGTTCTGGCGCTGCACCGTGACGGTGCCACGGTGACCAGCACCGGCGACCAGGGGTCGAATCGACTGGGCAGCTTCCGCAACGCAAACTGCCTCATCGAGGTCCCCAAGACTGAAGGTGACCTGAGTCCCGGTGCGTCCGTTCAGGTACTGCCCTTCTTCGGCTTGCTGAACTAACGAACACACACGATCGCTCGCTTCGCGCGGAGCTTACCCCCACCACCACATCCGTCAGGGGGTGTCAGCTCTTGCGAGCCTTGCGGCCAGCCTTACGGCGACGCTTCGGCTTTGCCTTCGCTTTGCGCGCCGCAACTCGTTCCGCGGCCGCGCGCGCCACTGCGTGCGCCTTTTCGTTGGCTCTGATCTTGGCCAATGCGATGCGTGTCCGTTGTTTCGCACGGGTCGCTTCCGCCTTTACCTGTGCAACACGCTTAGATGTCGCCAGTCGCTCCATAGCGGCTTCGACTCTTCCTTCGATAGCCGCAATTCCGGCCGAATTCTGAGCGTCGAGCACCGATTTGATCGAGGCGATACGCGCCTTCAACTGCTCGTTTTCCTGCGCGGATCCTAACTGGGAATTGGTCGAACGTACCTGCGTCCGAATCGTGGTCAGCCGGGCATTGATGCGTTTTACCGCCACCCCAGCCCGCTTCGCGGCATTCCTGTCCAGCGCCTTTTTGCTTCGGAGCGCCTTGTTGCGCGCGATGCGTGCAGTACGCTGGGCGGATTTCAATATTTTGCGTTCCGCTTTCAGGCGAGCGCCGACCTTGGTCGCTGCTTCTTGAGCACGTTGCAATGCGGAAACCGCGGCCTGCTTAGCGGCCGCCTTGCGTACAGCAGCCGACGCTCTCCTGACCTTTCTTTTAGCTGGCGTTCTCTTAGCAGGCGCTTTCTTAGCAGCAGCTTTCTTGGCAGCAGCTTTCTTGGCAGCAGCTTTCTTAGCAGCAGCTTTCTTAGCAGGGGTTTTCTTAGCAGGGGTTTTCTTGGCGGCAGCTTTCTTGGCAGGGTTTTTTCGTAGAGGCTTTTTCGCAGCTCGTTTCTTTGCGACCACCTTCGCAGTTGTTCTTTTTGCAGGTGATTTTTTAACCGCCGCTCGTTTCACAGGTGATTTCTTTACGGTCTTCTTCGCAACTTTCTTTACCGCCGCTTTCTTTACCGCCGCTTTCTTCGCTCTGGCCATACCGGTCTCCTCAGCAAACGTGTTTAATGAGTTGGGCTCGGTTCCGATGATATTTGATCTCCACACAAATACCAGCCCAATTCGCGTCACGAAATTGAAATTTTTTAGACGTCACACGAATACTTGAGCAGCGTATCAGCGTGTAGCCGCCGCTCGGTCTAATCGTTGGGGTCAGGACGCCAGTGCATTCATTACTGCGGCGCGAATCACTTCGACGTCACCCAGGCCGTTGACTTCATGATACTTGACCGGGTTGCTGTGCGACCCCTGTCGGTAGAACTCGACCAGCGGATAGGTCTGGGAGTGGTACACGACAAGTCGTTGTCTAACGGTCTCCTCCTTGTCGTCCTCGCGTTGGACCAGTACGTCGCCGGACTCATCATCGATCTCCGCCTGGCGGGGCGGATTGAACACCACGTGGTAGACGCGGCCAGACGCTTCGTGAACCCTGCGCCCGCTCAAGCGTCGGACGATCTCCTCGTCAGGCACGGCGATTTCGAGCACGCAATCGAGGTCGATCTCGGCTTCCGCAAGCGACCGCGCTTGCACGATGGTCCGCGGAAAACCATCAAACAGAAATCCGTTCGCGCAGTCCGGCTGAGCGATTCGTTCCTTTACCAGTGTGATGATGATGTCATCTGATACAAGGTCACCGCTGTCCATGACCTGTTTTACCCGGGAACCCAGTAATGTCTCGGCACGCACGGCGGCTCGCAGCATATCCCCCGTTGAGATCTGCGGTATCTGATACTCATCGCAGATGAACTGCGCCTGGGTCCCTTTCCCTGCACCGGGCGGACCCAGCAGAATTACTCGCATTCGACAGCTCCTGACTCGTAACGAATTAAAAAAAACTAACCAATGCGCCGCGCTTCGATGATTCCCGCCACTTGGCGCACTCTATCCACGATTCGCGCGAGCCCCGGCAGCCCATCGGTTTCCAGATCAAAAGCGATGCACGCCGTGTTGCCGGCCGGATCCGATGTCGCCTCCATCGATCCCATCGACACATGATCGGCGAGCAGCACGGCGGTGATGTCGTGCAGCAGGCCTGCGCGATCGTGGCCTCGTATTTCCAAACGGAATTTGCGTTTCGTGAGCGCCCCACGGCGGCTGGCATCTTGGACGATCGACGGTCCGCTCGCCAACAGATCGAGCTGCCCTGCGGGTAGTTCATCGAGCACCGCGACGACATCAAACACGCTCCGCTCGCCAACGCCCAGGTCATAGTAAAGGTCGCTTGCATCGCTGTATCCCAGGCGTTCGGTGACGCGCTGAACATCTGCGCGAACGGCGAGGCGTTCCAGTTCGCGTTCCAACAGGTCCCGACCGGCGGCAATGTTCTGGCTCGCGTCGAGCGCTCTAAACCATCCCTGGACCTTCGCCTTGGCCCGGGCCGACTTCACGAAACCCAGATTCGGATCCAGCCAGTCGCGACTGGGTTGTTGGTTCTCGGAGGTGATGATCTCGACGCTCTGCCCGGTGGCCAGCGGTGTCGCCAGCGGCACCAGGCTACCGTTCACGCGCGCGCCCAAGCAGTGGTGGCCGATCTCCGTATGCACACGATAGGCGAAATCCAACGGTGTTGCGCCTGCCGCCAAGTCAACAACGTGGCCGCCGGGGGTGAACACATAGATCCGGTCCTGCTCGATGTTGGCGCGTAATTCCTCGCCCACCGCTGTATAGCCACCGACCTCTTCATGCCAGTCGAGCACCTGGCGAAGCCAGTCCAGCTTCTCCCCATAGGCAACGTCAGCGGGTCGGGGCGGACTCGCGTCCTTGTATGACCAATGCGCGCATACGCCAAGTTCTGCTTCCCGATGCATTTCCTGCGTACGGATCTGAACCTCGAGGGTGTTGCCATCCGGGCCAATCACCGCAGTGTGGATGGAGCGGTAGCCGTTGTCTTTCGGATTGGCAATGTAATCGTCAAACTCGCTGGGGATGTGCCGCCAGTTCGTGTGAATGACACCCAGCGCCGCATAGCAGGCACGAGTGTTGTCAACCAGCACGCGGACAGCTCGCATATCGTAGATCTCTGCAAAATCTACGTTCTTCGTGTGCATCTTTCGCCAGATGCTGTAAATATGCTTGGCACGCCCCACCACGTTGGCCTCGATTCCTTCAGCGGCCAGCGCGCGCGCTAACGACTGTTCAATGGCGTCGATCTGGCGTTCACGTTCGACTCTACGACCGTCGAATTTGCGGGCGACTTCCCGGTAGGCGTCCGGTTCGAGATAGCGAAATGCAAGATCGTCGAGTTCCCACTTCAATCGCCAGATGCCCAATCGGTTGGCCAAGGGCGAAAACACGTCCAACACCTCACGAGCCAGGCGCTGCTGGTGCGGTGGCGGCATAAGCTTGGCGCGGCGTAGCGCAATGATGCGTTCGGCAAGTTTTACGATTGCAACGCGCACATCGTCGATCAGCGCGACCAGCATCTTGCGGACGTTGTCTACCTGATCCCGCGATTCCGTACTCAACAGTGGCGTGTTGGAAAGCTCGAGCAAACTGACGGACGCCATTCGCTCGACCTCTGCGACCAGTTCCGCCGACCCGTCACCGATGGCCTGCGCGAGGGCCTCGTACGTGGCGTGTCTGCCTCGAAAACAGCGATAGGTAATGCCCGCGCAGACCGCATCCGTATCGAGATCGAGGTCCACGAGCAGGTGGGCAAACTCGAGACCAATCGCCAGCAGTGACTGGTCTTGCTGTGGCAGCGCTTCGACGAATCGGCACGCTGCGTTCAATCGATCCGGATCGAGCCTGGAACTTCGGCCAACGAGCCGGCGTATACACGCCGGTACATCGAAGCGTCCATCCGCTGCCCTCGCAAGGTCTTCGTTGATTTTGACCATGTACTACCGTTGCAACGAATTGAACCGAGGCGCACAACGCCCGCGAAGATTAGCGCCGCTCGAACACCGCCAGCGTCTCGACGTGCGCCGTGTGCGGGAACATATCAAAAAGCCCGAGCCGTTTCAGATCGAACCCTTGCGCCCGCAGGCGTGCAGCGTCTGCGGCGAAGCTTTCCGGATGGCACGAGACATAGATTACGCGGCCAACCCGGGGGGCGGTGAGCAACGCGAGTGCGATACCACAGCCACTGCGGGGCGGATCAACGAGCACTTTGTCGAATGGCTCGCCGAATGGCTCGCCGAATGGCTTGCCGAACGGCTCCTTCGAGGCCGTGCCACGTTGCGCCTGATCGTAGAGATCCGCACCTAGGAACCGCAACCGGTGCCCGAGACGATTGCGCTTGGCGTTAGCGACGGCCCGGGCGACCATGTGCGCGGAACCGTCAATGCCCACGACCTCTGCACCGTGTCGCGCGATTGGCAACGTGAAGTTGCCGAGACCGCAAAACAGGTCCAGCACGTGTTCACCCGGAGTGGGTTTGAGCAGCGCCAATGCGGCCGAGACAAGCCGTTGGTTCACGCGTTCGTTGACCTGGACGAAATCGCCGATCTGAAACGATATGCAAACGCCGAATTCGTCCAGGCGATAACTCAACGCCCGCTCGGGTGCTCCATCGAGACGTACCAACGTGTCGTACCCTCCGCTCTGCAGAAGTATCTGGATGCCACTGGTTCGCTCGAATGCGCCCAGCAGCTCCAGATCCCGTTGCGATAAGGCGGCAAGATGACGTAACGCCAGGCTGGCCCCGTCATCACCTGAAGCGATTTCGATCTGGGGCAGATCCGCACGTGCCGGCATTGCTCCCAGGAGATTCTTCAACTCGGCAAATAGCGCGCTGAACGGTTCAGCGAGCACCGGACAGGTATCCAGCCGGGCGACCCGACTGCCGAAACTCTCCCGAAACCCGAGCAGGAATTCCTGCTTGTCGGCAAGGTATCGACCGCCAAGCCGTGCCTTGCGCCGGTAATGCAGCCGCGGACCGTAAACCGGCGCCGCGATCCGTTCCGGTTGCACACCGTGCGCTTGCAGGGCCTTCAAGACCAAACGCTGCTTGTGGTCCAACTGAGCCGCCGCATCCAGTTGCTGCATCGCACAGCCACCACAGCGATGAAACGCGGAGCACGCCGTCACTGCCCCGCCCGCGGTCGACTCGGGAATGCCCCACCATATGCCTTTGCGCCGCTTGATGATCCGGACAACGACGCGTTCGCCGGGCAACGCCCCTTTGACGCGCACCTGGCGCCCTTCGGCCGTTCCTTCAGCAAAACCATCTTCCGCCATATCGACGATATCCACATCGACGATCTTCGGTGCCTTTTTGGGCGCCTTCCCAGGTGAGTGGAGGCGCCGATTAACCGGCTGGTTCATCGCGATGTGCGAAACAGCGCTCGGCTGTGCAGTGGTCGATCGCCCAGATGCGGCGCGAGCGCCTCACGCATGATCCGCTTGGCGACGCGTCTGACCTCGGTCTCGTCAAACTCGTCTGCTGCGATCGCGAGCAACACAGCACCACGATAGCCGCTTGCCGCGTCCTTGCCGGCCGACACTCGCCGAAACCCGAAATCGGGTTCCAGAAAGTACCGTGCCTGCGCAAGTACCGGTTCACCCGTGTCCGCATCCCGATCGAACACCAGTTCATAACCGCACTCCTTCAACAACAGCCTCTCGAATCGCCGCAACACTATTTCGATCCGGGATTCGATCGGAGTTTCGATCGGTTCCCCACCAGCCAGCGCGCTTACGGTGAGCGCATAGCCTCGGAACAGCTGGGTATGCGGATCGTCGGAGCGCAGCAGCCGCAGCATCAGCTCGTTCACGTACAGCCCGGCGTACAGCGATTTTCCGACCAGCCAGTGGTGTTCAGTGCGTTCAAAGGATGTCAGTGTGCGCAGCTGTCCACGGCCCGCCCAGCTAACCAGCAATCGCGCGAACGGCATAAGCGTTTCGGCGCCCTTTCGTTTCCGGCCACGCACGCCGCGCGCAACCACGCATACACGACCATGTTCCAACGTCATCAGCTCGGCGATGGCACTGGTTTCACGATAAGGCCGAACGTGCAGGACGAACGCGTCCTGACTTACGGCGCGAACACCCGTCACTGGAAGCCCAGACGACGCAGCGAACGCTCGTCGTTGGTCCAACCCGACTTTACCTTGACCCACAGTCGGAGCATGACCTTGGTGTCAACGAGCGCTTCGATTTCATGCCTCGCTTCCTGACCGATCGACTTGAGGCGCGCGCCTTTGCGGCCGATGATGATGACCTTCTGGCCGTCCCGCTCGACGAAGATGTTGGCGTCGATCTCTACCAGCCGATCCGACGATCGGAAATTCTCGATGACCACGATGATGCGGTGTGGCAGTTCGTCGCCCAGTCGCCGCATCAGTTTCTCGCGAATGATCTCAGACACCATGAAACGTTCGGACTTATCCGTGACCTGATCGGCCGGGAACAGGTGCGGCCCTTCGGGGAGTCGCCGGACCACTTCCTGCCAGACTCGATCGAGACCGTCGTTGCGCAGCGCCGAGATTGGAATGATCTCATCGAACACATTGCGCGCCCCGAGCTTCTCCATCTGTGGCAATAGTTCCGTGCGACCCTTGAGTTGGTCGATCTTGTTGATGGCGCAGATCTTAGGCGCCCGCGCGCGGGCCACGTGGCTGAGTACCAGGTCGTCTTCGGAGGTCCAACGTGCGCGTTCGACGATCATGACGACGATGTCGACATCCGACAGCACCGACGTTGCCGAACGAACCATGTATCGATTCATCGCGCGCTGTTTCGTTGGATGAATACCCGGAGTATCGACGAAGATCACCTGATCGCGCTGGTCGGTCATCACCCCAAGCAGGTTGTGACGGGTCGTCTGGGGCTTGCGCGAAGTGATGCTCAGTTTGCGCCCGAGCAGGTGATTCAGTAGCGTCGACTTGCCGACGTTGGGGCGCCCGACCAGCGCCACGTAGCCGCAACGAACGGCGTCACTCACGACTGTTCTTCCAGTAAATCGAGCGCTCGTTGGGCGGCAGCTTTCTCGGCATCACGCCGGTTGCCCGCACGGGCTTCGACCGCAACATTCAGTTTCGCAAGCCTACATTCGACCAGAAACACGGGCTCGTGGGCCTCTCCGTCCTGGGCTTTGATGCGATAATCAGGAAGCGGCATGCGGCGCGCCTGCATCAGTTCCTGCAGCCGCGTTTTCGGGTCTTTGCGTGTCAACGCATCATCATCCAGCCGGTCTCCGAGCAGCCGGACGACGAGTTCGCGAACGGCGTCCACACCCCCATCAATGAGCGCGGCTCCAAGGATGGCCTCGAGCGCGTTCGACAGGAGGGAATCTCTGCGAAATCCGCCACTGCGCAACTCCCCCGGGCCCAGCCGCAGGTGGTCACCCAGATCAATCTCCCGGGCTACGGCTGCGAGCGCTTCACGATTTACGACATTTGCGCGCATCAGCGACAGGTGATGTTCCTGGACGTCGGGATAGCGTTGATACAGCAACTCCGCGACCGCCAGACCCAACGCCGCGTCGCCGAGAAACTCGAGACGTTCATTGTTGACCCCCGACACCCCCCGGTGGGTCAAGGCGAGCAGCAACAGCGCCTGGTCGGCGAATTTGTAACCGAGCCTGAGTTCGAGCTTATCGAGTTTAACGTCAGACGATTGCACGCATTGCGGCGGGATTTGCGCCGGATGATGTGATCCGCGCAGCCTAGCACGTTACCCGTCAGCCGTAATCGAAGCGCTTGTTGAACGACAGCACCAGGTCAATGTTGTAGAACAGGTGCTCACGAATCTCATAGTCGAGGGTCAGGGCCGTCGCGCCACGCTTACGCTCGATGCCGACGACCTCGGCAACGCTGATATCCCGGATATTGTTGATCTTGAACCGCTTGCGTAATGATTCGCGAATCTTCTGCTTGCTCATTACGTGCACCTGGTTCTTGGGCAGAGCCTCCACCACCGAGACCATCGTATAGAAATCGATGTAATGCGGTATGGTGCGCATCGCCACCGTCACGATGCCACCCACAATCAGGATCAGGAAAATCCATTGAATCATGGCCATGCCACGTTGTCGGCGCGGCCCGGACATCATGTCTCGTTGCGTGCTCATGGTGCGCTCCATTTTAATCGATCAGGCCGTTGCGCTGAAACGTCGGCCAGTTAAGACCCGGGTCCTTGTGCACCCAGATCGCAAACGCCTTGCCAACAACCTTGGCATCTTCAACGAAGCCCCAGCGCCGGCTATCAAGACTCTTGCCGCGATTATCACCCATCATGAAGTAGTGCCCTTCCGGCACGGTCCATTCACCCGGACGCTCCCGCAGCGTGGGGTAACGATATATCCGGTGTCCGCCGTCGCCTAACTGCTCATCGTAAATTCGATACTGGGGTCGCACCCCATTCGTGACCTGATCCACGAAATCCTGCGCCACGCGCTCACCGTTGATGGTCAGCACCTTATTTTGATACCGGACGTGGTCCCCCGGAAGGCCGATCACCCGCTTGATGAAGTAGCGCGACTCATGCGGCGGGATGAACACCATGACATCGCCGCGCTGAGGTTCTCCCACAGCAAAGATCTTGGTGCCCAGCACCGGCAATCGAATGCCGTATGCAAATTTATTTACCAGAATGAAGTCGCCAACCTCGAGCGTCGGAACCATGGATTCCGACGGAATCTGATACGGTTCGACGAGAAAACTCCGCAGCAGCAGCACCAGCAGCAGCACCGGGAAGAACGAGCGCGCGTACTCCGCAATCACGGGCTCTTTGAGCACGCCCTCCAACGCATCCTCGTCGACGCGCTTCGAACTGCTTGCAAACGCTTCAGCGGCACGTTGCCGACGTGGCTTGAAGATCACCACATCGCCCAACCAGAGCGCGCCGGTGACGACCACCGCCCAACTGAGCACAAGGGGAAAATCGACGTCCATCAGCGTTCCACCTTCAAAACGGCGAGAAACGCCTCCTGAGGTATCTCCACGCGTCCCAACTGCTTCATTCGTCTCTTGCCTTTCTTTTGCTTTTCCAGAAGCTTTTTCTTGCGCGTGATATCACCGCCGTAACATTTAGCGGTGACGTTCTTGCGCAACGCCTTGACCGTCTGCCGGGCGATGATCTGGCCGCCGATCGCTGCCTGGATCGCCACGTCGAACATCTGCCGTGGAATCAGCTCCTTCATCTTCTCCGCAAGTTGTCGGCCCCGGTACTGCGCCTGATCCCGGTGCACGATCATGGCCAACGCATCCACACGCTCACCATTGATCAGGATGTCCAGCTTGACGAGATCACTTCGCTGGAATCGCACGAAGCCATAGTCGAGTGATGCAAATCCCCGGCTGACCGACTTGAGGCGGTCGAAAAAGTCCATCACGACCTCGCTCAGCGGCAGTTCGTAGGTAAGGGATACCTGGCCCCCACCGAACACCATGTCTTTCTGCACTCCACGCCGCTCAACACACAGGCCGATGACGCTGCCGAGATAATCCTGGGGTACGAGAATGTTGACGGCGGCGATGGGTTCGCGCATCTCCTCCACCGCACCCGCATCGGGTAGCCGGGACGGGTTGTCGACCAGTTCCGAGGTGCCGTCGCGCCTGAGCAGTTCGTACACTACGGTCGGCGCCGAGGTAATCAGGTCCAGATCATACTCGCGCTCCAGGCGCTCCTGGATGATCTCCATGTGCAACATGCCCAGGAATCCGCAGCGAAATCCGAAGCCGAGCGCCTCGGACGTCTCCGGCTCGTAGAACAACGACGCATCATTCAGTCTCAGCTTCTCGAGGGCTTCACGGAAACTCTCGAAATCTTCCGAGTTGACCGGAAACATCCCGGCATACACCTGAGGTTTGATCTTCTCGAATCCCTGTAGCTGCCCGACACTGCCTTGCCCACTAATCACGATCGTATCGCCGACCGGCGCACCGCGAATTTCCTTGATGCCGGCGACCAGGTAGCCCACCTCACCCGCGCCGAGCGAGTCCTTGGCGCTACGCTTGGGCGTAAAACAACCGACTTCGTCCACCACGTGGGTGCGACCGACCGACATCACCTGGATCCGATCACCACGGCCGACGCGTCCGTGGACCACCCGTACGAGCGAAACGACGCCCAGGTAATTGTCGAACCAGGAGTCGATGATCAACGCCTGCAGCGGCGCGCCGTCATCGCCGATCGGCGCGGGGACGCGTTCGACGATTGCTTCCAACAGCTCCGGCACACCCGCGCCAGTCTTGGCGCTCACGGTGAGGGCTTGACTGGCGTCGAGTCCAATGATGTCTTCGATCTCGCTGGCAACCCGAACCGGGTCAGCCTGGGGTAGATCAATCTTGTTGAGAACCGGGATCACCTCCAGGCCCTGATCGATCGCCGTGTAACAGTTGGCCACCGACTGCGCCTCGACACCCTGGGCGGCGTCCACGACCAGCAGCGCCCCTTCGCAGGCGGCCAGCGAGCGGGATACCTCGTAGCTGAAGTCCACGTGACCCGGCGTGTCGATGAAATTCAGCTGATACCGCTGACCATCCGCCGCCTGATAGTCGAGCGTCACACTCTGGGCCTTGATGGTGATCCCCCGTTCGCGCTCCAGATCCATGGAGTCGAGCACCTGCGCCGACATCTCCCGGGCGCTCAACCCGCCACACAGTTGAATCAAGCGGTCGGCCAGGGTGGATTTGCCATGATCGATGTGAGCAATGATGGAGAAGTTTCTAATCTGCGCTACGGCAGCCACGGATACCTGTCGGGGGTCGGGAAAATAGCCGCGGGAGTTTAGCGCATTTACCACGCGATTATCACGATGGACCGCGCTCGTTGAAAGCGTGCTGAGGGCGTCGCTTAGTCGTCGGGGACGCGCAGGGCCAGGAACGTTGGCGACTGGCCGCGCACGATCAGTACGGGCACCGATCGGCCGCGCTGCAGTCTGTCCACCACGTCATTGAAGGTCTCGACCGAATCAACTTCCTCGTTGTTCAGGCGGGTGATCACATCACCCTGCCTGATGCCTGCTGCATGGGCCGGTCCTTCGGACTCGACCACGCGCACGCCGAAACTGGTATTCGCTCGCTGACGCGCCGCTTCATTGAGTTCCTCCACCACCAGACCCAGAGGTGACGGCGTTGATCCACCGTGCGACCCGGCGCGGCTCACCGCTTGGTCGTCCGCAAGTTCGCCGACCATGACCTGAAGCGTTTTGCGCTTACCTTCGCGCACAATCACCACGTCGACCTCCCCGCCGGCGCGGCTGCGCCCCACCAGATGCGGCAGGTCCGATGAAAGGTCGATGTCGCTGCCGTTGTAGGTAACGATGATGTCACCCTCCTTCAAACCGCCAACATCGGCCGGACCCCCATCGAGCACCCGGGCCACCAGAGCGCCGCCCGGTTTGTCGAGACCGAAGCTCTCCGCGAGATCACGACTGACGTCCTGGATTACAACCCCTAGCCAGCCCCTCGACACCCGTCCATCCGCCTTGAGTTGCTCGACAACGCCCATGGCAATGTCGATGGGGATCGCGAAAGACACGCCCATGTAACCGCCCGATCGAGTGTAGATCTGGGAATTGATGCCAACCACCCGCCCATCCAGATCGAACAGGGGTCCGCCCGAGTTGCCCGGGTTGATAGCGACATCTGTCTGGATGAACGGCACGTAGTTTTCGTTGTTCTCGTTGGGCAGGCTGCGGCCCTTGGCACTGACGATGCCTGCTGTCACGGAGTAGTCGAAACCGAAGGGTGACCCGATCGCCAGAACCCATTCACCCACCTCCAGCGCATCGGATTCGCCCAGTTGCACCACCGGAAGGTCCTCGGCCTCGATCTTCAACAGAGCCAGATCCGAGCGCGGATCTGCACCGACGAGGGTCGCCACCAACTCGCGCCGATCGCTCAGGCGAACGATGATTTCATCGGCGTCTTCCACCACGTGGTTATTCGTCAACACGTAACCATCTTCGGAGATGATGAATCCCGACCCCAGCGAACGACGCTGCCCGCCAAATGGGTTACCCCGCCGGTCGGGTGGAAAAAACCGTCGGAAAAACTCATCCAGCTGGGGGCTTCCCGAGCTACGTCGGTGCGGGTTCGCCTGCACCGTGCTGACGTTTACGACCGCCGGGGAGTACTTCTTGACCAGCTCAGTGAAGTCCGGAAGATCCCCGGCGAGTGCAACCTGGGCGACCAGGCTAAACAGCAAAGCGATACTGAACAGTACAGTGCGACTAGTCATTCGGGTGAAACTACCGTGGTTGTTTTTAACATCGTCCGCTCTGACTGCGGCACGCGACGATTGTTCAACAGTCTAACAGCGGCCGGCTCGATGGGCGCGGTGACGATGCGTGGCGAAAGTGCGGTGCTTGCCTGTGCAGCAATGCGCGCCAGCACCAGCAGTATAACGCCGAACACCGTAAATCCCGTAAGCGCCAACGCGGCCTCCGTGGCCAGCGGGTCCAGCGCGCGATGCGCAAGTCCGGTAGTGATCAGCGCCAGAGTCGGTATACCCAGCAACATCAGCACAACCCTGCAAAGGCGCGACCGGGGCACGCCAACGTCGACGACCGAATCCAGCGGAAAGCCCGGTCCGGCGTTTTCAATCCACAGCATCTGATCGTCCCCGAAGCACTGACCGCAGTGCCCGGTGCAGTTTGCACAGCGCTGCGAGGCAAATTCGACCCAACAACCGTTCCCTTCGACCCGGGTAACCCGCCCCCGGCGGATGCTGAAACCCGAGGGAATCACCGCGACGCGTAGCGGACCGACAACGCCACTCGGCGTGCCGTCTCGGTTGGCACCTCCCCCACCACGGTGACCAGATGCCGTTCGTCATCCGGACCCATGATGAGGTTGGTCACCGCGACCGTGGCGCCGTACCGGGACACCATCTCGCCTGCGCCGGCCAGCGGCATCGCTTCGATGAACACGGAAAAAGCCGCCAGTCCATCCGAGTACATCAGCGTGTTGATCGACTTCAGGTTACTGGGGGTGCGGCGTATGTCCCAGCTTGCCATGGCAAACCCCGCGGGCAGCCACGTCGCTTCCCAGCGCATCTCGCCACCCTCGAGGCGCGGTTGCGCGTGGGGGCCCAACGTCAAGTGACTGATGACGGAACCCTCACCGACCCTCAGGTCGAATACCGCCACATCGATCGGACCACCCACGTCCAGCGTCGCGAACTGAAATATCTCAAGCCTGGCGCTGTTGCCGTCAACCAGTTCCGAGCGCAGCAACAGTCCCGTTGCCGTATCGATCCACAGTCGATAGCCGTAGCGATCCCCGTCCTGGGGCATAACCGCCAACCGAACCGCCTCCCGGTTCGCGACGCGGTCGAGACCATGAAAGGCCATGGTGTAGACATCGCCGATTTCATCGAAGCTTCGAGTGAAGGCACGCGCAAACGGCCCGGACGGGATGCTGCTTGCGAGTTCGAGCATTGAATCGCCGGGCTGGAGGATGCATGCAACCTCGTCGCCATGCCGAATAATCTCCCTGGGTTCGCCGTTCAGGTGCACCAATCGCTCGCGTTGCACGCCGTCCTGAACCACATGGGTAACACGCAACGTCGACAGCTCAATGCCGGTGTAGTAGCTGAACACGCCGTCGTAATCCAGCTCGGCGAACGCCACGTTCATTCCGTCGAGCCATTCCCCCGGCGTACGGCCACGGAACTCCTCAGCATAAGCGGTCGCTGAACCCAGGGCGATCGCCAGAACCATCAGGAGCGCTCTGTACAAAGCGAGCTTCATCGGCTTTGGAAAGCAGCGACCTTCACGAACGGCACGATACCCGGCTGGTGGTACATCGAAGTATGTTGTGCGTGATGCAGCATGTAGGCACGCATGCGCTGCATGTCGACCCGGCTGGGAAATTCATCGAGCGCCGGGCGCACAGCAGCGTTCTGTACATCCGCGCCCAATGTTCGTTGATCCAGCGTCGAGGGCTGTATATCCGCGAGCAGGTTCCCACCTTCCAGTGCGTCCTGCTCCGAGAGATTGAATCCCAGCACGATAGCAAGCGCGACGGTTGCGGCAACCGCCGCGCCGGCCATGCGACCGACCCAGGACGGCGCACTCCGGACTTCGGCAGCAACCTGCTCGTCTAGCCCTTCGCCCGCGTCGATCCGACGCCAGAGTGAATCGATGCTGTGTGCCGGCGCGGCCCGCGAGCCAAAACGACCCTGCTGGAGAACGCCGCGCACGAGATGATAGCGTTGCCACACCGCATGCAGCGACTGATCTTCGGAAACCTCGTCCAGCAACCGCCGAAGCTCGAACTCATCCGCTTCGTCGTCCATCGCAGCGGACAGAAATTCTTTCAATTTGTCAGACATGTCGATACCTATCTCTCACCGCAGTGCGCTCAAGATCTGGTCACGAAGGGTTGAATATGCTGGTCAATCGCTTCCCGGGCCCGAAATATTCGGGATCGAACCGTTCCCACCGGGCACTCCATGATCTGGGCAATCTGCTCATAGGTTAGACCATCGAATTCCCGAAGTGTTACCGCACTGCGCAGGTCGTCGGGCAATCTGCGAATCGCGTCATTTATGGCGTTTTCGAGCTCGTCGCGGGACAGTTGGTTTTCGGGGTTTTCGGTCTCCCTGAGGAAATCCCCACCGTCCATGAACTCCGCATCCTCCGCATCGATGTCTGCCGCCGGCGGTCGCCGGCCGCGAGCCAGAAGATAGTTCTTCGCCGTGTTGATCGCAATGCGATACAACCAGGTGTAAAACGCGCTTTCGCCGCGAAACCTCGGCAGCGCCCGGTAGGCCTTGATGAACGCCTCCTGTACCACATCATCGATATCCTGCGCATCGCGCACGAACCGGCTCACCAGGCCATAGATCTTGTGCTGATAGCGAGAAAACAACAGGTCGAAGGCGCGCCGGTCGCCCTTCTTCACGCGTCTTACCAACTCCTGGTCGGTGTCCTTGGCCACGCTAACGGACGCCCCGTGGCGTGGCTGGCTGCTCGCGGCACATGGAATTCTACGATCGATCCGTTGGAGGGGTTGCATATTCTGCCCATTCACCGTGGTTTATACTAGGTTCTCCTTGGTCCCAGAGGCCCGACGTGAGCGATCGCTTTCGCCACGATGTGCTGGTGATTGGCAGCGGCGCCGCCGGGCTTGCCGCCGCGCTGCATCTGAGCGACCACGCTCGTGTCGCGGTGCTCAGCAAGTATGGTCTCGATGCCGGTTCCACCGACTGGGCCCAGGGCGGCATCGCCGCCGTTACCGATTCGACTGACACCGAGTTCGAGCATGTTCAGGACACCCTGCGCGCGGGCGCCGGGCTGTGCCGAGAACGCACCGCCTGGCATACGGTGTGCCACGCCCAGGAAGCCATCTCCCAACTCGCCCAGTGGGGCGTCGATTTCGACCGGGATGGCAATCAGTACCATCTGACCCAGGAAGGTGGCCATTCGTTCCGTCGAATCCTGCACGTCGCGGACGCAACGGGCCACGCCGTATCATCCAATCTTGTCCGCGAAGCCCGGCAGCGTGAGTCAATCGAGCTGTTCACCAACCGGGCAGCGATCGACCTGATCACGACGGCGCGCTTGGGATACCCGACGAACAGGTGTTTCGGCGCTTATGTACTGAATCAGAGAAGTGGTCGCGTCGAAGTGTTCGAAGCACGCCACGTCGTGATTGCCACAGGCGGCGCGAGCAAGGTTTATCTGTATACGAGCAATCCTGATGGCTCGACCGGAGACGGCATTGCCATGGCCTGGCGCGCCGGCTGTCGCGTCGCAAATATGGAGTTCAATCAGTTCCACCCGACCTGCCTCTACCACCCGCATGCGAAATCGTTTCTTATCTCCGAAGCCGTGCGGGGCGAGGGCGCAAAGCTGATCCTGGCCGACGGCGAGCGGTTCATGCCGCGCTTTGACCCCCGCGGCGAACTCGCACCTCGGGACATCGTCGCCCGGGCGATCGACCACGAAATGAAACGTCTGGGCAGCGACTGCGTCTATCTCGACATCTCACACCGACCCGATGCATTGATCACCCGCCATTTCCCGACTATCTACGCAACCTGTGCGGCACTGGGCATCGATATCACCCGTGAACCGATTCCCGTCGTCCCCGCTGCCCACTACACCTGCGGCGGGGTAATGAGCGATCTTCATGGCGCCACGGATGTGCCCGGCCTGTACGCCATCGGCGAGGTGAGTTGTACCGGGCTGCACGGCGCCAACCGGCTGGCATCGAATTCCCTGCTGGAATGTCTGGTGTTCGCAAAGTCTGCCGCAGATCACATCAAAGCGCGGATGCATGATCGGCTCGACGTTCCCAAAGCGCCCGACTGGGACGAGAGCCGGGTGACCGACTCGGACGAAGCCGTAGTCATCTCGCACAACTGGCACGAGTTGCGTCAATTCATGTGGGATTACGTCGGTATCGTCCGCACCACGAAACGCCTGGAGCGCGCCATGCACCGCATCGAGCTCCTCAAACGCGAAGTTCACGACTACTACAGCAACTTCCGGGTCAGTAGCGACCTGATCGAGCTACGCAATCTCATCCATGTCGCAGAATTGATCGTTCGTTCCGCGCTGGCGCGGCGCGAGAGCCGCGGGCTGCACTACACGCTCGACTATCCGGCCAAGTTGCCGCACGCCCGCGACACCGTCCTGTATCCGGCGCTCACGGACCCGCTGGACGTCCTGCAGCCGGTCGCCGGCTGAAGCGCTGCTTGTCTAGCTGCGTCCTGCGGCGCAGCATCTTATCTAGCTGCGTCCAGCGGCGCAGCGTCGCCCACTCGTTGGCGGCCATCTCCGAGTCGAAGATATCAACCACCTCGCGTCCAACCGGAGACGCAAGTTCCACGGTTACCCAGCGGGGTAACGACCAGATGACCCGCACAACCTGGCGCGTTCCCGGGTCCTCCGAGGATAAAGAGTACGGTGGAGAGCCGTACGGCAGGGAAATGCGGATGGCGCTGCCGATGCGCTGCCAACGCTTGCGAGTCTGGCGCAACACACTGATCATCAACAGCGCGAACATCACCGCGGTCCACGCGCTGAAGCCTTGCCGCGACAATATGACGACGATCAGCAGATGAGTGGCTACCGGCACCACCATTTGTCCCCAGCCCGGAATCCAGGTCAGCATTCCTCAGTTCAGCTCAGCATGCTGGGCTGCGCATGTATTGAAGCGCAGAATCGCTTCCACGATACTCAGCAGTTCCGGTGCGTCCGGCGTGGTGCGATGCTGCAACCACGACCAGATTTCCGTATCTTCACGCTCGAGCAAGGCTCGGTACGCGGCACGCTCGGCAGCGTCGAGCAACTGATACCGCGCTCGGGTAAAAGGAGGTAACAGCAGATCGAGTTCCAACAAACCGCGTCGACTTCGCCACAAGGTGCGCCGAGCGTCAGTTTCCAGGTCATTCATCGCGGGCAGCACTCATCCGGCTCAGGGCTCATCAGGACTCGAAGCTAGCAGGAATGGACACTATCCCGATCCACCTTAAAAATCATGCCTCCATACGCGGAGCCGATGAGGAGCGAACGTGCATCCAACGTGGCAGCTATTTCTGAACGCACGCGGTACTGACACTCCGTCGCCGACGGGTGGTTCGCCGCAAGGTTCGCCGCAAGGTTATTGTGCGGCATTGGTCGATCTGGCTGTGCTGAGCCTGCACGGGGCGGATGCCGCGAGCTTCATGCAGGGGTATTTTACCGCAGATCTCGACGACCTGAACGACACCCGCACCCTGTTCGGCGCGTACTGTGACATCAAGGGACGGGTGGTCGCCGATCTGATCATCCTTGCAAACCGCAACGGGCTGTTGCTGGTAACGCACCGCAGCCTGGTCGAACCCATCCGCGAGAGCCTGCAGAAATATCTGATGTTCTCCAAATCCGAACTCAGTGACATCAGTGAAGACTGGCTGACCCTCGGTCTACTGGGTCGCAATGCCGAGGGGGCGAACCCTGCCGCGCCGCCTTGGGCTCTCGAGCACACCGACGACTATTGGCAGGTCGCACTGCCGGGCGGCAATCGTTGGCTCTGTCTAGCCCGGATCGACGAAGCCGAACGGATCTGGTCGACGTTTGAAGGTCGCACCGGGGCGCTGGTCCCGTGGCAGCTCGCCGACATCGACGCAGGGATTGCGCATCTCGACGCTGCGACCAGCGCGAGCTTTCTGCCACAGATGCTCGGCTACGATGAGCTCGACGCGATCAGCTTCACCAAGGGGTGTTATCTCGGCCAGGAAGTGGTGACGCGTGCCCAGAGCCGGGGCCGCGTAAAGCGTCGGCTTTCTCGCTGGAGTTGGGCGGACCAGCCGGGGGATGCGCCCGCGACGGGTGCGGATCTTACCAACGCTGACGCACGACGTATCGGCACGGTGATTCAAGCAGTGGCAACATCGTCCAGCGCAGGCGAACTGCTTGCAGTGGCTGCCGAGGCTGCGCGCGACCAGTCGGCGCGGGTTGGTTCGCTGGCATTGGACCCCGCCTAGCCGCGCGCATAAGCGCTGCCATTACTGCACGCGGATCGTCATGTTCGGACCGCCCGTTGCGTCGTCATCGAACCAACGCGCCGTGACGGTCTTGGTTTCCGTGTAGAAGCGCACGCCCTGCTTGCCATAGACATGCTGGTCGCCGAGGAACGATTGCTTCCAGCCGGTAAACGAGAAGAACGGGAGCGGCACCGGGATCGGAACGTTGATCCCGACCTGGCCAACCTCGATCTCGTGTTGAAACCTGCGTGCCGCAGCGCCGCTGGAGGTGAAGATCGACGTGCCATTACCATAGGCATTGGCGTTGATCATGGCGATTGCCTCGTCGAGGCTATCGACCTCGGAGGTGATCAGCACCGGTCCGAAAATCTCTTCCTGGTAGATGTGCATGTCCGGCGTCACGTTGCTGAACAGGGTCGGTCCTACCCAGTTGCCGTCCGGATAGCCGTCGACCGCGCAGTCCGATCCGTCGAGCAGGCAGGTCGCACCCTCCTGCTTACCGGTTTCAATGAATCCGAGGACCCGATCGCGTGCGGCGGGAGTAATCTGCGGCCCATACGCAGCGTCCGGGGAATCCCAGGGACCCGGGTGGACATCGGCCATGGCATCCCGCAACTCCGGAATCCACGCCGCCGCCCCACCCACGAACACGGCCACGCTGATCGCCATGCAGCGCTGCCCTGCCGCGCCGCAGGACGCGCCGAGGAGGCTGTTGATCGTCTGGTTCTTATTGGCGTCAGGCATAATCACCATGTGATTCTTGGCACCCGCCAACGCCTGCACGCGTTTCAAGTGCTCGGTTGCCGTGCGATACACGTGTCTGGCCACCGGCACCGAACCGACGAAGGATATCGCCTTGATCCCAGGATGGGTCAACAAGGCATCAACCTGCGTCGCACCCCCGTGCAGAATCTGCAGCACACCTTTTGGAGCGCCCGCCTCCACGAACAACTCAGCGAGTTGATTGGGCGTCATCGGGTCCTGTTCCGACGGTTTTAGAACAAAGGTATTACCCGTCGCGATGGCCAACGGAAACATCCACAGCGGAATCATCGCCGGGAAATTGAAGGGTGTGATACCTGCACAAACCCCCAGGGGCTGCGTGTAGCTGTAGGTGTCGATGCCCCGGGCAACGTTGCCGACGGTCTCACCCATCATCAGCGAGGCAATGTTGGCCGCGTGTTCCACCACTTCGATACCACGCCAGACATCGCCCTGCGCATCGGCAAAGGTTTTACCTGTTTCCAGACTCAAGGTTTTCGCCAGGTCGTCCTGGTGACCCTTCAACAGTTCCTGGAATTTCAGCATCAACCGCGCGCGCTCTGAGATCGGCACGTCGCGCCAGGTTTCGAACGCCACCGCGGCGCTGGCCACCGCTCGCTCGATCTCCTGGGTGGTGGCGTATGGCACGTCGCACAACACCTCCTGAGTCGCGGGATTGGTGACCGGCAGTGATTCGTTGCTGGCGCTCTCGACGAACTCGCCGTCGATGAACAGGGGCAGGTTATTGGACATGAGGTACCTCACGCTGCGCAGAGGCGCATGATGTCACAGCCCGGCTTCGGCCTGCAGGGTCAATTCCTGAGGGTGGCTATTCCACGGCGAACCAATCAACGGGTTCGCCCCCGTTTGCGACCAGGTAACGATTCGCGGCTGAAAAGTGGCGGCAACCGAAAAATCCCCGGTGCGCGGACAGCGGCGATGGATGGGGTGCCTTCAGCACGCAGTGTCGATCGGCATCGACGATGGCGCCTTTCTTCTGGGCATAGCCGCCCCACAGCAGGAACACCAGCCCATCGCGCTGCGCGTTCAGCAGGGCAACAATCCGATCTGTAAAGACCTCCCAGCCTTTGTCCTGATGCGAGCCTGCGCGGCCACGCTCAACGGTAAGCACGGCGTTGAGCAACAGCACCCCCTGAGCGGCCCAGCCACGCAAGCAACCGGCGCCCGGTTGCAGCCGCGAGCGAGGGTTGCCGCCCGGCACCGAGGAATCGGCCATGTCCGTGTTGATCTCGGCAAAGATGTTGACCAGCGACGGTGGCTCGGCCACGCCGGACATGACGGAGAAACACAATCCGTGGGCCTGGTTGGGGCCATGATAAGGATCCTGCCCAATGATCACGACCCGGACCCCATCGAAGGGCGCCGCGTCCAGCGCAGCGAAAATCTCTGAACCTCTGGGATAGATGGTCTTGCGCGCTCGTTTTTCCTTGACGAGAAACTCGCGCAGGTTGCGCATGTAGGGCTTATCGAATTCGTCGAGCAGAAGCCGCTTCCACGACTCTTCCAGCACCACCCGATCTGCCGCTGCGTCCATTGTGTTCGATCTCAGTTGTCACTCGGGCGCATGTGCGGAAACAACAGAACTTCCCGAATCGAATTGCTGCCGGTGAGCAGCATCACCAATCGGTCGACGCCGATACCCTCGCCCGCGGTCGGCGGCAGTCCATGCTCCAAGGCGGTGACGTAGTCCTGGTCGAAATGCATCGCTTCGTGGTCACCCTGAGCCAGCCGTTCGACCTGATCCGCGAACCGCCGGGCCTGATCTTCAGGGTCGTTCAGCTCGGAGAAGCCGTTGGCGATCTCGCGCCCGCCAATGAACAGTTCAAAGCGATCGGTGAAGTCCGGGTCGTCGTCGGTGCGGCGCGCCAGGGGAGAGACCTCGGCAGGATAGGACGTGATGAACGTCGGTTGCATCAGGCGCTCTTCGACGCGCACCTCGAACAACTCCATCTGCAGCTTGCCAACTCCCCAATCGTCCTCAAGCCTGACGTTGAGGTCATTGAGAATGCGGCGCAACGCATCTCGATCACGCAGGTCTGCGTCCTCGAAATCGCCGTAGCGCTGGATCGATTCGATCAGCGTCAGGCGTTCGATGGGCTCGGCAAAGTCGATGGTTTCACCAGCGTACTGCACCGTCATGGTGCCGAGCACGGTCTGGCTGACATCGCGCAGCAGATCCTGGGTGAGATCCATGAGCTCGTGATAGTCGCTGTAGGCCTGATAGAACTCGAGCATCGTAAATTCCGGGTTGTGCCGGGTCGACAGTCCCTCATTGCGGAAGTTGCGATTGATCTCGAACACCCGTTCGAAGCCACCCACCACCAAGCGCTTCAAAAACAGTTCCGGTGCCACCCGCAGATACAGATCCATGCCGAGCGCATTGTGATGCGTCACGAAAGGTCGCGCGGTCGCACCGCCCGGAATCGTCTGCATCATCGGTGTTTCGACCTCAAGAAAGTCTCGCGCGATGAAAAAGGCGCGCAGCGCCTGCACGATCGCCGAGCGTTGCCGGAACAACGCCCTGGACGTCTCGTTCATAATCAGGTCCAGGTAGCGTTGCCGATAACGCATTTCCTGGTCCGCGAGCCCGTGAAATTTTTCCGGCAGTGGCCGAAGGGACTTGGTCAGCAGGCGCGCGGTACTTGCCTGCACGGTGAGCTCACCCTTGTTGGTCTTGAACAGCGTTCCCGTCACACCGACCAGATCGCCGATGTCCCACAGGTCGTTGAACGCCTGGTAGGCGTCTTCGCCGAGGTCCTCCTGTCGCAAGTAGCATTGGATCCGGCCACTGACGTCCTGCAGGGTAAAAAAGCTGGCTTTGCCCATCACCCGACGCAGCATGACTCGCCCCGCCACGCTGACCCGTCGATTCAGCTCGGCCAGCGCATCCCTGTCCTGCTCACCGTAGTCGGCGTGCAGATCAGCCGCCAGCGCCGAACGTCGAAAATCGTTGGGAAACGCCGGTCCCATGGCGCGCACCCGTTCGAGCTTTTGCCGTCGGCTGGCAACGATGTCGCTTTCGTTATCGCTCATGTCCTTACAATCCCGCCTTGAGGCTTGCCTCGATAAACTCATCGAGGTCTCCGTCGAGCACCGCGCCCGGATCGCTCCGCTCGACCTGGGTGCGAAGGTCTTTCACCCGCGACTGGTCGAGAACGTAGGAGCGAATCTGGTTCCCCCAGCCGATATCTGCCTTGCTGTCTTCCAGTTCCTGCTGCTTCGCACGGCGTTTCTGCATCTCCAGCTCGTAGAGTTTGGCGCGGAGTTGCTTGTACGCTTTGTCTTTGTTCTGGTGTTGTGAGCGCTCGCTCTGGCACTGCACGACCACGTTGGTCGGCAGGTGTGTGAGACGAACAGCGGAGTCGGTACGGTTGACGTGCTGGCCGCCCGCGCCGCGCGCCCGATAGGTGTCCACACGAACGTCGGACGGATTGATCTCTATCTCGATGGTGTCGTCGACTTCGGGAGAAATGAACACGGACGCAAAGGACGTGTGGCGTCGGTTTCCCGAATCGAAGGGAGACTTGCGTACCAGTCGATGAATCCCCGTTTCGGTTCGCAACCACCCGTACGCGTGGTCACCCCGAACCTGCAGCGTGGCACTCTTGATGCCCGCGACTTCACCCGGCGACAGTTCGATGACGTCGGCATCGAAACCACGTTTTTCGGCCCAGCGCAGGTACATTCGCAACAGCATTTCCGCCCAATCCTGCGCTTCGGTCCCGCCTGACCCTGCCTGAATTTCGACAAAGCTGTTCGCCGAGTCCAGCTCTCCCTGAAACATGCGACGCAGTTCCAGTTCCCGTAGCTCGGCATCCAGCGTGGCCAGTTCGTCCCCGATCTCGTCCAGGGTCTCCTGGTCGCCTTCTTCCGCGGCCAACTCCGCGAGTTCCGAATATTCGTCGATGCCCGACTCCAGTCGTTCCAGCCCGCCGACGACGCGCTCCAACGAGGCCCGTTCACGGCCTAACGCCTGTGCTTTTTCCTGATCGTTCCAGACTTCGGGTTGCGCAAGCTCGCGCTCCAACTCTTCGAGATGATCCTTGCATTCGGCGAAGTCAAAGATACCCCCTGAGCGCATCATTTCTGGTCCGCAGATCTTTGAGCGACTCGCGCAAAGAGGTCAGTTCGGTCATGGCTGTGGTGATTCGGGCCCGCAAAAAGCGCGGCAGTGTATCACGATTGCAGCGCTTCGATGTGCACCACGCGCAACTGCAGGGTGGTCCGTTCCCGATAGTCATTCCGGTCCAGTTGATACGCGATCCGGGCCCGCTTGACACCGGCGAGCGGCAGTTGATTGAACGCAATAGCATCGACCACGCTACCCCCCAGGCGCAGCGTCAGCCGGGTGTGTTTCTCGCCAACCACGCGTTGATGAACCAACTCGAAATCGCCGTGAAAGACAGGTTCGGGAAATGCCTGTCCCCAGGGCCCAGCGTCGGCGATGCGCTCCGCGTTGTCGAGGTGAATGTCCGGGGCACTCAGTTCTCCGTCACTCAACACCACGCCGCGCACTTCATCCTCGGTAACCCAGCGTTCCACCTCGTCGGCAAAGGCGGCGGCGAACCGTTTGTAGTGAATGCGTCGGATCGATAGTCCTGCGGCCATGGCGTGGCCCCCGAACTTGACGATCAGCCCGGGAAAGCGTGCTGCAATCGCGTCCAACGCATCACGGACATGCACCCCGTCAATGGACCGTGCTGAACCTTTCAGTTCATCGGGCGCCACGTCACCAGCATCCGCAAACGCAATCACCGGACGATGGAACCGCTCCCGGAGTCGGCCGGCGACGATTCCGACCACGCCCTGGTGCCAGCCGGGTTCGTAGACACACAATCCCAGTCGCTGCGAGTCGGCGGGCACGTTGGCAACCAGCAACTCGGCTTCGCTGGTCATCTCCTGCTGGATCGCGCGACGCGCCTTGTTGAGTTGTTCCAGCGCGGTCGCAAGCGAACGTGCCTCGGGCAACGCATCCGCCAGCAAACAGCGGATCCCGATGCTCATGTCATCCAGGCGTCCGGCGGCATTGAGTCGCGGACCGATGGCAAAGCCGATGTCCTGGGCGCGCAGCGAACCCATGTCGCGGCCCGCCGCCTCGCACAGCGCTTGAATGCCCGGCCTCGTCCGCCCTGCGCGAATTCGGCGCAACCCCTGCTGTACCAGAATTCGATTGTTGCGATCCAACGGCACCACGTCGGCCACTGTGCCGAGCGCTACGAGGTCGAGATACTCGGCAATGTTGGGCGCTTCGATGCCCCGATCCTCGAACCAACCGCAGGCACGCAACACGCTGCGCACGGCCCCCACCACATAGAAGATGACGCCGACCCCCGCCAATGCAGTGCTGCCGAATTCGGATCCCGGGAGGTTCGGATTGACGATGGCGTCCGCAACGGGCAGCTCGCCACCCGGCAGATGATGATCGGTGATGACCAGCCCAAGTCCCGCGGCACGTGCGGTTGCAGCGCCTGCAACGCTCGATACGCCATTGTCTACCGTGACTAACAAATCCGGGTTGTCGCGAACCGCGAGTTCGACGATCTCGGGGGTCAAGCCGTAGCCGAACTCGAATCGATTCGGCACCAGGAAACTGACCTGGGCCGCACCCATGGCCCTGAGCGCCGAGACTGCAATCACGCTGGCGGTCGCGCCATCCGCGTCGAAGTCGCCAATGATCTTGATGTGTTCCTGGTCGCGCACCGCGCTTGCGAGCCGCGCGGCCGCCGCATCGATGCCAGGCAGCGCATCGGGCGCCAACAGGCCGGTCAGCGATAGATCGAGCTCACGCACCGAAGTGATTCCGCGGGCCGCGTAGATTTTCGCCAGCAGCGGCGGCAGATCGGCACGCAGTTCCGCTTCTGCCGCGCCCGGGCGGCGCTCAACGATGACGGTGGACAATCCCTCAGCCATCGGCGTCGAGCGTTTCGACGCGAATCCGGGTAATCGTGTCGACGACGTCGTCGAGCTGCTGGATCTCACGCAATGCCTGATTCAGATCGCGCTCGATCACCCGGTGGGTCAGGATGATGACCGGCACCCAGGCGGTTCCGGTATCCGCCCTGATCGCCTGTTCGCGCTGGATCACCGACTCGATGCTGATCTCCTTGCTGCTGAGAATCTGCGCAACCCTGGCCATCACGCCGGGTTGATCGGCCGCGGGAATGCGCAAATAGTACGCCGACTCGATGTCGTCAATCGGGACACGCGCCGGTGCGGGGTCCTGTCCGAACGCGGGTAAGGCATTACCCCGGGCCACATCTATCAGGTCGGCAACCACCGCCGAGGCGCTGGGCAATGCACCGGCCCCCGGTCCGCAGTATAGCGATGCACCGACGGCGTCGCTGTGGATGACCACCGCATTGGTCACCCCGTCGACCCGGGACAGCAACCGTGTCTCAGGCACCAGGGTCGGATGCACGCGCATCTCGATGCCGGCCGAGGTCCGGCGGGTGATTCCAAGGTGTTTGATACGGTATCCGAGCGCGGCCGCGTACTCGATGTCTTCCGCGGTGATTGCCCCGATGCCCTCCGTATAGACGGCATCGAACTGCAGTGGCGTGTCGAACGCCAGCGCGGACAGGATCGACAACTTGTGCGCCGCATCGATCCCGTCGACGTCAAAGGCAGGATCTGCCTCGGCGTAGCCAAGTGCCTGGGCGCTGGCCAGTGCATCCGCGAAACTCGCACCGTCGCTGGCCATCGCGGAGAGGATATAGTTCGAGGTGCCGTTGATGATACCGGCGATCCAATGAATTCGATTCCCGGCCAGCCCCTCGCTCAATGCTTTGACGATCGGAATGCCGCCCGCGACCGCCGCCTCGAAACGGACCATCACCCCCGCGTTCCGGGCTGCAGCCAGCAGTTCCTGGCCATGCAGCGCAATCAGCGCTTTGTTTGCAGTAACGAAGTGTTTGGCCGCGCCACAGCTGTCGGACATCAGCTGTCGCGCCGCCGCCTCGCCACCCATCGTCTCGACCACCACATCGACATCCGACGCTCTCACGACATCGTCCAGGCGGGTGCTGAAAGTTGCGCCCGCGAGATCGACCTCCGGCTTCGGGGTGCGGCTGGCAACCCGGGTGATAATCACGGACCGGCCGGCCCGACGCGCAATGCTGGACGCATTGCGGGCAAGCAGCTCCACCACGCCCTGACCCACGGTACCCAGACCACAAAGACCCACCCGCAACGGTTCCACCGGCCCTCCAACAGGCAAAAGATGCAGGGGAACCTAGCGGCCCGAGCCCGCCTGTGTCAATTCATCTGGATCAACAGGCCCTGCGGATCAGCTGGGTTCGATCCCCAGCGTCCTGGCCAACTCGTCCGCCGAGAGGTACCCCGGCAGCAGCTGCCCATCGGGCAAAACGATTGCCGGCGTGCCGGTGACGCCCACGCTACGCCCCAGCTGATAGTGCCTGGCAACCGGATTGTCACAGGTGACCGCGGCAAGCTCCTCACCGCGCTTCAGGCGCGTCAATGCTTCATTCCGATCGTCACTGCACCAGGCCGTTACGATCTTGTCGTAGCTCTCCGAGCCAATACCCGCGCGAGGGTACGCGAGGTAGCGCACCTCGATGCCCATCGCGTTCATCTGCGGCACTTCGAGATGCAGCTTGCGGCAGTATCCACAGTCGACATCGGTGAATACGCTGATCGACGCCCGAGTAACACCCTGGGGCGAGAACACCAGTTGTTCGTCCATCGCGACCGTAGCCATCAACTCGAGGCGTTTGGCGATCCGTTGCTGCTCCGCAAGATTGATCAGGTCCGTGTCACCCAGCTCGTACAGGTCGCCGGCGAACAGATATCGTGCGTCTGCTGTGACATAGAGGATCTGGCCGCCAGCCAGCTCGACGCCAAACATGCCCGGCATTGGCGCCGGACGGACCTCTTCGATCGGCAGATCCGGACGCAATTCGCGCAGCCGCTGCATGATCAACGATGCGTCGGCTCCGGGGCCCCCTGGGGCTCCGAGGGACCGTCCCGCCCCGTCCGCGCCCGCCGCTGAATGCGCCACACCCACCATCCCCAGCGCGAGCACGCCGAACGCAAGGCCAGCGCACCGCGAAATTGCTGAACTGTTTTTCATCCTCGGCTTCCGTTTCGTCGGGCAGCTGAGCTTGGACCGTCGTTGCGGGTCAAAATTCATCCTCGAGGGTGGTGTTCCTGGTGCAACGACTTCAAGCGCCGCTGCGCCACGTGAGTATAGATCTGGGTGGTGGATAAATCCGCATGTCCAAGCATCATCTGCACGGCTCTCAGATCAGCGCCGTGATTCACCAGATGTGTGGCAAACGCATGCCGTAGCGTGTGGGGCGAAATTGTGACGCGCATCCCAGCCTGGCGGGCATAGCGCTTGACCGCATACCAGAACGTCTGACGGGTCATGGCCCGGCCACGCCGGCTGGGAAACAGCACGTCGCTGGTACGTTCTCCCAGCAGCAGCGCCCGGCCACTTCCAAGGTAGCGCTGCAACCAGTCAAGCGCCTCTTCACCAACGGGCACGAGCCGTTCCCGGCCGCCCTTGCCAATCACCCGCACCACGCCCTGGCGCAGGTTGAGCATGCTGAGCTTCAGTCCAACCAGCTCGGACACCCGAAGTCCCGTGGCGTACAGCAGTTCCAGCATGCTGCGGTCCCGCAAGCCGATGGGTTGGTCGCAGTCCGGTGCCTCAAGCAGCGCCGTCACCTGAGCTTCGGACAGCGATTCCGGTAGTCGGCGACCGAGTTTAGGCAGGTCCAGGCGCTGGGTGGGATCCAGGGCGATGATGCCCTGCTCGGCGAGTTGCCGGTAAAACCCGCGCAGGCACGACAACAGGCGTGCGGTAGAACGTGAACTGTAGCCCGCTTCCTGGCGTTCACCGAGGAATTCGAACAGATCGTCCGGACGCGCCCGATCGAGTGATCGTGGCGACAACCATTTTGCAAACGTCTGGAGATCACGTCGATAGGCCTGCAACGTGTTGGCCGCGAGACCGCGCTGCAACCACATTGCGTCCAGGTGCCGATCGATGAGCGTCACGTCAGTCACTGGCAAAATTCGTCGTCAGATGACCCTGTTTGTTAGTTCAGTTCACAATGTAAACGGGATCTAAATTCTCACGCTGCCGACAGATTACACCAATAACTGCATGAAAAATAACCACTTACCTAGATATTCTTGGAATAACTCACGCGCATCGGATTTCTGGCACGGTTGCTGCACATAGCGTTGTAGCTTCAACGAACATACGAGCTGTCCCCCTCGGTTCGTTGAAGCTCGCGGCAGATCGGTCGTCTCTCCCCGATCGCTGCATAGCGTTCAGCCCACCAGGACCGGACGCAACCAGCTTGTTAGGCGACACCTTCCCCTCCTTGGTCTGCGCCTAGCAAGCTGGTTTTCTTTTCGCAGGGTACCCTCGGATGGCCAGGCCGTATCCGCCTAGACTTTTTCCTTGATCCGCGCGGCGCGGCCGGTAAGACCGCGAAGGTAGTACAACTTCGCCTGGCGTACGTCGCCGCGGCGTTTCACCTCAACCGCCGCAATCAACGGGCTGTGACTCTGGAAGGTTCGTTCGACACCCACGCCGTGAGAGATCTTGCGCACGGTGAATGACGAGTTGAGGCCACGATTGCGCTTGCCAATCACCACGCCTTCGAACGCCTGCAATCGCTCCCTGTTGCCTTCTTTGACTCGGACCCGGACGACAACAGTATCACCCGGCCTGAATTCCGGTAGGTCGGCCTTCAGCTGTTCCGATTCCAACGCGTCGATAATCTTATTGTTCCGCATCTTCTCACTCCTCGTTTTCGAGCCGGGACCCTACAAAATGTTCCCGCAACAGCCCGCGCTCCTCATCCGATAGGGAGCGTCGAGCCAACATGTCCGGGCGGCGTTCGTAGGTTCGTCGCAAGGACTCGCCCAAACGCCAACGGCGTACCGCTTCGTGGTCGCCACTCAACAATACGTCCGGAACCTGGTGTCCCAGCACACGTTCCGGTCGCGTGTAATGCGGACAATCCAGCAATCCGTTGCGGTGAGATTCGTAGTCGGCCGATTCCGGATTGCCAAGGGTTCCGGGCAGACACCGCGCGACCGCGTCGATCACCACCATGACCGGCAATTCACCTCCGGTCAGCACGTAATCTCCGATCGACAACTCTTCGTCGATCACTTCATCCATCAGGCGCTCGTCAATTCCTTCGTAGCGCCCGGCGACCAGCACCAGCGCCGGCTCGGCTGCCAATCGTTGCACGTTGGCCTGATTCAGCGTCACCCCCTGGGGCGAGAGGTAAACCACCCTCGCCGGCTGAGTCGATGCGCTCGGAGCCTGCGCCTTGCTCGCCTGGATCGCGGCCAACAGCGGCGCGACTTTCATCACCATTCCCGGTCCACCGCCATACGGTCGGTCATCTACGGTGGAATGGCGATCCTCCGCGAAATCGCGCGGGTTCTGGACCTCGAACTGCAGGACGCCCTGCGCTATGGCCCGCGCCAACACACCTTGCTCCGAAATGATCCGCATCATCTCCGGAAACAAGCTGACTACGCCAATCCACATCTACCCAACCTCAGTAGTCGGCTTGCCATTGGGCGATCATTCGTCCCGCGCTCAGATCGACCGAGGTCACTATCTGACGGACGAACGGGATCAGAACCTGCCCCGCATCACCCTCAACCACCAAGACATCGTGCGCGCCTGTCTCGATCAGCCGCACCACCCGACCTAACGCAGCTCCATCACCGCTCTGCACGGTGAGCCCGACCAGATCCTTCCAGTAGTATTCGTTTTCCTCGGTCGCGGGGAGAACTTCCTCCGCCACACCGATCTCCAATCCTTTGTAGCCCTCGATCGCTGTCCGGTCATCGACCCCATCAAGGTGTGCCACGACGCCTTTCTGATGACTTCTTGCGCCGTCCACCTCCAGTGGCCGCCAGTCTCCATCCGAACGAACATACCAGGGCTCGTAGCGCAGAATGTTGAGGGCTGGGACCGTGAAAGACGAAATCCGCGCCCAACCTTTGACGCCATACGCCGCGCCAAACTTTCCCACCACCACCATTGCGCTGCAATCAGGCTTCGGCCGCGACCTCCGCCGTCGCAGCGCTGCGGGCCCGTTTGATCAGCTTGTTGACCCGTTCGGATGGTTTGGCACCCACCGACAGCCAGTAATCCACGCGCTCGAGGTCCACCCGGAGTTGCTCTGCCTTGCCTTTAGCCAGAGGATTGAAGAATCCGACGCGCTCGACGAAACGACCGTCGCGCTTAGCGCTGCGGTCCGCCACGGTGAGGTGATAGAACGGCGCTTTCTTCGCGCCGTGGCGCGCCAACCGTATCGTTACCATGCAAATGCCCTGATCGAAAGGCGCGGTATTGTAATGGAAGGGTCCGCGGTTGCCTAGCGCGACGGGAAGCTCTGGCCGGGCCGCCGGCCCTGCAATCCGCGCATCATCCTCTGCATGCCGCCTTTCCGGGTGACTTTCTTCATGACCTTTTGCATCTGCTTGTGTTGCTTCAGCAACCGGTTCACGTCCTGAATCTGGGTCCCGCTGCCCGAAGCAATGCGGCGCTTCCGGGAGCCGTTGATGACATCGGGGAACTGCCGCTCCTGGGGCGTCATCGAGCCGATGATCGCCTCGAGCCGGCGAGACATCTGGTCACCAAACTGGCTCTCCACTTCCTTCTGCAGATTGCCCATACCGGGCAATTTATCAATCATGCTGGAGATTCCACCCATGTTCGACATCTGCTGAAGCTGATCTCGAAAATCCTCGAGATTGAACTTGCTGCCGCGCTGAAGCTTCCGGGCAAGCCGCTCGGCCTTGGTCTTGTCCACCTTGCGTTCCGCTTCTTCGATCAGGGTGAGCACGTCACCCATGCCAAGGATTCGCGAGGCGATTCGATCCGGATGGAAGGGTTCGAGGGCATCGGTCTTCTCGCCAATGCCCAGGAACTTGATCGGCTTGCCCGTGATAGATCGCACCGACAACGCCGCACCGCCGCGCGAATCGCCATCGGCCTTGGCCAGCACGACGCCGGTCAACGGCAGCACCGCATTAAAGGCGGCAGCGGTATTCGCCGCGTCCTGGCCGGTCATGGCATCCACCACAAACAGCGTTTCGACAGGATCGAGCGCTGAATGCAGCTCGCTGATCTCCGCCATCATGTCTTCATCGACGGCCAGCCGGCCCGCGGTATCTACAATCAGCACGTCGACGAACCGGGTCTTTGCCTCGTGCACCGCGCGCGTGACGATGGCTAACGGCGTCTCGTCTCTCGAACTGGATATGAACTCCGCATCGACCTCGGCCGCCAGAATTTCGAGCTGTTCGATGGCTGCGGGCCGATAGACATCCGCGCTGACAACGGCCACCTTCTTCTTCTCGCGCTGCTTCAGGTAGCCCGCCAGTTTGGCCACGGTGGTGGTCTTGCCGACACCCTGCAGCCCGGCCATCAGCACGATCGCCGGCGGCGTGACCGCGAGGTCGAGGGCATCGTTGGCTGCGCCCATCAACTCAACCAGTTCGCTATGCACGATCTTGACGAACATCTCACCGGGGTTGAGGCTTAGATTGACATCCTGGCCCACGGCCCGGACCCGGACGCGCTCGATGAAACCCTTCACGACGCTCAGAGCCACGTCCGCTTCCAACAGCGCCATCCGGACTTCACGCAGCGAATCCTTGATGTTTTCTTCGGTGAGCCGTGCTCTGCCGGAAACACCCTTCAGCGTTCGCGTCAGACGATCGGATAGGTTTTCGAACATGTCGCTTCCCGCGTGAATCTGCGGCGCATTATAACGGCAAGACCTGCCGCCAGCGGGGCGTTGAATTCACCGAGCCTTGTCGTCAAACTGACCGGCACCCATAAACGCATGGCACGTATGAACCCTGCGTACTTCGGTCTGGGCGCCTCACTGCTGTACCTCGCCGGCACGGCAATCCAAGGCTCCGCCGCAAATCAAGAAACCGCAGCGCCGCGAGCATTCCACGCGTTCACGCTTGGCGCGTTCGGGCTGCACGCCGGTACCTGCTATCTGGTGATGGCGCAGCCCCAGGGCGTCGACCTGGGATTGTTCGCGGTGGCATCACTGACGTTCTTCATTCTCGGGCTGGCGCTGTACGTGTCGGCACTGCGGGTGCCCATCGGCAATCTGTTTCTGGTGGTGCTGCCGCTGAGTGCAGCTAGCGTCATCGCTTCGGTGTTCTACCACGGCACCCCGATTGCCTATACCGAGTTTTCCGGTGGTCTACTCGGCCATGTGTTGTTGTCGATCCTCGCCTACACAGTGCTGCTGTGTGCTGCATGCCAGTCAGTCGCGCTATCGGTTCAGGAACACGCGTTGAAAGCCAGGCGCTCAATGAGCTGGCTGCGCCTGCTGCCGCCGCTGCAGAGTATGGAAACGCTGCTGTTTCAGTTGTTGTGGATCGGCTTTGCGCTGCTGACCCTGGCCATCGGCTCGGGCTTTGTGTACCTGGACGACATGTTCGCCCAGCACGTCGTCCACCATACGGTGCTGGCGCTGGCGTCGTGGGTCACCTTCGTCATCCTGCTGCTCGGCCGGTTCGCGTTCGGCTGGCGAGGTACTACCGCCACCCGCTGGACATGGGTCGGGTTCGCGCTGCTGGCGGTGGGTTACTTCGGTAGCAAGCTTGTGCTTGAGATCATTCTGGACGGCGGCTGATGTTCTTCGACCAGATACCGATAGGCGCGCTGTTCGGACTCATCATCGTATTGACCCTGGTTTCCGGGTACTTCTCCGGAACCGAGACCGCGATGATGGCACTGGACCGCTACCGCCTGCGCCACCTGGTGAAGCAGAAACATCGTGGCGCGCGCAAGGTGAGTCGGCTGCTGCGCCGACCGGACCGCCTGCTTGGCGTTATCCTGATCGGTAACAATCTGGTCAATGCGCTGGCCGCGACGGTCGCGGCGGTGATCGGCCTCAAGCTGTTCGGTGACGTCGGGCTGGCCGTGGCGCCCTTTGTATTCACCCTGTTCTTTCTGATCTTCGCCGAGGTGGCACCCAAGACGATCGCCGCATACAACCCGGAGCGCGTTGCGTTTACCTCCGTCTTTCTCCTCGATCCGTTGTTGCGTATTTCGCGACCACTGGTGATCTTCGTCAACGCGATCAGCAACGTGCTGGTGCGGCCGTTCGTCTCCGACCAGGACCCGAATCGGCGGGACCGCCTCACCATGGAGGAACTGCGCACCGTGCTCGATGGCGGCGCAAGCATTCCCGAGCAGCGCCAGAGCATGCTGCTAGGGATCGTGGATCTGGAAAAAGTAACTGTTAACGACATCATGGTGCCGCGCAGCGAGATCGTCGGAATCGACATCGAAGACAGCATCCCCGAAATCATGACCTGCATCTCCTCCAGCCAGCACACGCGACTACCGGTGTTCAAGGACAACATCAATCAGGTCATTGGCATCCTCCACCTGCGCCGCGCGGTCCGCTTCATCCAACAGGGGACCTTCACCAAGGCCGAACTGCTGGAGCAAACGCGCGAACCGTACTTCGTCCCGGAAGCTACGCCCTTGCATACTCAGCTACTGAACTTTCAAAAAGAGAAACGCCGGATCGGACTGGTGGTAGACGAGTACGGGGACGTCGACGGCATCGTGACCCTCGAAGACATCCTGGAAGAGATCGTGGGCGAGTTCACCACCGATTACGCTTCGAACCTGCCGGAAATCCATCCCCAGGAAGACGGCGCTTATTACATCGACGGAATGGCGGTGGTGCGCGAAATCAATCGGGCGCTCGGCTGGAGCCTGCCCATCAGCGGACCCCGGACCCTGAACGGCCTGATCCTTGAGCACCTGGAGTTCATTCCGGAGTCAAACCTCTGCCTGAAGATCGACAATTACCTGATTGAAACGCTGCAGATCAAAGACAACGTCGTCAGCAACGTCCGGATCTTCGCGCTGCCGGTCGAACCGACTGACGAAGCGGCCGAAGACGAGTGAAACCTATTGGTCCGGGGCGACTCCGTCGCCCCGGACCTCTTCATGACCTTTCAGGCCCAGCGCCGATTCATCGCCGAGATAATCGCCAGCAGCGAGGCGGTGATGGTGTTGGCGCTCATGCCGACACCGTGCACGCGACCATTGGCACCATCGTCGATGGCCAGCAGGCAAATTGCCTGTGCATCCTTGCCCGTCGACATCGCGTGCTCGTGATAGTCGATGATGTTCAGCGGTTCGTTCAATGCTTTGACCATGCCGTTAACGAACGCTTCGATCGGTCCGGACCCTTCACCATCGATGTCGACCTTCTGTTCCGACGCTTCGATCCGCGCGGTACAGCGCTGGTTTTCGTTCTCGCCGTGCAGCAGATCGTAGTCCAGCAATCGGTACGGTCCCGAATCCGACACATAGACCGACAGCAGCGTGTCGAAAATCTCATCCGGTTTCACTTCGCGGTTGAGTCGCTCGGTCAGGCGTTGCACTTCACGGCTGAACTCCGTCAACATCTCGCGCGGCAGCGCTATGCCGAAATATTCCTCGAGAATGAAGCCAACTCCGCCTTTGCCGGACTGACTGTTGACCCGTACTGTTTCTTTGTATGACGAACCTACGTCCGCGGGATCGATTGGCAGGTAAGGCACTTCCCAGGAATCGGTGTTGACGCGCGCCATGCCTTTGCGTATCGCGTCCTGGTGCGACCCCGAAAACGCGGTGAACACCAACTCACCGGCATACGGATGGCGTTCATGCACCGGCAGCTTGTTGATCGATTCGACCGTCTCCCTGATACGGCGCATGTCCGAGAAGTCCAGTTCAGGATCCACCCCCTGAGAAAACAGGTTCATCGCCATGGTGACCAGATCACAATTGCCGGTGCGCTCCCCGTTTCCAAACAGTGTCCCTTCGACCCGTTGTGCGCCCGCCATCAGGGCAAGTTCCGTTGCTGCAATACCGGTGCCCCGATCGTTGTGCGTATGCAGACTGATCACCGCCACGTCGCGCTCCGGGAAGTTGCGAATGAACCACTCAATCTGGTCCGCATAGATGTTGGGGGTCGCCATTTCCACAGTCGACGGCAGGTTGATGATTATCGGCTGGTCCACCGTCGCGCCCCAATCCCGGACAACCGCACTGCAGATCTCAACCGCGAAATCGAGTTCCGTCCCGGTAAAGCTCTCGGGCGAGTACTCGAACGTCAGGTCACAACCGCTGAGCCTCGCGACCGCATCGCGCACGTTGCGGGTTCCCGTCAGCGCCAGGTCGAGGATGCCTTCTCGCCCCATGCCGAATACGACTTCGCGTTGCAGCGTGGAGGTCGAGTTGTACAGGTGAAAGATTGCGCTCTTCGCCCCTGCCAACGCGTCCACGGTACGATCGATCAGTTCCTGGCGAGCCTGACACAGCACCTGAATAGTGACACCTTCCGGGATACGCTCCTCATCGATGATCCGCCGAATGAAGTCGAAGTCCGGCTGCGACGCCGCCGGGAAACCCACTTCAATCTCGACCAGGCCGATTTCCAACAGCAGGTCCCACATACGCAGTTTTTCTTCGACATTCATTGGATCGATCAGCGCTTGATTGCCGTCGCGCAGATCCACGCTGCACCAGCGCGGCGCGTGCTCGATGACCGCACTCGGCCACCGCCGGTCGGGTAGATCGATCGGTGTAAAGCTGTGGTACTTTTCGAAGGGCATTCTGCCCGGCGCGCCGCCGGCGCGACGCCCGGATCGGGGACTAGCTGATTTCTGTTCGCTCATGGCGAAACCTCTCGAGAATCCTGGGTTCTATTCTTCGCTTTGTCGGGTTGGGCGGGATGCCCTGTTTGGAAGGTAAAAGCCGGCTACGCCGGCAGTCGCAGCGACAGAAGAAGATCAGCAATGAGGGTACGCGTGGCGTTCACACCTGCTCCACACTCTAATCTGAGCGAGTCAGAGAACTCGAGTACTCGAACCGGACGACTATACCGGGCAGGGTGTCACGTTGACAAGGCCCGGGCATGCGGGGTGACGCCCGCCGATCCTTAATCAACCGGTCAATCTGTTCTCGAGTCTATCGCCCGTGCGGCGGCCAATGCCGTCGCCCGGGCGTCCTCGATCGATTCACCCAGTGCCAGTGCGACCCCCATACGGCGCTCGCCCTTCACCTCGGGCTTACCGAACAGCCGCACCTGCGTGCGCGGTTCGACCAGCGCCGCCTCGACGCCCTCGAAGCGGACATGATCGGACTCCCCCTCGACAATAATCACCGCGGACGCCGCGGGGGCCCACTGTACGATCTCCGGGATCGGCAACCCCAGTATCGCCCGGGCATGCAGCGCGAACTCCGACTGGTCCTGGCTGATCATGGTGACCATGCCCGTATCATGGGGTCGCGGTGAGACTTCGGAAAACCAGACCACATCGTCCTTGATGAAAAATTCCACGCCGAAGATCCCACGTCCACCGAGATCGTCGGTCACCAGCAGGGCGATGCGCTGGCATTCCTCGAGCGTCCCGTCCGCCATCGGCTGAGGTTGCCACGACTCCTGGTAATCACCACCGACTTGACGATGACCGATGGGCGCGCAAAACGACGTGCCGTCCACGTGCCTGACGGTGAGTAACGTGATCTCGTAGTCGAAATCCACGAACCCTTCGACGATCACCCGCGCCGCATCACCGCGCGCACCTTCCTTTGCGTAGGTCCAGGAACGCTCAATGTGCTCTTCATCGTGCACGACCGACTGCCCCTTGCCCGACGAACTCATCACCGGCTTGACGACGCACGGCATTCCTATTTCCAGGACGGCATCCCGAAACTCATCGAAGTCGTCAGCGAACCGGTACGGCGACGTTCGTATGCCAAGCGTCTCCGCGGCAAGGCGTCGGATCCCTTCCCGGTCCATGGTCAAGCGCGCTGCCCGCGCCGTCGGGATGACGTGGACGCCCTCTGCTTCGAGTTCGAGCAACATCGGGGTCGCAATCGCCTCGATTTCAGGGACCACGAAGTCCGGTTGCTCGAGCTTGATCACATCGCGCAGCGCCGCGCCATCCAGCATGTTGATGACATGCGAGCGGTGGGCTACCTGCATCGCCGGAGCGTTCGCATAGCGATCCACTGCGATCACCTCGACGCCGTAGCGCTGCAACTCGATGACCACTTCCTTTCCCAGTTCCCCCGAGCCCAACAACATCACCCGCGTCGCCGATGCCGATAGCGGTGTCCCCAACGTGGTCATGCCTGCTCCTCCACCGGAGTGATTTCTGTTTGCGCCACCAATTCACGATTGAAGCGCCTGAAATTCTCGACGTAGCCGCGCGCCGATTCCTTCAGGCCTTCTATCTGGTCCTCGGTCAGCTCGCGCACCACTTTTCCCGGGTTTCCAAGCACCATGCTGTTGTCCGGAATTTGCTTGCCTTCGAGCACCAGCGAGTTGGCTCCAATCAGACAATTGCGGCCGATCTTCGCACCGCTCAACACGACGGCGTTGATCCCGATCAGGCTGTTGTCGCCAACGACGCAGCCATGCAGCATGGCCTTGTGACCCACGGTTACGTTGCGTCCGATGACCAAGGGAAAGCCGGGATCGGTATGCAGCACGACACAATCCTGGACGTTGGAGCCCGCGCCAATGGTGATCGGCTCCTTATCCCCGCGAACCACCGCGTTGAACCAGACGCTGACATCGTTGCCCAGTATCACCGTTCCAATCACGTCCGCCGAATCGGCAATGAAGTGATCCCCCGCAGCGTGAACTGCACGCTCGCCCAAGGTATAGATCATCCGCTTGCGCCCCGAGTTGTCCCTGACGAGACATTGTCGCACCCCTGTCAACACAGTACCAAAACCGCGTACCCACGCACCAGGAAGGCGCCAGAAACGCTAACAATTTCCATACGAGTGGACGCTGGCGAGGCGCGGCACAACGCGGCATAGTGCGTGTGGGGGACCATGGCATGCAGTACCAGCTATCGCGCACGTTGCCAGCCTTCGACGTGCTCGCCCGTCTCGCGCGTCAGGATCCACGCGCCCTGGAAGACCTCGCTAGACGGCTGACCGACGACGTCATCCGGCAGGCGCGGAGTTCGCAGTCGCGGCAACGCCTGCGCGGTCTGCAGTTCACGATCGATCTCGAGCGCAAACGCGCACCGGATTCACTGGCCGCAACAGTGCGCATATCCCAGCTGATGCATGAGTCGCTGGCGGAATTGAATCGGGCGTTCACCGACCCGATCGCGACGGCCGAGGAAAGTGCGCAGCGCACCGCCAAAGTCCTCGCCTTCAAGCGGCGTGCCGAGGACGTATAATCACAGTTTGCCTGGCGGCGGGAATATCTCGTGAAGTTCTGCAGCAGCTGCGGCCAACCCGTCGTCCAGCGGGTGCCTCCCGGAGACGATCGGGAGCGGTTCGTCTGCGAGGCGTGCGGAACCATCCATTACCAGAACCCGAAGATCGTTACCGGCTGCCTGCCGATCTACGAAGGGCGCGTATTGCTTTGCAAGCGCGCCATTCCTCCCCGCGCTGGGCTGTGGACATTGCCGGCGGGTTTTCTGGAGAACGGTGAAACGACCGTCGAAGGCGCCATTCGCGAAACCCGCGAAGAAGCGCGTGCCGAAGTCTCGGTGCATGGTCTCTACACCGTATTCAATCTGCCTCACATCTCCCAGATCTACATGTTCTTTCGCGCCGATCTGACCAACCTCAGCTTCAGTGCTGGACCCGAGAGTGCGGACGTCCAACTGTTCGAGGAATCACAGATTCCCTGGGATGAACTAGCTTTTCCGGTGGTCCGAGACACCCTCAGACATTATTTCAACGACCGCCACGCCGGCGCCTTCCCGGTGCGCGTGGGCGATATCCGCTATAAGGAGCGATAACTCTAGCCGAGCGCGACTCGCGCGTTGCGGAACAACCGCAGCCAGGGGCCATCCTCCCGCCATGCCGGGTCGCACCAGGAGTTCTGGACCGCCCGATAGACGCGCTCGGGATGGGGCATCATCGCCAACACCCGGCCATCTGCGCCAATGATTCCCGCTAGCCCCTCTGGTGATCCGTTAGGATTCGCGGGATACTGCAGGGTCGTCTGGTGCGCATTGTCCACGTAGCGCAGTACCACTGCGTTGGTCGCGTCAAGCCGACCCTGGTCCGCATCAACTGCAAACTCCGCGCGACCCTCGCCATGGGCCAGCGCGATCGGCATCACGCTGCCGGACATTCCATCGAGCCAGGGCGTGGCAGCGCCTTCGACGCGCACCAGGCAACTGCGTGCCTCGAACTGTTCCGAGCGATTGCGCACGAACCGCGGCCAATGCGCCGCACCGGGTATCAACGCGCTGAGATTCGCCAACATCTGGCAGCCGTTGCAGACCCCGAGCGTCAACGTGTCGGCCGCGAAGAACGCCAGAAACTGATCGCGGATCTGCTCGTGGAACAGGATTGATTTTGCCCAACCCCCACCGCCGCCCAGCACATCGCCATAGGAGAATCCTCCGCAAGCCGCCAGCACTGGAAACTCGGCCAGCGTCGTCGAACCGCTGAGCAGGTCGCTCATGTGTACGTCCACCGCATCAAAGCCCGCGCGGTCGAAGGCGCCCGCCATTTCCAGCTGCCCGTTGACGCCCTGCTCGCGTAGCACGGCGACTCTTGGCCGCGCAGTGTGGACGAAGGGTGCGCCGAGGTCTTCGTCGAGATCGAACGTCAACGTCGATGACATCCCCGGATCATCGGCAGCGATGCTCTGGAACTCTTCATCGGCGCAATCCGGATTGTCTCGCAGACGCTGCATGACGTGGCTGGTTTTGGCCCAGCACTCCTGCAGCGCGACCCGGTTCGAGCGATAGCGTTCGATCCCGCGGGTACAGATAACCACCCGATCATCGAGTCGGATCGAACCCACCCTGCGCACGCAACCCTCCAGCCCGCGCTGCGCCGCCGCGGCGAAAATACCATCGACGCGTTCCGAGGACACCTGCACCAGCGCGCCCAGTTCCTCGGCGAACAACTGCGCCAGCAGGTCGTCATCCGTGTCCAGTTCGAGCTGCAACCCGCACCGCCCGGCGAACGCCATCTCGAGCGCAGCAACGATCAAGCCGCCGTCCGAGCGATCATGATAGGCCAGCAACAGGCCATCTCGATGCAGGTCCTGGATGAAATTGAACGTCTCTCTGAAGCACGCGGCATCGTCGACATCCGGGACCTCATCCCCGAGCTGGCGCCAGCATTGCGCCAACACGCTACCGCCCAGTCGGGCCCGACCGCGGCTCGGATCAAGCAACAGCAGGGACGTATCAGGATCGCGCCGCAGCACCGGCGTCGCCGCGCACCGTACGTCCGGCACGGGCGCAAATGCGGTGACGTTCAGCGTCACCGGCGCCGTCACCGAAACCGCGCCCCGCGCCGACTGCCAACCGGTGTGCATCGACAAGCTGTCCTTGCCGACGGGAATGGCGATGCCAAGCGCCGGGCACAGCTCCATGCCGACCGCATGCACCGCTTCATACAGGGCCTGATCTTCCTGGCCGCGTCCACAGGCCGCCATCCAGTTGGCCGACAGCACCACGCGTGACAAATCCTCAACCAGGACGCTGGCAATGTTGGTCAGCGCCTCCGCCACCGCCATGCGCGCCGATGCGGCCGGATTGAGCAGCGCAATCGGAGGCCGCTCACCCATCGCCATGACCTCGCCCTGAAACCCTTTCAACCCCGCGAGGGTGACCGCGGCATCCGCTACCGGCACCTGCCACGGACCCACCATCTGGTCGCGGGCGACGAGCCCGGTAATACTTCGATCACCAATGGTGATCAGAAATGCCTTCGAACCGACCGCGGGAAATCGCAGTACCCGCGCCAGCGCGTCACCCAGTTCGAGTTGCTCCAGGTGCAGCGCCGACGAAGGGTACGGCTGCGTCTTGAAGCTGCGCTCCATTTTCGGCGGCTTACCAAACAACACGGACAACGGCAGGTCGATCGGACGATTGCCAAATTCGGAGTCGTCCAGACTCAAGTGACGTGCGTGCGTCGCCTCGCCGACTACCGCGAAGGGACATCGTTCGCGTCGGCACAACGCCTCGAAGTCGGGTAAGTCCTCGGCGGCAACCGCCAGCACATAGCGTTCCTGCGCCTCATTGCACCAGATCTCGAGTGGCGACATGCCCGGATCCGCATTGGGCACCGCGCGCAATTCGAAACGCCCGCCACGTTCCGCGTCATTGATCAGTTCCGGCAAGGCATTGGACAGGCCGCCCGCACCCACATCGTGTATCAACCGGATGGGGTTGGCGTCGCCAAGCGCAATGCACGCATCGATGACTTCCTGGCAGCGCCGTTGAATCTCGGCGTTGTCGCGTTGGACCGAGGCAAAATCCAGCGCCGAACTGCTTTGCCCCGACGCCATCGACGACGCGGCCCCGCCGCCGAGCCCGATCAACATCGCCGGACCACCCAGGACGATCAGGCGGCTGTCGTCCGGGAACGCCTGGGCCTGGACGTGCTCCGCGCGAACCGTACCAACCCCCCCGGCGATCATGACCGGCTTGTGGTAGCCCCTGACCGTCAGAGGATCATCGAGCGCCTGCTCGAAGGTGCGGAAGTAGCCGGTCAAGGCAGGGCGACCGAACTCGTTGTTGAACCCCGCCGCACCGATGGGTCCATCGAGCATGATGTCCAGGGCGGATACGATCCGCGCCGGTTTGCCCGTGTCCAGCTCCCATGGCTGTGGGTCATCGGGGATGTTCAGATGCGACGTCGTGAAACCGCACAACCCAGCCTTCGGTTTGGAACCGCGGCCCACCGCACCTTCATCGCGAATCTCCCCACCGGAGCCGGTTGCCGCGCCGGGATACGGCGCGATGGCGGTCGGGTGGTTGTGGGTTTCCACCTTCATCAACACGTGCACGGGCTCTTCATGAAAACGATAGCGGTGATCGTTGGGATCTGCGAGCAGGCGCTGTCCGGGATACCCTTCCATGACCGCTGCATTGTCGGCGTACGCACTGAGAATTCCCGCGCCATTGATGTGCTGGTAGGTGTTGCGGATCATCCCGAACAGGCTGCGGCTGGAGTGCTCGCCGTCGACCGTCCAGCCGGCATTGAAGATCTTGTGCCGACAATGCTCGGAGTTCGCCTGGGCGAACATCATCAATTCAATGTCGTTGGGGTCCCGGCCAAGATCCCGATACGCATCCACCAGATAGTCGATCTCGTCCGCGCTGAGCGCCAGACCCAGGTCCAGGTTCGCACTCGCCAGGGCCGCGGCGCCCTGTGCAAGCACGGGAATCGATTCAAACGAGCCGCCACGTGGCGTCGCGAAAACGGCCGAGTAGTCGTTGTCAAACAGCACCTGCTCCGTCATCCGGTCGTGCAGTAACTCGACCAGCTCACGTTCGGCATCACCCTCCAGGTACCAGCGCACGCCACGCTCGATCCGATTGACCGCAGTAAGTCCGCAGCCTCGGAAGATGTCCGTTGCCTTGCTCGACCAAGGCGAAATGGTTCCTGCGCGGGGTAGTACGGTGCAGAACGGCTCGCCTCGCCGTTCCGGCAGATCATGCACCGGCCCGTAATCCAGGAGTGCATCGCCGATCCGACGCTGATCGTCACCCAATACCGCGTCGAGCTCGAGCAGGTGCACGAACTCGGCGTACACGGCTTGCACGTTGGGTGCACGGTCCTGGATTTGCGCGAGCAGCTTGGCCAGACGAAACTGAGAGAGAGCCGGTGGGCCGGCCAACGCGAGCAGGCGGTCGGTCATGGAATCATCACGGCGGTAAAGTCGGATTATACAGAGGCATCCCCGGCTGCGTCGCGCTCGCGTGAACGCCTGCGTCGAAAAAACCGTCGCAGCAACGCACCACACTCCTCGGCGAAAATGCCTTCTGTCACCGCCACGGTGTGGTTGCGCCCCGCGATTTCAAGCACGCGGGCAACACTTCGCACCGAACCCTCCCGCGGTTCCCGCGCGGCGAACACCAACCGCTCGACCCGGGCGTGCAGCAATGCGCCCGCACACATCGTGCACGGCTCGATGGTCACGTACAGCGTACTGCCCGGCAACCGGTAGTTCCCGGAGTCCCGGGCCGCGTCGCGCAGCGCAACGATTTCGGCGTGGGCGGTCGGATCGGTACTCGTGATCGGCTGATTGTGGCCCCGGCCCAGGATCTTGCCGGCGCGCACCACAATTGCCCCTACGGGAACTTCGCCCAGTTGGGCCGCGCATTCCGCCAACGCATACGCTTCACGCATCCAGTGTAGGTCGTCGTTCATACACCGATGATATCCTCCACCACTCAAACGAGGGAGATCAGGTGTAAAAGTTTCGTTGTTCTATCTGCCGATCGTGGGTAATCGCGAGCAGATCATGGCCGGCATGGCCGGTACCAAGGAAGAGCTCTACCAGCAGATGCTTCACGACATCAGCGCCCAAGCGCAACTTGCAGACACCCTCGGTTACGATTCCATGTCGTTCACGGAGCATCACCTGCACATCGAAGGATTCGAAGTCTCGAACAATCCGGTGCTCCTCGATCTGTATGTCGACATGCAGACTAAAAACCTGCGTGTCGGCCAGCTCGGCATAGTTTTGCCGGCTCAGAACCCGCTACGCGTCGCCGAAGACATCGCAATGCTAGATCACATGACGAATGGCCGCGCCAACGCGGGATTCGCGCGCGGCTACCAGCGTCGCTGGGTCGACATTTACGCCCAGCAGACCCACGGCATCAGTGGTGCGATGCCATCCGAACACGACGAGATCGACGCCACGAACCGCGAGGCCTTCGAGGAAAACTTCCGCATCGTCAAGCAGGCCTGGACGCAGGAATTGATGTCGACCCAGGGGCGTTATTGGGAAATTCCGCGCGCCGGCACACCGTGGGACCTCGACGCGTCGAAGCAGTATGGCCGCGGGTCCGAAAACGGCATTCTGAAAGCCGTGGGTGTGGTCCCGAAACCCCTGCAGAAGCCTCACCCGCCTATTTTTCAGCCCTTTGCCTCATCGGAGAACAGTATCCGCTGGTGTGCCCGAGAAGGCGTCACTGCAATCCTGCCGCCCGTGCACCCGAATCTGGAGCGCAAGCTCTTCGAGATGTACGCAGAGGAATCCGGAAGGTCGCTGGGCGACGGGATCGGCTACCTGCGCGACCTGATCATCGCCGATACAGACGAACAGGCCCGGGAACTCTGGGCCCAATCAGCCGGCTTCGTCGGCGCCGCCTGGTTCGCGCCGTTCGGCTTCAACAAAGGCATGGCGGGCACCGTCGATACGGTGAAGCGGCAACTGGAGAAGATGCGTGAGCGGTTGCCGGTGAACTGGGTGTTCGCCTGGATGTACAACGGCGTCCTCGAGAACTCCGTACTGCTGAATACCATCGAAAAATTCGGCGCGAGATACAGACGAATTGACCGCGGTGCTCAACCCGGCTGGACCGGGCGAGGTGCTCGTCAGACGTGCTGCGCCTGATACCGCTGAATCATGTGAGCCATTCTGTCCTTGGCGAGAAGCTTCTGCCGCTTGAGCCTGCCAAGGCTGAGATCGTCGCGTGGGTGGATGCCGATCGCGGCTTCGTGGATCTGGGCTTTGAGCTGACCGTGTTCCCTGAACAGCCCCTGAAACCGCTGATCGTCCTTTAGCAGTTCCTCCACGACATCTTGTTCATATTCGAACATCAGATCTCCCTTCGTGTCCCGTGGGCATCTACACGCTAGTATTTTTTTCGGCCCGGGACAACCACCTGACACCCGTCCGAGCTACTCCCATTCGATGGTAGCGGGCGGTTTGCTCGATACATCGTAGACTACCCGCGACACCTCGCTTATCTCGTTCATGATGCGATCGGAAACGTGTCCGATCAGATCGTAAGGCAGCCGTGCCCAGCGCGCAGTCATGAAATCGATGGTCTCCACGGCCCGCAACGCAATCACGTACGCATAACGCCGCGCATCACCCACCACGCCGACCGAGCGCACTGGCAGGAACACGGTGAACGCCTGGCTGACACGGTCGTAGTAGTCCGCGTTACGTAGTTCTTCAATGAAGATCGCGTCTGCCCGGCGCAACGTGTCCGCGTAGTCTTTACGCACTTCGCCGAGAATTCGCACGCCCAGGCCCGGGCCCGGAAACGGATGGCGAAAGACCATCTCGCGAGGCAACCCCAGGGCTAATCCCACCTTGCGGACCTCGTCTTTGAACAATTCACGCAACGGCTCGACGAGCTTCAGCTTCATGCGCTCTGGCAAACCACCCACGTTGTGATGGGATTTAATGACATGGGCTTTGCCAAACCCGGATGCGGCGGATTCGATGACGTCGGGATAGATCGTCCCCTGGGCGAGCCAAGCGACATCTTCGATTCTGTGGGCCTCGCGATCGAATACGTCGATGAACGTGGCGCCGATGGCCTTGCGCTTGTCTTCCGGATCCGTTAGGCCTTTGAGGTTGCTCAGAAACTCGTCCGCGGCATCCACCGTGACCAGATTCAAGCTCAGGACATTGGAGGGCCGGAAGGTTTTTTCAACTTCTTCCCGTTCGCCCAGGCGCAGCAATCCGTTATCCACGAACACGCAGGTGAGGCGTTCGCCAATGGCCCTGCTCAGCAGCGCAGCCACGACGCTGGAATCCACGCCGCCGGACAGCCCGAGCACCACCTTGCCGTCGGGTCCGACCAGCGCCTGTACCGCGGCAACGGCCTCCTCGATGATGTTTTCGGGCGTCCACAACCCGGTGCAGCCGCAGATCTCGCGAGCAAAGCGGCGCAGGATCTCCGCGCCATCCTGGGTGTGCGTGACCTCGGGATGAAACTGTACTCCGTACCAGCGCCGCTGGGGGTTCACCATCGCCGCAATGGGCGCGCTGGTGGTGCCGGCCCCAACCGCGAATCCCTCAGGCAACTCCACGACCTTGTCACCATGGCTCATCCAGACATCCAGCTCTGACCCGTCGAGGCCTGGCAGTTCCGCCAGGAGATCCATGCCTTCTTCCACGGCGACTTTTGCGTGGCCGAACTCCCGCTCATCGGACCCCGCCACGCGCCCGCCCAGCTGCTCGGCCATGGCATGCATGCCGTAACAGATACCCAGCAACGGCACGTCCAGCAGAAATATCGCCTCCGGAATGCGCGGGGTCCAACCTTCGGTAACGGATTCCGGACCGCCCGACAGCACCACGCCGCGCGGGTTGAACTCGGTGACGAACGCATCGGTGACGTCGAATGGGTGTATCTCGCAGTACACCCCCGCCTCACGAATACGGCGGGCAATCAATTGGGTGTACTGCGAACCAAAGTCGATGACGAGCAAGCGCTCGTGGTGAATATCGATGCTCATCGGCTCAGCTGACCGGGTAGTTCGGTGCTTCTTTGGTGATTGTCACGTCGTGGACGTGGCTCTCGGTCATGCTCGCCTGACTCACTTTGACGAATTCCGGGCGGGTTCGCATGGTCTCAATGTCCGGCGAACCCGTGTAGCCCATGGAAGCCCGCAGACCACCCATCAGCTGGTGGATGATCGGCCCCATGGGGCCGCGATACGGTACCCGGCCCTCGATTCCCTCCGGCACCAGCTTGTGGCCATTGGTTTCGACCCCGTCCTGAAAATAGCGGTCGCTCGAGCCATGGGACTCGTTCATCGCCCCCAGCGACCCCATGCCGCGGTAATTTTTGTACGTCCGGCCCTGGTACAGTTCGACTTCGCCCGGAGCTTCGTCCGTCCCGGCCAGCAGAGAGCCCACCATCACGACGCTGGCGCCCGCGACGATCGCTTTGGCAATGTCTCCGGAATACCGGATGCCGCCATCGGCGATCACCGGTACATCATCGGCACGCAGTTCTTCGATGATCTCTGATACCGCGGTGATCTGCGGCACACCGATGCCGGTGACGATGCGCGTGGTACAGATGCTACCGGGACCGATGCCTACCTTGACGGTGTCGACCCCCGCGTCGATCAATGCGCGGGCGCCATCCCGGGTCGCGACATTGCCCCCAATCACCGGAATCAAAGGGTACTTCTGCTTGATCCAACTGATGCGATCGAGCACCCGTTGCGAATGGCCGTGGGCCGTGTCCACCACCAGCATGTCTACTCCGGCTTCCACCAGCGCCGACACGCGGTCATCGGTCTCGGGTCCCGTACCCACGCTCCCACCGACCCGCAGACGACCCAGTTCGTCCTTGCACGCGTTCGGATACATGCGCGCCTTGTCCATGTCCTTTACAGTGATCAGGCCGCACAGCTCGAACTTGTCGTTAGTGATCAGTACCTTCTCGATGCGGTGGCGATGCAACAACCCACGGATTTCTTCGGTATCTGCAGACTCGAGAGCGGTCACCAGCTTCTCACGCGGCGTCATCACCTCGTCGACCGTCGCGTCCATCCTCGGTTCGAACCGCACATCGCGGCTGGTCACGATGCCGAGCAGATCCTTGCCGCGCACCACGGGAACCCCGGAGATGTTGTGTTCACGCGTCAGCCCGACCAGTTCTCCGACCGTCCGGTCGGGCTCGATGGTAATCGGATCACGGATGATCCCGCTCTCGAACTTCTTCACCGAGCGTACTTCCCGGGCCTGAGTTTCGACCGTCATGTTTTTGTGCACGACCCCGACGCCACCCTCCTGGGCCATGGCAATCGCCAACCTGGATTCGGTTACCGTATCCATCGCCGCTGACATCAAGGGAATATGAAGCGTGATGTTCCGGGTCAGCCGGGTTGTCAGTTCGACTTCAGAGGGTAGGACTTGGGAGAAAGCGGGAAGGAGCAGGACGTCGTCAAAGGTCAGTGCGTCATTGGCAATACGCAGCATGAGATTTGAGCCTCCAAAACGGAGATTCTACTCGCCGGTGCTGTGCATGGCAACGCACACCCCCCGCGTTGCCTCGGCGCCGGGCCCGTGCACAGATCAACCTGCGCCCGGGTCGCGCCTGATAGAATCAGCACATGCTTGCCGAGCACGAAGATCGCACCACCTATACCGTCAGCGAGCTGAGCACGGCGGTAAGATTCCTTTTGGAAGAGCGGTTCCCGCTGGTGTGGGTGGAAGGCGAGATATCCAATCTGCGCGTGCCATCGTCCGGCCACTGGTACTTCACCTTGAAGGACGAGCACGCTCAGATTCGCTGTGCGATGTTCCGCAACCGCAATCGATTGGTCCGCGTTAAGCCCGACGATGGCATGCAAGTCATGGTCCGCGGACGGATCAGCCTCTACGAAGCCCGCGGCGACTTCCAGCTCATCGCCGATCACATCGAACCCTCGGGCGAAGGCGCGCTGCGTGCCGCCTTCGAGGCCCTGAAGCAGAGCCTCGATCGCGAGGGGTTGTTTGCCTTCGAACGCAAACGGCCACTTCCGGAGTTTCCCACCCATGTCGCGGTAATCAGCTCGGCCACGGGGGCTGCGCTGCGTGACATCGTCTCGGTGTTCAGGCGGCGTGCCCCGAGCCTCCGCGTTACCCTGCTGCCCAGTGCCGTGCAAGGTAAGGAGGCGGAAGCTCAGCTGAATCGCGCACTTGCGCAAATCTCGAGTTGGCCTGCCGAACTCGGTCCGGCGCCGGACGTCGTGCTGCTGGCCCGCGGTGGCGGGTCGATCGAAGACTTGTGGTCGTTCAACCTCGAGTCCGTAGCCCGCAGTGTGGCGGCATGCGCCGTACCTGTGGTCTCGGCGGTAGGCCACGAAACCGACATCACGATCTGCGACTTCGTCGCCGACGTGCGTGCCCCGACCCCATCGGCCGGCGCGGAACTGATCGCTCCGGACAGCCGCGAGTTCGAACGCGCACTGATTGGATTTCGGCGCAGTCTCGCGTCCCACGCGGCGCGTCAGGTGCGGGACGGGCACCGCGACCTGACACACCTTGCCAAGCGTCTTACGGATCCGCGCCGGCAACTGCAACAACAAGCCCAGCGTGTCGACGACGCGGAACAGGCCATCCGACGCGGTGCAAGGCGCGCCCTGCGCGAACAACGCAGTCGCGCCCGGCAACTTCGTTTGCGCCTTGGACGGGTCCATCCAGGCACGGCATTGGCACGTCGCGGCACGGAACTCGGCCGACTATTCGGCGTGTTGACGCGCGGCAGCAACGTGCACCTGCACGCTGCGATTCAACGGCTGGCCGGGCTCAGTAGAGCACTACACGCAATCAGCCCGCTCGACACCCTGGCACGTGGGTATGCCATCGTCGCGATACCCGACGGCTCGCGCTGGGGCACGCCAGTCAATCGGGTCGCGCAAGTACAACGCGGCGATGTGGTAACGGCCCACATTGCCGATGGCCGGCTCAGTGCCACCGTAACTGACGTGCAGCCGGAACCCTCGTCAGGCGCCGACCACAATGACTAGGTGGGTCGTGGCCTTCTGGCTCGCGTGGTTTGCGCTCGCTGTACGGGCGGGCGTTCCCGGCGGCATCGAAGTGATCGCGCTGCCCGCCGACGTGGAAGGCGTCTGGTTCGAGGGACGTCCGGTGATGGTGATTCCCGGCACCGAGCCCATCGCTGTCATCGGTATCCCGCTCGGTGTCGAACCCGGAATGCAGCACGCTACCATCGACGCGGGAACCGGTTCTTATCAGTACAGCTTCACCGTAGTCGCGAAGGCCTATCCGGAACAACACATCACTATCGCCGATGAGCAGATGGTTACGCCGGCAACCCACAACCTCGAGCGGATTGGGCGCGAAGCAGCGCGCATGCGTGCGCAGTACCAGCGGTTCGAACCACTCCCGGAACTCGCGCGGGAATCCCCGTTCCCGTTGTTACAGCCCGTGCAAGGCAGAATTTCCAGTGAGTTTGGCTTGCGGCGGTTCTACAACGGCGCAGCCCGGCGACCGCACTCGGGGCTGGACATCGCTGCCGCCGAAGGCACCCCGATCGTCGCACCCGCAGCGGGCGTGGTGACGCTGACCGGCGACTTCTATTTCAATGGCAACACGGTGTTCCTGGACCATGGCAGCGGCCTGATCACCATGGGCTGCCACATGAGCAAGATCGAGGTGGCCGAGGGCCAGCAGGTCAAGCGCGGCGAAATCATCGGCAGGGTCGGCGCCACGGGGCGCGCCACGGGCCCCCATTTACACTGGAGCGTCAACCTGAATGGGGCGCGCGTCGATCCACGGGCCGCACTTGCGCTGTTCGCAACGCCGGAAACCGCCGTGCCGACCGACTAACGTTTCCGGCGTTTGTGGTGCCTGACCATTCGCTTGCGGCGTAGCTGTTGGCGCGGCGTCAACTTGTTGCGCTTGCCTTTGTAGGGATTGTCGCCCGTGCGAAACACGATCTTGATGGGGGTGCCGATCAGCTTCAGCGTTTCGCGAAACCGGTTCTCCAGAAATCGCGTGTAGCTGGCCGGTACCGCGCTGGTTTGATTCCCGTGAATCATCACCGTAGGGGGATGGCTGCCCGATTTGTGCGCATAGCGAAGTTTGATCCGTCGGCCGGACACCGAAGGCGGCGGGTGCGCGCGGACCGCATCATTGAGGATGCGCGTCAATACCGGCGTCTGCACATCGAAATCCGCGCAGCGGTTTACGCGGAGCACCTCGCGCAACACATCCGGAACACCCGTGCCATGCAGCGCGGAGATGAACCGCAGCGGTACCCAGGGGGCAAAGGTCAGGCGGCGGTCCAACCCGACCTTGACCGATGCTCTGGTGTCGGCGCTCAGACCGTCCCACTTGTTGACCGCCAGCACCAGCCCGGTGCCAACGTCTGCCGCGAACTCGAACAGATGCAGATCCTGATCCACCAGGCCTTCCTGGGCATCGATCAGCAGCACGGCGACATCGGCATCGCGCATGGCCTGCAGCGCCTTCACAACCGAAAACTTCTCAACCACTCCGTCGACGCGGCCCTTGCGTCGCACCCCCGCGGTATCAATCAGCAGAAACTTTCCGGTGGCATGCTCGAGCGGAATTTCAATGCTATCGCGCGTAGTGCCCGGCGCATCGAACACCACCTGCCGCGTTTCCCCCAGCCAGCGATTGATCAGGGTCGATTTACCCACGTTCGGCCGGCCGATGACGGCAAGCCGGACCCGACCCTCGACGAACGGTGGCGGCTCCGTTTCGGTGGCGGGCAGCCGCGCCGCAACCGCGGCGGCCAGTCCGGCGATGCCGCGGCCGTGACTGGCCGAAACCAGCGCATGGTCGGCAACTCCAAAGGTCAGGAACTCCGCCTCAGCGGATTCCGGCACGCCATCGATCTTGTTGATGACCAGAAACAACTCAGCGCCGCGTTCGCGCAGCTGCTGCATGATCTCCTCGTCCGCCGGGGTTCTGCCCGCACGCGCGTCCACCAGCAACAACACCAGATCCGCTTCGTCGACCGCAAGTCCGACCTGTTCCGCCATCAGGTTCGACACCTGCGAGGAGTCGCCCAAGCCGCCCGTGTCGATCACCGTGCAGGAACGCCCATCGAGCGTCGCGTTGCCGTATTGGCGATCCCGTGTCAGCCCCGGGACACTCGCCACCAGCGCATCACGGCTGTTCGTCAACCGGTTGAAGAGTGTGGATTTACCCACGTTGGGCCGACCGACCAAGGCAATCACGGGTTGCATCGAAAACTCCGCGCGGCGGCGCTCGCTCAGCCCCTTTTAACTATCGTTAGCGCGACCAGCTTTCCACCATTGCTGAGGCAGAACAGCGTTCCATCGGCAACGACCAATGAGGCGCTCAAGCCATCACCATCAATCTTTCGCCGGCCCAGGAATCGACCGTCGCTCTGGGCAAGCACGTGCAGATAGCCGTCCCCGTCGCCCACCACGAGATAGTTGGAAAACGCGATTGGACTCGACAACTTGCGCTTGTACAACCCGGCTTGCGTCCAGACGATATCCGAGGTGCGCTTGTCGATCGCGGTCACGATATCCAGGTCATCGACGACGTAGACATGGCCATACCCTTCGGCCAGGTTTCGATAGCTGGATACGTCACGTTCCCAGACGACGGAACCGTCGCTGGGTCGCATGGCTTTGATCCGCCCCTGAAAACTGGCGGCGAATATCGCACCCTGGCTGTCGACCAGGACGTTGCCGTCGACGTCGACGATCCGATCGAGTTCCGAACGTCCCTGGGGCAGCATGATGCGCTGCTCCCACAGAAGTTCCCCATTGCCGGTGCGAAACGCACCGATCTTGCCATTGGCAAACCCGGCGTAAACCGTTCCGCCCCTCACCACCGGCGAGGACGTACCCCGCAGCGTGAGAATGGGCACCTGGGTATCATAGGTCCAGATACGCGCGCCGGTGGCGCCATCCAATGCCACCAGCCGCCCATCCGAGGTCTGCGCGAACACCTTGCCGCCGCTCGCAGAAGGCGCTGAGACCACTTCGCTGGACACTCGAGAGCGCCATTGCTCGGAGCCATCCGCCACCGACATCGCAATGACATCGGCCCGGGTCGTGCCAAGCAGGATCCGCCCGTCGCCAGCGCCCACGCCTCCGGAGACGAAGCTGTCATCGCGACGCGACATCAGGTTGAAATCGAAAAAACCGTGTTCCTCGGGGCTGGCCAATTGAACCCGCCATTGCCGTTTGCCAGTGAATCGATCATGGGCCGCGATGTAGCCGTAGCCGTCCGCGGCGATCACCCGATCTGCCACGATCACCGGCGCGAGCTTCAGATACTTTTTCCCGAGCCCGTCACCAATTTTTTTGCTCCAACTCGTCTTCAGGCGCACCTCTTCCTTGAACTTGACGAGTTCCGCGGGCTTGTCGAGGTCGTCGCCCTTGTCATCGACCCAGGGCAGCCAGGAAAACCAACTGCACCCCGAAGCGAGCAGCGCCAGCGCCGCCAGCAACGCGAGCCTACTCAACGGATGCCCCAGCGGCCCCGGCTCCGGGAGTTTCAGCCATGTCGAGCACCTTCATCTCCAGCAGCGGATTCGCAGCGCCACCGCCGACATTACGGGCCGCAACGTAGGCCTCCGTCGCACCGTCCCGGTCCCCCTGCGCCAGCAGAATGTCACCCTTGAGTTCTGCGACTTCGGAAAAAAAACCCGCCCCGCGCACCTTACCCAGCGAGATCATCGCCGCATCTGTTTGACCCAATTGCTGCAGGACTCGCGCCAGTCGAATTCGCGCGACATCACGCAATCGCGCATCGTCGGCAGACGCGACTGCAGTACTTAGATGCTCCCGCGCGGTATCGTAGTCCTCCGAGGCGACAGCATCTGCGGCTTGCCGGAAAAGCACGAAAATCCGATAGCCCGAGCCCGGGTGATCCGTCTCCAGCGCTTCGGCCAGGTGCGCAAGTTCGTCCGGTTCGGGCGCTTCCGCCGCGCGCTGTTCCTGATAGGCCTGATACAAGGCCGCTGCGGCTTCAGCGTCGGCCTGACGGTAGTCCTGGTAGTAGCGCCAGCCCACTACCGCCGACACGGCCAGGCCCAACCCGAGCAGCAGCGCCTTGCCGTTCTCGTCCCACCACCTCTTCAACACCGCGACCTGTTCTTCGTCGCTCAGGTAATCCGACACCAGGGTCCTCCATCTCGTTTCATCACCGGTTTATCCCACGCAACCGCTCACGCAGCGTTTCGTAGTCGAGTCGCTCCTGGGACTGGGCGCTCAGCAACCACTTGAGCGTTACCCGGTTGTCGTTGACTTCATCTTCACCGATCAGCAACGCGCAAACCGCTCCGCTTTGATCGGCGCGGCGAAGCTGGTTCTTGAGCTTGCCCCCGCCATTATGGAGGCGCAGCTTGAGGGCCGGTAGGTCAAGGCGCAAGCGCTGACACAACGCCATGGCCCAGGCGCGCTGCGCCGGGCCCAGCACCACACAGTACGCATCGACGGCGGGTGATTGCCAATCCGGAAACACGACTTCGTGCAGCAGCACCAGCCGGTCTACGCCCAGCGCAAACCCCGCGGCCGGCGACGGGCGACCGCCCAGTTGCTCCACCAGTCCGTCGTAGCGTCCCCCGGCACACACCGTCCCCTGGGCACCGAGCGCATCCGTCACCCATTCGAACACCGTGTGCGTGTAGTAATCGAGCCCGCGAACCAGCCGTGTGTTAACGCGGTAACCAATGTCGAGTTGCTCGAGCAACGTCAGCAGATCGTCGAAATGGGCCTTTGACTCATCGTCCAGAAAGTCCTCCAGCCCCGGTGCCTCGGCCAGCAGGTCCTGGGTGCCCTCGTCTTTACTGTCGAGAATGCGCAGCGGATTGCGTGCCAGACGCCGCTGGCTGTCCTCGTCGAGTTGCGCCTGGCGCGGTTCGAGATACGCGACCAGCGCATCCCGATAAGCCTGGCGGGACGCTGCCGTTCCCAGGGTGTTCAGCTCGAGCGTCAGGTGATCCGCCACTCCAAGCCGCTGAAACGCATCGGCACAAAGTTGGAGCAGTTCGGCGTCCAGATCCGCACCGGCCATGCCGAAGGCTTCGGCGCCAATCTGTTCGAACTGGCGGTAGCGGCCCTTCTGAGGGCGTTCATAGCGGAACATGGGACCCGCGTACCAGAATCTCTGTACCTGATTGAACAGCAGGCCTTGCTGCAATCCCGCCCGTACACAGCCGGCGGTACCCTCCGGTCGCAGCGTGATGCTTTCTCCATCGCGATCCCGTAGCGAATACATCTCCTTCTGGACGATGTCAGTGTTTTCACCCACGCTCCGGGAGAACAGCGCCGTCGACTCCAGCAGGGGCAGCCTGATCTCTTCGTAACTGAAGCTGGCCAGGACCTGCTTGAAGCCGGTTTCGACATGGGACCAGCGCCGCGCGGCTTCGGGCACCTGATCGCGCATGCCGCGCACCGACTGAAAGTTCACTATCGGCGGCCCAGCCATAGCGCAGCAACGTTGTTGCGGGTATAGCCCGCAAGCGGCACCGGCTCACCGTTGTACGCAAGCACCACACCGGGTGCATAACCCAGCAGTATCCGAAACGGTGACGCACCAATCAGTTCGAGCGATTCACCGGCCCGGCCGAGGTCACCATACGGGTTCAAATTGGACGCGTCCGTTACCTCCACCCAGCAGTCGGCAGTGAACTCGAGTCTTATGCGATCCTCCCCAGCCGGCGTCAGACGGTAGATCCGAGTGGACTCTGCCGTCGGTTCGATGGTGGCGAGCGAATCCGTCGCCTCTGGCGCGGGGGCATCCCGGTTCGGCTCAGGCGGTTCGAGTTCCGGCAGCGGTTCATCAGTGGCGGTCGCCTCGGTGGAGGTCGCCTCGCCGACCCTCGCCACCTCGGTCTCCCGCGCCGGTTCGGTCGTTCGCGCCGATTCAGCCTGCACCAGTTCGGCAGTTCGACCGGCATCGACCCGACCGCGCTCTGGTTCACCACTGGGCCACACCGCCCAAACGATCAGCAGCATTAGAGCGACGCCCGCAATCACCGCACCACTCAACACCGTGCCCGGCTGCCGCTGCAGCAACTCCCCCACGCCAGCGCGCGGTGCGGTGCCAACACCCGGCAGCTCCAGCTCAACCGTGTCTGCTACACCGACAATGCGCTCGTAGCCTTGAATCAGTTCCTCTCCGTCGATTTCCAACAGTTTCGCATAGGCGCGAATGTAACCGCGGGTGAAAGCCGGCGCTGGTAACGAGTCCCATGACTGGGATTCGAGATTCGCAATGACGCGCGCGGACAGATTCAACGCATCCGCGACGTCCTCTTCGCCCAGTCCGAGCGCGGTTCGCGCGGCAGCGAGTCGCTCTCCGATATGGTTCCGAATCTCGCCGTCGCTCACCTCAGACTTTCCCGATACAACTGATACTCGGCCGACCCCGGGTACAGGTTGCGCAGCGCCAGGCCATAGCTTGCCACGGTGTCCTGGTCGTCGCGTATCCGAGCGAGTTGTACACCCAGCCACAGGCTCCGGGCAGTCTGCTGCGTCGTTCGCGTAAACACTGCGTAGTACCGCGCGGAGGCTGGATGATCCCCCGCATTGAAATAGATGTCTGCAAGCTCCAGGTTGGCCCGAGCTCCCGCCGAATCGAGTCTCACGGAACGTTGAAACGAACGCTCAGCGGCGTCCATCTCACCAAGCCGCAGCTCACAGAGACCCAGATTCTCGTAGGCCTGAGCACGGCGGGGATAGGCTGGGTCAGCCACGGCCTTTTCGAGGTACTCGCGGGCATCGTCATAACGACCCTGGCTGAACAGGAACGTACCGTAGTTGTTCAGTGCCTGGGAACTCGCCGGCGCATAGCGCAGTGCAATCTTGTATTGGCGTTCCACCGCCCGAGCGTCCTCACCCTGAGCCTGGTAGATGATTGCGAGCAGGACATGCGCTTCCGCCGATTTCGGATCGATCTTCAGGGCCGACTCGAGCGGCCCACGTGCACGGCCCAGGTCGCGGTTTTCAAGATAGCCCCGCGCCAACGCGAGGTGCGCCTCAACGCGCTCTTCCTTGGTGCCCGGCTGGGGCCCGAGGTCGCCGACCACGGTCGTCGTACAGCCGGCGATGCACAACAGCGCACACAGGAGCGCACCCAGGATCAGGAAGCCGGTATTTCTCATATCACGCTGTCTCGGTTGCGCCCTGCGCCTGAACGCGGGCGATGTAACGTGCCTGGCGGCGGGTCCGATCTTCGACGGCACCCACCAGCTGGCCGCACGCAGCGTCGATGTCTTCACCGCGCGTGGTACGTAACATCGTCGCGTAGCCATGGTTCATCAGACGGTTCTGGAAGGCTTTCACGGTCTCTGTCTCAGGCCGTTCGAAGCCACTGGCCGGAAACGGATTGAACGGAATGAGATTTACTTTACAGCGCAACCCCCGGAGCAGTCCGGCCACTGCATCGGCTTGCTCCAGACTGTCGTTCACACCCTTCATCAAGGTGTACTCGATGGTTATGCTGCGGCGCTCGCCCAGCCCGTCGAGATAGTGCCGGCATGCTTCCAACAATTCCTCGATGGGGTATTTCCGGTTGATTGGCACCAGCTCGTTGCGTAGCGAATTATCAGGTGCATGCAGCGAAACGGCCAGCGAAACATCCGTGACTTTGCCGAGTTCGTATATGGCCGGAACTACGCCGGCCGTACTGATGGTCACCCGCCGCTTCGACAGACCGAACGCCCAATCGTCCATCATCAGGTCGGTAGCGGTGACCGTTGCATCGAAATTGAGCAGCGGTTCGCCCATACCCATCAACACCACGTTGGTGATGCCTTGCGCTTCTCCCAACTCCTGCAAACGCCGTTGCACGAGCCAGACTTGAGCGATGATCTCAGCTGCGGTCAGGTTGCCGTTGAAGCCCTGCTTGCCGGTAGAACAGAAGCGGCAGTCGAGCATGCAGCCGACCTGCGATGACACGCACAACGTATTGCGGCCGCTGCCCGGGATCAATACAGTTTCCACGCAGTTGCCATTGCCTACCCGTATCGCCCACTTGCGCGTTCCATCGACCGAGCACTGTTCCGCGACGATCCCGGGCAGCCGGATCTCCGCGATCTCGGCGAGGCGCGCCCGCAACACCTTGGAGAGATCCGTCATCAAGGCGAAATCGATGACCCCACGGTGATAGATCCACTTCATGATCTGCATCGTCCGATAGGGCCTCTCGCCCAGATCCGCAAAGAACAAATCCAGATCGGCTCGGTTCAAATCCAACAAGTTGGTCTTCCCGACCGACAAGTTGGTTTTCTTGTCCAACAAGTTGGTCTTCTTGTCCAACAAGTTGGTCTTCTCGGTATCGCTCACTGTCCTGTTCGCATCCACAGCCACGCGTTCAGCGCGCACAGATCTCTACATCATCAAAGAAGTAGCTGATCTCCCGCGCCGCCGATTCCAGTCCATCCGAACCGTGTACGGCATTGGCATCGATCGACTCGGCGAAGTCGGCCCGAATCGTTCCGGGATCGGCTTCCTCCGGGTTGGTCGCGCCCATCAAACGACGGTTCACCGCGATCGCGTTTTCGCCTTCCAGTACTTGAACCAGCACCGGCCCAGACATCATGTACTCGACAAGGCTGTCGAAAAAAGCTTTGCCCGTATGCTCCGCATAGAACCCCTCTGCTTGCTCGCGCGACAACTTCATCATTCGCGTTGCGACGATTTTTAACCCGCCTTTCTCGAAACGCGAGAAGATTTCGCCGATGATGTTCTTCGCTACCGCATCGGGTTTTACGATGGATAGGGTTCGTTCTACTGCCATACTTGTCTCCAACGCCGGCACCGACAGCACCGGTCCTGACGTGTGATATCTATCCTATGTCATTGAATTTTCAAGGGATAGGCATGATCTGAGGGCGCGTATTATACGCGTTTCCGAGACGCGCGCAGCGCCTCTGGCTTGAGTGACCCTCGGCTTACGCCGCGCTGGCCGCTCGCAACCGCTCCACCACTTCGAGCACCCGCCCGGTCGCGAAGTCGATCTCCGCCTCCGTGGTGAATCGCCCAACCGTGAAGCGCAGCGAACTGTGCGCCAGTTCATCGTCAAGGCCGATCGCTCTGAGCACATAGGACGGCTCGACGGTCGCGGACGTGCACGCCGAGCCGCTCGACACCGCCACGTCATCCAACGCCACCAGCAAGGTCTCGCCGTCGACGCCTTCGAAGGAGACGTTGAGATTGCCGGCAACGCGCTGCTCCTCATCCCCGTTGAGATGCGCTCCCGCGACTTGCTTGAGCCGCGACCACAGCCGATCACGCAACGCCCGGATGCGCGCATGTTCCGCGTCACGCTCTGCCCGGCAGATTCGCGCCGCTTCGCCGAAACCAACGATCTGATGCGTCGCCAGGGTGCCCGAACGCATCCCCCGCTCATGACCGCCGCCGTGAATCTGTGGCGCGACCCTCACGCCTGGGTCGCGGCGCACGTAGAGGATGCCGATTCCCTTGGGGCCATACATTTTGTGCGCGGTGGCGGTCAACAGATCAACCTTAAGACTCGCGAGGTCGATCGGGATCTTGCCCGCGCTCTGGGCCGCATCGACGTGATAGTAGACACCGCGCGCCCGGCAAACCTCGCCGATTGCGTCGATGTCGTTGATCACGCCGATCTCGTTGTTTACGTGCATGATCGAGGCAAGCAGCGTGTCCTCGCGCAGCGCCTGGGCCACCTGGTCGGCCAGGATCAAACCCGACGGCTGCGGCTCGAGATAGGTAACCTCGAAACCCCGGGTTTCCAGATAGGCACAGGTATCGAGCACCGCTTTGTGTTCGATCAGGCTGGTGACTATGTGGCGGCGCGAGGCGCCGTAGTGTTCCGCGACCCCTTTGATCGCGAGGTTATCGGACTCCGTCGCTCCCGATGTCCAGACGATTTCGCGCGGATCGCAGTTGAACAGACTCGCTACCTGAACGCGCGCCTCCTCCACCGCTTCTTCGGCGCGCCAGCCATAGACATGCGAGCGCGACGACGGGTTACCAAAGTTCCCCTCGGTGAGCAGACAATCGCTCATTTTCTGTGCAACCCGGGGATCCACGGGCGTAGTGGCCGAGTAATCGAGGTATACGGTTTTGCTCATGGGGGTCCGTGGGTCAGCCGACCGCCCGTGCTTCGATGCGCCGTTCGGTGTCGCAATCCTGGCGGTGCGAGACCAGTTTGACCTCGTCGCGCGCGACCAGAGACGCCAAGGAAATCGCGCTCAGGAACTCGTCGATGCGGTGCGACAGATCGCTCCACAGTTCGTGCGTAAGACAAATCAACCCATCCTGACAATCGCTGGTGCCGCCACAGCGGGTGGCGTCGACACCCTCACCCACCGACGAAATAATCGCCGAGACGCTGATCTCCTCGGGCTTGCAGGCCAACGCATAGCCACCGCCCGGGCCACGCAGACTTATCACCAGCCGCGCCCGCTTAAGTTTGCCGAACAACTGTTCAAGATAATTCTGGGAGATGCCCTGACGAAACGCAATGTCGGCCAGCGTCACGGGGCCGGCGGCCCCATGAAGCGCCAGATCCAACATCGCGGTGACCGCATAGCGGCCCTTGGTCGTCAGGCGCATGCCTTTTTACTTGACCGATCTGCCCGAAACGCCCGCAGTATGCAATACCCGACTAGAACACTCAACTAATCGGCGGCCCGGCTGAGGCACCTGCGACACCGATCCACCGTCCTACAGAATCAGCTGAAACCCGGTCTCGCTGTACCCAACCAGTCGCTGGGCCGCCGGCGTGAGCGTCTTCATGGCCGCTTCGGTGACGGTGACGTAGCTGTTCTCCAACGGTCGTAACCAGCTCGGGATGTAACCGAAGTACATGCCGACGCGGGTCTGTGCGGTTGCGTTGGCACCGCCCGCGTGCATGAGTTCACCAACGTAAAGCAGCGCCGAACCTTTCTTCATGACGGCCTGGGCGATTTCGTCAGGAGCGGGTTTTCGCGACCGATCCCACCGGTGGCTCCCCGGTACCACGACGGTCGCGCCGTTTTCCCGCGTGAAGTCGGTAAGCGCCACATTGAAGCTAACCAACAGCTCGGGACGTGGGCGCGGCACGTGGCGCCAGGTGTCGCCATCGCGATGAAACGCCTGCTGTACCTCGTCGGCGCCGATTGCCATCAACTCGTTGGTGCTCAGGATCACATCCTTGCTGTAGTCGCCAAGCACCCGCTTCGCGCAGGCGAGCGGCAACTCGCCCGTCAGAATCCGCTCAAACGCGCTGGAGCGACCGATCAGGCCGTGCAGGCGCTTAGTGCGATAGCCGAAAAACGCATCAGTGGCGTCGCTGCGTTCCGGTTCGTCGTTGTTGCCCCACGGCACATCGTCCAACTCACGCTGGAAGTCCGTGGCAAGTTCTTCGGCGACCTGCGCATCGATGAATCCGTCGATCACCACCCCGCCGTCACGGTTCAGACCGGCAAAGATGTGTTCCAGTGGGTCGACACGCTTGAAATGAACGAGTTCCGGCATGACCTGTCTCCTGGCCCGTCTGTCAATGGCTAGCGCAATCTGTGCATGCGTTGCACGTGACTCAGGAAGCCGCGCAACATCTGGGCTTCCGTTTCATCGAGTTCCAAGCGCGTGAACAACCTGCGAAACCGCGTCATTATCTTGCCCGGATTGTCCGGGTCGAGGTAGTCGAGCTCTTCGAGCACCTCGTCCCAATGTTCAATCAACGACTCCAGCTGTGCACCGGTGACGGCTTCCCGGTCCCACCCCGAGTCCGGCGCATCACCGGAACCCGCAAGCGCATGCTGATAGAGCTCGTAGCAAACCACCTGCACAGCCATCGCCAGATTCAGCGAGGGATAGTCCGGGTTTGCGGGGATCAGCAGGTGCACGTGACAGCGTTGCAGCTCATCGTTTGTCAGACCGCTCGCTTCGCGCCCGAACAGGATCGCAACCCGCTGACCCGGCGCTTCGTCAAGGATTCGTCGCGCCGCGCCGCGTGCGTCGACTTCAGGCCACGGAATGCGTCGACTTCGGGTGCTGGTGCCGATGATCAGCTGACAATCCGCAACCGCCGCCGCGACGCTGTCGAACAGCTGGGCTCCATCGAGAACATCCAGCGCTCCCGCTGCACGCCACTCGGCCTGGGGATCCGGGTAGCGCTGGGGCTTGATCAGGGCGAGCCGAGTCAACCCCATGACCTTCATCGCCCGCGCCGCACCACCGATGTTGCCAGGGTGGCTGGGTTCCACCAGAACGATCCGCAAGCGGCGCGCCAGCTCGTCCATCCTCGGCATGGTAGCTGCTTCCTTCATGCGCAGATTATAGATGCTGTTGCCCCATTGAGCGTCCTGTTAGGATGGCGCGCCCTTCAACCTGGACCCAACGCGGTTCCACCACGGTCCCGTCCCGCGCATGCATCCGATGACCAACATGGCCCTCCGCGCCGGTCGTAAAGCCGGGCAGATCATCGTGCGCGCCATGGACCGCATCGAGATCCTCACGGTGGAGGAGAAGCGCAAGCACGATCTCGTCTCGGAGGTCGACCGCAGCGCCGAAGACGCCATCATCGAGGTGCTGCACCGCGCCTACCCAGACCACGGCATCATCGGCGAAGAATCGGGTGTCGTGTTTCCCGAAGCCGAGTACACCTGGATTATCGACCCGCTGGACGGCACCACCAACTTTCTGCAGGGTATTCCCCACTTCGCGGTGTCGATCGCCCTTCGGCACGGCAATCAGATCGAACAGGCGGTGATCATTGATCCGGTACGCAACGAAGAGTTCGTTGCCAGCCGCGGCAAAGGTGCGCAACTCAACGGCAAGCGCATTCGCGTTTCGGCACGCATTCGCCTCGAAGACGCGGTGCTGGCCACCGGACTTACGCCCGACGAAGCGATCCGCAATCTCGACATACACACGGCCATCCTGGCAGATCTGACCGCTGCTTCAAGGGCACTGCGCCGGCAGGGCGCGGCTGCACTGGATCTCGCCTACGTCGCGGCCGGCCGTTTCGAGGGCTTCTGGGAGTTGGGCTTAAAGCCCTGGGACATCGCGGCGGGTTCACTGTTGGTCAGGGAAGCCGGCGGTTTCGTCAGCGATCTGATAGGTGGTGAGAAGTTCCTGGAAACGGGCAACGTGGTGGCTGGCAACCCTAAAGTATTCAAGGCGCTTCTCCAGGCGCTGCGGCCGCATCTCAATGTGGCCATGCGAAAGGGTTGAGTTGGAACGTCTCCGGCCCGACAGGACGCTAGGGCACGTCGTCCTGCAGGCGTTCTCTCTCCGGAACGACGAGGTCCTCCCGGCGGATCCCCAGGACCATCAGCATGTTCGAAGCTACGTAGATCGACGAGTAAGTGCCGACGAACACGCCGATGATCAATGCGATGGCAAAGCCACGGATCAATTCGCCCCCGAAGATCAGTAGCGCCAGCAACACCAGCAGCGTGGTAAACGACGTGACCACGGTTCGCCCCAGGGTCTGGTTCAGCGACCGGTTGATGACTTCCATCGCACCGCCGCGCCGCATCTTGCGAAAATTCTCGCGGATCCGGTCCGACACGACGATGGTGTCGTTCAGGGAGTAGCCGATCACCGCCAGTACGGCGGCCAGCACCGCAAGATCGAACGTCCAGCGGAAGATCGCAAACATTCCGAGCGTGATGATCACATCATGAATCAACGCGGTCACCGCGCCGATCGAGAATTTTCCGGTGAATCGAAACATGATGTAGAGCATGACCGCGCCGAGTGCCACCAGCATTGCCAGGCCGGCGGTTTCGCGTAGCTCCGCACCAACCGCCGGTCCAACGAACTCGGAGCGCCGCACCTCCATCTCGGGCTCGGCCTCCCGCAGCAGCGCCTGAATCTGGTCGCCGAGCGTCGCCTGATCAACTTCCGGCCGCGATGGCACCCGGATCAACAAGTCGGTGTCCGTGCCGAAATTCTGCACGACTGCGTTGTTGAACCCGGCGTTTTCCAACTGGACCCGTACGTCATTCGCGACCACGGTCTTTGGATAACCCACCTCCACCAGCGTGCCACCGGTGAAGTCCAGCCCGAAGTTCAAGCCGGCGAACGCAAGCGTCACAACCGACACCAGGAGCGCCACCCCGGAGCCCATGCTGGCGGCCAACCGCCAGCGCATGAAGTCGAAGTTGAACGTCTTCATATCACCAGCTTCTTGAGGCTGCGGCCTCCATAGACGAGATTGACGATCGCCCGCGTCCCCAGGATGGCAGTGAACATCGAGGTCACGATTCCGATGGCCAGGGTGATCGCAAACCCTTTGACCGGACCCGTGCCGATCGCGAGCAGAATGATCGCCACAAAAAAGGTCGTGACGTTGGCATCGAGAATGGTCAGAAAGGCGCGATCGAAGCCTGCTTCGATCGCGGCCTGGGGACTTCGTTCGGCCAGTTCTTCCTTGATGCGCGAAAAAATCAACACGTTCGCATCCACGGCCATTCCCACGGTCAACACGATCCCCGCAATCCCGGGCAAGGTCAACGTGGCTCCGAGTACTGACATCACCGCAATCAGCAGCACGAGGTTCACCGTCAATGCGACGTTCGCCGCCAGACCGAAACCTTTGTAGTAAACCATCATGAAGACCAGCACCAGCGAGAAACCAATCACGATCGAGCGCATGCCTTGATCGATGTTCTCCGCGCCGAGACTCGCACCCACGGTGCGCTCTTCGACAATGTACATCGGCGCCGCGAGCGCACCCGCCCGTAGCAGCAGCGCAAGATCACGCGCTTCCCCAAGACCCAGCCCGGTGATTCGGAACCGATAACCCAGCGCCGATCGGATGGTTGCGACGTTGATCAGCCGTTTCTCTTCGACGCTGAAGTGCTTCACGACTTCGACGCCGTCTTCGATCACGATTCGCGTGCGCGGACGCAACTCTTTGAACAGGATCGCCATGTCGTTGCCGACATTGTCCCTGGTCACATCGTGCATCCGATCGCCCCCGACCCCGTCGAGATTGATGCTGACCTGGGGCGTACCCGTGTCCGGATCATATTCCTGAAGCGCGTTGGTCACGCGATCGCCGGTGACGATGTTGCGGCGTTCCAAGACAATGTCGCGGCCTTCGTAGGGAAAGATCTCCGTTTCCGACGGCCGCGCGTCTGGGCGCGCCACCAGACGGAACTCGAGATTGGCGAACTTGTTCAGAATGCGCTTCGCATCGGCGCTGTCCTGCACGCCCGGCAGATCGACCACGATCCGGGATCGGCCAAGTGACTGGACCAGCGGTTCCGATACCCCCAGTTCGTCGACCCGATTGCGTAAGCTCTGCAGGTTCTGAGAGACCGCATACTTCTCGATCTCGCGCACGCGCAGTTCGGTAAGGGTCAACCACAGCCCGGGTCGACCATCGACGTCACGGGCCTGGATCCGAAACTCCTCGTACTCCTTCTCGATCACCGTGCGGGCCTCATCACGAACCGCTTCATCGTAGAATGCGATGTCGATTCGCTTGCCATCGACCCAGTCGCGGCTCGGGACGTAGCGCAGTCGGTTCTCCCGCAGAATCCGACGCAGGTTGTCCTCCTCGGTAGCCATGCGGTCGGCAATCGCCTTATCCATGTCCACCTCCAGCAGGAAGTGCACCCCGCCCGAGAGATCCAACCCGTACGACATCGGCTTCGCGCCAAAGGCTTGCAACCATGCCGGCGTGGTGGACGCCAGGTTCAACGCGACGACGTAATCTTCACCGGTTGCCGCGAGTGCCGTCTGTACGACTTCCCGACCGCGCAGTTGATCGACGTCGCTATTCACGCGGATGATCAGGTTGCGTTCGTTGGTTTCGGTGGCGCGGATCGCTATCCCCGCTTCAGTCAGCGCCGCCGTGGCCGTACTCAACACCATCGGGGTCATGGCCTCATCTGCGCTATCCGAACGGATCTGCAACGCGTAGTCCGGTTGGAACAGATTCGGCAGCGCGTAGATCACGCCCAGCGTGACAATCCCGAGGATCATCAGGTAGCGCCACATCGGATAACTGTTCGGTGCCCGCGCCGGACCGCTGGACATGCCCAGCAGACGCTCTGCCATCGAACTCATCGCGAATTTCCGCTGACGTCGACCGGCGTGCGCCTCACTTCTCGTCCAGCGACTTCAGCGTTCCTTTAGGCAGCGTTGAACCGACCGCCGATTTCTGGACGCGAAACTCGATGTTCTCCGCGACCTTCAGACCAATGAAGTCGTCGTCGATCTTCGTGATCTGGCCAACGATGCCACCCGACGTAACCACCTCGTCACCCTTTTCCAGTGAGGACATCAGTGATCGCTGTTCCTTACGGCGCTTGCTCTGGGGTCGCCACAGCAGAAAGTAGAATATCGCCACAAATCCAATGAGCAGCACCAGATCCATGGATCCCGGACCGCTCGAGCCAGCCTCCGCCGCATAGGCAGCGGTATCAAACCAATTCATGTTGGGTGTTCCAGTCGTGTTGCAGGGTCTCGATGAGGGCGCCAAATGTACCGTCTTGAATGGCACCGCGCAAACGAGACATCAGTCGCTGGTAGTAATGCAGATTGTGAATCGTCATCAGGGTCGCGCCGAGCATCTCGCCGCAGCGGTCCAGATGATGGAGGTAGCCCCGCGCAAAGTTGCTGCAAGTGTAACAGTCGCAGCCGCCGTCCAGCGCCGAGTCGTCACCGCGATGGCGCGCGTTACGGATCTTCACCACGCCGCGCGAGGTGAACAGATACCCGTTGCGCGCGTTGCGTGTCGGCAGCACGCAATCGAAAAGGTCTACGCCCAACGCCACCGCATGCACCAGATCCGCCGGCGTACCGACGCCCATCAGGTAGCGTGGCGCCTCTTCAGGCATGCGGAGTAGCAAAGCCTCGAGCACGCGGATCATTTCATCCTTCGGTTCGCCCACCGACAATCCACCGATGGCATAGCCGTCGAAGCCGATCTCGACCAGGCCTGCCAGCGATTGACTGCGAAGATCGGGGAACATGCCGCCCTGGACGATGCCGAACAACGCGTTGGGGTTGTCGTCGTGCGCCGCGCGACTGCGCCGCGCCCAGCGCATCGACAGCTCCATCGACGCACGCGCTTCGGCTTTCGTTGCCGGATAAGGCGTGCACTCGTCGAACACCATCACGATGTCCGAACCGAGGTTGCGTTGTACGCGCATGGAAATCTCGGGCGACAGAAACACCGCATCGCCATTCACCGGAGAGCGGAACGCAACGCCCTCCTCGGTCATGTTGCGCAGTGCACCGAGGCTCCAGACCTGGAATCCGCCTGAATCCGTCAGAATCGGCCCGTCCCATGCCATGAACCCGTGCAGGCCGCCGAGTGCGCGGATGATCTCATCCCCGGGGCGCAACATCAGATGGAAGGTATTGCCGAGCACCACTTGCGTGCCCAGCGCATGCAGTTGCTCCGGCGTAACCGCTTTAACCGACCCGTACGTGCCAACCGGCATAAAGGCCGGCGTCTCGAAACTGCCGTGCAGCGTCTCCACGCGACCACATCGCGCCGAGCCGGCGTGTCCGAGCCGTTCGAACTTCACGGTTCATCCCTTCGCGTGATGAACATTGCGTCGCCGTAGCTGAAGAATCGATACGCTTCGGCCACCGCCGTCTGATACGCGCCAAGGATACGTTCTCGACCGGCAAACGCCGCGACCAACATCAGCAGCGATGACTCGGGTAGATGAAAATTGGTGATCAACGCATCCACCACCCGAAACCGATAACCCGGGTATATGAAAATGTCCGTGTCACCCTGCATCGGCTCCAATCGTCCTGGCGACGCCGCCGCTTCCAGCGCTCTGACCACGGTGGTTCCAACCGCAACCACGCGCCCTCCCGCGGCACGCGTGCGCCCGACTGCGGCAACTATTTCCGCGGAAACCACCACGCGTTCCCGATGCATCCGATGATCACGGAGGTGGTCCACGCGTACCGGTTGAAACGTACCCGCGCCGACATGCAGCGTGAGGAACACCGTTTCGATGCCTGCGGCCGATGCCCGTGCGAGCATCGCCTCATCGAAATGAAGACCCGCAGTCGGCGCCGCGACAGCTCCAGGCTGGCGGGCATAGACCGTCTGATACCGCTCGGCATCGCCCGCCTCCACCGGCCGCTGTATGTAAGGTGGCAACGGGATCTCACCGTGACGGTCGAGCAACTCCAGCACCGATCCTGGAAACTCGAGCCGATACATCGTGCCGACCCGTTCGATAACCCGCAGCGTCTGCCCGGCGATACGCAACGTCCGCCCGGGCTTGAGGGCTTTGCTGACCCTGACCTGGCAGAGCGCGATGCGCTCGGACTCTACCCGTTCGAGCAGCAGCTCGGCCCGCCCGCCGGAATCCTTCTCGGCAAACAGCCGCGCCGGAACGACCCGGGTGTCATTCAGCACCAGCAGATCATTCGGGTTCAAAAACCCGAGGACGTCTCGAAAATGCTTATGCGCTGGCGGCGCACTGTCGGCCAACACCATCAACCGGCTGTTCACCCGGCAGGGCGCCGGGCGCTGAGCGATCAAGTGTTCAGGGAGCGCATACGCAAAGTCGCCGCGCGAAAGCGTGTCTGTCGGACACATTGGCTGTACCGGCCAAACCGAGGGGGCGGATTATGCCGGGGAGCCACCACTCGCGCCAATCGCCATCGCAGCGAGCACGATGCGGCGGATTGACCGATTCAACGCCATTACGTACCCTCTGCCGCCCGTTCTACGCCCTCATGCCTGGGTGGCGAAATTGGTAGACGCGCCAGACTCAAACTCTGGTGTCCGCAAGGACGTGTCGGTTCGACTCCGACCCCAGGTACCAGTGTTTTTGTTGATATTTCTGATTT
>Ga0209987_10000002_pt1 | contig 99622 bp, 91 predicted proteins | sample N074metaG_FD_182134 | JGI IMG/M metagenome (GOLD analysis project Ga0209987, IMG submission 182134) | Deep subsurface microbial communities from Kermadec Trench to uncover new lineages of life (NeLLi) - N074 metaG (SPAdes) (version 2) | ecosystem: Environmental > Aquatic > Marine > Ocean trench...
CTGCTGCGGGGGGTCTGCCTGAGGAACCGGCAGAATAGGGGCTAACCGAGCATTGCCGAGGGGTTAGGCTCGGGCTAGAGTCCCCCGATTCCACCAGTTCTAGCTGGCGTAGCTCAACGGGTAGAGCAGCTGATTTGTAATCAGCAGGTTGCGGGTTCGAGTCCCATCGCCAGCTCCAGCGGACGTGTGGATGGCGATGGATGCAAACCCGAAAGGCGCGATTCGGGAAGGCGGTTCGAAAATACGGCGGCGGGGTTCGGTCGGGGCGACCCCCAAAAAAAACTTAATCGTGCGGTGTCTCAACTTCCATGCACTGTGTCGAAGCTCCTCGCTTCGATTCAGACGCAGGGAGGAACGGGGAACGTCACGCTTTTCTTCGATGGTTCCGTATTGGATGGAGAGGTACCGAAGCGGTCAAACGGGGCAGACTGTAAATCTGCTGGCTATGCCTTCGGAGGTTCGAATCCTCCCCTCTCCACCACGGGCCGCGACGCAATTTGGAGTCATCGGTCAACGAGAGGTCGATCGCATAACAGTGATTACGTGGTTTCTGGCGACGAGTGGGTAGGGGGAGGCTTCCTGACGGGCGGGAATAGCTCAGTTGGCTAGAGCACGAGCCTTCCAAGCTCGGGGTCGCGGGTTCGAATCCCGTTTCCCGCTCCACTCGCGCTCGAGAATCCAGCCCACGTAGCTCAGGGGTAGAGCGCGTCCTTGGTAAGGACGAGGTCAGCGGTTCAAAGCCGCTCGTGGGCTCCACGAAATCGGATGATCCCGACGAGGAACGGGTACAGGACGGGACAGGAGAAGGCATGGCCAAGGAAAAGTTCGAGCGAACGAAGCCGCACGTGAACGTTGGGACGATTGGTCACGTGGACCACGGCAAGACGACGCTGACCGCGGCGATCACGGCACGCCAGGCGACCAAGGGGATGGCGGATTTCGTGTCGTTCGAGAACATCGACAAGGCGCCCGAGGAGCGCGAGCGCGGCATCACGATTGCGACGGCCCACGTGGAGTACTATTCCGATGCCCGTCACTACGCCCATGTCGACTGTCCCGGCCACGCCGACTACGTGAAGAACATGATCACGGGTGCCGCGCAGATGGACGGTGCGATTCTGGTGGTGAGCGCGGCCGATGGTCCGATGCCGCAGACGCGCGAGCATGTGCTGCTGGCGCGTCAGGTGAACGTTCCGCACATGGTGGTGTTCATGAACAAGGTGGACCAGGTGGACGACGAGGAGTTGCTGGAGCTGGTGGAGTTGGAGGTTCGGGAGCTGCTCTCGAACTACAAGTTTGACGGAGACAACATTCCGATCATCATGGGTTCGGCACTGAAGGCGGGCGAGGATCCCAGCGACGACGCTGCGAACAAGTGCATCGATGAGCTGCTGGACGCGCTCGACAGCACGATTCCGTTGCCGGAGCGGGCGCTGGACAAGGCTTTCCTGTTGCCGATCGAGGACGTGTTTTCGATCACGGGCCGGGGCACGGTGGTGACGGGCCGGATTGAGCAGGGGATCGTGCACACGGGTGACGAGGTCGAGATCATCGGGATCCGGGACACGCAGAAGTCGGTGGTCACGGGGGTCGAGATGTTCCGCAAGATCCTGGACGAGGGTCAGGCGGGCGACAACGTGGGCGCGCTCTTGCGGGGCACGGCCAAGGACGAGGTGGAGCGGGGTCAGGTTCTGGCGAAGCCCGGGTCGATCACACCGCACACGAAGTTCAAGGCCCAGGCGTACATCCTGACGAAGGAGGAGGGCGGTCGTCACACGCCGTTCTTCAACGGCTATCGGCCGCAGTTCTATTTCCGGACGACGGACGTGACGGGTGTCGCGAACCTTCCGGATGGGACGGAGATGGTGATGCCGGGCGACAACGTGGAGATGACGGTGGAGCTGATCACGCCGATCGCGATGGACAAGGAGCTCCGCTTCGCGATCCGTGAAGGGGGCCGCACCGTGGGCGCGGGCGTCGTCTCCGAGATCATCGAATAAAGGAGATTCGGCGCGGACGTTCTTGACTGTTCAACTTGCTGAAGCTCGGAATCCGGTGGAACCGGGACCGAGTTGAATACTCAAGAACGTCCCCGCTCAGACTTAAAGAAGGCGCGTAGCACAACTGGTAGTGCACCGGTCTCCAAAACCGGGGGTTGGGGGTTCAAGTCCCTCCGCGCCTGCCAGTCATTCCGAGCGAGTGAATAGGAAGCATCATGCAGTGGAACCCGATTGTCTGGGTCAGCGATTCGAGGCAGTTCCTGATCGAAGTGCGCTCGGAGTTCAAGAAGGTTACCTGGCCGACGCAGAAAGAAGCCGTGGCAGGAACGGTCGGGGTGTTGGTGATCGTGACGATCATCACGACTGCGTTGAGCATGGTCGATCTGGTTCTGGGGCAAGTGGTCCAGTGGATCCTGCCGTGACGAGGGAAGCGTGAGCGAGGAGGCGAGACCTCTGGAGAACGCGATGTCGAAGCAGTGGTACATCATCCATACCTACTCCGGGCACGAGGAGAAGGCCATGCGGGCGCTCCTTGATCGCGCCAAGGCAGCGGGTAAGGAAGACATGTTCGACGAGGTCCTGATTCCGAAGGAGACCGTCGTCGAGATAGTGAAGGGTCAGCGCAAGACCTCAAAGCGTAAGTTCTTTCCGGGTTACATCCTGGTTCGGATGGATCTCGATGACGAGACCTGGCACATCGTGCGCGGGACTCCCAAGATCACGGGCTTTGTCGGAGGAGACAAGAAGCCGCCGGCGATCTCTGAAGAAGAGGTCGCGCGGATGACTCAACAGATCCAGGAGGGTGCGGCAAAGCCGAAGCCCAAGATCGCCTTTGAAGAAGGCGAGAACGTACGCGTGACGTCGGGTCCGTTTGCGAATTTCTCCGGCTTCATCGATGAAGTGATGGAAGACAAGGAAAAGCTGCGGGTGATGGTGCACGTCTTCGGGCGCGCAACTCCCGTAGTGCTGGATTACACCAACGTAGAGAAGGCGTGAGGAATCGGAATTGGCCAAGAAGGTCGTTGCCATCGTGAAGCTACAGTGCCCCGCCGGGCAGGCGAATCCCTCGCCCCCGGTCGGTCCGGCACTGGGCCAGCACGGTGTGAACATCATGGAGTTCTGCAAGGCCTTCAACGCTCGCACGCAGGACAAGCAGGGGCTGATCATACCGGCCGTCATCTCGATCTACGCCGACCGCAGCTTCACCTTCGAGTTGAAGACGCCGCCGGCGGCGGTGCTGCTCAAGCGGGCCGCCAAGATCGCCAAGGGTTCGGGCGAACCGAACCGGGAGAAGGTCGGAACCGTCACGAAAAGCCAGGTGAAGGAGATCGCCGAGATGAAGGCGCCCGACCTGAACGCCCACAGCGTAGAGATGGCCATGCGCATCATCGAAGGGACTGCACGCTCGATGGGCATCGAGGTGGAAGGTTAGACCATGGCGAGTCAATCCAAGCGCTATCGCGCTGCTGCCGAGCGCATCGACCGGGACAAGACTTACCCGCTGAGCGAGGCGATCGGGATCCTCAAGGAGTGCGAGGGCCCCAAGTTCGATGAGAGCGTTGAACTGGCCATCAACCTGGGTGTCGACCCGAAGCACGCGGACCAGATGGTTCGCGGCGCCATCGTACTTCCCCATGGCATCGGCAAGGACACGCGCATTCTCGTGTTCGCCAAGGGTGAGAAGGAGAAGGAGGCCAAGGCCGCGGGCGCCGACTATGTCGGCGGCGAGGAGTTGGCCAAGAAGATCCAGGACGAGGGCTGGCTCGAATTCGATCGCGTGATCGCGACGCCCGATATGATGAGCGTGGTCGGCCGCCTGGGCAAAGTACTCGGCCCGCGCGGCATCATGCCCAATCCGAAGCTGGGTACGGTGACCATGGACGTGGGAAATGCCGTGAGGGAACAGAAGGCGGGCAAGGTCGAGTACCGGGTCGACAAGGCCGGGATCGTGCACGTCGCCATCGGCAGGAAGTCTTTCGATGCCGAGAAGTTGGTGGCGAACGCGGCGACCCTGATCGACGTCGTGGTCAAGGCGAAGCCGGCCACCACCAAGGGTGTTTATATGAAGAAGATTTCCGTCTCGACCACCATGGGTCCAGGGATCCGGATCGATCCAGCGAGCGCGGCGCCGCAGTCCTAGCGGACGAGAGGACCGAAAGTGTTGACGCGAATCCAGAAGCGGGAGCAGGTCGCTGAACTCAAGGAGAAGTTCGGCAAGGCGACCTGCGTCTACGTGGTGGATTACTGCGGCATCGACGTCGAATCGGTGAACCGGCTCAGGAGCAGGATCCGTACCGAAGGTGCGGGCGACTACGAATACCAGGTGATCAAGAACTCGGTTCTGCGTCGCGCCGCGGCCGATACCGATGTCGCCGACCTCGCCGAGAAGTTCCAGGGACCGACCTCCATCGCCCTCTCTTATGGGGACCCGGTGGGGCTGGCGAAGATCCTGGTGGAATTCGCCAAGGAACACGAAGTCTTCGAGTTGAAGGCCGGGGTGCTCGATGGCCGCGCCGTCGAGCCCGAGGAAATCGGAACGCTGGCCACACTTCCGTCGCTCGACGGGCTGCGGGCCATGATGGTGGGCCTCGTTCTGGCGCCGGCGACCAAGCTCGTACGGCTCGTGTCGGAGCCCGGTGCGCAGCTTGCCCGTGTGATGAACGCGCACGGCAGTCAAGAAGGATAAGACTGGCAGAGTCGCTTCTCTGCCCGAACCGCCCGGGAGAATCGGGCTGCAAGATGAAGGGTTGAACCAATATGGCTGATCTCAACGAAATCGTGGACTCCCTGTCCAGCCTCACGATCATGGAAGCGGCAGATCTCGCCAAGCTTCTCGAGGAGAAGTGGGGCGTATCGGCGGCCGCACCGGTTGCGGTCGTCGCCGCAGCTGGCGCGGGCACCGAGGGAGCCGCCGAAGAAAAGGTCGAGTTCGACATCATCCTGCTCTCGCATGGCGACAAGAAGATCCAGGTCATCAAGGAAGTGCGTGCCATCACGAGCCTCGGTCTCAAGGAGGCCAAGGATCTGGTGGAAAGTGCTCCCAAGGCGATCAAGGAAGCGATTACCAAGGACGAGGCTGAGAAGATCAAGGCGAAGATCGAAGAAGCTGGCGGTCAGGTCGACATCAAGTAGTCGGCGCTGGATCGACACAGCGCGCCGGAATGTCCGGCTGCGCTCCAGCCTGTTGTTTTTGCCGCCCCGCAAGACCCGTCACAGGGAGGTTCAGACGAGCTCGTGAATACGATCGCCCTTACGAAAAATGTGCTCCGTGTCCGCAAGGATTTCTCGAAGATCCCCTCGATCCTCGAGATCCCGGATCTGATCGAGATCCAGAGGCAAACGTTCGACCGCTTCCTTCAGCTCAACGTGGAGCAGGAGAAGCGTGAGAACGTCGGCCTGCAGGCTGTTTTCAACTCCGTGTTTCCGATCAAGGACTTCAACGATTCCGCGTCGCTGGAGTTCGTTGGATACACGCTCGAAGAGCCCAAGTACGACGTGCAGGAGTGCCTCCAGCGGGGCATGACGTACGCGGCGCCTTTCAAGGTGACCATTCGTCTGGTGGCCTGGGACGACACCGAGGGTTCCCAGGCGATCCGAGACGTGAAGGAGCAGGAGGTCTATTTCGGGGAAGTCCCGATCATGACCGAGAACGGCACCTTCATCATCAACGGAACCGAGCGCGTCATCGTCTCGCAGCTCCATCGCTCTCCCGGAATCTTCTACGACACCTCGATTTCGACCACGGTGAGCGCGGCCGGCAAGAAGATCTATTCGTGCCGGATCATCCCTTACCGTGGCTCGTGGTTGGACTTGGAGTTCGACCACAAGGACCTCATCTACGCTCGAATCGACCGCCGCCGAAAGATCTTCGGCACCGTGTTGCTGAAGGCGCTCGGATACACGCCCGAGGAGATGCTCGCCTACTTCTACAAGTCGGAGAGCGTCCGAATAGACGGGAAGAAGATCATCAAATCGGTCGTTGCCGAGGTTCTCATCGGTCAGCGCTGTACCAAGGAGGTCAAGGACGCGAAGGGAAAGGTCCTGGTCCGAAAGGACCGGAAGTTTACGGCAGCCAGCGTCCGGAAGATCGTCGAAGCCGGCATTACCGAGATCCAGGTCACCCTCGACGAGCTGATCCGCACAGACGCCGTGAAACGTGTCGCGCCCGTGGACGTCGTCGATGAGAACACAGGCGAGGTGATCATCGAGTGCAACGAGGAGCTGACCCAGGCCCACCTCGACGAGTTCAAGGACCGCGGCATCGACACATTCTCGCTGCTCTACCTCGATCCGCTCACCTGCGGTACCGCGTTGCGCGATACGCTGTTGGCGGACAAGACCCTGACCCAGGAAGAGGCGATCATCGAGATCTATCGTCGCCTGCGTCCGGGTGATCCGCCCACCGTGGAGACGGCGACGAACCTGTTCCGGAACCTCTTCTTCAATCCGGATCGTTACGATCTTTCGAAGGTCGGCCGCCTCAAGGTGAACCACAAGCTCGGTTTCGATCCGGAAGAGTTGGTGGTCTTCGAGCCGAACGGTCCCAGTGGCCCCAGCCGCCAGATCCCGCTGGGTGATCTGCCGACTCTGCGGCCCGACGACATCTTGAGTGCCTTCAAGTACCTGGTGGACCTGAAGAACGGCAACGACACCACCAAGCGGATCGATGACATCGACCACTTGGGAAACCGCCGCGTCCGCGTCGTCGGCGAGCTGCTCGAGAATCAGTACCGGATCGGTCTCGTCCGCATGGAGCGTGCGATCAAGGAGCGGATGTCACTCCAGGAGATCGAGACGCTGATGCCCCACGACCTGATCAACTCCAAGCCGGTCTCGGCGGTCATCAAGGAGTTCTTCGGTTCGAGCCAGCTCTCGCAGTTCATGGACCAGACCAATCCGCTATCGGCGGTGACCCACAAGCGTCGCCTCTCGGCGCTCGGACCCGGCGGCCTCACCCGTGAGCGCGCGGGCTTCGAGGTACGGGACGTCCATCCCACTCACTACGGGCGCATCTGTCCGATCGAGACCCCAGAGGGGCCGAACATCGGTCTGATCGCGTCCCTCTCGACCTTCGCTCGTGTGAACGAGTTGGGCTTCATCGAGACGCCATATCGCGTCGTCAAGGACGGCGTGGTGTCGAGAGACGTGAAGTACATGTCGGCACTGGACGAGGAGGGGATATCGATCGCCCAGGCGAACGCGCCCATCGACGAACATGGTCGCTACCTCAAGGACCTCGTTGAGTCCCGGCAGGCTGGTGAGTTCGTCATGGTGCCTCCCGGCGAGGTGGACATGATGGACGTGTCGCCGAACCAGCTGGTTTCGGTGGCGGCCTCGTTGATTCCGTTCCTCGAGAACGACGATGCAAACCGCGCCCTGATGGGTTCGAACATGCAGCGCCAGGCCGTACCTTTGTTGCGGACCCGGGCCCCGCTGATCGGTACCGGTCTCGAAGCCGTGGTGGCGCGCGACTCCGGTGTGACGGTGGTGGCCAAGCGCGACGGTTCGGTGGAGTCAGTAGACGCCAGCCGCATCGTAGTTCGGCCCGATGAGGACGATGGCACTGGCTCGAACGTCGACATCATCAACCTGATCAAGTATCAGCGTTCCAACCAGAATACCTGCATCAACCAGAAGCCGATCGTCAAGAAGGGTGACCGGATCAAGAAGGGGCAGGTGATCGCTGACGGACCCGCTACCGAGGCGGGCGAGCTGGCGCTGGGAGTGAACGTGGTGGTCGCGTTCATGCCCTGGGCTGGTTACAACTTCGAGGACTCGATCCTCATCTCCGAGCGCGTGATCAAGGACGACGCCTACACCTCGATCCACATCGATGAATTCGAGTGCGTGGCCCGCGACACGAAGCTCGGAAAGGAAGAGATCACACGCGACATTCCCAACGTCGGTGAGGACGCCCTTCGAGACCTCGACGAGTCGGGAATCGTCCGAATCGGCGCCGAAGTCGGCCCTGATGACGTCCTCGTTGGCAAGATCACGCCAAAGGGCGAGACGCAGCTCTCACCGGAGGAGCGCTTGCTACGCGCCATCTTCGGTGAGAAGGCGGGTGATGTGCGCGACACCTCCTTGCGGGTTCCGCCCGGTGTGACCGGTACGGTGGTCGGAGCCCAGGTCTTCTCGCGCCGTGGCGTGGTGAAAGACGAGCGGGCCCAGGCGATCGAAGAGTCCGATATCGCGCGGCTGCGTAAGGACCAGGAGGATGAGATCCGGATCATCCGGGACACGGCCCTGGGCAAGCTGCGTGAAGAAATCGCGGGCAAGATCGCGGCCAACCGCGTGTCGGATGACCGCAAGAAGATCGAGTGGCTGCAAGCGGGAGACACCATTACGGCCGAGATCCTCGGCGAGATCCCCCAGCGCCGCTGGCGTGACATCCAGGTGACCGATGCGAAGATGCAGGAGAAGATCGACCGGGCGCTCGAGTCGGTCGAGGACCAGGCCAATATCATCAAGGCCGTCTTTGCCGAGAAGATCGCACGCCTGCGCAAAGGTGACGAGCTTCCTCCGGGTGTCTTCAAGATGGTGAAGGTCTATCTGGCCATCAAGCGCAAGCTCTCGGTCGGCGACAAGATGGCCGGGCGGCACGGCAACAAGGGTGTCATCTCCCGGATCCTGCCGGAAGAGGACATGCCCTACATGGCAGACGGTACGCCGGTAGACATCGTGCTGAATCCGCTGGGCGTCCCTTCACGAATGAACGTGGGCCAGATCCTCGAGACCCACCTTGGATGGGCCGCTCTTGGACTCGGGCAACGGATTGATGCCATCATGAACGGCGGCGGGGCCGACTTGGAGACCCTGCGCGCGAAGTTGCGCGAGATCTATTCGGACGAGCGCATTTCCAGTGCGATCGATGAGGCCAGCCCCGAAGCGATCATGAGCCTCGCAAATCGCGCCCGGAATGGTATCCACATGGCGACCGCCGTCTTCGACGGCGCCAAAGAGGACGAGATCCGGGTCGAACTCGAACGTGCAGGCCTGCCGCAGTCAGGTCAGACGATCCTCTTCGATGGTCGCTCCGGCGAGCCGTTCGATGGAGAGGTCACGGTTGGCGTGATGTACATGATGAAGCTGCATCACCTGGCCGACGACAAGATCCACGCGCGGAGCATCGGGCCGTACAGCCTGGTTACCCAGCAGCCGCTGGGTGGCAAGGCCCAGTTCGGGGGACAGCGGCTCGGCGAAATGGAAGTCTGGGCGCTCGAAGCCTATGGAGCCGCCTTCGGCCTGCAGGAGTTTCTGACGGTAAAGTCGGACGACGTTCAGGGACGCACCCGCATCTACGAGTCGATCGTGAGAGGCGAATGCACCCTGGAGCCGGGGCTGCCCGAAAGCTTCAACGTGCTGGTGAAGGAGCTCCAGGCCCTGGGCCTCGACGTCGAGCTCATAGAGGACAAGAACTGATGGCTGAGCGCGTTTCCAAGACTTCTTGGTTTTTCAGACGCCTCGAGCATCCGTTCACAACGACATCAATCGATAGGGGGTAGGACGCTTTGCGCGATCTCTACAATCTTTTCGACAAGCCCAAGGATCCGCTTGCGTTCAACGCGCTGCGAATCTCCATTGCCTCTCCGGAGAAGATCCGAGAGTGGTCCTTCGGCGAAGTCAAGAAGCCGGAGACCATCAACTATCGGACGTTCAAACCGGAACGCGACGGCCTCTTTTGCGCGAAGATTTTTGGTCCGGTCAAGGACTACGAGTGCAATTGCGGCAAATACAAGCGCATGAAGCACCGCGGCGTCGTCTGTGAGAAATGCGGTGTCGAAGTCATCCAGAGCAAGGTGCGCCGCGAGCGAATGGGCCACATCACGTTGGCCACGCCCGTCGCCCACATCTGGTTCCTCAAGTCGCTTCCGTCTCGTATCGGAAACATTCTCGAGATCTCCCTTCGGGATCTCGAGAAAGTCCTGTACTTCGAGGCCCACATCGTCACCGACCCGGGCGACACCGAGCTTCAGTTGGGTGATCTCCTGAGCGACGACCAGCTCTTGGAGGCCCGGGAAGAGCACGGGCGCGATACGTTCCGGGTGGGTATCGGCGCCTTGGCGATCCGCGAGATGCTCGCCAATCTCAACGTGGACGAGGAGTGCAAGGTCCTGCGCCAGGAGATGCGAGAGGCCACCAGCGAGGCCAAGCGCAAGAAGGTCTCGAAGCGTCTCAAGGTGCTCGACGCCTTCCGCGAGTCCGGGAACCATCCCGAGCACATGATCCTCGAGATCATTCCCGTGATTCCGCCCGATCTGCGGCCGCTGGTACCGCTCGATGGCGGCCGCTTCGCTACGAGTGATCTCAACGACCTCTACCGGCGTGTGATCAACCGAAACAACCGTTTGAAGCGCTTGCAGGAACTCAACGCGCCCGACGTGATCATTCGCAACGAGAAGCGCATGCTCCAGGAGGCCGTGGACGCGCTCTTCGACAACGGCCGCCGTGGCCGGGTCATCACGGGCCCGTCGAAGCGCCCTCTCAAGAGCCTGTCCGACATGCTGAAGGGCAAGACTGGCCGGTTCCGCCAGAACCTGCTGGGCAAACGCGTCGACTACTCGGGCCGTTCGGTCATCGTGGTCGGCCCCGAGCTGCGACTTCACCAATGTGGTCTCCCGAGCCGGATGGCGGTTGAGCTCTTCAAGCCGTTCATCTACTCGAAGCTCGAAGAGCGGGGATATGTCACCACCATCAAGGCCGCCAAGAAGATGGTGGAGAAGGAGCACCCCGAGGTCTGGGACATCCTGGCCGAAGTGGTCAAGGAGCACCCGGTGCTGCTGAACCGCGCACCGACGCTCCACCGGCTGGGCATTCAGGCCTTCGAGCCGTTGTTGATCGACGGCAAGGCGATCCAGCTCCATCCGCTGGTGTGCGCCGCCTTCAACGCCGACTTCGATGGCGATCAGATGGCCGTCCACGTACCGCTGTCGGTGGAGGCCCAGATCGAAGCCCGCGTGCTCATGATGTCGACCAACAACATCCTGAGCCCGGCGACGGGCCGCCCGGTCATCGGGCCGACCCAGGACATCGTGCTCGGCTGTTATTACATGACGCGGGAGCAGCCCGACGCCCGCGGCAGCGACATGAAGTTCTCGAGCCCGGAGGAGGTTCGGATTGCATACGAAGCGGGCGAGGTCGCTCTCCACGCTCGGATCGAAGTTCGCATCGAAGGCGAGCGGGTCCAGACGGCCGTCGGGCGCGTCGTGCTTCGCGAGATCGTTCCGCCCGAAATCCCCTTCGAAATCATCAACCAGGTGATGGACAAGAAGGCGCTCGGCGAACTGATGGACCAGGCCTATCGGCGTCTTGGCACCAAGGCGACGGTCATCCTGGCCGACCGGCTGCGAACCATCGGGTACCAGTACGCAACCAAGGCCGGTATTTCCATCTGCGTGAACGACATGCAGATCCCGCCGGATAAGGATCGGTTCATCGCTGGCGCCAGAGATGACGTACAGGAGATCGAGCAGCAGTATCAGGAAGGCCTGATCACCAACGGTGAGCGTTACAACAAGGTGATCGACATCTGGGCGAGTTGCACCGAGAAGATCGCTAACCAGATGCTCGAGCGTCTGGGGACGGACGTGATCATCAACGAGAAGGGCGAGGAGACCCAGGTCCCGAGTTTCAACCCCATCTACATGATGGCGGACTCGGGAGCGCGAGGTTCGGCTCAACAGATGCGCCAGCTGGCCGGCATGCGCGGTCTGATGGCCAAGCCGTCGGGTGAGATCATCGAGACGCCGATCACCTCGAATTTCCGAGAGGGGCTCTCGGTGCTCCAGTACTTCATCTCCACCCACGGTGCGCGGAAGGGTCTGGCGGACACCGCCCTCAAGACGGCGAACTCCGGCTACCTGACGCGGCGGCTGGTCGACGTGTCCCAGGACATGATCGTACGGGCGCAGGACTGCGGTACGGTGGACGGTATCGAGATCGGCCGCCTCATTGAGGGCGGCGAGATCATCGAACCCATCGGCGAGCGTATCCTCGGGCGGGTGGCTCTCCATGACATCAGGGACCCCCTGACCGACAAGGTCCTGGTACCCAGCGGAGTCGAGATCGACGAGGATCGGGTTCGGGTGATCGAGGACGCCGGCATCGAAAAGGTGATGATCCGCTCGGTGCTGACCTGCGAGACCTCATACGGCGTATGCGCGTACTGCTACGGCCGAGACCTGTCCCGCGGTGAACTCGTCAATTTGGGCGAAGCGGTCGGTGTGATCGCGGCCCAGTCGATCGGCGAACCCGGTACGCAGCTCACCATGCGGACCTTCCACATCGGGGGTACGGCGACGCGGCGTGCGGAGGAGTCACACCAGGAGGCCGCGTCGGACGGCGAGGTCCGGTTCACGAACCTGCGGGTCGTGAGGGATCGCGGGGGACGCCAGGTCGCCATGAACCGGAATGCCGAGATCGGCATCTTCGACGCCAGCGGTCGCGAGCGCGAGTGCTATCCGGTGGTGTACGGCGCCCACGTCGAGGTCGAGGATGGGCAACACGTCAAGCGCGGCACCCTGCTGATCGAGTGGGATCCATTCGTCAATCCGATCCTGTCCGAAAAGTCGGGTACCGTGAAGTTCGGCGACATCGTCGAAGGCGCGACGATACAAGAGCAGGTGGACGAATTCACGGGTCTCTCATCGAAGGTGGTGATCGAGTCGAAGGACCCGGAGCTGCGTCCGCGTATCTCGGTCAAGGACGCCGAGGGCACGACGGTTTACCGAGCACTGCTGCCGGTGGGCGCCAACCTGGCCGTGATCGAGGGCGCCGAGGTCGCCGGCGGCGACGTGCTGGCGAAGATGCCGCGTGAAACCACCAAGACCAAGGACATCACGGGCGGTCTGCCGCGGGTGGCCGAGCTCTTCGAAGCCCGGAAACCCAAGGACGCCGCCACCGTGACGGAGATCGACGGGACGGTGAAATTCGGGGACGACTCGCGGGGCAAGCGCAAAATCATCGTCACGCCAGATGTCGAGGACATCGAGCCCAAGGAGTATCTGATCCCCAAGGGTAAGCACATCAGTGTCCACGAAGGCGATCGGGTCCGTGCCGGCGAACCACTGATGGACGGCTCGCCGAACCCGCACGACATCCTCAAGATCCAGGGTGAAAAGGATCTCGCCAAGTATCTGGTCGACGAGGTTCAGGAGGTCTACCGCCTCCAGGGCGTGCGCATCAACGACAAGCACATCGAGGTGATCGTGCGGCAGATGCTACGGCGGGTGCGCGTCAAGGAGGTCGGCGACACGGACTTCCTGTTGGGCGAGAACGTGGAAAAGATGATCTTCGAGAACACCAACCAGCGGATGCTCGCCGAGGGCAAGGAGCCGGCGTTGGCCGAGCCGTTGCTCCTGGGCATCACCAAGGCGTCGCTCTCGACCGAATCCTTCATCTCGGCGGCCTCCTTCCAGGAAACCACCAAGGTGCTCACCGAAGCCTCCATGTGGGGCAAGGTCGACCACCTGCGGGGTCTGAAGGAGAACGTCATCATGGGCCGCCTGATCCCGGCCGGTACCGGCATGGACCGCTATCACCACATCGGGATCCAGGTGGACGCGCCCGCGGACCTGCTGGAGGGACCCGTCGAGGAGACCTCCAGCGAGCTGGGCCTGCCCGGGACGGGCGAGGTCCCGGCCACGCCCTCAGAGGGCCTGATGGCGGCACCGGCAACGTCGACCGAGAGCTGACTTCGGCGGCCGCGGGCGGAGGACCGCTCGGGGCGCCTCGGCCAATCCCCAGGGGGGCGGCGGGCCCTCGGGAGCCGCCTTGCGACCCGGTTTCAGGTCGTTTTCGAGCCCCTCTCCACCGCGTTGACAGGGGTCGGAACCTCGCTAGAATGCGGCGGTTTTCAGGACTTTGACCGCCTTCCTGCGGTCCGCTTCCGGAAGTCGGAGAGGGATCCTCGAGGCACACGTTCCTCCGGTCTCTTCGATGCCGCAAGTGGGGCACCAGGGGGGGTGTGTCTCTAATTCTGGCCAGCGGAGAAGAGATGCCCACGATCCAACAGCTCGTTCGGCGCCGGCGATCGCCGCAGAAGTCGCGCTCCAAGTCGCCGGACCTCCAGAATGCTCCGCAGAGGCGCGGCGTCTGTCTGCGCGTGTTCACGCAGACGCCCAAGAAGCCGAACTCTGCGCTTCGCAAGGTGGCGCGTGTGCGGCTCACCAACGGCCGCGAGATCAACGCCTACATCCCCGGCGTGGGCCACAACCTCCAGGAGCACTCGGTCGTGCTCGTGCGCGGTGGGCGTGTGAAGGATCTTCCGGGTGTTCGGTACCACATCGTGCGTGGCACGCTCGATACAACGGGCGTTGCGGATCGTGCGCGGGGCCGTTCGAAGTACGGAACGAAGCGACCGAAGTAGTTTTTTGCGAGCGGCCGGGCCGCGTCAAACGACGCAGCCCGGCCGCCGCTTTTTTGCCTGGGAGGCCGCCGGCCTCCGCCCGTGGAGCGACGACGTGCCGCGACGACGCGAAGTACCGAAGCGACCGATCCAGCCGGATCCCAAGTACAAGGACCGGATGGTCGGGCGGTTCACCAACATCATCATGCGGGACGGCAAGAAGAGCACGGCCGAGAAGATCGTCTATGGCGCCTTCGAGGTGATCGAGAACAAGACGAAGAACGACCCGATCGCCATGTTTCGTCGTGCGCTGGAGAACATCCGGCCGCGTGTCGAGGTGAAGTCCCGTCGTGTCGGTGGAGCTACGTACCAGGTGCCGATCGAGGTGCGTCCCGAGCGTGCAACGTCGCTGGCCATGCGCTGGCTCGCCAACTATGCGAAGGCGCGGGCCGGAAAGAGCACCCGAGAGAAGCTCGCGGACGAGATCATCGACGCCGCCAACGAACGCGGCGAGAGCGTGAAGAAGCGTGAAGACACCCACCGAATGGCGGAGGCCAACAAGGCCTTCTCCCACTATCGCTGGTAGGAGTGGGCCGAGTCCCGAGAACGAGTTGAAGCGATGTCCCGTCAAACACCTCTCGAGAGAACGCGCAATATCGGCATCATGGCTCACATCGATGCCGGTAAGACGACGACGACCGAGCGCGTTCTGTTCTACACGGGCGTGAACCACAAGATGGGCGAGGTTCACGACGGCGCTGCAACGATGGACTGGATGCAGCAGGAGCAGGAGCGCGGAATCACTATCACCTCCGCTGCCACTACCTGTTCCTGGAATGATCACCGCATCAACATCATCGACACCCCCGGCCACGTGGATTTCACGATCGAGGTGGAGCGGTCGTTGCGCGTGCTGGACGGGGCGATTGGGATTTTCTGCGGTGTCGCCGGGGTCGAGCCCCAGTCCGAGACCGTTTGGCATCAGGCCGACAAGTACTGGGTTCCGCGCATTGCTTTCGTCAACAAGATGGACCGGGTGGGGGCGGATTTCGATCGCGTGATCGAGATGATGCGCGACCGCCTGGGTGCCAATGCCGTGCCGCTCCAGCTCCCGATCGGCACAGAGGACAGCTTTCTCGGCGTCGTCGATCTGCTGAATGAAGCCGCAATCTACTGGGACGAGGACAGCCTCGGTGCCGAGTTCCGTACCGAGCCGGTCCCCGAGGATCTGGTCGAGAGCGTGGCCCGCGCCCGCGAGCGCTTGGTCGAAGCGGCCGCCGACTTCGACGAAGACATGGCCCATCGCTTCCTGGATGACCAGCCGGTGTCGGCCGAGCAACTTCGCAAGGCGATCCGTGAAGGAGTCCTCAAGCGCGAACTGGTTCCCGTGCTGTGCGGCTCGGCGTTCAAGAACAAAGGTGTGCAGCCGCTGCTCGATGCGGTCATCGACTACCTGCCTTCCCCTCTGGACATTCCCGTGATCGAGGGCATCCAGGAGGGCAGTGACGAGAAGGTCACGCGCAAGGCGGACGACAGCGAGCCCTTTTCGGCGTTGGCGTTCAAGCTGATGAGCGATCCCCACGTGGGTCACCTCACCTACATCCGCGTCTATTCGGGTGTCGCCAAGTCCGGCGAGCAGGTGTTGAATTCGAATCGGGGGCGTAAGCAACGGCTGGGCCGGCTGCTGCAGATGCACGCCAACAAGCGTCAGGAAATCGCTGAGGTCCGAACCGGTGACATTGCCGCCGTCGTCGGCCTCAAGAGCATCGCCACCGGGGAGACGCTGTGTGACCCGAAGCATCCGATCGTCCTCGAATCCCTCCACTTCCCCGACCCCGTCATCTCCATTGCCATCGAGCCCAAGACCAAGGTCGATCTCGACCGGCTTTCGTCCGCCCTGGAGCGCCTCACCCAGGAAGATCCGTCCTTCCAGGTGTCTACCGATGAGGAGACGGGACAAACGATCATCTCGGGGATGGGTGAGCTGCACCTCGAAATCATCACCGACCGCTTGTTCCGGGAGTTCAACGTCCAGGCGAACGTGGGCATGCCCCAGGTGTCCTACCGCGAGAGCATCACCGAGACCGTCCAGGTCGAAGGGCGTTACATCAAGCAGACGGGCGGTTCGGGCGACTTTGCCGTGGTTGTAATCGAGGTCTCTCCCGGTGAGGCCGGCATTGGATTCATCTTCGAGTCCGTAGTGAAGCGCGGCAACGTTCCCTCCGAATACGTTGCCGCGGTCAAGAACGGTTGCGAGGAGGCATCCCGGAGCGGTCCGTTGGCGGGCTACCCGATGGTCGACCTAGGGGTGAAGCTTCTGGACGGTCAGTCCCACGACGTCGATTCCTCTGAGCGCTCCTTCAAGATTGCGGCCTCCATGGCCATGAAGGATGCCCTCAAGAAGGCGAAGCCGGTGCTCCTCGAGCCGATCATGTCGGTCGAGGCCGTCACCCCCGAGGAGTTTGTCGGATCGGTGCAGGGCGACCTGAGCAGCCGCCGAGGCTCCATCACCGGAATCGAGGCGCATGGCAGGGTGCAGGTGATCGGGGCCGAGGTGCCGCTCGCGACCATGTTTGGATACGTCAACAACCTGCGGTCGCTCACCCAGGGCAGGGCCACCTATACGATGGAGTTCTCCCACTACGCAGAAGTTCCGGCGAGCGTCGCCCAGGGAATCGTCCACAGCTGACGAACTTCGACTGCGGAAATCCGCGGATGGCACGAAAGGATCAGAAGGCATGGCCAAGGAAAAGTTCGAGCGAACGAAGCCGCACGTGAACGTTGGGACGATTGGTCACGTGGACCACGGCAAGACGACGCTGACCGCGGCGATCACGGCACGCCAGGCGACCAAGGGGATGGCGGATTTCGTGTCGTTCGAGAACATCGACAAGGCGCCCGAGGAGCGCGAGCGCGGCATCACGATTGCGACGGCCCACGTGGAGTACTATTCCGATGCCCGTCACTACGCCCATGTCGACTGTCCCGGCCACGCCGACTACGTGAAGAACATGATCACGGGTGCCGCGCAGATGGACGGTGCGATTCTGGTGGTGAGCGCGGCCGATGGTCCGATGCCGCAGACGCGCGAGCATGTGCTGCTGGCGCGTCAGGTGAACGTTCCGCACATGGTGGTGTTCATGAACAAGGTGGACCAGGTGGACGACGAGGAGTTGCTGGAGCTGGTGGAGTTGGAGGTTCGGGAGCTGCTCTCGAACTACAAGTTTGACGGAGACAACATTCCGATCATCATGGGTTCGGCACTGAAGGCGGGCGAGGATCCCAGCGACGACGCTGCGAACAAGTGCATCGATGAGCTGCTGGACGCGCTCGACAGCACGATTCCGTTGCCGGAGCGGGCGCTGGACAAGGCTTTCCTGTTGCCGATCGAGGACGTGTTTTCGATCACGGGCCGGGGCACGGTGGTGACGGGCCGGATTGAGCAGGGGATCGTGCACACGGGTGACGAGGTCGAGATCATCGGGATCCGGGACACGCAGAAGTCGGTGGTCACGGGGGTCGAGATGTTCCGCAAGATCCTGGACGAGGGTCAGGCGGGCGACAACGTGGGCGCGCTCTTGCGGGGCACGGCCAAGGACGAGGTGGAGCGGGGTCAGGTTCTGGCGAAGCCCGGGTCGATCACACCGCACACGAAGTTCAAGGCCCAGGCGTACATCCTGACGAAGGAGGAGGGCGGTCGTCACACGCCGTTCTTCAACGGCTATCGGCCGCAGTTCTATTTCCGGACGACGGACGTGACGGGTGTCGCGAACCTTCCGGATGGGACGGAGATGGTGATGCCGGGCGACAACGTGGAGATGACGGTGGAGCTGATCACGCCGATCGCGATGGACAAGGAGCTCCGCTTCGCGATCCGTGAAGGGGGCCGCACCGTGGGCGCGGGCGTCGTCTCCGAGATCATCGAATAAAGGAGATTCGGCGCGGACGTTCTTGACTGTTCAACTTGCTGAAGCTCGGAATCCGGTGGAACCGGGACCGAGTTGAATACTCAAGAACGTCCCCGCTCACAGACTTATGGCAGACCTAAACTCTCAGAGAATTCGGATCCGGATGAAGGCTTACGATTTCAAGCTACTCGACCAGAGTGTGAGCGAAATCGTTGACACGGCTATGCGCACCGGCGCACGGGTGGCGGGACCGATCCCGCTTCCGACTACCATCAACAAGTACACTGTGCTCCGCGGACCCCACATCGACAAGAAGTCGCGGGAGCAGTTCGAGATTCGGACGCACAAGCGACTCATCGACATCCTCGATCCCACCCCCCAGACGGTCGACGCGCTCATGAAGCTCGAGTTGGCCGCGGGCGTGGACGTGGAGATCAAGCTGTAGGACGATATGGCGAGCCTCGAAGTCGTAACCAGCGAGAACAAGAAGGCCGGCAGCGTGGATGTGAGTTCCACGGTGTTCGAGGCCGCGGTTAAGCCGCATCTCTTCCACGCGGAAGTGCGGCGACAGCTGTCTCGTCGCCGGCGCGGCACCCACTCCACCAAGAATCGCGCGGCGGTCTCGGGTGGCGGGGCCAAGCCGTGGCGTCAGAAAGGCACCGGTCGTGCGCGGCAAGGTACCATCCGTGCGCCCCAGTGGGCGGGCGGCGGCGTCGTCTTCGGACCGGTGCCGCGCTCCTACGAGCACGCGTTGCCGAAAAAGGTGCGGCGCGCCGCTCTGCGCAGCGCCGTCTCCATGAAGCTGCGCGACGATGACCTGATTGTTCTCGAGGCGTTCGATCTGGATGAATACAAGACGTCGCGCGTGGTCCATCTGCTCGACAAGCTCGGCCTTGCTGGAAAGGGTGCGCTGATCGTGATCGACGAGGCGAACGACTTCATCGAGCGTTCGGCGCGAAACCTTCCGTACGTGAGCGTCATTCGAGTGGCCGGTCTCAATGTCTACGACGTCCTGCGGCACAAGAAACTGCTGGTCACCAAGGCAGCGCTCGAGGCCCTCGAGCGTCGTCTCGGTGACGCTCCGACGGGGGGTCAGGCGTGAAGGTCCACCAGGTGATTCAACGTCCGGTCGTGACCGAGAAGAGCAGCATCGATCGTGAAGAGAACAACGTCGTGACCTTCGCCGTAGATCCGCGGGCGAACAAGCACGAAATCCAGCGGGCCGTCGAGCAGTTGTTCGATGTCTCGGTGCTCGACGTCCACACCATGCGGATGCCGCGCAAGACGCGCCGCGTGGGCAAGACGAAGGGGCGCAAGCCCGAGTGGAAGAAAGCCATCGTGAAGCTGGCCGCAGGCCAGTCGATCGAGTTCTTCGAGGGAGTGTGAGAAAGCCATGCCGGTGAAGAGCTACAAGCCCACATCGCCCGGTCGGCGCGGGATGAGCGTATCTGACTTCGGGGAGCTGACCCGGAGCAGGCCGGAGCGCTCCTTGGTCGAGGGTCGCGTGAACAAGACGGGCGGGCGGAACGCGAGGGGCCGCATCACCTCTTGGCACCGGGGTGGCGGCCACAAGCGGCGCTACCGCAAGATCGACTTTCGCCGGGAAAAGACCGGCGTGCCGGCCAAGGTTGCGGCCATCGAGTACGATCCGAATCGGACCGCCAACATTGCGCTGCTCCACTATCTGGACGGCGAGAAACGCTACATCGTGGCGCCCGCGGGCGTTGTCGTTGGCGACCTGCTCGAGTCGGGACCCAATGCCGATATCCGGCCTGGCAATGCGCTACCGCTTTCGAACATCCCGCTCGGAACCGTCGTGCACAACATCGAGATGAAGCCCGGTAAGGGCGGTCAGCTCGTCCGTTCCGCGGGTCTGGGTGCGCAGCTGATGGCCCGGCAGGGTCGCTACGCCACGCTTCGAATGCCGAGCGGAGAACATCGCCTGATCCTGGTCGACTGCATGGCCACCATTGGAAGCGTCGGCAACAGCGACCAGGAGAACCAGACCATTGGCAAGGCTGGCCGAAGTCGCTGGAAGGGCAAGCGCCCGAACGTTCGCGGCGTCGCGATGAATCCCGTCGACCATCCCATGGGCGGCGGCGAGGGCAAATCCGCGGGTGGCCGTCATCCGTGTACCCCGTGGGGTGTGCCCACAAAGGGACACAAGACCCGCAGGAATCGACGGACGCAGAAATACATCGTCAAGCGACGAGGGAAGAAATAATGGCACGCTCGCTCAGGAAGGGGCCGTTCGTCGACCCCAGTCTCCAACGGCGTGTGGATCGCGTGCTGCGATCCGGCACCAAACAGGTGATTCGAACCTGGTCGCGACGATCCATGATCACACCCGAGTTCGTAGGGCTCACGTTCCACGTGCACAATGGAAAGTTGTTCGTCCCAGTCTTCGTGACGGAGAACATGGTCGGACATCGGCTGGGCGAATTTTCTCCGACCCGCAAGTTCACAGGACATGCAGCGTCTGGGAAGAAGCTCCGGGCCAGGTAATGGAAGTTCGAGCCAAGCTGAACAACTATCGGGTGAGTTCCCAGAAGGCGCGCCTTCTTGCGAACGAGATTCGCGGCAAGGGCGTCGAGAACGCGTTGGCAATTCTTGATCTTTCGCCGAAACGTTTTGCTCGACCACTGGCGAAGCTGGTGCGCTCGGCGCTGGCCAATGCCGAGGACAAGAACAACCGCGACAAGGCCGGGATCGACGTCGACAATCTGATCATCGGCGAGATCCGGGTCGACCGGGGGCCGAGCCTTTGGCGCATCCGCGCTCGGGCCCAGGGCCGGGCCGCCTGGATCCAGCGCCGCACCAGCCACATCGAAGTGGTTCTTTCGGAAGAGTAGGTAGGAACAGAAGTGGGACAAAAAGTACATCCTTACGGATTTCGGATTGGCACCCTCTACGGGTGGCAGTCGAACTGGTTCGCGGACAAGCACTATGCGGCCCAGCTTCACGAAGACCTCAAGATCCGGAAATTCATCAAGAAGAAGCTCTATCACGCCGGCATCTCGAAGGTCGTGATCGATCGGACTGGTGAGAAGATCGTCGTGAACATCCACACGGCGCGCCCGGGCATCCTGATCGGAAAGCGTGGCGCCGAAGTCGATACGCTCCGGGCGGAGCTCGCGGAAATGACCGTGCACAAGGAGATCTTCATCAACATCAAGGAAATCCGGAAGGCCGAGTTGGACGCTCAGCTCGTGGCCGAGAACGTCGCGCTTCAGCTCGAACGTCGCGTCGCATTCCGGCGAGCGATGAAGAAGGCGATCACGTCGACGATGAAGTTCGGGGCCAGTGGAATCCGGATCCAGTGTGCGGGGCGACTTGGAGGTTCGGAGATGGGCCGTCGTGAGTGGTACCGCGAAGGACGGGTGCCGCTCCATACGCTGCGCGCCGAGATCGATTATGGCTTTTCCGAGGCGAAGACGACGTACGGGATCATTGGAGTCAAGTGTTGGATCTTCAAAGGCGAGATTTCCGAGAAGGATATGCGGACGGGTTCCCTGACTCAGCGTACGGGCGAAGCCATTCAGAGGTAGATCATGCTTCAGCCCAAAAAAGTCAAGCATCGCAAACAACACAAGGGCCGGATGAACGGGAAGGCCTACCGTGGATGCAATCTCGATTTCGGAGATTTCGGGTTGCAGGCCTTGGAGTGCTCGCGGATTACGGCCCGGCAGATCGAGGCGGCTCGGGTGGCGATGACGCGGCACGCAAAGCGCGGTGGCAAGGTCTGGATCCGGATCTTTCCGGACAAGCCGATCACCCGGAAGCCGGCCGAGACCCGGATGGGCAAGGGAAAGGGGAATCCCGAAGAGTGGGTGGCCGTCGTGAAACCCGGCCGGATGCTCTACGAGATGGAAGGTGTCCCGGAGGAGGTGGCGCGCCAAGCGCTGCGCCTGGCGGCTCACAAGCTTCCGCTGGCCACACGAATCGTGGTCCGGGGGCAGGCGTGATGAAGGCTGTAGAAATCAGGGATCTGGCAACGGAGGAGTTGGAAGCGAAGTCGCGTGAACTGCGCGGTGAGCTTTTCAACGTGAAGGTCAAGCGTTCGACGGGTCAGCTCGAGAGCACGGCGCTGCTGATGCAGCTGCGACGTGACATTGCTCGGGTCGAGACCGTCCTGCGAGAGAAGCGCGGAGCAACGAAGTGAAGAGGATCGTGGCATGCGACGAACACTGATTGGGATGGTGGTGAGCGATAAGCTGGACAAGACCGTTGTCGTTCGCGTCGAGCGGCTGGTCAAGGATCCGCGCTACAAGAAATACGTCCGTCACTATTCGAAATTCATGGCGCACGACGAAGAGAACTCGTGTGCGGTCGGAGACCGTGTACGCATCATCGAGCATCGCCCGATTTCCAAGCGGAAGCGTTGGAAGGTCCAAGCGACTCTCGATGGCGCTGCGGACGTCTAGGCGGTCAGATCATGATCCAGCAGGAATCAGTGCTTCAAGTTGCAGACAACTCGGGTGCCCGGAAGGTCCTCTGCATCCGGGTGCTCGGCGGGACAGGCCGGCGCTATGCATCGATTGGTGACATCATCGTTGTCTCGGTCAAGGACGCCATCCCGAACTCGCGCGTGAAGAAGGGCGAAGTCCGCCGGGCCGTGGTCGTGCGTACGAAGAAGGAGATCGGGCGTCCTGATGGGTCCTATATCCGCTTCGATGACAACGCCGCCGTGTTGATCGACGCGGCGCGCGAGCCGGTCGGGACGCGCATCTTCGGGCCGGTGGCACGCGAGCTTCGCGCCAAGCAGTTCATGAAGATCATCTCGCTGGCGCCGGAGGTGCTCTAGGTGCAGCCGAGAATTCTCGAGCTCTACAAGAACGAGGTCGTCCAGAAGCTGCGCGACGAGTTCGGCTACAAGAACGTCCACCAGGTGCCGGCGCTCCAGAAGATCGTCGTCAACATCGGCCTGGGTGAGGCAGCCGCCAATCCCAAGTTGCTGGAGACGGCCGCCGAGGAGCTGGCGAGCATCACGGGTCAAAAGCCGGCGATCCGACGGGCGCGCAAGTCCATTGCGAACTTCAAGCTTCGACAGGGTCAGGAGATCGGCTGCTCGGTGACGTTGCGCCGTACGCGGATGTGGGAGTTCTTCGACCGCCTCGTAAGCGTTTCGCTTCCCCGGGTTCGCGACTTCAAGGGAATTTCACCGAAGGCGTTCGACGGACGCGGAAACTTTTCACTCGGGATTCGTGAGCAGATCATCTTTCCCGAAATCGACTATGACAGAGTGGAACACATCACGGGAGTGAACGTGACGATGGTGACCACCGCGAAGACCGATACCGAGGGCAAGGCACTCCTGCAGCACCTTGGCGTCCCGTTCAGGCAATAGGACACGAGCCATGATGACCGATCCGATCGCCGATCTGCTTTCCCGGATTCGAAATGCCGGGATGGCTCAACATACCGTGACGACGTGCCCGGCGTCGAAGTTGAAGCTTGGCATCGCCACCGTGCTGAAGGACGCGGGTTTTCTCAGCGACGTCCGGGTGGAACCCCACGGCGGCCATTCCCGGCTGGTACTCGGTATCCGCTACCAGGACGACGGCCGCGCCCTGATCGGAGGCATCCGTCGGGTGAGTCGGCCCGGCCGCCGGGTCTATGTGTCCAGCAGCGACGTTCCCAGGGTCCGAAACGGTCTGGGTATCGCGGTGATTTCGACCTCGAAGGGCGTGCTCTCGGACCAGGCTGCCCGCGATGCGTCGGTGGGCGGCGAGATCGTCTGCGAGGTCTGGTAGCCGTGTCACGCATCGGAAGAACGCCGGTCCCGATTCCCAGTGGTGTCAACGTCGACGTCAGGGGAAACCTGGTCCAGGTGAAGGGCCCGAAGGGCACGCTCTCCGAGCGGCTGCCGGCGCCGATCGAGATCAGCGTCGCCAATGGCGAAATCAGGCTCGACCGGCCGGACGACAAGAAGACGAATCGCGCGCTTCACGGACTGGCGCGCGCCCTGGTCGCCAACATGGTGAAGGGAGTCACCGACCAGTTCTCCAAGGAACTCGAGATCCAGGGGGTCGGCTATCGCGCCGAAGCCAAGGAAAAGAAGCTGATTCTCAACGTCGGCTATTCGCACCCGATCGAAATGACCATTCCCGACGACCTCAAGGTTTCGGTGGATCGTAACGTGATCGTCAAGATCGAGGGTGCGAGTCGCCAGCGGGTGGGACAGTTTGCGTCGGACATCCGGTCGGTCCGGCCGCCCGAGCCCTACAAGGGCAAGGGTATTCGCTATCTGGGCGAGCAGATCCGACGCAAGGTGGGCAAAGCCGGTGCGGCCGGCGGCACGGCCTGAGGCGGGATATGAACAAGAAATATCGGAACGAAAAGAAGCGGAAACATGACGCGCGCAAGGGACGCGTCGGGACGAGTATTGCGCGTTCCGAGCGGCACCGGCTGACCGTCTTTCGGAGCGCCAAGCACATCTACGCACAGATCAGCGATGGAGGTACGGGACGCACGGTCATCACCGTCTCCACTCGCTCCAAGGATGTGGTGAGTGAGGGCTACACCGGAAACATCGATGCGGCCAAGAAGGTTGGCAAGGTGGTAGCCGAGAAGGCACGAGAGAAGCGGATTGAAAAGGTGGTGTTCAATCGGAACGGATTTCTATTTCACGGTCGCGTCAAGGCGCTGGCCGAGGCAGCCCGTGAAGCGGGTCTGCAGTTCTAGAAAGGCGCGAGCATGGCGACAGTTCACCTGAATCCCAATGACTTCGAGTTGCAGGATCGCGTGGTCCACATCAATCGCGTCGCAAAGGTCGTGAAAGGTGGACGGCGGTTCAGCTTCAGCGCGTTGATCGTGGTTGGCGATGGCAACGGCATCGTTGGGGTCGGCTACGGAAAGGCGGGCGAAGTTCCCGAGGCCATCCGCAAGGGCGTGGAGCGGGCGCGAAAGGCGCTGATCCGCGTTCCGCTTCGGGACGGCACACTGCCCCATGACGTGCTGGGTCGCTTTGGCGCCGCCAAGGTGCTGCTCAAGGCGGCCTCGCCCGGAACCGGCGTGATTGCCGGGGGACCCGTGCGTGCGGTGCTCGAGTCGGCGGGAGTCCGCGACGTGTTGACCAAGAACATCGGTACGAACAATCCCCAAAACGTCGTGCGCGCGACCATGACGGCACTGCAAGAGCTTCGTGAACCCAGCGAGCGACTTCGGGAGCTGGCCCAGAAATGAGTGACTCCAAGCGGATCCGCGTTCGCCAGGTACGGAGCGCGATTGGATACAACCGGAAGCAGCGTGCGAGCCTACGCGGCCTGGGCATCCGGCGGATGAACCAGACCGTTGAGGTCGAGGACACGCCCTCGACTCGGGGAATGATCGGCAAGGTGACTCACCTCGTCGTGGTGGAGGAAGGCTGATGCTGGATCGACTCCAGCCGCGACCCGGGGCGCGCAGCAAGCCCAAGCGAGTCGGCAGAGGTCCCGGCTCCGGGTGGAACAAGAACGCGGGTCGAGGTGTAAAGGGTCAAGGGCATCGCTCGCCGGGGCGGGAGGTTCCCTTCCACTTTGAAGGCGGTCAGATGCCCCTCGCCCGGCGTCTGCCGAAGCGCGGCTTCCATAGCCGGAACCGGAAGGAATATCAGATCGTCAACCTCGAAGCGCTCGCCGCGTTCGGCGACGGGGCCAGCGTTGACGCGGCGGCGTTGGCTTTGCGCGGTCTGATCCGTGCCAAGGGCGGCGACGTGAAGCTGCTGGCTGAGGGCGCCGCGCCCAAGAATCTGACGATCAAGGTCAAGAAGGCCAGTGCAGCGGCTCGCCAGAAGGTCGAAGCCGCTGGTGGAAGTGTGGAAGTCGGCTGATGATCGGTGGCGTCCAGAACATCGGAAGGATCAAGGAACTCCGGGACCGGATCCTCTTCACGTTCGCGATGCTCGCGGTGTACCGCCTGGGTGCCTTCGTCGTGACCCCCGGGATCAACCCGGATATCGTCAAGAGCTTCTTCGAGCAGATGCAGGGAACGATGTTGGGGATGATGTCGATGTTCACGGGCGGGGCCATGGAGCAGCTCTCGATCTTCTCCCTGGGCATCATGCCCTACATCAGTGCGTCGATCATTCTCCAGCTCCTGACGGTGGTGATTCCCAAGCTCGAGCAGCTCAAGAAGGAAGGGGAGCAGGGGCGCAAGAAGATCAATCAGTACACGCGTTACTCAACCGTTGGCCTGTCCCTTTTCCAGAGCTTCCTGATCGCGGTGGCTCTGGAAAATGGACAGTTCGGTCAGGGTGCGGTGCTGGAGCCCGGCTGGGGCTTTCGGCTGATGTGCATGATCACGCTCACGACCGGGACCTCCTTCATCATGTGGCTCGGTGAGCAGATCACCGAGCGTGGCATTGGCAACGGTATCTCGATGATCATCTTTACCAGCATCATCATTGCGATCCCGGGTGGCCTGGTGCAGCTCTATCAGCTGGTCCAGACCGACGAATTCAGTCTGCTCCAGGTGCTCTTCCTGGCCGGCTTCATAATCGCGGTCATCGGCTTCGTGGTCGTCGTCGAACGCGGCCAGCGCCGGATCCCGATCCAGCACGCTCGGCGCGTCGTCGGGCGACGCGTGATGCAGGGTGGAATGAGCTATTTCCCGCTGCGGGTGAATACGGCGGGTGTCATCCCGGCCATCTTCGCGTCCTCGCTCCTGATGTTCCCGCTCACGATCCGCCAATTCAGCGACTCGCCCGCGGTCCAGCTCTTCATCGACCAGTACCTGGATCCGGGAAGCATCGTCTACCAGTTCTTCTACATCGGTTTGATCATCTTCTTTTGTTACTTCTACACGGCCATCATGATCGACCCCGTGGACGTAGCCGAGAACATCAAGAAGTCGGGCGCCTACATTCCGGGCATCCGCCCGGGCAAGCGCACCGCCGAGTACATCGACCGCGTGCTGACCCGCATTACATTGGTTGGCGCCATGTACATGTCGGCAATCTGCGTACTGCCGACGTTGCTGGCGGTACGGGTCGGCATTCCGTTTTTCTTCGGTGGAACGGCGCTGCTGATCGTGGTCGGCGTTGGCCTCGATACCATTTCCCAGATCGAAGCCCACCTGGTTTCGCGCCAGTACGAGGGCTTTGCCCAGGGGACCCGGATTCGCGGGAGGCTGGGACGATGAGTGCTCGCCGCATTCTGTTGCTGGGGCCGCCCGGCGCCGGCAAGGGGACCCAGGCTCAGCGCCTGGTGGATCGGTTGTCGATTCCCCAGATTTCGACCGGCGATATGTTCCGCGCGGCTGTGGCCGCCGGGACCGAACTGGGAAAGCGGCTCAAGGCGATCATGGACAGCGGTGAGCTGGTCAGCGATGAGATCGTGATCGACATCTGCCGGGAGCGGCTGACCCAGGACGATGCCCGGGAGGGCTTCATCCTGGATGGCTTTCCCCGGACCGTGGGCCAGGCGGAGGCCCTCGACGGGCTGCTCGACAGCCTCGGCGTGAAGCTCGAGTGCTGCGTGGCCCTGGTCGTGGACGACGAGGCCATCGTCCAACGCCTGCTCAAGCGGGCCGAGATCGAGGGCCGCAGCGACGACAACGAGGAGACGATCCTCAACCGCATGCGCGTCTACCGCGAGCAGACCAAGCCCCTGGTGGCGTACTACCGGGAGCGTGGCGTGCTGGTCGAGGTCGACGGCATGGGCGGGATCGACGCCGTGGCCCAGGGGATCCAGGAGGCACTCGCCTGATGTTGTCCTACGGCCAGCGCATCCCCATCAAGACCCGCAGCGAAATCGACAAGATGCGGGAGGCTGCCCGCCACGTGGCCGAGGTGCTCCTGATCCTGCGGGATCGGGCGGAGCCCGGGATGCCCACCTCCGAGTTCGATCGGGTCGCCCAGAAGGAAATCTCCCAGCGGGGGGTGAAGTCCTCGTTCAAGGGCTACAATCCCTACGGCCTGCCCAAGTACCCCGCTGTGATTTGCATCTCGATCAACAACGAGATCGTTCACGGTATCCCCGGGGACCGCCGGATCGAGGAAGGCGACCTCATCAGTATCGACTTCGGCGTTTCGGTCGATGGCTATCACGGCGACTCTGCCGTCACTGTGATCGTGGGCGAGGTGGAGGAGGAAAAGCGGCGCCTCGTGGAGAAGACCCACGAATCGCTGGACAAGGGCATCGAGACCATGCGTCCGGGCAAGCGGCTCTCGGACATCGGCCATGCGGTGCAGAGTCACGTAGAGCCCGAGGGTTTTTCGGTGGTCCGCGACTTCGCCGGTCACGGGATCGGCAGCGAGATGCACGAGCCGCCCTGGGTGCCGAACTACGGAAGCAAGGGCCGGGGCCCGCGGCTCCAGCCGGGTATGGTGTTCGCGATCGAACCGATGGTGAACGCCGGTCGGGCAGACATCGAGATTCTGGATGACGAGTGGACGGCGGTGACGGCCGATGGCTCCTGCTCGGCCCATTTCGAACACACGATCCTGATTGGCGAGGCTGGACCCGACGTACTCACAAGGATCGAAGGGTCCCACTAGCGTGAACGTCCGAGGAGAGCAGAAATGAAGGTACGAGCATCCGTTCGGAAGATGTGTGACAAGTGCCGGATCATCAAGCGGCGCGGCGTTGTCCGGGTGATTTGCGATAACCCCAGGCACAAGCAGCGCCAGGGCTGAGGGCGGAGGAACAAATATGGCGCGCATTGCAGGTGTCGATCTTCCCCGCAACAAGCGGCTCGAGATCGCACTGACCTACATCCACGGGATCGGTCGTACCACGGCCAAGGAGATCTGTGGCAAGGCCGAGGTCGACGGCAGCATGAAGACCGACACCCTCTCGGAGGGTGAGGTGGTTCGGTTGCGCGAGATCATCGAGCGCGACTGCCAGGTCGAGGGGGATCGGCGCCGCGTGGCGTCGCAGAACATCAAGATGCTGATGGATATCGGTTGTTATCGCGGGCTTCGGCATCGACGTGGACTGCCGGTTCGAGGTCAGCGGACACATACGAACGCACGGACGCGCAAGGGTCCGGCGAAGACTGTCGCGGGCCGGAAGAAGCCCGCCGCCAAGAAGTAAGAAGGGTACGCTGTGGCCAAAGGTGGAAAGAAGAAGGTCAAGAAGAACGTCCAGTCGGGCATCGCCCATATCCAGTCGACGTTCAACAACACCCTGATCACCATCACGGACGTTGCCGGCAATTCGCTTTGCTGGTCGACGGCCGGTAGCCAGGGATTCAAGGGCTCGCGCAAGTCGACGCCCTTCGCAGCCCAGGTTGCTGCCGAGGAATGTGCCAAGAAGGCCATGGAACACGGTATTCGACAGCTGTCGATCCACGTGAAGGGGCCGGGTTCGGGGCGCGAGTCGGCGGTGCGGGCGCTCCAGGCCCAGGGAATCAAGATCACACTGATCCGGGACGTTACGCCGGTACCCCACAATGGTTGTCGCCCTCCCAAGCGACGGCGTGTGTAGAACGGAGAAGAGTCAATGGCGCGATACACGGATGCAGTTTGCCGCCTCTGCCGGCGTGAAGGCACCAAGCTCTTTCTGAAGGGCGACCGGTGCTTCAGCCCGAAGTGCGGGATCGAACGACGCGCTTATCCCCCCGGACAGCACGGACAGGGACGAGCCCGTTTCTCGGACTATGGCGTTCAGCTTCGCGAGAAGCAGAAGGTAAAGCGGATGTACGGACTGCTGGAGAAGCAGTTCGAGAGCACCATGAAGAAGGCCTCGCGGATGAAGGGTCGGTCGGGTGAGAACCTGCTGATCCTGCTCGAGCGGCGGTTCGACAACGTGGTCTTCCGCATGGGCTTCGCGACCTCGCGGGCCGAGGCCCGGCAGCTGGTCAGGCATGGCCACTTCCTGGTCGATGGTCGGAAGGCCGCGACGCCGTCGATGCTGCTGAAGCCTGGCTCGAAGATCAGCGTGCGCGAGAAATCCCGAAAGGTGGCCCGCATCGCGGGCGCGCTCGAGACCCTCGAAGGTCGCAGCCTTCCCAAGTGGGTCGAGATCGACAAGGACAAGTTCGAGGGCGAGGTGAAGGCGCTGCCCACCCGAGAAGACATCACGCTGCCCATTCAGGAGCAGCTCATCGTGGAGCTCTACTCGCGCTGAGAGGTCGCGAGAGAGACGAACGGGAGAAACCAATGGATCAGAACGTGATCGCAAGAAACTGGCGAGAGCTCATCCGACCGCGAGGCCTCGATTCGAGCGACGCCGACACCCAGACCTACTGGAAGTTCGCCTGTGAGCCGCTGGAGCGCGGTTTCGGTGTCACCTTGGGCAATTCCCTGCGTCGTGTGCTGCTGTCGTCGCTTCAGGGCGGCGCGATCACGGCCGTTCGCATCAACGGCGTGCTGCACGAGTTCTCGACGATTCCGGGCGTCCTCGAAGACGTCAGCGACATCGTGCTCAATCTGAAGGAAGTCAGCCTGCGCCTGCACGGCGACGGCCCCAAGCTCGTGCGTGTGCACAAGCGGGGCGCGGGCGTGCTGACCGCGGGTGATCTCGCGTTGGAAGACTCCTCCGTTGAGGTGATGAACCCAGACCACAAGATCGCAACCCTGTCCGCGGACGCAGATGTTGAGATGGAGTTCACGATCAACAACGGAAAGGGTTACGTCCGGGCCGAGAAGAACAAGACGGAGGACATGCCGATCGGAACCATTCCGATCGACGCTATCTTCTCGCCGGTCCGTCGGATCAACTACACGGTCACGCCGGCTCGCGTCGCTCGGGAGACGGACTTCGATCGGCTCAACTTCGAGATCTGGACCGACGGGACGGTGGCTCCGGCCGATGCCGTCGCCTACGCGGCCAAGATCATCAAGGAGCAGCTCACCATCTTCATCAACTTCGAAGAGCCGGTGGAGGTGGCCCAGCTGCTTCCCGAGGAGCCCCAACCCCTCAACCCCAACCTCTTCCGGTCGGTGGACGAGCTGGAGCTGTCGGTACGTTCGGCGAACTGCCTCCAGAACGCGAACATCCGCTTCATCGGCGAGCTCGTGCAGCGCTCCGAGGCGGAGATGCTCAAGACCAAGAACTTCGGAAGGAAGTCGCTCAACGAGATCAAGGAGCTGCTGGCTTCGATGTCCCTCGAGCTGGGGATGACCCTCGAGAACTTTCCGGATCGGCAGGAGATCGAGCGGATGCGGGAGCGGGAAGCCTAGATCATGAGACACCGTGCCCGGTCCCGGAAGCTGGGTCGCACCAGCGCCCACCGGAAGGCGATGTACCGCAATATGGTCACGTCGCTGCTGGAACTTGAGCGCATCGAGACCACCGATGCCAAGGCCAAGGAGGTGCGCCGGATTGCAGAGCGTATGATCACTCTTGGCAAGCGGGGAGGACTGCATGCCCGACGGCGTGCGCTGCGGGTGATTCGATCGCGCGAAGTCGCCTCCAAGGTCTTCGAGGAGCTGGCGGACCGCTACCGCGAACGTCCCGGTGGCTACACGCGTGTCCTGAAGCTGGGCGTCCGAAAGGGAGACGCTGCGGCGGTCTCGATCGTTGAGTTGGTGGACGGCACCGTTGGGGGTACTCCCGTCAAGGAGCCCGCCGTGGACAAGAAGAAGGCCGAGACGAAGAAAGCCGTTTCCAAGAAGAAGTCGGAATCGAAGAAGAAGGCCTCGGCCGCCAAGGCGACTTCCAAGAAGACAGAGTCGAAGAAGTCCTCGGCCGCCAAGACGGCTTCCAGGAAGAAGACGACCAAGAAGGCCGCGGCCGCCAAGGCGGCTTCGAAGAAGAAGGCGGCCAAGAAAACGACGAAGAAGAAGTAGATGAAGCGTGGGGTCGGGCCCTGGCTGATCGCGGCTGGCGTGAGCGCGGCGGCCGCTTTTGCCCTCTGGATGGCTCCCTCCGCTCCCCCCGCCGTCGGTCGAGGCAGTGTCGCGCCTGCCTTCGAGCTCTCCAGCCTTGACGGTGACCGCGTGGCGCTCGAAGGGTTCGCCGGGCGCGTCGTTCTGGTGAACTTCTGGGCGACCTGGTGCAAGCCCTGCGAAGAAGAGATGCCCGCCATGGAGCGTCTCTACCGGACGCTGCGCAATGACGGCTTCAATCTGTTGGCCGTCTCAGTGGACACCGACGTTTCGGACGTGGCCCGGTTCCGGGATCGTCTCGGCCTGAGCTTCCCCATCCTCCTGGATCCGACCCAGGTCACGGCCCGTCGCTACCAGACCTTCAAGTTCCCCGAATCGTTGTTGATCGGCCCCGATGGGCTGGTGATCGAACGCTACATCGGGAGCAAGGACTGGGACGCCCCGGCCTACGTCAAGCGGATTCGACGCCTGCTTGGGCGGACGTTACCATCACCGCCCGCTTGAACGGTTGCGACTGCGACCGTTGCAGCGATCTGGTGGGGGGAGGCGTGAGGGGAATCCTGGTGATTCCCGCTCTGCTCGGTCTGGCGCTGCTTCGCGTGGCGTTCGACGGGGAGGCGGGCATCCAACCCTGGCTGCACCTGCGGGCTGAGCTCCAGGACGCCCACACTCGAATCGAGGCGCTGCGCGCCCAGGTCGAGGAGCTCGAGCGCGAGGCAGATCTGCTGGACGTTCGTGGCTTCGCGCTCGAATCCGCTGTTCGCGAGGAGCTCGAGCTGGTACGGCCTGGCCAGACGCTGATTCGATTGGGCGGAAATGGGGTCTCAAGTGCCCGAATTCCTTGACGAAATACTTGGACCGCGCGATCTTGTGCGGCCATGAGGGAAGCGCTCCACACGAGCATCGCCGCCGCCGTTCAGCGGCTCCTGCAGGCGGCCGGAGACCCCGGCGATCCGCCGGAATTCAGCCTCGAGATCCCGAAGGATCCCGACCACGGTGATTTCGCCTGCAACGCCGCCATGCTCCTGGCGAAGCGATTGCGGCAGTCGCCGCGCGACATCGCGGGACGCCTGCTCGAAGAGCTGGGCGACGGCGACGGACTCGTCGACCGCGGCGAGGTGGCGGGACCGGGCTTCGTCAATCTCTGGCTGTTCGACTCCCGCTGGCACGACTTGCTGCGCCGGGTCCTCGAACTCGGCCCGCGTTACGGCCATTCCAAAACGGGGGACGGGACTCGCGTCCAGGTGGAGTTCGTGTCGGCCAATCCCACCGGTCCGCTGACCCTGGGCCATGGCCGCCAGGCCATCCTGGGCGACGCCCTGGCCCGACTCCTGGAGGCGTCGGGGTACGAGGTCACCCGCGAATACTATTTCAACAACAGCGGTCGCCAGATGCGTGTGCTGGGCGATTCCGTTCGCGCGCGTTACCTGGAACAGCTCGGTCGCGCCGCAGCGCCACCTGCCCAGGCTTTCGATGCGTCCGAAGAAGAATGGCCGGACGAAATCGATGGATTGCCCGTCGTCTTCCCGCGCGATGGTTATCGCGGGGATTACATCGAGGATCTCGCCCAGGAGCTTCGAAAGCAGCACGGCGACGCATTGGCGGACTCGGACCAGCCCGATGGTCCGGAGAATATCTTTCGGAAGATCGCAGAAGAGACAATTTTCGCCGAGATCCGGGTCTCGCTCGACAAACTCGGCATCGTTTTCGACGTCTATTCGAACGAGATGGACCTCTACACCGAAGGGAAGATCGAAGAGACCCTCAACGAGTTGCGGGCCAAGAATCTGGTCTACGACAAGGATGACGCCGTCTGGCTGCGTTCAACGGAGTTCGGTCTCGATCGCGATCGCGTTCTTGTGAAGCGCACCGGCGAACCGACCTACCTGCTGCCGGACATCGCTTACCACCGGGAGAAGTTTCGGCGCGGCTTCGACAGGGTGATTGACGTACAAGGCGCAGATCACCTGGAACAGTTCCAGTATGTGCGCCATGCGGCCGGCGCCCTCGGTTGTCCGATCGACGGCATGGAGCTGGTGATGCATCAGTTCGTGACGCTCTCTCGCAGCGGCAAGCAGGTGAAACAGTCCACGCGTCGCGCGACCTACATCACGGTGGACGAGCTCATGGGCGACGTGGGACGCGACGTGTTCCGCTTCTTCATGGTGCAGCGCAAGGCGGACGGTCATCTCGACTTCGATCTCGATCTGGCCGAGTCCACTGAGTGGAACAAGAACCCGGTGTTGAAGATCCAGTACGCTCACGCGCGAACTCACGGATTGGAGCGCATCGCGGTGCAGGAAGGGGTGCCGATGCCGACCGCGACCGACGTTGACGCGTCGGCCCTCACGCTCCCCGAGGAGATCGAGATCCTCAAGAAAATCGCAGAGTTCCCCGACGTCGTCCGCAACGCGGCCGAGGCCCGGGAACCCCATCACGTCGCCTATTACGCGCTGGAGCTGGCCGGTCTCTGGAACCCCTACGTGCAGGATCGGACGCGGCATCGCATCCTATCGGACGACCCGGCGATCACCAGCGGACGGCTGGGTCTGACGCTGGCGGTCCGTACGGTGCTTGCGAACGCTTTGAGCCTGTTGGGCCTCTCGGCCCCGGAGCGCATGTAGTGACCGAACGATGCACGACCCAGAGTTCACGACACGCAGGCCCGAAGGGCAGGGTGCTCTTCTCCATGCTCGCGTTGTCGCTGCTTGCAATTCCGGGCTTTGCCCTGGGACTGGCGGCTGGGATCGCGTGGGAGGAGCCTGGCTTGCTGTTCGGTTACCTGGCGGGTCGCGGCGAGGACGTGGTGATTCGGGAGTCGGGTGAGCCGCCCCGGGTGGCACGAACTCCGGAATCGCCGCTGCCGAAGGCCATGCCGGATGTCGCGGCTCCGGCGCCGCCGGCCCCCCAGGCGCGTGAGGCCACCCGACTCCGCACCGAGCCCCCTTCGCCGTTGACGGCGAAGGCATCGCCGTTGACGGCGAAGGCATCGCCGTTGACGGCGAAGAAGGAACGCTTCGCCGTTCAGGTCGGCGCATTTTCCGAGAACGAGAGTGCCGAGCGCCTGGCTGAAAATCTCCGGAAGAAGGGCTTCGACGTCTATGTCTCGGCGGGCGTAAAAGTCACTCAGGCCCGCTGGCGAGTTCGTGTTGGCCCCTTTCCCAATCGGAAGGAAGCCGAGCGTGCGGCCGGGCGCCTCAAGCAGAACGAAAAGCTGCCCACCTGGGTTCTCGATGAGCATGCAGCCGGCTGAGAAACGAGCCGGGTCGTCCGGGCATCAGCTCCGGCTCCCAAAACCCGATGGAATGAAAGTGACGACGCGTTGGGTCATCATCGGCTGCCGCGGGCAGCTGGGTACGGCACTGGTAAGGCAGCTCGAGGCCGATCCGGAATCGGAGATCCTCGCCGCCGTCGATCTTCCCGAGCTCGACGTCGCGGATCCGGAGGCCGTGGTACGCCTCTTTGATGGTCTGGGTGGCGACGCGGATGTGGTCGTCAACGCGGCCGCCTTCACCCACGTCGACCGCTGTGAGCGCGAACCCGAGAGTGCAAGGCGGGCCAACGCGGATGCTCCCGGTCTTCTGGCCCGTGCCTGTGATCGGGTCGGCTGCGGTCTCGTCCATGTTTCGACCGATTACGTCTTCTCCGGCGAGATCGATCCCGAGCAAGCGCGCCCCCAGGCCTACCGTGAGGATGACCCCACGGGACCGAACTCGGAGTACGGGCGGTCGAAGCTCGCCGGCGAGGAGCGGGTCCGCGAGATCTCGGGGGAGTTCCTGATCGTTCGCACCAGCTGGGTCTTCGGCCGCGGGCGGAACTTCGTCGCTGCGATCCTGGGCCAGGCGGAATCTCGCCACCGAGGCGAGGCCAAGGGTGCGCTGCGTGTGGTCGACGATCAGTGCGGTCGCCCCACCTACGCCGTCGACCTCGCCGGCGGAATCCGAAGCCTCTGCGGTCTGGAGGCCGTCGGCACCTATCACCTGGCCGGGGGCGGCGAAGCCAGCTGGTGGGAGCTGGCCCGGGCCACCCTGGACTCTGCCGGATATACCGATGTCGTGGTCGACCGGATTCGTACCTCGGACCTGGATCTCGACGCGCCCCGGCCGGCGTATTCGGTGCTGGACTGCTCGAAGGCAGCGGAGCAAGGCGTGCGTCTACGAGACTGGCGCGCCGCACTCGACGCCTACCTGGGGTCCGAGGATTCGCCCGTCCAGCTGCAGGCGCTGTCGTGACGGACTTTCAACGGATACGCAACTTCTGCATCATCGCGCACATCGATCACGGCAAGAGCACTCTGGCCGATCGCTTGCTGGACGCGACCCAGGCGCTCTCGAAACGCGAGCGGCGAGCCCAGTTCCTGGACAAGATGGATCTGGAACGCGAGCGTGGCATCACGATCAAGGCCCAGACCGTGCGACTGCGGCACCGGGCGCGGGACGGAGAGGAGTACATCCTCAACTTGATCGACACTCCGGGCCACGTGGACTTCTCTTACGAGGTGTCCCGTGCGCTCCAAGCCTGCGAGGGCGCCCTGCTGGTCATCGATGCGGTCCAGGGAATCGAAGCCCAGACCCTGGCCAACGCCTACCTGGCCATAGACGCGGGTCTCGAGATCATCCCGGTGATCAACAAGATCGACCTGCCCACGGCGGATCCGGACAAGGTGGCCCAGGAGATCGAGGACGTGATCGGTCTCGATTCCGCCGACGCGCTCCAGGTGTCGGCCAAGGAGGGGAAGGGCATCGAGGCGCTGCTCCAGGCCATCATCGACAAAATCCCGCCGCCCGCGGGCGATCTATCGGCGCCCTCGCGCGGACTGATCTTCGATTCGTGGTTCGACCCCTATGTTGGCGTGGTCATGCTTGGGCGCATCTTCGACGGCAAGCTCGAAGTTGGCGACTCGATCAGGATGATGGAAACGGACATCGAGCGCGACATCCAGACGCTTCACGTGATCGACCCGCACCCCCGCAAGGTCTCGAGCCTGGCCGCCGGAGAAGTGGGCATGATCGTTGCCGGAATCAAGACCCTGACCGAGGTGCGGATCGGCGACACCATCACCCACGCCAAGAACGGCGCGGCAGAGCCGCTGCCCGGCTTCGTGGCAGTGAAGCCGATGGTCTTCAGCGGACTCTATCCGGTGGAGGCGGAAGACTACGAAGACCTGAAGACGGCGCTTCAGAAACTCCAGTTGAACGATGCATCGCTGGTCTACGAACCCGAAACCAGTGCCGCACTGGGCTTCGGTTTTCGCTGCGGGTTCTTGGGCTTCCTGCACTCGGAGATCGTTCAGGAGCGCCTCGAGCGGGAATACGACCTGAACCTGATCAGCACGGCGCCGACTGTGCGCTACCGGGTGATCTCCCAGGACGGCGAGTCCTTCGAGATCGAGAGTCCGGCGGCCCTGCCCGACGCCTCGGCGATCAAGCGAATCGAAGAGCCCATGATCCTGGCCACCATCCACGTGCCTCCGGAATACGTGGGCCCAGTGCTTGGCCTGTGCCAGGAGCGTCGCGGCACACAGCGCGACATGGCCCACCACGGCTCCCGGGTCCAGGTGCGCTATGAGCTACCGCTTTCCGAAGTCGTGTTCGATTTCCACGACAAGATCAAGAGCGTGACCCGGGGCTATGGATCCTTCGATTACGACCTGTTGGACTATCGGCAGGCACCCCTGGTGAAGCTCGACGTACTGGTCAATGGGGATCCGGTCGACGCGCTTTCACTGATCGTGCACAAGGACGCGGCCTTCCATCGGGGAACCGAACTGGTGCGAAAGCTCAAGGAGTTCATCCCGCGCCAAATGTTTGAAGTGGCCCTTCAGGCAGCGATCGGGTCGAAAGTGATCGCGCGGACCACCGTGAAGGCGCTTCGCAAGAATGTGACCGCCAAGTGCTACGGTGGTGACATCTCGCGCAAGCGCAAGCTGCTCGAGAAGCAGAAGGCAGGGAAGAAGCGCATGAAGAGGGTGGGCAACGTCGAGATTCCGCAGGAGGCCTTCCTCGCCGCGCTGAAGCTGGGAGACTCGTGAGCGACCGGGAACAGAAAGAAGAGCCGCACAGCGCCACAACCGGTGTTTTGGAGCAAGTCAGCACCCTCCTGCTCGCCGTGATCATCGCGCTCACGATCCGCGCCTTCGTGATCGAGCCGTATCGAATTCCGTCAGGATCGATGTTTCCGACGCTCCTGATCGGCGACCACCTCTTCGTCAACAAGTTCGTCTACGGCATCAAGATCCCGTTCACGGACATCCGTCTGCCAGGTATTCGCGAACCCGCCCGCGGTGATGTCGTTGTGTTTACCGTCGCCAAGCTGAGCGGGTCGACCTTTCCAGCCGACCTGCGGCCGGAGCTGCCGCGCGAGGAGTTCGTCAAGCGGATCGTGGGGCTGCCCGGTGACCGACTCGAGTTCCGCGGCGATCGGGTCTACGTCAACGGCGAGCTGATCGAATCGAAGCCGTTGGACGACGATTTCATGGACGGCGGGATCCGTCTGCACCGTTCGGTCGTGAAGATGGGCGAACACGAATTCCAGACGTTGGACGATCCCGGGCGTCCGGCCTGGCCTCACCCGCCCGAGGTCATCGAAGCGGGGCGCTATTTCATGATGGGCGACAACCGCGACCACTCGAAGGACAGCCGATCGTGGGGCACGGTGCGGCTGGCAGAGATCAAGGGGCCGGCCTTCATCCTCTACTGGTCCTGGGACTTCAATGGCAGCTGGGCCGAACTGATCAACCCGCTGACCTGGTGGGAGCTCCTGTCGAGCAAGATGCGCTGGGAGCGCATTGGCGCCCGGGTCTCCTAGGCGCTCGGAGAATTCGGGAAGCCCCCAAAACTCCTGAATGAAACCGCGTTTTCCCTCTGATTTCCGATGGGTTGCCCGAGCCCACGGTTGGCGTTGCGGGCGCCGAGAGGTACCCTGCGTCGCCGGATCGAGATCGATTCCACCCAATCGGAATGGCCCTTTTAATTTCGTCCAGCGAGGCGAAGAAAGGTGGCAGCATGAGCCAGGCAGATGTGCCCACAGCTTCGGGTGGGCGGAACCCCGCTGGCCAGCCGCGCTCCGTCCTCGACGACACGGGCATTCGGCGCGCCTTGATGCGGATCGCCCACGAGATCGTCGAGCGCAACTCCGATCCTGAGAACCTGTATCTCGTTGCGATTCCGAACGGTGGCGAGCCGCTGGCCCGCATTCTCGCCCGCAATCTGCACGAGATCGTCGACGTGGACGTCGCGGTCGGTGTTCTCGACACGACGCTCTATCGCGACGACCTCGTCACGACGGGAGAGCGTCCCCGGCTGCGACGAACCGAGATGCCGTCCGCCGTGGACGATCGTGTGGTGATTCTGGTCGACGACGTGGTCAAGACCGGCCGGACGATCCGCGCTGCCATGGATGCGTTGATGGATTTCGGACGACCCAAGGTCGTGCAGGTGGTGGGCCTCGTCGATCGCGGACATCGGGAGCTCCCGATCAAGCTCGACTACGTGGGCAAGAACGTACCCACCCGGACCGGGGAGACGGTTCACCTGCGCGGGGCCGATGGCTGCCTTGACGATCGGCTCGAAGTGGTCTTGCTCGATGCAGCCTCGGGGGGGACAGCATGATCGGACGGGATCTGCTGGGCATCGAGGATCTGGAGCGCGAGGACATCGAACGGATCCTCGAGACCGCCAATCACATGCGCGAGATCGGTGAGCGCGAAGTCAAGAAGGTTCCGACCTTGCGGGGTCGCACCGTGGTGAACCTCTTCTTCGAAGCCTCGACCCGCACGAGGGTCAGCTTTGAGATTGCGGGCAAGCGTTTGTCGGCCGACGTAATCAATTTCTCGCCGGCCCACTCGAGCCTGAAGAAATCCGAGAGTATTTTGGATACGGCGCGAACCCTCGATGCCATGGACCCCGATGTGGTGATCGTGCGCCACGCGGTTGCGGGCGTGCCGAAGCGCATTGCCGATGTCCTCGATGCCCCGGTCATCAATGCCGGGGACGGCGCCCACGAGCATCCCACGCAGGCCCTGCTGGACCTGTTGACCGTCCAGCAGGAGAAGGGACGCATCGATGGACTCACGGTCACGATCGTGGGTGACATCGTCCATTCACGGGTGGCGCGGTCGAACATTTACGGTTTCCGCAAGATGGGGGCCGAAGTGCGAGTCGTTGCGCCTCCACCGATGATACCGGCCGCGGTCGAAACACTGGGCGTGAAGGCCTTTACGTCGATGCGCGAAGCCCTTGATGGAGCGGATGTGGTCATGGCCCTGCGAATCCAGAATGAGCGGCTGGCCGGTTCGTACTTTCCGAGCATTCGCGAATACGCGGCGACCTTCGGCCTCGATCGGGCGAAGCTTCAGTTCGCCAAGGACGACGTCATCGTCATGCATCCAGGACCCGTCAATCGGGGCGTCGAACTCTCCCACGACCTGGCGGACCATCGGCCGAGCGTGATCCTCGACCAGGTCCGAAACGGCGTCGCCATCCGCATGGCCGTGCTCTATCTCTTCTCGGGCAGGCGCAAAGCGGGTCGGTCGGAGCGGATCCAGGGCAGCTCCTGATGACCCGACTGTTGATCCGCGGCGGCCGGATTCTTGATCCCGCATCGGGCCGCGACGAATTCGGCGATCTATTGGTCGAAGACGGTCGGATCGCTGCCGTCGGTCCGGGGCTGGATGCTCGGGAAGCCGAGGTGCTCGATGCTGAAGGGGCCTGGGTCGCGCCAGGCTTCGTCGACCTTCACACCCACCTGCGAGAGCCCGGCCAGGAGTACAAGGAAGACATTGGCTCGGGCGGGCGCTCGGCCGTGGCCGGTGGCTTCACCGCGATTGCCTGCATGGCGAACACCCACCCGGTCAACGATGACCCCGCCATGACCGATTTCATCATCGACCGCGCTGAACACGACTCACCGGCCCGTGTCTATCCGATTGCGGCGGCGACCAAGGGCCTCGAAGGTCGCGTGATGACCGAGATGATTGCCCTCGTCGCGGCGGGGGCGGTGGCCTTCAGTGACGATGGCAAGACGATCATGAACGGCGGTGTGATGCGACGGGTGCTCGAGTACTCGAATCTGGTGGGGGTGCCAGTGGTGGTCCACTGCGAGGACCTCACCCTGGTCGGCGACGGCGTCGTGAACGAGGGACCGGCCTCTACCCGACTGGGGCTGCCCGGAAATCCCGCCATCGCCGAGGATCTTCACGTGGCCCGCGACGTCATGCTCGCGGAGCTCACCGGGGCCTACCTGCACGTGGCCCACGTGTCCACGGCGGGAGGGATCGATGCGATCCGCCGCGCCCGCGAGCGGGGTGTGAACATCACGGCTGAAGTGACCCCCCACCACCTGACGTTGACCGATGAAGAAACCCTGGGCTACGACACGAACACCAAGGTGGCGCCGCCGCTTCGATCGAAGGCCGACATGCTGGCGTGTCGCGCCGCACTGGTGGACGGGACCTTGGACGCCGTGGCGACTGACCATGCGCCCCACGCCCAGTACGAGAAGGATCAGGAGTTCTCCGAGGCGCCCCCGGGCATGATCGGCTTTGAAACGGCAGCTCCGGTGGTCCTCGATCTGGTGCGGACGGGTGAGATCACGCCACTCGAGCTGATGCGACGGATGTCGACCAACCCAGCGCGCATCCTCGGGAAGCCCGGTGGCAATCTCGCCGAAGGCCAACCCGCCGACATCGTCGTGTTCGACCCGGAGCGCAGCTGGGTCTACGACGCCGCCAAGGGCTACTCGAAGAGCCAGAATTCGCCCTGGGACGGGCGCACCATGACGGGCCGGGCCGTTGCGACGATCGTGGGCGGCCGTCTGGTCTACCACGTGGACCGGGGGGTGCTCGTCCCATGAGCCACAGGGTTGCCCCCCCGAGCCCTGCGATCCTCGCCCTGGCGGACGGCACGATCTATCGCGGCACCGGGTTTGGTGCCCGACGGGTCGGCGTGGGTGAGATCTGCTTCAACACGAGCATGACGGGCTACCAGGAGATCGTGACCGATCCCTCCTACGCCGGTCAGATCGTGACCATGACCTACACCCAGATCGGGAACGTCGGCACCAATCCCGAGGACGAGGAGTCGACGCGCCCTTTCCTCCAGGGCTTCGTCGTGAGGGAGCTCTGCGAGGTTCCGAGCAACTTCCGATCCCGAGAACCACTTGGTGTCTATCTCGATCGACACGGTATCCCGGGCATCGCTGGAATCGATACGCGCGCTCTGGTGCGTCGGATCCGCGACCACGGCTTCCAGCTGGGCGTGCTGTGCACGGATCCGTCGAAGCTGGATGAGGTTGCCCTGGTCGAGCGGGCCCGCCAGGCGCCGGGCCTGGACGGCCGTGACCTGGTCGCCGAGGTGACCTGTTCCGAGCCCTACGAATGGACCGAGGGCCGCTGGCGCGGTATTGAAGGCCAGTGCCCGCGCCCGCAGCGGCCGACGCCGACGTTCAAGCTGGTGGCCTACGACTTTGGCATCAAGCGCAACATCCTGCGTCAGCTGACCGATCACGGTTTCGCCGTGACGGTGGTGCCCGCCTATACGTCGGCCGATGACGTGCTCGCCTTCGAGCCCGATGCGATCTTCTTGTCCAACGGTCCCGGCGACCCGGCTGGTGTTGCCGGGGTGCGAGAGCACGTCCGGCGTCTGGCCGATGAGAAACCGATCTTCGGCATCTGCCTTGGACATCAGATCCTGGGACTCGCCCTGGGCGGCAAGACCCGCAAGCTCAAGTTCGGTCATCACGGCGGCAATCAACCCGGCCAGGACCTGCACACCAAGAAGGTCGCCATCTGTGCTGAGAATCACGGCTACGCGGTTGACGCCGACTCCTTGGAGTCGGCGGGCGAGCCGGTGGTGATCACCCATGTGAACCTCAACGACGGCACGGTCGAGGGTCTGGCCCACAAGGTCCGGCCACTTTTCTCGGTCCAGTACCACCCAGAAGCCTCACCCGGTCCCCACGACGCGGCCTACCTTTTCGGCCGCTTCCGAGATTTGGTGGCGCGCCACAAGGCAGGCGAGCCGGTGACGGGTGAGCAGATCGCCACCGGAGGTGAGTAGGCGTGCCGCGCCGCGACGACATCGAAACGATACTCGTGATCGGCTCTGGACCGATCGTGATTGGGCAGGCCTGCGAGTTTGATTATGCGGGCACCCAGGGTTGCAAGGCCTTGCGCGAAGAGGGCTACCGGGTCGTGCTGGTGAATTCGAACCCGGCGACGATCATGACCGATCCCGAGACTGCGGATCGAACCTACATCGAGCCCATGACAGTCGAGAGCGTCGAGAAGATCATCGAACTCGAAAAGCCGGACGTGATCTTGCCGACCCTGGGTGGACAGACGGCGCTCAACCTGACCGTGGATCTTTCCGAGGCCGGCGTGCTCGATCGCCATGGCGTGGCACTGATTGGTGCCCAGATGGATGCGATCAACAAGGCCGAGGACCGCGATCTCTTCCGCGAGGCGATGCAGAAGATCGGGCTCAAGCTGCCCCTGTCGGGCTATGCGCGCTCGGTCCGAGACGCCAACAAGATCGTGAAGCGCACGGGTCTGCCGGCCATCATCCGGCCGAGCTTCACCTTGGGCGGGACCGGCGGCGGCGTGGCGTACAGCCAGGAAGAGTTCGAGCCGCTGGTAGCCTGGGCGCTCCAGATGTCGCCGCGCCATGAATGCCTGATCGAGCAGAGCGTGCTTGGCTGGAAGGAGTACGAACTCGAGGTGATGCGCGACACAGCCGACAACGTCGTCATCGTCTGCTCGATCGAGAACTTCGATCCCATGGGCATCCACACCGGTGATTCCATCACCGTCGCGCCCGCCCAGACCCTGACCGATCGCGAGTACCAGGAGATGCGCGATGCCGCAATCGCCATCATCCGCGAGATCGGCGTGGACACGGGCGGATCGAACATCCAGTTTGGCGTCGATCCGGAGGACGGCACGCTGGTGGTGATCGAGATGAATCCGCGGGTCTCTCGATCCTCGGCCCTGGCCTCCAAGGCCACCGGCTTCCCGATCGCCAAGATCGCGGCCAAGCTGGCTGTGGGATACACCCTCGATGAGATCCGCAACGACATCACCCGCGAGACGCCTGCGAGCTTCGAGCCCAGCATCGATTACGTCGTCACCAAGGTGCCGCGTTTCACCTTCGAGAAGTTCCCGGGTGTCGACGACCTTCTCACCACCCAGATGAAGTCGGTGGGTGAGGTGATGGCCATCGGTCGCACCTTCAAGGAGAGCTTGCAGAAGGCGCTGCGCTCGCTCGAAATCGGACACGCCGGCTTCGAACCGCCCGAGCTGCCCGATGGAGCCGCAGGGACCGAGGCTCTCTGGGATCAGATCGACCGCGCACGGCCTGGCAGGTTGTGGGCGCTGGCGGAGGCCCTGCGTCGTGGTGCCAGCGTGGAAGAGCTCTCCGAGCGCTCGAAGATTGATCCCTGGTTCCTCCGGAACATCGAGGAGATCGTCGAGATGGAGGAGAATCTCGCCTCGGCCCCGGCAAGCGAACGAGGCGAGTGGCTGCGACCGGCCAAGCAGGCGGGCTTCTCGGACCAGCGGCTGGCAGCACTGTGGGAGGTCTCCGAAGAGGACGTCCGGGGAATGCGGATCCGGCTCGGTGTCACTCCGGTCTACAAGCGTGTCGACACGTGTGCAGCCGAGTTCGCGGCACACACCCCGTATCTGTATTCGACCTACGAAGACGAGTGCGAGGCTCGACCTACCGACCGGCGCAAGGTGATGATTCTGGGCGGCGGTCCGAACCGGATCGGGCAGGGTATCGAATTTGACTATTGCTGTGTGCACGCCGCTTTCGCCCTGGCCGAAGCGGGCTTCGAGACGATCATGGTGAACTGCAATCCGGAGACGGTCTCGACGGACTACGACACCAGCGACCGGCTCTTCTTCGAGCCGCTCACCCTGGAGGATGTCCTCTCGATCGTCGAGCTCGAGAAGCCCGAGGGGCTGATCGTGCAGTTCGGGGGCCAGACGCCGCTTCGCCTGGCGCTCCCCCTCGAAAAAGCGGGTGCGCCGATTCTGGGTACTTCCCCCGATGCCATCGACCGAGCCGAGGATCGGGAGCGCTTCGACGCCCTGCTCGAGAAGCTCCAGCTCAAGCGGCCCCCGGGCGCTGTGTCCCGCAGTCCCGAGGAGGCCGCGCAGGTGGCCGCACGCATCGGCTATCCGGTGCTGGTGCGGCCTTCCTACGTGTTGGGTGGCCGTGCCATGGAGATCGTCCACGATGCGGCCTCGCTGCGGAACTACATGGGCTACGCGGTGAAGGCCTCTCCCGAACACCCGGTGTTGATCGATCGCTTCCTCGCCGACGCGATCGAAGTCGATGTAGACGCGATCTCCGATGGGGAGCGAGTAGTGATCGGCGGAATCATGGAGCACATCGAGCAGGCCGGCGTGCACTCGGGCGACAGCGCGTGTTCGCTTCCGGCGTATTCGCTGCCGGAGTCGATGATTCAGGAGATCCTCGATTCGACCCGGATGCTCGCCACCGAGCTCGGCGTTTGCGGTCTGATGAACGTCCAGTACGCGGTGAAGGGCGGCGAGCTGTTCGTAATCGAGGTCAACCCCCGCGCCTCTAGAACCGTTCCCTTCGTGTCCAAGGCGATCGGTCGTCCGCTGGCAAAGATTGCAGCCCTCGTGATGGTGGGAAAGACGCTGAAGGAGCTGGGGATGGAAGAAGAGATTGTGCCGACCCACTACTCGGTGAAGGAGGCCGTCTTTCCGTTCGTGAAGTTCGCCGGTGCAGACACTCTGCTCGGTCCGGAGATGAAGAGTACGGGGGAGGTGATGGGCATCGACTCGGACTTCGGCCGAGCCTACGCCAAGGCCCAGATCGAGGCGGGCAACAGCCTGCCAACGTCGGGTAGGGTGCTCGTCTCGGTTCGGCAGCAGGACCGTGCGCCCATTTGCGAGGCCATCAAGGAGCTCGCTGGGCAAGGCTTCCGGGTGATCGCTACACCGGGAACGGCCGACGACTTTCGCAGCTATGGGATCGTCGTCGAGACGGTCCAGAAGGTCGGCCACGGCCACCCGGATACGGTCGAGCGCATCGAAGCGGGTGACGTCGATCTCGTGATCAACACAGTCGGAAGCGATCCCGTGACGGTTCGCGACTCGGCGTCGATCCGACGCTCGGCTCTGCTCCGCGAAGTTCCGTACTTCACGACGGTGGCGGGGGCCCTCGCCGCCGTCGGTGCGATCCGAGCCCTGCGGCTGGGATCCATCGGCGTACGCGCCCTCCAAGACATCCACAGCGCCCAGCATTGAGGTGACGGGTTTCGGTCTGGTGTTTCTGGGTGCCGGCGCAACAGCGCCGCATGGAGAAACTGCGACCCCGCAAACAACGTCGCCGACGGATGGAGTACGCTCGGCCCATGACCACGAGCCCGTTCCAGGAGGCGCTCGATGCGGTGCGAAAGCCGCTGGCTTTTGCGGAGCGCGACGACTTCGCGGGACTCGATCGGGTGCGCGACCTGGCTACGACCGTGGCGGACGCGGCTCGACGCGCCGCCCGGTTGGCCATTCCCAAGGACGCGTGCGATGGATTGCTTCGACTGGCCAAGCGGTTCGAGCAGCCGCTCGAAGGCGAGGACCTGCATCGGGAGATCTGCCGGACCCTGGAAGGACTGCGCAAGCTGGCGGACCCGGCCTGGAGCGAGGCGGCCCTGGCCCGCAGTCCGTCGGCCTTGCCCGGATTGGGACCGAAGCGGGCCGATAAACTGGCGCGGCGCGGTCTTGCCACGGTTGCCGACCTCTTGTTTCACTTGCCGGTTCGCTACGACGACCGCCGATCGCTTGTGCCCGTCGGCCAGCTCGAAGTCGGTCAGCACGTCACTTTCGTTGCCAAGGTGCTGGTTTCGGACTTCGTCTCGCGTCGTGGTCGGCCGGATCGTTGGGGTCGGGCAGGCCGCATGTTCGAAGCCGTCGTCGGCGATGGGACGGGTAGCGTGAACCTCAAGTGGTTCCACGCCAGCGATGCCATCGCTCGGCTCGTGAAGAAGGATGCCCGGCTGTTGATCACGGGTGACGTTAAGCGCTATCGCTTCAACAAGGAGATCGCTCATCCAGAGATCGAGCTTCTGCCGGACGAGGAAGCCGATTGCGAGAGCACGCCCGAATCCGTCCGGAGCATCGTCCCCGACTACGCCACTCCAGAAGGCATTCATCCCCGCGGACTGCGCCGCGCGATCCAGGCCGCGGTCGAGAGCTACGCGGATCTGGTTTCCGGACATCTGCCGCAGGCGTTGGTCCACAAGCGAGGGCTGCCGAAACCAGCGGACTCGCTGCGATTGCTTCACGCCCCGCCACTCGATACCGATCTCGATGCCGTTGTGGAAGGTCGCGACGGCGCGCGCACGCGCCTGGTCCTGGAAGAGCTCTACCTGCTCGAGCTCGGACTTGCGTTGCGACGCGAGTCGCGTGGGCGGGAAGCGGGCAACGCCATCGATGTGTCGGGTCCGCGGACGGCCAAGGCGTCGGTGAGTCTCCCGTTCCAGCTGACACGCGCCCAGCAACGTGCAGTTGCCGAGATCGTGGCGGACCTGTCGCGCGGACACCCCATGAATCGTCTGCTCGAGGGCGACGTCGGCAGCGGTAAGACCGTGGTGGCATTCCTGGCGGCGGTCGCCGTGACCGAGAGCGGATTCCAGACCGCTTTGATGGCACCGACCGAGCTGCTGGCGGAGCAGCACTCACGCACCTTGAAGCGTCTGGTGCGTGGTGCGGGAGCCGCCGCTGCCCTGCGTGTCGAGCTCCTGACGTCGTCGGTTCCAAGGGCCGAAGCCGACAGGATCCGGGCCGAGCTCGCCGCGGGAGAGATCGATCTCGTGGTTGGAACGCATGCGCTGCTGCAGGAGTCCGTGGGTTTCCATCGCCTGGCATTCGTCGTGATCGATGAGCAACACCGCTTTGGAGTGCGCCAGCGCGCCGCCCTCGCCGCCAAGGCCGCCGATGGCAAGTCGCCCCACACCCTGGTCATGACGGCCACGCCGATTCCCCGGACCCTGGCGCTGACGGCCCATGGTGATCTCGATCTCTCGATCCTGGACGAGCTTCCGCCCGGGCGGTTGCCCACCACGACGCTTCTCCTCCGAGACGGCGAAGGCGCTCGGGTGACCCGTCTGCTCAGGGAGACGGTCGAGCGCGGCGAGCAGGTCTTCGTCGTCTATCCGCTGGTTGAGGAATCCGAGAAGACCGACCTGCGGGCGGCGAGCGAGTCCGCCGAGAAGATCCGCCGCGCGTTTCCGCAGGTGGCGGTGGATCTCGTCCACGGGAGAGTCGATTCGGCTGCGCGGGCCGAGGTCATGGCCCGTTTCGAGTCCGGCGAGACCGGGGTGCTGGTGTCGACTACGGTGATCGAAGTGGGCATCGATGTTCCCAACGCCACCCTGATGATCGTGGAGCACGCCGAACGCTTCGGCCTGGCCCAGCTTCACCAGCTACGCGGCCGGGTCGGACGCGGTGAGAAGCCCGGCACCTGCGTGCTGGTCGCCCGTGGCTTTACCGAGGACAGCGAGGCCCGCATGCGCGCACTGATCGAGACCACGGACGGTTTCGAGATCGCTGAAGCCGACCTGCGGATCCGGGGACCGGGCGAGTTTCTGGGCACGCGTCAGCATGGATTCATGCCCGACCTGCGAATCGCCGACCTGGTGCGCGACGTGGAGCATGTCGCCGTGGCTCGCGATGCAGCGCTTGGAACCGTTGGCCGAGATCCGGGATTGAACGCCGAGCCGACGCTGATGCGCGCAGTCCGCGCCCGTTGGGGCGAACGCCTGGATCTGGCGGGGGTCGGCTAGCGCTCGGCGATCCGCGTCGTCTGGGCGACGGCGCACAGACGATCACCGACGAGGGAGCGCACCTCGACGAAGTGTGTACGGCCGGTCCGGTTGAGGATCTCGCCCTGCATCTCGAACTCGGGGCCTGTGATCGGGGCGAGGTCGTCGACTCGCAGATTCGCCGTCTGCTGCCAGCGCAGCTGCTCCGAGTCGTCGCAGACCGTGCGGACCACGTGGAGTGCGAAGCAGTCGACGTAGGTCGGCGTGAATCCCCCAAAAAGATCGCCGCGTGGATTCATCACGCGCCGGGGCAGACGGGCCCGAACCCGCCTCTTTCCGGGTTCGCGCTCGAGCACCTTCCAAGCGTGGGCCTCCAGGAAGTCGCCGATCGGATGCCCCTTGCCGGCTAGGCGCCGAGGGTCCTGGGTCCTCCAGAGGCGCAGGGCGTCTTCCGCGGTCTGGGGGCTCGTCATTTCCCCCGTCTCCTCCCGCAAGAAGCGAGCTTAGGCGAGAATTCTCAAGGCCGTCGACGCCCGGCCGATGGGTTCGCTTGACGCGGCTGGGGGCTTCGTCTACACAGGAACCTCAATGGTGAATCGGACTCGGACGTTCGTGGACCTTCTCGGCGCTCTGCTTCTTAGCAGGGCGGGAGAGGGTTCCTGCGGCCACTAGCCGATCCGCCCAGACAACAACCCTCTCTCGCCGTACCGGTCGCGGTCGCGGTTGGAGAGGGTTTCGTGCATCTGAGTCCCGAACAGGGACTCGAACCAGAGCACCGTTCGCCTCGAAGCCTCGCTCCGGCCGGTCCGGCCAAGGAGCGAATCATGTCCGACAAGATCATCGTCTTCGATACGACCCTGCGCGACGGGGAGCAGGCGGCCGGCGTCTGCTTCTCCGAGCGCGACAAGCTGGAGATCGCGTTGCAGCTCGAGGCGATGAACGTCGACGTGATCGAAGCGGGCTTCCCGGCCGCCTCGCGTGTCGAAGCCTGCAACGTCGCGGCCGTCGCCCGCCAGGTCCGCACGGCCTCGATCTGTGCACTCTCTCGGGCTGTGCCCGGCGACGTGGATGCCGCGGCCGCCGCCCTCGAAGGCGCCAGCCGGCCCCGCATCCACGTCTTCGTCAACTGCAGCGACGTGCAGCTGGCCCAGCAGCTCGGCAAGGACCGGGACGAAGTGCTGGGCATGGCGGCGTTCGCGGTCCGCCGTGCGCGCAAATACACCGATGACGTCGAGTTCAGTCCGATGGACGCGACCCGGGCCGATCCGGTGTTCGTGGCCCAGATCGTGCGCGTCGCCCTGGCCGCCGGCGCCCGCACCATCAACATCCCGGACACCGTCGGCTACATCCTGCCCGACCGCCTGGCCGCACTGTTCCGGGATCTCCAGCAGCGCGTCCCCGAGCTGGAAGAGGCCATCCTCTCGTTTCATGGTCAGGACGACCTGGGCCTGGCTACGGCCAATGCCCTGGCCGCAGTCTTGAGCGGCGTGCGCCAGGTCGAACTCGCCGTGAACGGCATTGGCGAACGCGCGGGCAATACGGCCTTCGAGGAGGTTGTGATGGCCATCCAGGTCCACGGGGAATCTCTGGGCGTCCATACGAACGTCGATCCCTCGGGCATTACTGCGATCTCGAGACTGGTGGAAGAGCGCAGCGGCATGGCCGTCCCGCGCAACAAGGCCATCGTCGGTGCCAACGCCTTCCGCCACGCCTCGGGCATCCACCAGGACGGCGTCCTCAAGTTCCGGGGCAACTACGAGGTGATCGACCCGGCCGTGATCGGTCACACCACCGGTACCGAGATCGTGCTGGGCAAGCTGTCGGGTCGGGCGGGCTTCGTGTCCCGAATCCGGGCGCTCGGGATCGTGCTCCCCGAGGGCGGTCTCGACCGTGCCTTCGACCGCTTCCAGGAAGTCGCCAACCATCGCCCCCAGGTCGACGACGAGGACCTCCGCGAGATCTGCGATATGGCGCAGTCTGGATGCGTCTCCGATGCGTGAGTCCCAGCGCAAAGGAGATGAATCCAGACGCGATTACGCGTCCGTGGGTTGCTTGCAGATGGCGAGCAGGTCGAGGCAGCGGTCGTCGGCGGGGCCAATGGGGAAGTCCTGCCAGGAGGCTTGGGGGGTGCCTTCGTCCGCCTGGGTCTGCCTCCGGACCAGCACGGCGAAGCGGGCGAAGAGCCATTCGACCAGGCCGCGCGGCAGGAGGTTGCGAAAGCCCAGGGGGTCGATGCGCATGATGCGGCGGATGCGGGCCGAGCGGGCCGCAAAGTAGGCGTGGACCGGTTCGGTGGCGCCGATTCCCAGGACCTCGACTGTACCGAAGCGGCGCTGTAGCACGTCTCCCAGCTCGTTGGCCCGGTACTCGTGGACGTGGAAGGGGTTTATGCCGTCGGACATCAGGATGTTGGGCGTCGTCAAGAGTGCGGTTCCGTCCGACGCCAGCAGGTCGGCGATGGCGTCGACGTAGTCGGTCGGGTCCTCGAGGTGTTCGATCACCTGGAAGCTGATGATCAGGTCGAAGCACCGGGATGCCAGCGGGATGCCTCCGCCGAGATCGGCGCGCAGGAAGTGGCCGTCATCGCGATGCTTCGAATCCGGGCGGATCCGGTCGAGGCCCACCACGCGCGGGTGTTCGCGGGCGAGGGCGGCCGTGCCGTAACCCGATCCGGAGCCCAGGTCGAGCACACGGTGGGCGTCGATCATCCGTTGACGCGCCAGTTGGTAGGCGGCCTCGTGGCGCGCCAGGTCGACCGAGAAGAGCGGGTCTCCGGCGTGGAGCCGCTCTCCCGTGAAGGTGATGTCGTCGTTCAAGATTTTTTCCAGTCGCCGGCGGCGCGTGTTTCCTGCAAGGCCTCGCGGGTGTATTCGCGAGCAAACAGGATCCCCAACGCGGCGCGCAGCGCAATCAGGCCTCCCGACAGCACCAGGCTGATGGTGATCAGCATTTCGGGCGGGGCCACGTCCTTGAAGACGTAGACGGCGGCGATCTGGCCCGTGCCCAGACCGGCCACCGCGATCGGCAGAGCGCCGATCACGGCCAGGATCATCATGCCCACCACCAGTCGGCCGATCTCGACCGGCACCTGGAAGGCCGCAAAGCTGGCCCCGCCCACCGCGACGAAGCACACGCTGAACACCGCCCGCAAGAGCAGCAGCTGTCCGAGGCGGTCGGCCGGCGTCGTGCGCAGGGCGTCGAAGATGGCGAGGGAGCGGATCCGCTCGAGCGGGCCGAGGGAGTACGGCGTGCGCAGCAGCAGCATGCCGCCGAAGAAGCCGATTCCCACCAGGGTCACGACACCCGTGCGGACCACCGCATCGCCACTCTCTGCGAAGGCCAGTCCGACGCTCAGGAACGCGGTCACCACCACCAGGTCCGCGGCCGAGATCAACACCACGACGCTGGCGGATTCACCCAGCCCGAGTCTGGCTCGGCGCCGCAGCAGGATCGTCAGGGCGGCGCCGCCCAAGGCGTAGTTCAGGATGCCGAGCAGGTAGCTGGCGGACTTGATCTTGGCGGCGGTCAAGCTGGTGAAACTCGCGGGTGGATCGATCAGCCGCATCAGGGAGACGGCCTCGATCAGCAGGGTGACGGCACCGTATCCGAGTACGGCGGGCAGCATGACCAGGACGATTTGCCAGGACAACTCGCTCAGGACTCGCACGTCGAAGTCCGCGAAGACGTAGGTGAGGGCAGCGATGCTGACGACCACGGGCACGACCCGTTGGAGGAGCTTTTGAGCGGTCATCCCGATGCCTTCCGTCGCGCTTCTACCATCCCGATTCCGGGAGTCGTCGCGCGGGCCTGAGCTTGATGCCCATGGGTCCGCGGACTCCGTAGAGCCGGATGCGCTCCGCTCCGCGCAGCACGTCGATCGTGACCCGGTCGCCGCGATCCCCGCGGATGGTCTGGGTTTGGAGCTCGCGCGGTTTGAAGATACGCCGATCGCCGTAGCGGATGATCAGGTCGCCGGGTTTCAGCCCCCAGCTTTCGGCCGGGGAGCCGCCGATCACATCGGTCACGGCGACGCGGTTCGCCCGGTCGGTGGCGAACAACAGCAGGTCGAAGTCGTCGTCGCCGATCTCGCTGCGAAGACCGACCCGGAGATCCCGCAGCATCAGCTTGTAGGCGCGCTTGCCGTAGGTGCCGTCGCGCTGTGCTTGGTGCATGAGTTCGATTACCTGCATCTCGCTTTCGTCGAAGATCTCTCGCAGGCGGTCGATGTCGTTGCGTGGGACTCCGCCGGCGCGCAGCTCGTCGCCTTGGAAGAAGAGGCGATCTCCTGGTTTCGGGAATTCTCGTCCATCCGGATCCTCGCCCGGTTCGTGAGGCGCTTCTTCGGCGGCCAACTCGGCGAGCACCGTGAGCTGGTAGCGCAGCCAATCCACCTCTGCCGACAACTCGGCGCTGTGCTCACGCTCTTTGGTCAACACAAGGCGCAGGTCCTCGAACTCTGTGCCGGTAGGGGATCCGGCGGGTGCCGGCGCTGAAACCTCGCCAGGGGAGGGCGACGCCGGAGCGTGTTTGCTGAAGCGACAGAAGCCTGCGACCGCCAAGGTCATAGCCAATCCGACACCCAGGTACGCGCGCCGCGAAGTCATTGCGCAGGCAGGATCGCAGAGCCGCACTGGAGCGTCGAGAACTCGATGGGCGGCAGTCGGGAGGGATGTGCGGTCGGTCCGCTCGGGCGGCCTGAGGTACCGTGCATGCGGATCACGGGGGGCCCTTGTCGAAGCGAAGATGGATCGTGGCGGGTTGGGGGGTCACGCTCGCCGCGGCGATTGGTGTGCGCCTCTGGAATGCGCTCGCGGGTCCGCTCATGTGGGGCTACGACGCCTGGGGCCAGCTGGCCTACGTGATCTTCGTGGACCTCTACCGCGCGGTGCCCTGGGCCGACCAGGGCTGGTCCTACTTCCATCCGCCCCTCCACTATCTGGTGGGCTGGGGACTGGCCCACTTCGGGAGCGGCGAGATCCTGATCCGAGGACTCTCGGTGCTGGGAAGCCTGGCGAGTCTGGGTACGGCGGGGTTGGCGGCCTGGTTGGCTCGGGCCGCCGAGCCCTTGCGTCCGGAGCTGCCGATCGTGGCCTTCGCGGCCGTGGCCTTCCTGCCGGTCCAGCTCTTCATGAGTCCCATGCCGGGCAACCAGCTCACTGCGAGCTTCCTCGGTGCCGTGGTGCTGGTGAGCTTCATCGCGGCGGAACGGCGGCTTCGGGTTCCCCTCGGTGGCGCCGTGCTGGTGGGACTCTGGGCCGCGCTGTCTCTCCTGACCAAGTTCAGCGGCCTGCTGGAAGTCCTCGTCGTCTGCGTCACCCTTGCGGTGCGCTGCATCCTGCCCGGTGTCTGGCGCGAACTTCCCGGTCGTGCGGCGCTGCGAGCCGCCGTGATCGTATCGATCGCGCTGCTGCTCTCGGGTCCGTACTACGTTCGCAACGTCATCGAGTTTGGTACGCCCTTTCAGCTCTCCCGGGACTTCGCTCTGGTCACTTCGGTGGAGCAGGACCAACCCCCGGGAAAACGCGGTTGGCGCGACTACGTGTCTTTCCCGGCGGCTGCGTTCACCGACCCGAATCCGCTGGCGCCCCATCTGCTGAGCGCCGTCTGGCCGAGCGTGTATCTGAACACCTGGGCGGACACCATGCGGGAGTCAGACGTGGCGCGCGCTCTCGAGGCCGAACGCGAGGTGCGACGCTCGACCACCTGGATGGCGATCCTGGGCCTCTTCCCCACCGCGCTGGCCCTGCTGGGCACCGGTCTCGCCGTCCGCGATGTCCTCCGTAGCCGCCGGCGCCCCATCTATTTGCCACTCCTGATCCAGGTCGCGGCATCACTCGCGGTCTTCGTCGTCTTCAGCTGGCGCGTGCCCATCTGGTCGGCGCTCAAGGCTGCTTATCTGCTGGGGCTGTCGCTTCCTCTTGCCGTTTTCATCGCGCGCGGCGTCGAGGCGTTCCTGGCAAGACCCGCGCTGTGGCAGCGGGTCGTCGCGCCGCTGGGGCTGGCTGTCGTGTGTCTGGCGGCCGCCATCGTCGGCACCGATGGACTGGTGCTTCCCACTCGGGCGGACGCACCGGCAACCGGCGCCGTCCACTTCTATTTTGGAGAGTACGAGCCTGCGCGCCGTATCTACGGTCGGCTGATCCAGGGCTCGCGCTACCCGGTGCCGTGGCTCGACAATCTGGCCTCGGTATCGATGGCCGAGGGACGCAACCATGAAGCTCAGCGTCTGCTGGCGCGGGCGGTGGCTCTGGAACAGGCGTCCGGCCGGCGCAATCTCTATCGGGAGGGTCGGCTCGCTGTGGCCGCGGCGCTGAACGGGCACGCCGATCAGGCGCTGGCGATTCTCGATGCGGCCATCGGCAAGCATTGGCTGCCCGAGCTGTTGGCCAACCGCGGTGCCATCCGCGCGTCCCAGGGCGACGACGCCGGCGCCGAGACGGACCTGCGCGAGGCTTTGGCCGAAGCGCCCGTCATCGTTCCCGCTTGGCGGAACCTGGCGCGCTTGTTGGAGCGAACCGGGAGAACGCGGGAGGCCGAGGCCGCCGACCGTCGGGCGCAGCAGGAGGCTTGCCGCCCGCCGCGTGGCTATCCCTACGGCGTGGGCACCGGCGAAGTGCTCGAGTGGGCCGTGTTGCGCCGTGCCCTGCTGATCGTCGTCGATGACGGTCTCGAGCTGGCGCTTCCCGCGTACTTCCGAAGGTCGTGCGGATGACCGATCGCGCGCGAGAGTCCCTGCTGGTTGCGGCGTTGGCCCTGGCGCCGCTGCTTCCCTTCCTCGACAAGGCCGTTTCCATCGATGCCCCCGTCTTTGTGGCCGTGGCGCAGCAGATCCTGGAATCGCCGCTTGATCCCTTCGGCTTCCAGATGGTCTGGGATCCCACGTCAGTCGAGGCCGCCGAGTTCAACCGGAATCCGCCGCTCCTCTCCTACTACCTGGCGCTCTGGATCGCCGTGTTTGGCGACGCCGAGGTGGTGCTCCACTTAGCGGTGCTGCCGTTTCCGCTGATCGCGGCTCTGTCGTTTCTCGGTATCGCGCGGCGCCTCGTCGATCCGCAGTCCGGGTTGGCGTCGACCGCGTTGCTGGTGACGACGCCGGCGTTCGTCGTTCTGGCTACCACACTGATGTTGGACGTTCCGATGTTGGCCTGCCTGTTGGCGGCTGTGTACGCACTGCTGCGGGGCCGCGAACCCGGCGGCGACGCCTGGCTGTGGGGCGCCGGTTTCGCTGCGGCCGCGACGGGCCTGATGAAGTACATCGGGTTCTGCGCCGCGCCGCTGCTGGCGGCCGGTGCGCTGTTGCTGTGTCCGCGGCCTGCCGCCGCGTTGCTGCGTGTGCTGGCTCCGCCGGTCGTGATCTGGTGTGTGTGGGGAGCCTGGACGGCCCATCTTTACGGAAGCGTCCACTTCCTCGGATCCTCCGAGTTGGTCTTGGGCCGCAGCCTGGACCCCGGCGAGGTCTGGAACCAGATCGTGACGACGCCCATCTACTACGCGGGCGCGCTGGTCTTCCCACTGCTCCTCTGGGTTCGCAGCCTGCTTCGCGGCCGCCGCGGCAGCGAGCTCGCGGTTGCGGGCATTTTGCTTGGAACCGCCGTTGCGTACTGGGTGCTGCCCGAGGGCGAGCCCCCGCGACGCCATCCGATCCAGATCGAAGAGACCGTTTTTGCCGCTGTGTCATTCGCCGCGGGCATCTATCTTTGGGGCTTCCTGTTGTCGTTGCGCCGCCTCCGCGAAGCTCCCGAGGCGCGCTTCCTGGGGCTCTGGATCGGCGGCCAACTCTTCTTCACGCTCTTTCTCAACTGGCACGTGAACGCGGCCGATGCGTTGTTGGCCGCGCCGCCGGCGCTGCTGCTGCTGTTTCGTGAGGCGGAGCTTCGACCCGCGAAGCGCCTGGTCGTGGTGTGTGTCGCCCTGGCACTCCCGCTCTCGGTGCTGTTGGCGCTGGCCGATGCGGTGCAGGCGAACTTCTATCGGGAGACGGCCCGGCGGGCGGTGACCGAAATCGGGGCGCGCCCGGGCGCGCGCTGGTTCGTCGGCCACTGGGGCCTCCAGTACTACTTCGAGGAGCAGGGGTTCGAGGCCGTGCTGCCCCCCCAGTACGGGCGCTCGGTTCTGGCCATCGACGACTGGGTGGTGACCGCACGCAACGTTTCACAACTCGATGTCAGCACGAACATGCGGCGCTACCGGATGCGCGAGATCTGGGCCTGGGAGAACAGGCATTGGCTGCCACTGCGCACCACCAACGCCGATGCCAGCGCGGGCTTCTACAGCCACCACTCCGGCTACGTTCCCTTCGCCTGGAGCCGCGAGCCGGTCGAACGGGTCCAGCTCGGAAGGGTGGTTCGTGCCGTCGGTCCCCGGGTTCCGAGACCGGGCCCGGCCGGAGAAGGTGGCTAGGACGGGTTCGAATCCTCGAGGTTGGCCTCGAGCCTCCAGACGGCTGCTCCGCTGGCCCGCTGGGGCTGCTTCTGGATGCCCTCGTGTAGCCCGGCGCCCAGCGCAGAACGGTCACGCTTGCCCGGGCGAGCCAGGAAGTCCGGGGCGGACGGTTTGGATCCCCCTCCCCAGGGGGGAAGCAAGCCCGGGTCGAGACCGCTTCCGCGCCGCCGAGCGCTGCGAAAAACCCTGTCAGGACTGGACGATCCGGGCCTAGAAGTCTAGTTTCCCGGCCGCCTGCCAGGTGGCTTCGTGCCGCCTTCCAGGGGTGTCAGCTTCCAGTGTGGGAGCCCGGGGCACGGCCTCGATGGCCGGCTCCAGCGCTTTTGCTCCCCGCACTCCATCAGCCGCTCTTGGGAGGAATAGACTCATGGTTGGGCTTGCCTTCGTTGTGTCCTTCGCGGCCCTCGCGCTGGGCATCTTCCTCTACCAGCTCGTGCTTCGCGCGCCAAAGTCGACCGAGAAAGCGAACGAAATCGCGGCGGCCATCGCGGCCGGGGCCGGTGCGTTTCTGAACCGCCAGTACCGCACCATCGCCATGGTGGGCGTCCCGATCCTGATCGTGCTCGCGATTGCCTTGGGCAGATGGTACGCGATCGGCTTCGTGGTTGGGGCCGTGGCCAGCGCGGCCGCGGGCTTCATCGGCATGGGCGTGTCGGTGCGCGCCAACGTGCGGGTTGCCCAGGCGGCCAAGTCGGGCTTCGCCCCGGCCTTCGACCTGGCCTTCAAAGGGGGGGCGGTGACCGGCCTGATGGTGGTGGGGCTGGGCCTGCTGTCCTTGACCGGGCTCGTGTGGCTGCACCCGGAGCCCGACGCCCTGATTGGCCTGGCCTTCGGCGGCTCGCTGATCTCGGTGTTTGCGCGCCTCGGCGGCGGCATCTTCACCAAGGGCGCCGACGTGGGCGCGGACCTGGTGGGCAAGCTCGAGGCCAACATCCCCGAGGACGATCCGCGCAACCCGGCCGTGATCGCCGACAACGTGGGCGACAACGTGGGCGACTGTGCCGGCATGGCGGCCGACCTGTTCGAGACCTTCGGCGTCACCGCCGCCGCCTCGATGCTACTGGCGCACATCATCTTTCCCGAACACCCCCAGATGTTCCTGTATCCGCTGGGTATCGGTGCGGCCGGTATCGTTGGAACGCTGGTTGCGATCTTCTTCGTAAAAATCGGGGAGCCCGCGGCCGGCGAGTCGCCGGCCGTGATGGGCGCCTTGTACCGCGGCCTGGGAATCGCCGTCGCCATCATGCTGGGCCTCGTCGTGCTGCTGAATTCGCAAGTCGACGTTCCCGGCGTTGATACCAGCGGACACGCCCTGTCGGGCTTCGGGCTCTGGATCTGCGCCCTGATCGGTGCGGGCGTCACCGGGGTCATGATGTGGATCACCGACATTTATACCGGCGACGGCTCGCGCTTCGTCGACAAGATCGCCAAGGCCAGCGAGGGCGGTCACGGCACCAACGTGATCAGCGGCCTGGCGGTCGGCATGCAGAGCACGGTCGTTCCCGTCAGCGTGATCGTGCTGGCCATCGTCGTCTGCCATGACCTGGCCGGCCTTTACGGCATCAGTATCGCGGCCATGAGCATGCTCTCGCTGGCCGGCATCGTGGTCGCCATCGATGCCTACGGTCCCATCACGGACAATGCCGGCGGCATCGCCGAGATGGCTGAGCTGGGCGACGAGGTCCGCAACGTCACCGACCCACTCGACGCCTTCGGCAACACCACCAAGGCGGTGACCAAGGGCTATGCGATCGCCTCGGCCGGCCTCGCCGCGGTGGTGCTCTTTGCCACCTACATCCAGGACCTCGCCGCGCACGGCGTGACGCCGAACTTCCAGCTGTCCGAACCGAGCGTGCTGGTCGGTCTCTTCATCGGCGCCATGCTTCCCTTCGTCTTTGCCTCGTTCGCCATGGACGCGGTGAGTGTCGCGGCCCGCAAGGTCGTCGAGGAAGTGCGGCGTCAGTTCCGCGAGATCCCGGGCATCATGGAAGGCACGGCCAAGCCCGATTATCGCACCTGCGTCGACATCGTGACCCAGGAGGCCCTGCGCCAGATGGTGGTGCCGGCCCTGATTCCGGCGGTGGTCCCGATCGTTGTCGGCTTCGCCTTCGGTCCGGCAGCCCTGGGGGGGGTGCTGATCGGCTCGATCGTCTCGGGCGTCTGCGTTGCGCTGTCGATGACGACGGGCGGCGCCGCCTGGGACAACGCCAAGAAGCACATCGAGAGCGGTGCCTACGGGGGCAAGGGCTCCGCAGCCCACAAGGCGGCCGTGACTGGTGACACCGTCGGCGACCCCTACAAGGACACGGCGGGCCCGGCGATCAACCCGATGCTCAAGCTCGTGAACGTGGTGGCCCTGCTGCTGGTCCCCTTCTTGGGTTGATCCAGCTCGTAGGCATCCGAAGCGAGACGCGCAAATTTGCGCGTCTCCCCATACACTTCCCCAGTGGGGGAACCGGCGCCCGACAGCCATCCGCTCGATCGACTGAAGCGCGTACTGTCACTGCGGGACGCGACCCTGCTGGTCGTGTCGAGCGTGATCGGATCGGGCATCTTCCTGACGCCGGGGGCCATCGCCGGCCACCTCCCCGAGCCGGGCCTGATCTTCCTGGCCTGGCTGGTGGGTGGGGGGTTGGCGCTGGCGGGCGCGCTGGCCAACGCGGAACTCGGCGCCATGTATCCGCGCGCCGGTGGCGACTACGTCTACCTGCGCGAGGCCTTCCATCCGGCCGCCGGCTTCCTGGTGGGATGGCTGAGCTTCTTCGTCATCTATGCCGGCACCATCGCGACGCTGGCCGCCGGTTTCTCGGCCGGCTTTTCCGCCTGGGTCCCGATGGGGTCGGGAGCCCAGGTCGGGCTGGGCATTGTGCTGGTCTGGGCCGTGTCGGCCCTCAACTACGTCGGCGTGCGTTGGGGGGCGCTGGCCAACAACGTGACGGCGGCGCTCAAGATCGGAGCGCTGCTGGCCTTCGGCCTGCTGGGACCCGTCTTCGGCGACGGCAACGTTGAGAACCTCACACCTCTGTTCAGCGGCACGTCGAAGCTCTCGTTGGTGGCCTTCGGCTTGGCGCTTTCGCCCGTCTTCTTCAGCTACCTGGGGTGGAACGCCTCGGTCTACGTTGCCAGCGAGATCCGCGACCCCGGCCGAAATGTGCCGCGCTCGCTCTTCCTCGGCGTCGGTCTGTGTACGGTCGTCTATCTGTTGATGAATGGGGTCTACCTCTACGCGATCCCGGTCGACGCCATGAACGGGGTTGGTAATGCCGGGGAGGCGGCGGCCCGGGCGCTCTTCGGGGGTCTCGGTGGCCGGCTGGTGGCGGCCTTTGTGCTCGTCTCGATTCTGGGAACCCTGAACGCGATGGTGCTGGTGGGGCCTCGGATCGCCTACGCGATGGCACTCGACGGCCTCTTCTTCCGGGGCGTCGAGCGGTCCCACCCCCGCTACCAGACGCCCGCGGTCGCCATCGTGCTCCAGGCCGTGATGGCCAGCCTGATCCTGCTCACCCTGGAGAGCTTCGAACGGGCGCTGAACGCCACCACCTTCGCCATCCTGCTGGCCACCCTGGCGGACGTGGCCGCTCTCTACCGGCTGCGTCGCACGCAACCGGACCGGATGCGTCCCTATCGCGCCTGGGGCTACCCGTGGCTGCCCGGACTCTATGCCCTGGCCAACGCCGGTGTAGCGGCGGTCCTGCTCTTCAACCGGCCCGTGGAAAGCGCTGTTGGCCTCGCTCTGCTGGCCCTGGGGGTGCCCTTCTACGGGTTCTTCGCGAAGCGGGCGCAGACCTGATTTCTCCAATAACTTAGGGCGATTAGAAGGGTCCCTGTGCCATGCCTCGCAGCCTCCGCCACGACTTCGACAAGCTCAACCGGCTGCCGCCCTATGTGCTGGCCGAGGTGATCGATTTGATGATGTCGGCGCGTCGCGCCGGCGAGGACATCATCGATCTCGGCATGGGCAATCCCGACCTGCCGACGCCGCAGCACGTCATCGACAAGATCTGCGAGGCCGCCCAGGATCCGCGCAATCATCGCTACTCGGCGTCGCGCGGCATTCCAAATCTGCGTGCAGCGATCACCGAGTGGTACCAGCACAACCACCAGGTCGAGCTCGACCCGAACAGCGAAGCCATCGCCGTGATCGGCGCGAAGGAGGGGCTGAGTCACTTCGTGCTCATGACGATTGGCCCCGGTGACGTGGTCATGTGTCCCGACCCGGCCTACCCGATCCATCAATACTCGACGATCATCGCCGGCGGGGACCTGCGTCATGTGCCGCTGACACCGGACACGGACTTCATCGTCAATCTGGAGCAGGCGATTTCGCACACCTGGCCCAAGCCGAAGATGTTGATCCTGTCGTTTCCGCACAATCCGACCACCGTCGTCGTGGACAAGGCCTTTTTTACCCAGATCGTCGAGTTTGCGAAGGAGCACGATCTGATGGTGCTCCACGACTTTGCCTATGCCCAGGTCTGTTTTGATGGCTACAAACCACCGAGCATTCTCGAGGTGCCAGGTGCCAAGGATGTCGCCATCGAGTTCACGTCCCTGTCGAAGAGCCACTCGATGGCGGGCTGGCGCGTCGGCTTCGCATGCGGCAATCGCGAGATGATCCATGCCCTCGGCCGCATCAAGAGCTATCTCGACTACGGCATGCCCCAGGCGATCCAGATCGGGGCCATCGTTGCGTTGCGCGGTCCCCAGGACGTGGTTCAACACAACTGCGACGAGTATCAACGGCGACGCGACGCCTTGATCGATGGCCTGGGACAGGCCGGGGAGGGTGCCTGGAAGATCGAGAAGCCGCAGGGGACCATGTTCGTCTGGGCCCGGATTCCCGAGCCGTACCAGTCGCTGGGTTCCCTGGAATTCTCGAAGCGTCTCCTCAAGCAGGCGAAGGTCGCGGTCTCGCCCGGCATCGGCTTCGGAGTCAACGGTGAAGGCTACGTGCGCTTCGCCCTGATTGAGAACCCGCATCGCATCCGGCAGGCGGTGCGCGGCATCCGCCGCTGCCTGCGAGACGGAGGCGGTCTGGCATGAGCGACGCCGAAAAGGGCAGTGTCGGCGTTGGCCTGATCGGCCTTGGAACGATCGGAACCGGCGTCGTGAAAGTGTTGAAGCAGAATGCCGATGTGATCCAGCAACGGCTCGGATTTCCGCTCGAGCTGGTGCGGGTATCCGACCTCGATCTCGAAACCGATCGGGGCGTCGACCTCGATGGCGTGACCTTCGACGCGGATTCTGAGGCATTGATCAACGATCCCGACGTCGACATCGTCGTCGAACTGATCGGGGGTTTCGACGTGGCGCGCCGCCTCATCCTGCAGTCGTTCGAGGCGCGCAAGCACGTGGTCACGGCCAACAAGGCGCTGCTGGCGCTCCATGGGGCTGAAATCTTCGGCAAGGCGGCGCAGCAGGGTGTCGACATCGCCTTCGAAGCCAGCGTGGGCGGCGGCATCCCGATCCTTCGCTCGGTTCGCGAGGGCCTGGCCGCGAATCATATCGAGGCCCTGTACGGAATCCTGAACGGTACAACCAACTACGTGCTCACCGAGATGGAAGCGACGGGCGAAGCGTTCGATGTCGTGCTGAAGCGGGCCCAGCAGCTGGGCTATGCCGAGGCCGACCCCGCTGTTGATGTCGATGGCATCGATGCCGCCCACAAGTTGACGCTGCTGGCGGGTATGTCGTTCGGTGCGCAGCTCACCCACAAGGAGGTGTCCACCGAGGGCATTCGGGGCCTGCTGCCGGTGGACTTCGAGGCGGCCCGCGAGATGGGCTATCGAATCAAGTTGCTCGGAATCGCCAAGCTCCACCGCGACGGCGGCCGGCAACGGCTGGAAGCTCGGGTGCATCCGACCCTGATCCCCCGGTCGAGCCTGCTGGCCAATGTGGACGGAGTGATGAATGCAGTGGTCGTGATCGGGGACGCGGTCGGTGAGACGCTCTTCTACGGGCCCGGTGCCGGTGAGATGCCGACTGCCAGCGCCGTGGTGGCGGACCTGATGGAGATCGCGCGTGAGATCCGTCGCGGCACGGCCGGGCGCGTGGCACCGCTCTCGTACCTCCCCGAAGTCCTCGAGCGCAAGCCCCTGGTTCCGCTGGGTGAGCTCTTCGGTCGCTTCTATCTGCGCTTTACGGCCCTCGACCGTTCCGGTGTTCTGGGCCACTTGACCGGTGTGCTCGGCGAGAACGAGATCGGCATCGAGTCGATCCTCCAGAAGGGGCAGGGCGAAGCGGCTCAGTCCGAGTCGGACGGCGCGACCGGGTCGGTGCCGGTGTGCGTGCTCACCCATCCGACCCGGGAAGCCGCCGTCCGCAGCGCCTTGGAGCGCATCGACGAGCTGCCGGACGTGACGGCGCCCACGCGGTTGTTGCGAATCGAGGAGAGGTTCTGATGGGAGACGTGAAGGGCGATTTCAGTGCCTGGTTCCAGAGCGTCGCCGATACAGATGAGCGCTATCCGCTCGACGAAGTGATCTACAAATCGAAGGACGGTCATCTTCTCGAGGTCTGCCACGATCTCGAAGCGCTCAAGAAGGTTCCGGCCGAGAAGTGGAAGCGGCACTTCGAAAAGCGGAGCCGCCGCACGGAGTGGCCGTACGGTTCAGGAGTCTGGGGCAAGAAGGAATGGGTGTTGCCGGGCATCGATCCCAAGAACGTGGTGTCCATGTACGAGGGCCACACGAACCTCTTCTGGGCCGACCGCTACGGCGCCCAGATCGGCCTCGACGACCTCTGGATCAAGCAGTGCGGCAACACCCACACCGGGTCGTTCAAGGACCTGGGGATGACGGTCCTCGTCTCGATGGTCAAGCAGATGATCTCGCGCGGGAAGGACATCCCGGCGGTGGCGTGCGCGTCGACCGGCGACACCTCGGCGGCCCTGGCCGCCTATGCCGCGGCAGCGGGGATTCCGGCCATCGTGTTCCTGCCCCGGGGCAAGGTGTCGGTGGCCCAGCTGATCCAGCCCGTCGCCAACGGAGCCATCGTCTTCGCGCTCGATACGGACTTCGACGGCTGCATGGAGATCGTGCAGCAAGTGGCCGAGAAGGACGGAATCTATCTGGCCAACTCGATGAACAGCCTGCGGATCGAGGGCCAGAAGACCGTGGGCATCGAGATCATCGAGCAGTGCGACTGGAAGGTGCCGGACTGGATCGTGATTCCGGGTGGAAATCTCGGCAACGTGTCGGCCCTGGCCAAGGGTATCGACATGCTGATCGATCTCGGACTGATCACAAAGAAGCCGCGCATCGTGTGCGCCCAGGCGGAGTCGGCCAACCCGCTCTATCTCTCCTACCAGCGGGACTTCGAGGTCTACGAGCCGATTGCAGCGCGGCCGACCCTGGCCAGCGCAATCCAGATCGGGAACCCGGTGTCGATCGACAAGGCCATCGATGCCCTGAAGCGTTACGACGGGATCGTCGAGCAGGCCAGCGAGACCGAGCTGGCCGAGGTCTGTGCGCGCGCCGACCGGACGGGCCTGTTCAACTGTCCCCACACCGGAGTGGCCCTGGCCGCCATGGAGAAGCTGGTGAAGCGCGGCCAGATCAAGCGGGGCGATAAAGTGGTCGTGATCTCGACCGCCCACGGGCTCAAGTTCGTCGACATGAAGGTGCGGTATCACGAAATGACGTTGGAGGGAATCGTGTCCGAGAACCCGAATCCTCCGATCGAACTGCCGGCGCGATACGAAGCCGTGCGGGACGAAATGCTGCGACAAATCGAGACCCGCTTCGGTTGCTGATCGGGAGTCTGGGTGTTTACCGGAATCGTCGAAACCATCGGAACCGTCATCGCTGTCAAGGCGCGGGGCGGCGTCGTTCAGCTCGAGATCGAGGCCGGTCCCGTTGTCGAAGGCGTGAGCATTGGAGACTCGGTCGCCGTCAACGGAACCTGTCTCACGGTGACGGCCATCGATGGCAATCACCTCAGGTTCGACGCGATCCAGGAGACGCTGGACCGCACCTCCCTGGGGTCACTCGAACAGGGCTCCCGGGTGAACCTCGAGCGCGCCATGCGCGCAGACGACCGGCTGGACGGCCACATCGTCCAGGGCCACGTGGATGGTACCGGCACGGTGGAGGCGTTCGAGCGTCGGGGCGATGACGTGCGTTTCGTGGTTTCGTGCGGTCCGGAGGTTTTTGAGTTTCTGGTCGAGAAGGGCTCGGTCAGCATCGATGGGGTGTCGCTCACCGTAGTGAGTGTCCAGGAGTCGAGCTTCGACGTCGCGCTGATTCCGCACACGCTGGAGGTGACGACCCTGGGAGAGAAGCAGACCGGCGACCGGGTGAACCTCGAGGCCGACGTGTTGGGCAAGTACGTCAAGCGCTATCTGGATCGGATCACGCCCTCCTTGTGAAGCGGACGGCTACGCTTGACCGCCGACCACCTCCCAGTAGAATCGCTGCGCGTTCCGGGCAAGGAGGCCGATGAGGACGGCATCGATTCTTGTCGGTTGGAAGGGCCCAGCGGCACCGCGGCGAGTTCGCTTGGTCGCACCCCGCTGGATCCTGATTCTCGCTGCCGCAGCGATCGCGATGATGGGTGCCGCCGAACCCGGGCGGGCCAGCGACGTGGAGGCTGTTGCCGAGGTGGCGGGTCTCGACGCCCGGGCGATCGCCCAGCGCGCAGAAGACGTGCTGCGCAGCGACGCCACGATGCTCCACGCCCGCATGACGGTCGAGTCTCCCCGGCTGGGCAAGCCGCGGGTGGTGGAGTTTCAAAGCTGGGACGACCGGCGCGGCGACCGTGCGTTCATCCGTATCCTGGCCCCCAGCAAGGACAAGGACACGACCTTCCTTCGCCTGCCCCCGAATCTCTGGACCTACATCCCGCGGGACGAGCGCAGCATGCGGATCCCCCCGTCGATGCTGCTCCAGCCCTGGATGGGCAGCGACTTCAGCCATGACGATCTGGTCAACGAGTCGAGCGACGTCGAGGACTACGACCACCGGCTGATCCGCGTCGACGAAGTCGACGGTGGGAAGAAGGCCTATGTGCTGGAGTATATCCCCCATGAAGACACACCCGTAGTCTGGGCCAAGATCGTGGCCTGGATCGAGGTCGAGCATGCGACACCGCTCCGGCAGGAGTTCTACGACGAGAACGATGTCCTGGTCCGAAGCGTCACCTTCAGCGATGTCCGGAATCTGGACGGCCGGCACGTTCCCCACTTGTGGACCATGAAGCCGATGCAGAAGAAGGGGCACGAGACCCGGATCCAGATCATCGAGTTCGTGTTCGACGTGGAGCTGGACGACACGATCTTCACGACACGCCACCTGAAGACGAGGTAGATCGTGTTCAACAAGCTGCAGCTGGCCTGGCGCAACGTCTGGCGCAATCGGCGCAGGACGGGACTGACGGTTGCGGCCATGGCGGCGGGCCTCCACGAGAGGGAGATCGAGGACAGCGTTCGGCTCGCCTCGGGTCACGTGGCCCCGTATGCGCCCGAGTGCCTCGAGAGGGCGGATTCGAGCGCTTCATCGTGCTCGACGAGGAGCCGGGGCCGGTGGGATACCGGATCGCCGGGTTCTTCTTCTGAAAAGCGACCGGCTACAATGAGTCGCCCCCAGATCCGGGGGCGTGGAGACCTCGGTATGAATCGCGTCCTGAACTCGGTGACTTCGTTCGCTGCCACTCTCAGCCGGCTCGGAGCCGGTCTCGCGGTGGGGGAGATCGGCCCGCGTCCGGCACGGCCCCTGGAGCTCTACGAATTCGAGGCCTGTCCGTATTGTCGAAAGGTCCGCGATGCCCTGACGACGCTTGACCTCCAGGCGAAGATCCATCCCTGTCCCAAGGGCGGCACACGCTTCCGGCCCGAGGTGAAGCGGCGCGGCGGCAAGGAGATGTTTCCCTTCCTGGTGGACCCAAACACCGGGAAGGAGATGTACGAGTCCGATGACATCATCGAGTACCTGTTCGAAAATTACGGTCGCGGGTCGGCGCCGTTCCTGCTGCGCAAAGGACTGGCGAACGACGCGACCTCGATGCTGGCCTCTGGCTGGCGTCTCGGCGTGGGAGCGCGTGCCGTCCCCAGCCGGCAGCCGGACCAGCTCCTCGAGCTCTACAGTTTCGAAGCTTCTCCGTTCTGTCGCATCGCGCGCGAGGCGCTCTGCGAGCTGGAGATTCCGTATCTGCTCCACAACGTTGGGAAGGGCAGTCCCAGCCGGGACGCTTTCGTAACGCGCTCGGGGAAGATGATGGTTCCATACCTGGCCGACCCGAACACGGGCCAGGAGATGTTCGAGTCGGCGGACATCGTTCGCTACTTGGAACAGACCTACGGCTAGTTCGATTCTGGTCGCAAGGCGGCCAGAATCGAACTGGCTCGGGAACACTTCGCGATCCCCGGGACTTGCACTTCCCCGTAGGATCATCAACGAAGGCTATGTTGTTTGGGTCTGTGTTTCTCCGCGCCCAGATCTTCTGCGGATGCCGAGAAACTCCCAACCCCAAACAACGTCCCCTGACGGGCCCGAGCCTGTTGGATCAGGTGAGCTTCGAGAGGCGGTCGATCGTCTCGCGGGCCTCGTTCATCACGCGTGCGATGATCTCAGCGCACGGCAGGATGTCGAGGATTCCACCGGCGCCCTGACCGACCGGCATACACACCGTGTCCCGGTCGATGCCGACCCCGCTCGTGTCCCCGCGCAGCAGGGGCATCACATCGTTGCTCTGGGAGACGATGATCTGCTGGGGAAAGGGTTGGATGTCTCCGGGCCTGGACTCCCAATCGTCGACGTAGGCGTTGCGTACGACGCGCATGGGCTTGCCCGAGTAGCAGCGGGTCACGATGGTGTCGGCGGAGCCGATCTCGGTGATCGATTTCTTGTAAATCTCGGCGGCGTGGGCTTCGTGGGAAGCGATGAAGCGCGTGCCCATCCAGACGCCCTGGGCGCCGAAGGCCAGGGAAGCGGCGAGACCGCGTCCATCCACGATCGACCCCGCCGCCAGCACGGGAATGTCGACCGCATCGACGATTTGGGGAATCAATGCGATGCCCGCGACTTGGCCGGTGTGACCCCCGGCTTCGGTTCCCTGGGCGACGACGACGTCACAGCCGGCCTGTTCGGCGCGCACGGCGTGGCTCACCTTGCCGCACATGCTCACGACCTTGAGTCCAGCGTCGTGGCAGCGCTCGATCACGGTCTCGGGAACGCCCAGACCGGCGATGAACGAGCTCGCACCCTCCCCGATGACCACGTCGATCGCCGCCATCACCGTGTCGGGCAGGGCCGCCAGCAGATCGACGCCGAAGGGCTTGTCGGTGATCTCGCGAACCCGCCGCATCTGCTTGCGGATGCCCTCGGGATTCTCGGTCGCCATGCCGAGTGTTCCGTAAGCCCCGGCAGCGGACACCGCGGCGCAGACATCGGCGTAGGCAACACCGCCCATTCCTGCGAGGAAGATCGGGACCTCGATGTCGAACATGTCACAGATGGGGGTTCGTAGATTGCTCATGATTCCGCGCGCCCTTCGGGCGCGTTGCAGTTCGCCGCAGCGGCGAACTGCGGGAAGGGCGGCGCCCGCCGGGGATTCTAGGTCAGTCGGGAAACGCGTGGGCCAGCGTTCAAAAGCTACTGCCACAGAAGGGGAATCTGCTTTGATACGCAAAGTGTTCCAACTACATGGCAGGAGCTGTTCGCGTTAGAATCCCGCCTCTCCGCAGCGAAGTCGCACAGCCGAGGAAAGACTCCCCATATGCCGATCCACTACGAAAAGAACGACGAACACATCGTCAAGATCACCATCGACCGTCCCGAAACCCGAAATGCGTTGGACCTCTACCACTTTCGCGATCTGGCCGAGGCGTGGCGCAGATTCAAGGACGACGACGACGCCTGGATTGCGATCGTGACGGGGGTCGAACGCAACTTCATGGTGGGTGCGGACCTCAAGACCTATATCCCGCAGATCACGGAGCTTCAGCAGCAGATCGCCAATGGCGAGCTCGACGAGATCGACGGCTGCAAGCTCAGCGACGGAACCTATGCCGTGCTTCGGAATGTGAAGCTCTACAAGCCGGTGATCGCCGCGATCAACGGTCCCTGTGTGGCCGGCGGCATGGAGATGCTGGGCGGTGTGGACATTCGGATCTCGACCCCCCACGGACGCTTCGGCGTGATGGAACCCAAGCGCGGACTCTTCGCCGGGGGCGGTACGACGGTGCGGCTGCCGCGCCAGATCCCGTTTCCGGCCGCCATGGAGTTCCTGCTGACGGCCGAACACTTCCCGGCCGAACGCGCCCTCGAGTTGGGCCTGCTGAACGAAATTGTCGAGGAGAAAGAACTGATGGCGAAGGCCTACGACTGGGCACACCGCATCACGGCGAACGCACCGCTCGCCGTCCAAGCCACCAAGGAGAGCGTGATCCGTGGCCTCGCTCTCGACATGAAGGAGGCCTACCGGTTGGAGAGCAAGCTGGCCCAGACCATCTTTCAGAGCGAGGATGCCAAGGAGGGTCCCAAGGCTTTCGCCGAGAAGCGGGAACCGCAGTGGAAGGCGCGATGACCGATCCGTTCACTCCCTGCATCATCGGTGTTGCCCAGCGGACCCTCCATCCGAATGAGGGCGGCGCACCCGAACCCCTCGAACTCTGGGAAGAGATGGCCCGATCGGCCGCCGCGGACAGTGGCGGAACTGACGTCATCGACGCGATCGACGACGTTCGTGTCGTCTACAGCCTGAGCTGGCAATACGATGATCCGCCAGCGCGACTGGCCGAGCGTCTCGGGCTGGGTGAGGGCGGGCGCCACTATTCGGGACTCTCGGGCACGTCACCCCAGAAATTCGTGGACGAGGCGGCACGCCAGATCCTTGCCGGAGATCGGGAGGTGGCCCTCATCGTCGGGGCCGAAGCGCTCGCGACGAAGAAACGACTCAAGAAGGCTGGAGAGAAGCCGGCCTGGAGCTTTCGGCCGGAGCAGAAGCCTGGCATGCCGTTCGACGATCCCTTCCATCCGGCCGAGATTGCCCATGAGGTCTTCCAGGCCTACCTGACCTTCGCCGTGTTCGACGTGGCTCGTCGCGCGCACCTGGGGCTCACACCCGAAGAGAACCTCCGCCAGCTGGGCGAGCGGATGGCCCCACTCTCCGAGGTGGCTGCCAAGAATCCACGCGCCTGGCTTCGCCAGGCCCACAGCGCCCGGGAGCTGATGGAGGTGACGCCCGAAAACCGGATGATCGCCTACCCGTACCCCAAGGCGATCGTTGCCATCATGGACATCGACATGTCTGCCGGCGTGCTGCTCGCCAGCCACCGGAAGGCGAACGCGCTCGGCGTTCCCCGGGATCGTCGGGTGTATTTGAGGGGATTTGGTTACGCCCAGGACCCGGTCTACGTGGCTGAACGGGAAGAGCTGTGGCGTTCGCGAGCCATGCTGGAGGCGAGTCGGGTCGCACTTTCGTGCGCCGGGATCGGCGTCGACGACGTGGCGTATTTCGATCTGTACAGCTGCTTCGGAAGCTCGCTCAACTTCGCTTGCGACGCCCTGGGAATCGCGGCCGACGATCCGCGTTCGCTGACGGTCACCGGCGGGCTTCCCTTTCACGGCGGCCCGGGCAATGACTATATGACCCACTCCATTGCGACCATGGCGGAGAAGCTTCGGGAGGATCCGTCTGTCTTCGGTCTCGTGAGCGGTGTCGGCATGCACATGCAGAACCACGTGTTCGCTGTCTATTCCGCTACCCCGGCGAAGCTCGAGCCGGTCGAGGAGGCCGCGGTGCAGGCCCGGGTCGACGAGGTTGGCAAGCGCTCGATCCAGCATCCCGCCAGCGGTGCGGCAACGATCGCGGCCTACAGCGTGGTGCATGGGCGGCAGGGAGCCGCTTGGGCCGTCGCCGTCTGCGACCTGACAGATGGGCAGCGCTGCTATGCCCGCACCGAGGACCCTACGCTGATGCAGTCGATGCAAGACAGCGAGTGGGTGGGACGCGCAGTCAGGCTCGAAGGCGATGGCAGGGGACCGAACCGCATCGTGGGTTGATGCATCAGCCGCCGCCCGACAATGCCTCCTGGGCGTATCGCTTTGCCCAGACCTGATCGACCTTGCCGGTCGGGAGGCGCTGGATCTTGCACAGGATCAGCTCCCGGGGAACCTTGTAGCCGGCCAGGTGTTCGCGGCAATGGGCCTGAAGCTCCTCGAGGCTCGGCGCTTCGACACCTTCCTGGATTTCGACCAGGGCGGCCACTCGCTCCATCCAAGCCGCATCGGGAATGCCCAGCACGGTGACGCCGCGAACGGCCGGGTGGCGCGCCAGCACGCCCTCGACCTCGTCGGGAAAGATCTTCTCGCCGCCGGAATTGATGCAGCTCGAGCCGCGTCCCAGCAGCGTGATCGTTCCATCTGCTTCGACGCGGGCCCAGTCACCGGGCAGGACCCAGCGGACCCCGCCGGCATCCGTGACGAAGGTCTCGGCCGTCTTCTTCTCATCCTTGTAGTAGCCGAGCGGGATGCTTCCGCTGCGGGCGAGTCGGCCCACGCCGCCGGGCTCGACCTTCCGCAGCGCAGCATCGAGAACCGCCACGCTTGGATCCAGCTTGAAGCGAGGACCCGTGGTCGGATCGAAGCCCCGGGTCTCCTTGGCGGCGCTCCCGATCTCGGAGCTGCCGATACCGCCGGTGATGAAGACCTTGCCGAACGCCTCGCGCAGCAGCTCTCGCACCGGATCGGTCAGCAGCGCGCCGCCGGTCGAGATCGCCATCAGTGAGCGGGTGTCCCAGCTCCGGCTGGGATCGAGGCGGGTCTCTGCCAGGGGTCTGCCCATGGCGTCGCCGATGATGCTCAGGGTGGTGACGTGCTCGCGTTCGATGATCGACAGCACCTCCACGGGATCGAAATTCCGGGAGACGGGAAGCAGGCCGACCCCGCCGTTGAAGATCGTGATGAACATCGGCCACTGTCCGCCTCCGTGCATGAGCGGCGACAGGGTGAGCGTGTGCATGTTGAACGGATTGTCGGCCTGCTTGGCGATTTGCTCGGGACGTTCGAGCTCGCCCGCCAGGGGACGCGCCAGGTTCGAGTACAGGTCCTCGTGACGCCAGAGAACTCCCTTTGGCATGCCGGTGGTACCGCCTGTGTACACGAGGTAGATGTCATCACCGGAACGAGGCCCGAAGTCGCGTGTCTCGGTTTGGCCGCTCAGCACGCTTTCGTATTCCACGCCGGGACCGGACACATTGGAGCCGTCCTCCAGCACGATGTAGGTTTCGAGGGCCGAAAACTCCGGTTCGAGTGTCGCCACCGATTCGCCGAAGCCGCGCTCGTAGACCAGGGCCTTCATGTCCGCGTTGTTCCAGATGTAGCGGAGTTCGTCGTTGACGTAGCGGTAGTTCACGTTGATGGCGGCTGCCCGGATCTTCCAACAGGCGAGAAGCGCCTCGACCCATTCGATCCGGTTGTAGGCGTAGATTCCGACGTGGTCACCGCAGCCAATGCCGCGATTCTGGAGGAAGTGTGCGAGCTGGTTCGCGCGGCGCTCGAGGTCTGCACGCGTACGTCGCACGTTGCCGGCGACCAGGACGCTGGCGTCGGGCCGTGCGTCGCACAGGCACTCAAAGAGATCGGCGAGTTGAAATTCCATCGCTGGCCTGGTCCGATCCTCCGGCGTCAGATCCTGGCGAGCACCTGTCGGCTACTCGCTCCCGACCGTTGCGGACCGTTTGCTAGTCCGCGCTGACGAAGGCGGAGGCGAGCTGTTTCATCACATCGCCCGTGGTCACGGGGCGACCCGTTTCGACGCTGGGCGGCGTTCCGCCGGTCGTCTCGAGCGGTGACAGATCGACGTCCGTCGCAGTTGCACGCAGCGCGCCGACCGTGCATTGCTGCTTGGGGATGTGCTGGTAGGGGTCGTACTGGAACAGGCGCATGGCATTCTCGTGGGTGATCTTGTTGATTTCGTCATCGGGGACGTCGGTGAGGCAGCGCGACAGGATCTCCGGGGCTTCGGGCCAGGTGGTGTCCGAGTGGGGGTAGTCGCACTCCCATGTGATCATGTCGACACCGATGTCGTGTCGGTTCTTGAGGCCGAACTGGTCGTCGATGAAGCAGGTGATGATCTTCTCGCGGAAGAGGTCGCTCGGCAGCTGGTCGCCGAAGTCCTGGTTGGTCCAGTACTTGTGGTGCTTGTAGACGTAGTCGGCGCGTTCCAGCAGGTACGGGATCCAGCCGATGCCTCCCTCGGCGAGTGCGAACTTGAGGTTCTTGTACTTGCGCAGCTGCTGCGACCACAGCAGGTCGGCCGCGCAGTTGGCGATGCTCAGCGGGGTCGTGTGGATCATCACGTCGACCGGAGCTTCGGGGGACGTGAAGTGCATGCCGCCGCCCGAACCGATGTGGATCACGCAGATGCTGCCTTCCTCGTCACAGGCTTGCCAGAATGGATCCCAGTGCGGGCTGTGAAGGCTCGGGTGTCCCATCGCCTGAGGATCCTGGCTGAAGCTGACGGCGTGACAGCCCTTTTTGGCGACTCGTTTGACTTCGTCCGCCATCAGCCTTGGATCCCAGATCGGAGGGAGTGACAGCGGAATGAAGCGGCCGGGGTAGGTGCCGCACCACTCGTCGATGTGCCAGTCGTTGTAGGCCTGGACCAGGGCAAGGGCGAGCTCCTTGTCCTCGCAGCTGGCGAACAGCTGGCCCGCGAATTGCGGGAACGAGGGGAAGCACATCTGGCCGAGCACGCCGTTGACGCTCATGTCGCGCACGCGCTCGTGGATGTCGAAGCAGCCGGGCCGCATCTGGTCGTAGGAAGTCGGCTCCATACCGTACTGCTCGGGGGGGCGGCCGACGACGGCGTTCAGGCCGATGTTGGGGAGCGGTCGCCCCTGAAAGAGCCAGCAGTCGGTGCCGTCCTTCTTGCGCAGCTGCTTGGGCGCCCGGTCCTGGTACTTTTGGGGAAGGTGCTTCTCGAAGATGTGGGGAGGCTCGACGACGTGGTCGTCGACACTGACCAGGATCATGTCTTCGATCTTCATGGGGGCTCCTTAGGGTCGGTCGGAGGGCAGGGCGCGCAAATCTGACGTTCCGTCAGATACCGTAAACGGCTTTCGGGGTCCTGTCCAGCCGAACCGGTCGGGGCGGCTCCGGAGAGGCCGCAATCGGTCGTTTCATGCCCGGATCCAGCTCCAATCGACGTATCTGACGAATCGTCAGATTTGGACTAGACTACCCTTCGGTCCGTTCCACTGCGGCGGCGAAAGAGATCCGGCACTCGATGCGCTCATCCAAAACCGACGCTGCGCCTCCTGATCTCGGTTACCTGAATCCCCACTTGCAGGCGGATCCCCAGCCAGTCTATCGGCGGCTCCAGAGCGGCTGTCCCATCAAGCGGATGATTCCCGGTGCCGGGCACTTCTTCTTCAAATACGACGACGTGATGTTTGCGCTCAAGCATCCAGAGATTTTCTCAGCCCAAGTCGGGACCCGCATGCTGGGCAACGATCGGCCGCTGATTCCACTCCAGATCGATCCGCCCGAGCAGACGAAGTACCGAAAACTGCTCGACCCGTTCTTCCTGCGCAAACGCGTCGCGGAGCTGGAGCCGGATGTTCGCGCCCTGGTAAACCAGGTGATCGATGGATTCATCGAAAATGGGGAGTGCGAATTCCATCGAGATTTCGCCGTGCCGCTTCCGTGCACGGTCTTCTTGCGGCTGTTCGGGCTGCCGCAGGCTGATTTCGATCTCTTCCTCGAGCTCAAGGACGGGATCGTCCGTCCGAGCGGCGAGACCTTCGAGGAAGTCCAGGTGGTTCGCGCGGAGACGGGTCGCCGGATCTACGAATACTTCGATTCCTTGCTCGACGTGCGCGAAGCTCACCCGAAGCAGGATTTCCTCAGCTATCTCCTCACGGCGCGACTCGAAGACATGAAACTTTCGCGCGACGAGGTCAAGGACGTCTGCTTCCTGTTCCTGATCGCGGGTCTCGACACGGTGACGGCGACCCTGGGCTGTGTGTTCTCCTACCTGGCCCAGCACCCGGACCGCCGGCAACAGATCGCCCGGAATCCGGCGCTGATCGAGCACGCCATCGAGGAGATGCTGCGCTGGGAGACGCCCGTCATGCAGGTGGTCCGGGTCCTGACCCGGGACTACACGATGAACGGCGTCAGGCTGGAGAAGGGCGAACGCGTGACTTTGGTGCTGGGTGCGGCCAACGTCGACCCGGAGCAGTTCGAAGCTCCGCTGCAGGTCGAACTCGAGCGTGAGAGCAACCGTCACCTGGCTTTTGGGGGCGGAAGCCACCGCTGCCTGGGGTCCCACCTGGCCCGCATGGAGCTCCAGGTTTCCCTGGAGGAGTTCCATCGCCGCATCCCGGAGTACCATCTCCGGGAGGGCTCCGTGCCCATCTACAGTCCGGCGATTCGGGAGGTCTCGAATCTGCACTTGGTCTTCGGGCCCTCTGCGAGGTGACGCTTTGAGCGAGAACTGGCGCGAGCATCGATATCCCTTCACGCCGTATCCGCGGGGTTGGTTCCGCGTGGCCTACGCGTCCGAGATCGAGCCGGGTGAGGTGAAAACCCTCAAACTCCTGGGCCAGGAGTTTGTCGCCTACCGCACCGAATCCGGCGCGGTAGCCGTCGTGGAACCCCATTGCCCGCATCTTGGTGCCCACCTGGGGTACGGAGGCAAGGTGGTCGGCGAGTCGATTCGTTGCCCCTTCCACCACTGGGAGTTCGACCTGACCGGCACGTGTTCGAAGATTCCATACGCCAAGCGGATTCCGCCGATGGCGAAGCTGGCTGCGAAACACGTGGTCGAGGTCAACGGCATCGTGATGGTCTGGCACGACAACGCCGGCGGTGAGCCGGATTTTGAGATTCCCGTGATGCCCGAACTCGACCAAGAGGGTTGGCTGCCGCTCCAGGTCGAAAAGTGGACGGTGCGCGCCAGCTGGCTCGACATGAACGAGAACAGCGTCGACCAGGCGCACTTCAAGTTCATCCACGGGACCAAGACCATTCCCCCTACAACGGCTGCAATCGACGGCCACAAGCACATCGCTACTTCGCAGTTCACCATGAAGGTTCCGGGCGGCGAAGCCGAGTCCACGCTGATCACGACCGAGCATGGCCCCGGTCTCCAGACGGTTCACATGACCGGATTGATCGATACGCTGATGATCAATACGGCGACGCCCATCGACGAGGAAATGACAGACGTCAGTTTCGCGTACACCGTACGGGTCGATGGCGACACGCGGAAGATCCACCTGGCGGAAGCCATCATCAAGGACTTGAAGGAACAATTCGAACACGACCGTCCCATTTGGGAGAACAAGGTCCACTGGGAGCGACCCATGCTGTGTGATGGCGATGGGCCGATCTCGACGTATCGCAAGTGGTACGCGCAGTTCGTCTAGAGAAGGACGGGAGACCTGAGATGGAATACAAGATCATCGACTGTGATCAGCACGTGATCGAGCCGCCCGATCTCTGGGAGAAGTGGCTGCCGAAGCGCTATCACGACCAAGCGCCCAAACTCGTGAAGGACGAGGATGGGGGGGACGCCTGGAACCTGGGTGGGAGCGTCGAGTCGATCGGCCTGGTGGCCGCCGTTGAGAAGCGTCCGCGCGAACTCAAGTGGACGGGCGTGCGCTACGAGGACATGCACCCCGGCATCATCGATCCCAAGGGACGGCTTGAGCTGATGGACGAAGACGGCATCTCGGCCGCTGTCTTCTTTCCACCCCAGCGCACCATGATCTACTTCATGTTCGAGGACGACAAGAAGTTTTCCCTGGCGGCCATGCAGGCCTACAACGACTTCATCGCTGACTTCAGCGGCCATTGTCCGGAGCGGCTCGGTGGCATCTGGCAGATGCCGGCCACCGGTATCGACGACGCCGTGACCGAACTCGAGCGCGCCAAGGCGAACGGTGCCGTAGGTGTGGGCCTTGCCACCTGGCCCAGCGGTGAGTTCCTGCTGTCGAAGCAGGACGACAAATTCTGGGCAGCAGCCGAAGCGGCCGAGCTCGCCGTCCACGTGCACGTGGGGCTGACGCCACCCCAGTACAAGACCCGCAAGGTCGCGACCAAGAGGGGCGGGGCGGCCCAGCTCACGGCCTTCGCCAGCAGCATGAGCCGGATGCCCACGTTGATCGCCGAAATGACGTTCAATGCGGTCTTCGTGCGCTTTCCAGGCCTCACCATGGTCGGAGGCGAAGTGGGCGCCGGCTGGGTGCCGTTTCTGCTGCAGGAGCTCGACGATCGCTACAAGCGCAACCGTTATTGGTGCGAGGTCGATCTCGAGATGTTGCCCAGTGAGTACTTCCGCCGGAACTGGAAGGTGGGCTTCCTGCGCGACCCGTACGGCGTTCGAAACTGCGATGCCGTGGGCGTCGAGAACATGATGTGGTGCAGCGACTTCCCTCACCACATCAACGACTGGCCTTACTCGCGGTATGTGATCGACGAGATGTCCCAGGGCCTCGACGCGGCCAAGAAGCGCAAGATCTTCTGCGAAAACGCCGGGAAGTTGTACGGCTTCCTGTAGGCTGGACGGTTTACTGGCCCGAGGAGCCCCCACATGTCTTTCGAAGTGAACCGGCGCCTGGTGGCGAAGCGGTCGCCGCTGGAAACGGACGCCGTCGTGGATTCCGTGACCGCCGGCATCATCCGCGGTGCTTTCGAGACCTTCTGCTTCGAGACGGCCATCCACCTGGGCCGCTCGGCTTCGTCCGCCATCATCAACCAGTCGAACGAACGCAACGCCAGCATCATCGACGCCCATGGCCGTCTGGCGGGCATCTCGGTGGGCATTCCCCAGCTGCTCTTCATCTCGCCGTTGGCAGTGCGCTGGGGGCTCGAGCACTTCGAGGAAGACGACTGGGGACCGGGCGACGTCTTCGTCGGCAACGATCCCGACCACGGTGGTGGCCACCTGCCGGACTACACGGTCTACTCCCCGTGCTTCGACGCGGACGAGAAGCTGGTGGCGATCCAGGCGATCCAGGCTCACCAGGGAGACACCGGCGGCAAGGACCCGGGCGGCTTCTCGGTCGACTCGATCGACATCTTCCACGAGGGCATGCCGATTCCCGTGGTAAAGCTCGTCCACCGCGGCGTGAAGCGGCGAGACATCCTCGACATGATCATCCGCAACAACCGCCTGCCGTCCTTTCCGGGCGACATTGCCGCCATGATCAGCGCGGCCCAGCTGGGCGCCCGACTGCTGGGCGAACTCGTCGAGAAGTGGGGGGCCGACGTGGTGCGAGCCGCCATCAATTGGGAGATCGACGACACCGAGCGCCGCTTCCGCCAAGAGGTTTCGCGCTGGCCCGACGGGAGCTACGAGGCCGACGTCTGGATCGATCAAGACACCGCGGGCAACAAGGACGTGCGCGTGCACGTGGCCTGCATCGTCGAGGGCGATCAGCTCACCGTCGACATGACTGGCTGCGACGACCGGCCCGAGCTGGTGAACGTCTGGAACACGTTGTCGAACAGCCGCGGTTACGCCATGGCCCAGCTGGTGTCGATGCTGGATCCATTCATCATCAAGAACGAGGGTCTCTTCAACGCCGTCGAGATGATCATTCCCGAAGGCACCATCGTACAGCCGCCGCCCAACAAGCCGGCCGCGCTCGGGGCTTTTCATCCGGCGTGCGAGATCGGCGAAGCCATCTGCATCGCGCTCTCGAAGATTCTTCCCGAGCGATCGTCGCCCCAGGTCTACAAGCTGGGCATGCCGAACGCAGTGATCGGATTCGATGAGGAGGGCCAGATGTGGATGGACCAGGGCGTGGACGTGCGTTCGTCGGATGCCTCGGCGACTCAGGGCATCGATGGCTGGGGATCGCTGTGCAGCGGGCTCGGCAACCTGTACCTCGCCCAGGCCGAGGACGCCGAGAGCCGCTTTCCAGTGATCAACATCTCACGCGAGATGACGATCGACACCGGCGGCGCCGGGCGCTGGCGGGGCCAGCCGGGCACGCTCAACGTCAAGCAGGTGCTCGAGCCCTGCACGGCCATGTCCTGGATGGTGTCGATCGAGCATCCCCTGCGCGGTCTCTGCGGGGGCGACGATGCCGGACCCTATAGCAATCGTTTCGAGGTCGGATCCCCCAACGAGTATGAAGTGACGGGCTCGGTGCGCGCCGATCTGCCGGCCGGGGCGGTGATCGCCTATCAGTACGGGGGAGGCGCTGGCTTCGAGGATCCGCAGCTGCGGGACCCCGATGCTGTCAAGCAAGACGTGCTGGACGAATACGTCAGTATCGGAGCCGCGCGTGAGCGCTACGGCGTGGTCCTGACGGGATCCGCCGAGGAGTGCGACGTCGAGGTCGACGAGGAGGGCACCCGCAGTCTGCGCGAGAAGGTCGCGGCCGAGCGCGGTGCCGTGGCCGGCGGACGTGGAGACGAGGTCGAATGACCTACCGCGTCGGCATCGACATTGGCGGCACCTTCACCGACTTCGCGCTGCTGAAAGACGACAGCCTCGTCTTGGAGAAGACCCTCAGTACGCCCGAGGATCGCTCGCTCGCCGTACTGGAGGGGCTCGAGAAGCTTGCGGCCCGCGAGGCGCTCTCGCTCGGCGACTTCCTCGACAAGGTCGAGGCCATCGTCCATGGCACCACGATTGCCGACAACACCCTGATCGAAATGAATGGGGCTGTGACGGGCCTGCTCACGACGGAGGGCTTCCGCGATGAGCTCGAGCTGCGGCGCGGCTACAAGGAAGACATCTGGGACGTGCGGCTGCTGCCGCCCAAGCCGATCGCACCGCGGCGACGGCGCCTCACAGTTCCCGAGCGAATCCTTGCCGACGGCAGCGTGCGCACGGCGCTCGATGAGGAGGCGGCGCGCAAGGCCGTGCGGCGTCTCAAGAAGCAAGGCGTAGAGTCGGTGGCGATCTCGTTCCTGTTCTCGTTCGTCAATCCCGCCCACGAGAAGCGGGTGGCCGAGATCGTGGCCGAAGAGATGCCGGAGGCCCAGATCTCGATCTCTCACCAGGTGCTGCCGCGTGCGCCTGAGTTCGAGCGCACCAGTACCACCGTCGTGAATGCTTATGTGGGGCCCCGGGTGACTGCTTACCTGGATCAGCTGGTGGAACGGCTCGATGCCGCCGGTTATTCCCGCGAGCTGCTGGTGATGCAGTCCAGCGGTGGCGTCATGACACGCGAATACCTGCGAGGCAGTCCGATCCGCATTCTCGCTTCCGGACCCGCCGGTGGGGTCGTGGGCGGCGCGAACTTCGGCGTGGCCAAGGGCGCCGAGGATGTCCTATGCGTCGATATGGGCGGCACCAGCTATGACGTGGCCGTGGTGCGTGGCGGCACGGCGCCCGCCGAGACCAGCTGGAACTGGCACCATCGCTACATGGTCGCCGTCCCCATGGTGAAGGTGGAGACCGTGGGCGCCGGCGGCGGCTCGATTTGTCACGTGGTGAGCGGTGCGCTCGAGGTCGGACCCGAAAGCGCCGGCGCCGACCCCGGACCCGTTTGCTACGGGGGAGGTGGCGACCGGCCGACCGTCACCGATGCGAACTTGATTCTCGGTCTTCTATCCGATGACTCAGAGTTCGCGGGTGGCAGCTTCCGGCTGACGCGCAAGGGCGTCGATGAGGCCTTCGAGAAATACGTGGCCGGCCCCCTGGGCTGCAGTGTCGAGCAGGCCGCCTTCGATAGCTGGCGCGTCGTCAACGCCAACATGACCCAGGCCGTACGTCGAAGCACGGCGGGAAAGGGCATCGACCCGCGAGATCTCACCTTGCTCGCCTACGGCGGCAACGGCCCCGTCTTCGCCGGCATCCAAGCCCAGGATCTTGGCATCTCGCGCGTGCTGGTGCCCAAGGCCTCGCCGACCTTCTCCGCACTGGGCGCACTCACCGCTCAGCCGTCGATCGATGAAGAACGCTCCTACATTTCCGAAGCAGGGTCCGCCGACATTGCGCGTCTCCGTGAGCTTTGGGAAGAGCTCGACGTCAACGCCGAGAAGTTCTTTCTGTCCGCAGGGTATGACCGCAAGGACATCACCGCGCGCTACCAGCTGAATCTCCGCTACCCGGGACAGAACTGGTCACTCACGGTCGATGTAAAGACGGCGAAGGGAGCGCGTGATCTCTCCTTCGTGTCGGAAGCCATGCGCGCCAACGCCATCGACCGCTTCCACTCGAACCACGAAAACGAGTACGGCCACCGCCGCGAGGACGAGCGCCCCGAGATCACGGGTGTGCGACTGGCCACCTCGGTCGAGAGCCCGAAACCGACATTCGGCGCCGGCTTCAGCGCGAAGCAACGTGAGGCCACACCGGTCAAGTTGCGGCGCGCCAACCTGGGCGACGGCTACGCCAATACGAACATCTTCTCGGGACCCGAGCTGGAGCCCGGTCACGTCGTGACCGGCCCGGCCATTATCGAAGAGACCTTCACGACCCTGGTGGTCTATCCCGGCTGGCGCGCCATCCTGGACGACGCCGGTGACTACGAGATCACGCGGACTTCGTAGCCGCCCGCCGGTCGCTTGCTGCGAGTAGACCCTCGAGGACTTCTCCCACAGGTCTTCGGAACCCTGCTGATTTCGAAGCGCCCGAAAGTCCCGCGGGGACGATGCGCTTCACCCGGAGCTGCGCGCTGTGCTAATTGCTTGGGCGGCAGCGCCGTTGCCAGTGTCGGAGCGCCCGGGGCGACTGAGCCCGCACCCCGTTCCCCCAGCGGGTGTCGCGCGGTGCATCCGACCGACACGCAGCGGAGCACATGGAGGCCACCAGGCCAGCACATGAGCCGTCTTTTGGGGAAGGGGTGAGAGACGTGGCAGCCCAGGAATTCGTGCAGTCCCGTGCGGCCAGTCCGGCGGTCGATCCGAGCCGCGAGCTTCCGCTCGCGGAAGCACGCGAGCTGGTGAAGGAGTTCTCGACTCCGAAGCTCTGGATCTACTGGTGTGATCTGCTCTTCTACGCAGCGCTCGGCTGGGGCGCGTTTGCCGCGACGCTCATGCTCTCGGATGGCTCGCCGCTCCAGCTCGTGACGATCGTGGTGGCCGGCCTCGCGCTATATCGCGTGGCGATCTTCATTCACGAGCTGAGCCATCTCAAGCGCGACTCCTTTACGGCCTTCCGCTGGGTGTGGAACTTCATCGCCGGCTTCCCGCTTCAGGTGCCAGCCTTCATCTACACCGGTGTCCACGGTGACCATCACAAGACCGGAATCTACGGAACCAAGCAAGACGGTGAGTATGTTCCCTACGGCATCGAGCCCCACTGGAAGATCGTGCTCGCCTTGGTTTCGACACCGCTGCTTCCCCTGGTGCTGATCGTGCGCTTCCTGATCCTCGGACCGCTCTCACATCTGCATCCAAAGCTCGAGCTGCTCCTCTGGCAGCGCTTGTCGTCGCTCACGATCGATTTTGCCTATATTCGACCGGCGCCTTCGGAGCGCGACGGGACGACTTGGCGAGCGGAAGAGGCGCTCACGACAGCGACGGCCGTCGCCGCCGTGCTGGCGGTCGTGACGGGAGTGATGAGCATTCGGGTGATCGTGGCCTGGTACGTCATCGCCGCGATGGTGCTGGGTCTGAACGCCGTACGGACCCTGGTGGCCCACCGCTACCGCAGCCCGGGCGACCACGAGCTCACGGTTTCCCAGCAGTTCCTCGACTCGATGGACGTCCCCGGGAATCTCTTTCTGACGGCCCTCTGGGCGCCGGTGGGTCTGCGCTACCACGCGACCCACCATCTTTTCCCCTATCTGCCCTACCACGCGCTGGGAAAGGCCCACCGCAAGCTGGTCCGCGAGTTCTCGGCGAAGGAACTCTATCTGGAGGCGACCCAGCCGAGCCTGCGAGCCGCCTTCGGCTGCCTCTGGCAGCGCCGCTGACGCCACCTGTCAAGGATTGCGTCGCGCCCCCGCGGGTTGCGGATACGCTCTCCGGGACAAGGACTCTAGGTCATCCGGTCGAGCAGGAGCGTGGCGATACCCAGGAACGAGAAGAACGCGAACACATCGGTGAAGGTGGTGACGATCACGCCGGCCCCCAGGGCCGGGTCGAGGTGAATGGCCTTGAGGAAGAGCGGCACGATGGCCCCCAGCAGTCCCGCCACGGCCATGGTGACGACCATGGCCAGGAAGAGGGCGATGCCGATCGCGGGGCTGCCCACCGTGAGATAGGCGATGCCGGCGCTCACGATACCGGTGGTCATGCCGATCACGATGCCGACGGCCAGCTCCTTCAAGGCTGCGCGGGCGGCACTCGAGAACTCGGTCTCGCCCAGGGCGATGCCACGGGTGATGACCGTGAGGGCCTGGGTGCCACCGTTGCCGCCCATTCCGGCGACGACGGGCATGAAGATGGCGAGGGCCACCACCTGCTCGAGGGTGCGTTCGAACAGCCCGACGACCCAGGCCGCCAGGAAGCAGGTGCCGAGATTGACCAGCATCCAGGGCAGGCGCTTTCGAATCGACAGGTGGGCCGGAGTGAAGACGCGGTCCTGCTCCGAAAGGCCAGCGAGGTGGTACATGTCCTCGGTGGCTTCCTCGGTGATGACGTCGATCACGTCGTCGACAGTGATGACGCCCAGCATACGACCGTCCACGTCGGTCACCGGGACGGCCAGCAGGTCGTAGCGGGCCACGATCTTGGCGACTTCTTCCTGGTCGGTATCGGCTTCGACGCTGACCGGGTCGGGAATCATCATGTCGCGGATCATGCGAGCCGGTGGGGCCGAGACCAGGCGGCGGATCGGAACGACGCCGCGCAAGGCGTGCATCTCATCGACCACGTACAGGTAGAGGATCGACTCGTCGTCGTCGGACCGGGCGCGCAACGCTTCGATGGCCTCCTCGGCCGTCATCTTCGCGTCGAGGGAGACGAAGTTGGTCATCATGACCCGGCCGGCGCTGGACTCCGGGTAGAGATCGGCCTTCTCGAGTTCCGACCGAGACTGCTCTGGCAGCAGGTCGATGACCGTTTGGCGCCGTTCTTCCGGGATCCACTCGACCAGCTCGAGCAGGTCGTCGATCTCCAGGCGGTCGAGCACCCGGGCCAGCCGCTCGTCGGTGATCGCCTCGAAGATTTCGGGCAGCATCTCGGACGGCAGCTCGCGTAGCACCCGGGCGGCGCGCCGCTGACGGAAGAGCAGGTCGACGACGGTGGCGACTTCGTCCCGCGTCAGTCCCGAGAAAAGCGGTGCGATGTCCGCAGGCGGCATGCGCGCGAGCAGCCGCTCGGCACGCGTGTCTACCCCGCTCGCGAGCAGGCGACGCAGAATTCGGGTTGTGACCTGAGGTGTGGCCATGCTGAAAGCCCCGCTCCAACCGCCGGGGCCTTCAGAGAAGGCTCAAACGGTCGGCAGTCGCTCTGGTCCGCCCGATTGGTGTTCGGGCGACCTTTCGCACAAGGCGCTGTCGTTCTTGTCTCGACTCATACCTATCGCGGGGAGGGTGCCTCAGAATCGGCCGAATCGCTATGCAGCTTGACCTCGTTGCAAGCGGTGGCGGGGTCTTCCGGGCAGTGTCGCCGGGTCGTCGATCTGCCGGCAATCGCGTTCGGGTAGGATGCCGCGCTGGGAGGCCCCCGTGACGACGCATCTGGTCATCGTCCCGCACACCCACTGGGACCGCGAGTGGTATCAGACCCACGAACAATTCCGATACCGGCTGGTCCAGCTGATGGACGGGCTCCTCGATCTGCTGGAACGGGACCCGGCCTTTCTTCACTTCACGCTGGACGGCCAGACCATCCTCCTCGATGACTATTTCGAGGTTCGTCCCGAGGCCCGCGACCGCGTCGAGAAGCTGGTCCGGTCGGGTCGGCTGCTGATCGGCCCCTGGTACGTACTGCCCGACGAATGGCTGGTCTCGGGCGAGGCGCTGATCCGAAACCTGCGCCTGGGTCTGGACCGGGCCGAAGCGATGGGCGGCAGCATGAAGATCGGCTACGTGCCCGATCAGTTCGGACACGTTGGCCAGCTGCCCCAGATCTTCGCGTCCTTCGGAATGGAGGGCGCGGTGCTGTGGCGCGGTGTCGGGGCCGACATCGACGAGACTCTCTTCGACTGGGAAGCAGCGGACGGAACCCGGCTGTTGACCGTCTATCTGATCCAGGGTTACGGGAACTTCGTTCATCCGCCTCTGGAGGCGGACCGGCTGGCGACGCGTTTGCGACAGGCGGCCGCTGCGCTCAGGCCCCACTCCCGGATCGAGAGCCTCCTGCTGATGAACGGTTCGGATCACGTCGAGCCGCTGCCGGGCCTGTCTGAGGCGTTGCGGCAGGTCACCATTCTGAGCGATGACCTCGAAGTCGAGATCGGAACGCTGCCCGGGTTCCTCGAGCGCGCGCGTCGTGAGGCGCCAGCCGAGCGACAGGTCCATCACGGAGAGTTGCGATCGGGACTCCGGTCACCGCTTCTCGAGGGTTGTGCTTCGACCCGGATGCCCCAGAAGCGGGCGGACTTCGAGAACGATCGTCTGCTGACCCGCTACCTCGAGCCGCTGGCGGCTTGGCTCGGCGAGCTCGGCGGAGACCCGGACCCCGCCATGATCGACCTGGCTTGGCGCATCGCGCTCGAGAACCACCCGCATGATTCGATCTGCGGCTGTTCGGTAGACGCCGTGCATCGACAGATGGACGTTCGCTTCGAACGCGTCGCCGACATCGCGGGCTCCCACCTGGCGCGGGTCACCCGGGAGCTGGGCGCTGCCGTCGAAGCTCCACGAGAGGGCTTCGGTCGCGGTGCCGGCCAGAGTCTCGTGGTTTGGAATCCCCACGGACCCGGGGTCGGATCGGTCGAAGGTTGCTTCGAGCTGGATTGGCCGCTCGAGTCGGGCCGTCCGAGCGTGCTGCATCTCCGCCGTGCTGGAGGCCAGCGGATTCCGGCCCACATCGAAGTCGAGCAGCCGGGCGCCATCCTGGCCGAGTACCGCATGAACGCGGCCGCCGCCGCGATCCTGGTGGATGGGTTCCCCGACGAGTTCATGAGCTTGTTCGCGGTCGGCTTCGGCTGCCGCGAGCAAGCCTCCGGCGTCGAAGTCGAGATCCTGCTGGCTTCGGAGTCCTGGCTCGAAGTCGATGTTGCGGCCCAGAAACAGGCACTGCGGGAGCGGCTCGAAAGCTTGCGGGATCGTCCAACCCGCTACTGCGTGCGCCGTCTGCCGCGCTTCCGACTGCGTTGGGTCGATGAGCTGCCTGGCCATGGACTGCGCGTCTACCGGTTGGGTCGCGGCCACGCCCACGCAGACGCCCAAGAGGGCGAGCAGCTGTTCGCCTCAAAGGGCGAGGCGCTGTTCGCCCAGAAGACGCCGGACGGTGGTGCATGTATCGAGAATGGGTTCTGGCGAATCGACGTCGACGCAGAGGGACGCGTGCGCTGCGAGGATCACCGCCGCGCTCTCGTCATCGAAGACGCCGTGCGATGGGTCGACGAAGGCGATCGCGGCGACGAGTACACCTTCCAGCCGATCGAGGGGCGTCCTGTCGTGGAGCGTCCCGACCGGGTACGGGTTCGTCTGGGACGGCGCTCCGAGGCGGAGGTCTCGATCCGGATCGAGCTGCGCCACTCGGTTCCCGCCGGTCTCGACGACCAACGCCGGCCGCGGGGGACCCGGATGCTCTCGTCGAGCATCGAGCTTCGATTGTCCTGCGGGCTCGACCGGGTCGACGTGGTCGCCCGGGTGGACAACACGGCGTGCGACCACCGCCTCCGCCTTCACTTGAGGTCGCCGTTCGCGGCTGAGGTCTTCGAAGTCGAGTCCGCATTCGAAGTCGCGCAGCGACCGATCGATCCCCAACCCTCGGACTTCGGTTCCGAACGTCCGTCCGAGTTTCCGATCGGCTGTACTCCCCAGCGCAGCTTCGCGACGCTGACGTGCGAGCGACACGGATTCACGGTCTCAAACCGAGGTTCGGCCGAGGTCGAAGCCGTGACCGAGAGCGACGGCACGACGTCGTTGGCCGTGACCGTGTTTCGCGCCGTGGGTTGGTTGTCGCGCGAAGATCTTTCCTTGCGGCCGGGACACGCTGGACCCGCACTGGAAACTCCGGGTGCTCAGGTGCCCGGTGTCCACGTGGCCGAGCTGGCCTTCCGAATTCACGAACCGGCTGCGCCGGACCGGACCCAGGCTGCACATCGTCATGCGGTGCCGGCGCTGGCCTTCCGAGGGGGCGTGGAGCAGGGCGTCCTCGGCGATGGCTCGCGTCTGCTCGAAGTGGACGCCCCCGAGCTCGTCGTCTCGGCCATCGAGCCCCGCAATGGCGCCGGGTCGCTCGTGCGGCTCTACAACACCAGCCGCGCCACGGTCTCGTCGCCGCTGCGCTGGAATGGGAAGGGGCGAGAGCTGGAAGCGGTGGACCACAGCGGTCGCCACGACGCGGGTGTCGATCTCGAGACGGACGGGCAGGGCGTCCAGCAGCTGACGTTGCGCGGCTGCCAGATGGCGGGGTTGCGACCCCGCTGACCCGAGGCCGCGGGATCAAAAATGAGGGCGTTACACCCCGATGCTGCGCTCAAACTGGAGCGCATCCCCAGCATTCCGGTGCTCGCAGTGACCGGGGCCACTCCGGAGGCTTTGCTCGGTAAAGCCACGGGCGACGGGTCCCGATGTTCTCCCTGAATCCATCCCGTCCTTGTGGCCCCCCCGCGAGAGGAATGCTGCGTGAGGAGACTGAAGCCGCGGGTCCGCCTGGGGGCGGGTCGAAAGCGGGCCGCGCTGGTCCTCGTGCTGGCGTGGCTGCTTCCGACCGCTGCGGCGCGCGGCGAAGTGAGCGAGTCGCTGGGTCTACTCGATTCGCGCCCGACCAAGAGCGAGTTGCCCATCGGCGAAGCCCAATGGGCGCGAGAGCTCACGGATGTGTTCGGGATCGATCATGTGCTGAAGGACGATGCGGTGCCGGCCGATCACTTCGGCCTGCTGTGCGCGGACGAGGCCGAGCTCGAAGTCTCGCGCGGCGGTGCCGTCCTTCCCCGGGACGAAGCATTCCGCGTCTCCGTCGAAGCGCCCGAGCGCAAGGAACCGCTTGATCCCCTCCGCGTTGTCTTGAATGCACCGGCCACGGCGCTCTATCGCTTGACCATCGAAGGCGCGGGCGTGCAGCGTTGGACGATCGATTCGGAACCGGTCGGCCACCTCGACCTCTCGGACCTGGGCATCGCCCAGGCGGCGGCGATCGTGCCCCTGGAGGCAGGCCCCCACGAGATCTCGGGCTATCTCTTGCCGGGCGCACGGGCCGATCGCATCGAGCTTGTCGCGTGGCGTCCGCTCTGCATCGCACCCGCCGATGGCTGGCACGCGCGTCGCACGCTCCAGTACGGCGCCATGGCCCGGACGCTGGTTCGGGCCTTCGATCTCGAGCAGCGGCTTCCCGAACGCAAGGACGAGGAGCTGCGCATCGAGGGCGAGGCCTTCGAAGATGTTTCGGGTGGAGGCCAGGCCGTCGCCCGGGTTCTCAAATCCCGCGCTTCGGGAGAGCAGTGGGCGTCCGCCGTTCAGAGTCCAGCGAGCTTCTCGTGGTTCTTCGAGCTGGAAGCGCCCCGGGTCGTGACCCTGATGGCACGCACCCACGGCGTGCAGCCCCAACTCTGGTCGATTGACGGTCGTTACCAGATCACGGTGCAACCAGAAGGCCTGCCGCTCGACTTCAGCTGGACCCGCGTCGCGACCTTGACCCTCTCCTCGGGTCGTCACGCGGTTCGCGGTCTATTCGCCGTCGGTGCCGGTGTGGACGAGATCAGGGTGATCTCCCACCGATCGACGGATCCTGACTACGTGGACGTGATCGCCCAGATCGGCTTCTCCACCTCGGTTTCGAATGCGCCCGTGGGTCGATCCGAGGCCCTCGATCTGATGCGAAGCGCCGCCTTCATCGAGCTGGCCAGCGCATTGCGCAGTCATCTCCATGGGAATCCAGCCGATCGCTCGCTGGTCCTGGTCGACGACGAACCCGACAGCTTCATGACGCGGCCCCTGTCTCCCTTCCTTCCGGCGGATCTCTGATGATGCGCAGCGACGTGCTTCTCGCACTGACTGGAGCGCTGGCCACGGCCCTCGTCTGGCTGATGCTGGGCACGGCGCACGCCGCGGAAGGAGAGCCCGGAAGCTTCACGTGGACGCCTTCGCTGAAGCTGGCCAGCATCGTGAACGACAACGTCGATTACGAAAAAGGTGCCGGCGACGGCGCGCCGGGCATGCGAGTCCGTCCGCGGCTGGAGCTCGCCTACCGCATCATGGGCCTCGAGCTTGGTGCCGATCTGGGCGCCGACATCCATCAGTATTCCCAGGCCGACCATCAAGCCTCGGACCAGTTCTACCGCGCGATCGGCTGGGCTGAACTGGGCCTTGCGCCCGGGCTGCGCCTGCGCTTCTCGAACGCGCTCACGCCCTATCCGCTGCGCCAGGGTCGTCCCACGGACGAGGCGGCCAACATGGTGCAGACGAATCGCACCCAGCTGGACCTTCGGTGGTGGCATGAGCTGTCAAACGACCAGGAGATCGAGCTGGGTGCCCAGGCGGCGTACTTCTGGTCGGAGAAGTTCTCTGAGAGGGTTCCCCAGAACGGGGGCGGCTTCGTCCTCGATGGGAATTTTCACGCGAACTACTGGCAGGGGCTGCTGTTCGCTGAACTCCAGATGCCGGTGGCGAGCCGGACGGCGGGCTATATCCGTGGGCAGGTCAGCTATCGCTCGCTGAAGGAAGACTCGGACGCCGACCACTTGAACATCAGCCTGGTCGCGGGAGTTCGTTCGAACATCCTTCCGAAGCTCGACCTCGACCTGTCGGGCGGAGTCGGTCTCCTGAGCTTCGAGGGATTGGATGACAAGCTGCGGGCGCTGGCCCGCTTGGATCTCCGCTATCAGCTCGACAGCGGTTGGAGCACTGTGCTCGAAGCCCATCATCTGTTCAGCGTCGATCTGATCGGTCGCGATGTGCTGGAAAGCAGCGCTCGCATCGCCATCGAGAAGCGCTTCGGCACCGCGACCGCGGTCGAGCTCGGAACCTTCATCACCCGCTTCGAGGTCGACTCGATCAGCTCGGATCCCGATATCTTCGGTGGCGCCGAGATCAAGCTGCGACGACAGCTGACGCGCATCTTCCAGGTCGCTCTCAGCTACCGACACTGGTGGAACCGCGGCACGTTCGGGAGCAACGACTTCTCCCAGAACCGGGTCGTGCTCGAACTCAGCGTCCGACTCTAGGCGGACGTCGACCCGACGGTTCGACCGCTTCCAACCACCGAACCCCCTTGATCCGCGGTCCGGTCCACGAGGGGGAGCGCAAAATCCGCCCCCGATGCGGCGCCTGAATGGGGTTCAATCAGCACATGGGGGGAAAACGCGACGCCCCCGAAGGGTATTTCCTGCTTGCAACGGCCAAGCCAAACATTCATGCTGGTCCGGGCAGATCAGCAAGTGGCTTGCTAGTCGGTTGAATCTTTGCTGCAGTCGCCACGGCTCGTGGGGGATGCAGCGTAAACGCTGAAAGACAAAATTCGAGCGACACGGAGGCGCCAACCTGGTTCCGTGCACGCGGATGTGGAGGGCTTATGAAGCCGCTGATAATGGCGATCGTTCAATCTCTGGTGGACAAGCCGGAGGAAGTCCAGATCAAGGAGGTCATCGGTGATCACGCCCACGTTCTGGAGTTGACTGTTGCAAAGGAAGACTTGGGCAAGGTGATCGGCAAGGGGGGCGCGCATGCGTCCGCGATCCGCACGATCATGGCAGCGACCAGCGGCAAGGAGAAGAAGCGCTACATCCTCGAAATCATCGAGAATTAGCGACATCGAGAGCCCTCGTCGCGCAATCCTTCCGATTCTGCGAGCTGTCTTTGGAGTCATCGGCTCGTTGTCAGCCGTAGGCTGGCGGCCGTAGCCCTGTTAGGATTTCCGGCGATCGACGGCCGACCGGCCCCGGTTGCTCCTGAGGATTCCCGGTGACTTCAGCCCCCCAGTCCAGTGTTCCGCTGATTCTCGGCGCGCAGATCGATGCCCGCGCCGAGCATCCCGAGATCGCCGACCGCCAGGCCATCCGCCACGGCGACCGGATCTGGACCTGGCGCCAATTCCGCGATGAGTCCGTACGGGTCGCCCATTTCCTGCGCGCCCGGCTCGAGCCGACCGGCTCCAGCAAACCCGGACATGTGGCGATGCTGATGGAGAATCATCCCGAGCTGCTGTCTCTCTACGCGGGCTGCGGATACGCCGGGTATACACTCTTCGGAGTGAATACGGGCCTGCGCGGCGATGCCCTCGCCGGGGTGATCAACGAGTCCCTGTCGCGGCTGCTGGTGGTGGACGAGCGCCTGTTTCCGGAAGTCGAGAAGCTACAGGACCGACTCGAGCACGTCGCGGCCGAGAACATCCTGGTGGTTGCGACTGCCGGCGCCAACGACCTCGGCGCGCGCGAGCTCGAAGATTGCGTGGCCTCCGAAATAGCTGCCCACGGTGTGTCGCTGGATACGCCCAGCGTGGACGTGGACCCGACCGACAACCTGATCGTGATCTACACCTCGGGCACCACGGGACTCCCCAAGGGCATCAACAACAACCACCTGAAGCTGAACGCCATCGGCCTGCGCGTTGCTTCGCTCATGGGTCTCGACTCGGACTCGGTCGGCTATGCGTGCATGCCGCTCTTCCACTCGAACGCCCTGTTCCTGGGCTTCCAGCCGGCCCTGTGGGTTGGGGGTTCGCTCTCCATGCGTGAGCGCTTCAGCGCCAGCAACTTCGTAGCGGATGTGCTCCGCTACGGCGTCACCTATTGGAACTACGTGGGCGAGCCCGTCCACTACATTCTGGGCGCGATTCGAAAGGATTACGGGGACGACGAGGAGCGCATCGTTGCCGAGGTCGCGAACCACCCCGACAACCATCTGCGCTACGCGCTGGGAAACGGCGCCGCGCCACCCGACATCGACATGTTTTCCCACTGGCTGGGCCTCGAGGACATGTTCGAGCTCTACGGGTCGACCGAGGCCGCCATCAGCACCTTCCGGAAGAAGGCTGACCCCCGCGGGAGCGTGGGCGAGATCACCGATCCCCAGCTGAAGATCCTCAACGAGCAGGGCCAGGAGTGTCCTCCGGCCGAGCTCGATCGGGATGGCAAGATGCGCAACTACGCCGATGCGGTGGGTGAGATCTGCCGGGTCGCCGAGGATACGGCGCTGTTCCAGGGCTACTACGGAGACGAGGAGGCCAACCGGAGCAAGTATCGCGAGGGCGTCTACCACTCGGGCGATCTCGGCCACATCCAGCGGATCGGCGAGACCCGGTACCTGTTCTTCGATGGCCGGACCGACGATTGGATTCGGAAGGATGGAGAGAACTTCTCCGCCGCCCAGGTGGCTCGCAGGCTTCAGGAGCATCCGGGCGTGGTGCTGGCCGCCGCCTACGGCGTGCCTTGTGCGGTCTCGGACGAGCTGGTCATGGGAGCCCTCAAGCTGCGTTCTGGGACGCGCTTCGACCCCAAGGCGTTCTTCGACTTCTGCGAGCACGAGGTGACCCACGGCGGCATGGACCGGAAGTGGTTCCCGGACTTCCTGCGGATCGTGGACGAATTCGAGTACACCCAGACCCAGAAGGTGTTGGTGCGAAACCTGAAGCAGGTTCACTACGACGTGCGCCGGCTGGAAGGCGTCGAACTCTTCTGGCGAACTCGGGGAGACGACGCCTATCGGCCGTTTGGCGCAGAGGACTTCGAAAAGCTCCGAAAGGACTTCGAGGCCGCCGAGCGCGCCGACCTCCTCGATCGCGGCTGATGACGCCAGCCTGACGGCTGGCGTCCATCACCTTTCAGAATCCTTCGGATTCTGCGCGCTCCGCTCAATCACGATTTCGAACGCACGAAGTACGAAATTGGAACCCAACCGCTGTGGGAGTCCCGCGGCAACGCGTGCGCAACTCGTCTTTTCGCGACCCATCGGCGCTAGTTGTGTGGGTCTCCTGCCGATTGTGACCTTCGGCACGTCCTTCGCATCAGGGAGGGGGCCGCCAAGCTGGCTGGGGCAGGAGAGGCAATGACTGGCAATTTCTCCGCGGAGGAGCACTTTCGCCGCGGGCACGCGGAGTTCGACGCAGGGCGTCTGGCGGAGTCTCTCAAGCACTTCGCGACCGCTCACCGCATCGACCCCCTCAGTCCGCGCTACCGGTCGTACTACGGCCTCTGTCTGGGACTGGTGGACCGACGCTTCGACAAGGCGCTCGAGCTGTGTCGCTCGGCCGCCAAGGAGGAGTTCTTCAATCCTGCGCTGTATCACAACCTGGCACGGGTTCATCTGGGCTTCGGCTTCAAGACCGAGGCGATCCGCTACCTGCGCCGGGGGCTCATGATCGATCCCGAATGCAGCGCGATCGCGGACGAGCTCGAACAGCTCGGGCTGCGCGAGAAGCCAGTTCTGGGTTTCCTGCGCCGCCAGAACCCCCTGAATCGCTGGTTCGGGCGGCTCCGCTCCCGGCTGCGTAACGAGCACGTCGTCAAGCTCGCCTGCTGATACAGCAGTTGCTCGCGTGGAGCGCACGACTCGTGCTCGGTTCCGGCTGCGTCGGAAGCCTTGGCAACGATTTGACTTTGAGGGCGGTTCGCACTATTCAAGCGCCCGAATTCATCCATCTTCCGAGGTGGGCCTTGGGAAGCGTCATCAAAAAGCGCCGCAAGAAGATGCGCAAGCACAAGAAGCGCAAGCTTCTGCGCCGCGCACGCCACAAGCGCAAGCGCTAGCCCGGACCGCGCCGCCCGGCGCGCGTCGACTCCCCGACATTCCGATTTTCCTCTTCTAGTTCCATCGGTTCGGCCGCAACTTGTGAACGCGTTCCTCGCCTCTGCATGCGCTCGTTGACCCGATCGTGCGCCTCCTCAGCCACAGCGTTCGCCCGAGAATCGTTTCTTGGATCGCAATAAGGAATGCCATCACCTTGATTTTTTTACGTTTGTGTCTTGACAGACCTAAAAAAACGGCGGTACGGTCAGCCGCAACAGTGGCTCTAGGACCGCGGTTTCCAATGGGAACGAAGGTAGATTGCCTTCAAGTCCCATCCTCCAACCTCCGATAGGGGGGCTGAGCAACACGGCCGTGCTTGTTGTCGCGGCTACAGGGCAGCAGAGGTTGTTCGGCTCGAATGGTTGATGAGACGGCCGTAGGGCTCAGAGTGCACAGACAGGGGGGTAACCCAAGAATGGCAGCACGAAGAAAGAAGGCCACCAAGAAGAAGGCCACCCGAAAGAAGGCCACGCGCCGCCGCAAGGCGACCCGAAAGAAGGCCACCAAGAAGAAGGCCACCAAGAAGAAGGCCCGCCGTCGCAAGAAGGCTGGCAAGAAGAAGGCCACCAAGAAGAAGGCCACCAAGAAGAAGGCCCGCCGTCGCAAGAAGGCTGGCAAGAAGAAGGCGACGCGCAAGAAGGCTCGCCGCAAGAAGGCCTGATCTTCTTGGGCGATCGATCTTCTCTCGGGAAGGTCGCAGGACCCCGGCCGGCGCAAGCCGGCCGGGGTTTCTCGCATCCGGGGCGAGCGCTGGATGCGCCCGCCGCCGAGTCGACTCCGGCAGTTCGCCGCCTCTGCGAACTGCAAGTTGTCCCTTGGACAGCCCCGCCCTTTTCAGATCCGGAAATCTCAGCTAGCTTGCTGAGCCCTCTACATCCCCCCAGGGAATCATTCAGGGAGAGACGCTTCGATGGCGCGAATCACGATTGAAGACTGCAGCAAGGTGGTTCCGAACCGCTTCGACTTGGTCCAGATGGCCGCCATCCGGACGAAGCAGCTGATGAAGGGCGCTCGCTCCCTGGTGAGCAGCGAGGAGAACAAGGAGGTCGTCGTCGCCCTCCGCGAGATCGCTGCGGGCTTCATCAAGCCCGACTACCCCACGGAAGGGCGGGACGATGAGTAGGCTTTTCTAGCCCACCACCTGGACAGGGATGCTGAAGATGAAGGTGCTGCCGGCGCCGACTTCGCTGCGCACGGCGATCTCACCCTCGAGCAGGATGATCAGGTTTCGCACCAGGGCGAGGCCCAGACCGGCGCCGCGGTACTTGTCAGAAGCCGGCTCGTCGACCTGATAGAACTCGTCGAAGATGTACTGTTGATCGTCGGTGCAGATCCCGACGCCGGTGTCCCGGATCTCGCAGTGGAGCCTGCCGTCGTTCACCCGGGCGGCGATCTCGATCTTGCCCTGGGGTGTGAACTTCACGGCATTGTCCAGCATCAGGAACAGGATCTGGTTGATCTTGGTGAGGTCCGTCCGAATCTTCGGAAAGGGCTCCTGCAGCTGCTGTTCGACTGTGAGCGGCTTGCCTTCGATGTCGTCCTGGAGGCTGAAGATCGCCTCGTCGACGGTCTCGCGGAAGTTGACGTCCTGGACCTCGACGGGCAGCTCGCTCCGCTGGATGCGCCAGAGGTCGATGATGTTCTGGAGCGTACGCAGGAAGCCGGTGCCGTCATCCAGAGCGCGCCGAAGGCTCGCCTTGGCCGTGTCCGAGAGGCTCTCGTTCTCACCGGTCAACACCGAGATGATCGACTCGATGATGCCGTTGACGGGCGTCCTCAGCTCCCGGGACATGCGCTCGATGAAGTCGCTCTTGAGCTTCTCGATCTTGTTGAGTTTCTCGTTGCTGCGGAGCAACTCGATGTCCTGGGCGAAGAGGGCCTCGGAGAGCTTGAGGATCTCTTCCTGCTTGTCTTCATGCTTCGTGTCGACCTGCCTCAACACGTCCGACATCTCGGCGCTCTGCTCCAGCATGTGAGCGTGGTCGAGACGCAGCGAGAGCCCCTCGACCCGGGCCGCGACCTTCTGCTGGCCGACGCTGTCCAGGGCGGCCGGCGAAGCGATCACCAGGGCGCCATGCAGGCGATCCTCACAGATCAGGGGATGGACCTGCGTGCCCCCGACGCCTCGTTCACCAAGACTCGGGTGGGCGCCGTAACTGCCGACGGCCCGGTGCTCGAGGGCATCTCGCACCTCGGGAAGCAGGGTCTGGGCGGCATCCCGGGCGGCCTGGGCCGAGCTGAAGCCCGCGGCGGCCCGCAGACGGCTGGCGCATTCGATTCCGCTCTCGCCGGGCGCCGCTGCAAAAATCAGCGCGAGCCCGCCACCGACTTCGTCTGCCGCGTTCGCCGCCGCGGCGCGTACGGCAGCCGCCAGCTGTTGTTTTCGCGCTTGCTGCGGCGTGCGCTCGCTGCTCTCCGCCTGAGGGTCGATACCGGCGGACATGGCCTAGAACCTCTCGTCCGATTCGATCTCGAACGGCCCAATGGCGGTCTGCACATCGTCGACGGCTTCGGGGTCGGCACCTTCGAGGGCCAGCTTGGTCTTGAAGTCGGCGGCGTTGGACGCAGCGGCCAGGGCGGTCTCGACGGAGATCTTGCTGGCGCGCACGAGATCCAGCAGGTGCTGGTCGAACGTCTGCATGTTCTCGCCGCGGGCAATGTACTCGGTCAGCTCGCTCGTCTTGGCCGGATCCTTGATCGCCTCCCGAATGCTTCGGGTCGTGCGCATGATCTCGACGGCTGGCACGCGGCTGGTCTGCTTCTTGGTGGGCAGGAGCCGCAGCGAGATGATGGCCTGGAGGTTCTCGGCCAGGCGATGCCGCACCTGCATCTGCTCTTCCGGAGGGAAGAACGAGACGAGTCGGTTGATCGTTGACGCCACGTCGCTGGTGTGGATCGACGAGTAGACCAGGTGGCCGGTCTCGGCGGCCTTGAGGGAGGTGTCCACCGTCTCCAGGTCGCGCATCTCGCCGACCATGATGACATCGGGGTCTTGCCGCAGGGCGCCGTGCAGCGCGTCGGGGAACGAAGCTGTGTCGGTTCCGATCTCGCGCTGGGTGATGATGCTCTTGTCGTGCTTGAAGACGAACTCAATCGGATCTTCGATTGTGACGATCTTGGCCTTGCGAGTCTTGTTCACTTCCTCGATCAGGGTCGCGAGGGTGGTGGATTTGCCCATGCCGGTGGCGCCCGTGACGAGCACGTAGCCCCGACGAAGATTCGCGAGTTCTCGGAGCGAGCTGGGAAGGTTCAGCTCCTCGAAGCTGCGGATCTGCAGCGGAATCACGCGGAGCACGATGTTGTAGAAACGTCGCTGCCGGGAGATGTTGACGCGGAAGCGTCCCTCGCCGGGTAGTTCGAAGGCCAGGTCGAGTTCGTTGAAGTTCGCCTTGTCTTCGCGCGGATCACCCTCCATCAGCATGTTTGCGATGGCTTCGGTGTCCTTCGCTGCCAGCACCTTGTAACGGAGTTCGACGAGGTCCCCGTGGAATCGATACAGCGGGAGATATCCGACCTGGAAGTGGATGTCGGACGCGCCCTTCTCGATTCCGAGCCGTAGCAGCCGGTACAGCTTGTCCCGTTCCATGAATTCCACACCCTCCGCGAGGACGGAGCCCTCTCCCCAGCGGGAACCTCGCACTGCGTATCGGTCGTTTTCATGGGGCCTTGACCCGGATTATTTCCCCGAGGTGCGTATCCCCCGCGGGCCCTGAAGGTCCCGGTGGCTCGGCTACAATCGGCCTGAATTCGGCAGACTCGGAGCCCATCTAGACGTCCGAGGCCGCCCGGGGGAGCGTCGTCCCGGACCGGGGGGGTCTCCGGGAATCGGGGTCGAGGGGAGAGCGCGTGGGTCAGCGAGGCGGGAATTTCTGGGTGGTGGCGTGGCGTGGCGGAGTTCTGGGACTGCTCGGCGGTCTGGGGCTGGCCCTCGCAGCCTGGGGGCAGGGGGCTGAGGGCTCGGACTCCCCGGTCGTGCCGCTGAACGACCTGCTGAAGCTGCCCTCCAGGCTGGCGCTGCCGGGAGAGCTGGAGCGGCATGGCGGAGCCACCAAGACGGAGTGGCAGGCCCGCTTCGTGGACGCCCGGGAAGACATTGTGAAAGCCGAGAAGTTTCTGGCCAAGTCCCGGAAGGCGCTCGAAGAGAAGGTGGCCGACGGCGGTGCTTGGAGGCTGACGGCGCCGGGTCTCGGCAGCGCCCGACCGGAGGATCAGACCTCCCCGCTCAATCCCAACGTGCCCGCGGACTACAAGCTGAGCCAAGAGGTACGGCGCGGCCGCGAGGAGGTCGACCGCTCCGGGCGACATCTTCAGGACCTGGAGGTCGAGGCGAACCTGGCGGGCGTGCCCGAGCGCTGGCGCTACGTCGAAGCGCCGGACGCGCGCTGAAGTGCAGGTCACGCTGATTACTCGCTCTCGGCGCCGATCCAGCGCACAGCGCGAGGCAGGAACACGAAGGCGGGCAGGGCGAAGGCGGCCGTCAAGACGAAATAGCCGGCGAAGCCCATGGCTTCCACGAGCAGACCCGACGGAATGCTCAGCAGCACCCCGGCAATCAGATAGATCGCGGTCAGCAACGCGTATTCGACGGCGGCGTGTTCTTTGTCGCAGATTCGCATCAGGTACGACATGAAGGCCACGCCGGCCATGCCAGCGCAGAATGACTCGACGACGGAGGCTGCATAGACGGCGCTACGACCGAGCCCCGGTAACGCCGCGGCGAGCCCATAGGCGAGGTTCGAGGCGAGCGCGAGAATTCCGATGGCGAACAGGGAGCGCGCGATCCCGAACTTTGGAACCAGAACGCCTGCAAGCCAGGCGCCCGTGATCATGGCCACCATGCCGAGGCTGACCGAGACGAGGCCGATCTCCTCGTTGCTGAAGCCGCGGTCGACCCAGAAGGGTTTCACCATGGCGCCCATGGACACATCGCCCACCCGGTAGAGCAGCACGAAGAGGAACACGAACACCGCGCCGTCCCGCGAAAACCAGCGCCGCAGGGCGCCCCACATCTCCCGGCGCGCCTCGATCGGCACCTCGACCCGTGGGGTCGTGAGGACGGCGGTGGCCATGACGATGTGGAGGACGGCGCCGAGACCCAGGGTCGCGGGCCAGCCGATCCAACGCGGCAACAGCAGCAGTACACCGCCCGCCAGCAGTACACCGCCCCGGTAGCCCGTCATACGCATCGCATTGGCGGGCGCCTCCTCGCCGTCGTCGACGAAGCCGATCGTGTAGGCGTCGATCGCGATGTCCTGGGTTGCCGATGCGATGCAATAGACCGAGACCGCGAGCCAGATGCCCATCGTCAGGTGATCGCCTCCCAGCACGGATACGCAGAAGAGCGCGCTGCCCATGGCGACGTTGCTGGCGGCGATCCAGTGTCGACGGAGCCCGAAGCGATCGATCAGCGGCGACCAGATCACCTTCAATGACCAGGCGAGCCTGAGACCCATGATGTAGCCGAGCTCGGCCGTCGACACGCCCAGCCGGGCGAAGTAGACCTGCAGGACATCAACGAAGATGCCCATCGGGTAGCCCTCGATGACATAGACGAAGGCAATCACCTGAAGCTTGCGCTTGAGCGTCAAGCTTTCTCCCCCGCGGCGCAGTGTACGCCGCGCCGCGATCAACCGCGCTACTTTCGGCCCGTGTTGCCGACCGATGACCAGGAGCTGCTGCGCCGAGCCG
>Ga0209987_10000003_pt1 | contig 90717 bp, 82 predicted proteins | sample N074metaG_FD_182134 | JGI IMG/M metagenome (GOLD analysis project Ga0209987, IMG submission 182134) | Deep subsurface microbial communities from Kermadec Trench to uncover new lineages of life (NeLLi) - N074 metaG (SPAdes) (version 2) | ecosystem: Environmental > Aquatic > Marine > Ocean trench...
TTACTTCAGGCAGCCCGCAAAGAACAATGACCATTGAAAATTCAGCCAGGGTATTACTGGACGAGTTTCGTTCGCGACCTACGATGCGGGCTGGTTCACTGATCATTACCGTGTTCGGCGACGCAGTTCTGCCGCGTGGTGGCACCGTATGGATCGGCAGTCTCATCCGGGTACTGGGCGATTTCGGCGTGAGCGAGCGCCTGGTCAGGACTTCAGTCTTTCGGCTGACCCGGGACAACTGGCTGGACGTGAACCAGGTCGGCCGGCGCAGTTACTACAGCCTGACTCAGGACGGTGTGCGCAGGTTTGAACAGGCGACACAGAGAATTTATGGCGAGCCGAGGCAGAGCTGGTCGGGAGACTGGTGTCTGGTGCTGCTCGCGGATCTTGATGCCGGGCAGAAAGAAACGGTGCGCAGGGAACTGGGTTGGCTCGGCTTTGGTGCGATATCGACCAATGTGCTGGCGCATCCTTCGCCCGCAATGTCAGAGCTTGAACAGACCCTCAAGCAGATTGGTCTTGAGCGCGACCTGGTCGTCATGCAGGGCAGGACACTGGGGAAAAATCAGGACGACGCGATGCGTGCTTTGGTACACAAGAGCTGGAATCTCGATGAAATCGACCGGCACTACGAACACTTCAATACACAGTTCCGCCCGGTGTTCAGGGCTGTCGAAAAATTCCGCAATTGCGATGGCCGCACAGCGTTCCAGATACGGACGCTGATGATCCAGGAATATCGCAGGATTCTTTTGCGTGATCCATTGCTGCCAGCCGAGATGCTGCCTGCCGGCTGGCATGGTACGGCGGCCTATCAACTCTGCCGCAACCTGTACCGGCTGATTTTTGCGCAGGCAGACGACTTCATGACCCGCGAATTTGAAACCGCCGATGGCCCGTTACCGCCCCCGGCGCCGGAGTTTTTCAAGCGTTTTGGCGGCCTGAACTGATGGCTACCCACATACCGCGAGGATAGGAATGGACGATTTTGCGATTGCGAAGCAATGCAGGGACACGATGTACGACGGCGATGCTGCCCTGCAGTTGCTCGACATCAGTGTCGAGGTCACTGCGACAGGCTGCGCCAAGGCACGCTTCGAGGTGCGTCGCGACATGATAAACGGTCACGGCGTTTGCCATGGCGGTTGTTTGTTTATGCTTGCAGATACCGCATTTGCCTATGCCTGTAACTCCTATAACAAAGTCACGCTTGCGGCAGGGGCGTCAATCGAATTCCTGCGCGCGGCGAAGCTTGGTGATCAGATTATCGCGATCGCGATCGAGCGGCACCGGGGTCGCAGAAGCGGATTTTATGATGTCGTGGTGAGCAACCAGGATGGTGAGGAGATCGCCCTGTTCCGCGGCCGGTCGCACAGCACCCAGGACCCTTTATTCACATAGTTATGATACAGAAATAATTGAAAAAGCATAAATAATGTGACATATTATGCGGCTATGACTCTTTTCGAGGTGTGATGTGTATACGCAGGGATTGGACCAGCAGGGCAAGGAGCCGCAAGGGCTGCAACCACGCGAGTCTGCTGAGCGCCTCACCGCATTCCAGGCGCGCATCGACGCCGAGGAGAAAATCGAAGCCAAGGACTGGATGCCCGAAGCGTACCGGCGAACCCTGGTGCGGCAGATTTCGCAGCACGCACATTCCGAAATAATTGGTATGCAGCCGGAGGGGAACTGGCTAACACGGGCCCCGACCTTGCGCCGCAAGTGCATTTTGCTGGCCAAGGTGCAGGATGAGGCTGGTCACGGTTTATACCTTTACAGCGCCGCTGAAACGCTGGGCACGTCGCGCGATCAGATGGTTGCAGATCTCCTGAGCGGCAAGGCGAAATACTCGAGTATTTTCAATTACCCAACGCTGACCTGGGCGGACATCGGCACCATCGGCTGGCTCGTAGATGGTGCCGCCATCATGAATCAGATTCCGCTTTGCCGATGCTCGTATGGCCCTTATGCGAGAGCCATGGTTCGCATATGCAAAGAGGAAAGTTTTCATCAGCGTCAGGGTTTCGACATCATGCTGGCCTTAAGTCGTGGCTCGGCCGCGCAGAAGGCCATGGCGCAGGACGCCCTGAATCGCTGGTGGTGGCCATCGATCATGATGTTCGGTCCGAGTGATAAAGATTCAAAACACTCTGCTCAATCGATGGCATGGAAGATCAAACGTTTCTCAAATGACGAGTTGCGCCAGAAATTTATCGACGTGACGGTGCCGCAAGCAGACTTCCTCGGACTCAAAGTGCCCGACGCTGAGCTCGAGTTCGACCAGGAGACTGGGCATTACAGATTCGGCGAGATCGACTGGCAGGAATTCTATGACGTGCTCGCCGGCAACGGACCCTGCAATCGCGAGCGCATGCAAGTGCGCCGCAATGCGCACCAGGGCGGCGCCTGGGTTCGCGAAGCGGCACAGGCATACGCCGAAAAACACGCATCCCGAGTTGCTGCTTGAAGAATCAACAGGCATCGTAGGAGCCCGCCTGTAGGAGCTCGCCTGTAGGAGCCCGCCCCAGCGGGCGAATGAATTGATAGGAAGAACACCATGACTGACAAAAACTGGCCACTGTACGAAGTTTTCATCCGCGCAAAATCGGGCCTGAGCCATCGCCATGCGGGCAGTGTGCACGCTGCAGATGACGAAATGGCGCTCAATCATGCACGTGACGTCTACACGCGACGCAATGAAGGCGTCAGTATCTGGGTCGTCAGGTCCAGCGAAATTGTTGCGTCGGATCCGGCCGAGTCGGCCGCTTTGTTTGAACCGGCGAAGGACAAGATCTACCGGCATCCTACGTTTTATGAGATTCCGGAGGGTGTCGAGAATCTTTGACCATGAACAACGAACAGGCACTCTTCAAATATGTCGTAAGGCTTGGCGATAACGCGCTCGTTCTCGCGCAACGGCTGATCGAAATTGTCGCGGATGGACCGGAACTGGAAGAAGAACTGGCGAACGCCAATTTTTCACTGGATTATCTCGGGCAGGCTCGCATGTTCTATTCCTATGCAGGTGAAATTGAAGGCGAGGGCCGCAAGGAAGATGACTTTGCTTTCAGACGCCCGGACCGGGAGTTCGAAAATGTATTGCTCGTTGAGCAACCAAACGGTCATTTCGGCGATGTGATTGTTCGCTCAGTGCTGTTCGATGTCTTCTATCTGCTGCAGTTGGAAGCGTTGTCGGCATGCAGCGATGATCGTCTGGCGGAAATCTCACTCAAAACCGCAAAGGAAATTCGCTATCACCTTCGCTATGGGTCCCAGTGGCTTATCCGGCTCGGCGACGGAACCGAGGAAAGTCATGGGCGTGTCCAGGATTCACTGGACCAGCTGTGGAGGTTTACCGGCGAACTTTTTGACGGCGATGAAACCGATGAATTGGTACTCGCCGGGTTTGTGGGCCCGGATCTCGATAAACTGCAGGCCGCGTGGACCGGCGCGGTTGCCGCCATTGTTGAGGAAGCAACACTTGCGCTGCCTGAGGATCAGTGGATGGCGGGCGGCGGGCGAGACGGCCTGCATTCCGAAGATTTCGGCTACCTGATCGCCGACATGCAGCATTTGCAACGCGCCTATCCTGGATTGAACTGGTAGGCGATCATGACCGCACAGCGTGCAGCGGACAAAAAACATTCCGTTCAGCAGGTCTGGGAGTGGCTGGAAGCGGTACCGGATCCTGAAATACCGGTTCTGAGCGTCATCGATCTCGGCATCGTGCGACGAGTTACAGCTTTGAGCGACGGCGTGGAAGTGGAGGTCGCACCGACCTATTCGGGATGTCCGGCAACGGAAGTCATTGAGAAAAGTATTGTAGACAGCCTGCTGGACCGAGGCGTCGGCAATGTCGTCCTGAAGCGCGTGCTGTCGCCGCCCTGGACCACGGCGTGGATCACGGATGGGGGGCGCGAAAAATTGCGGGCCTACGGCATCGCACCGCCCGCAGATGATGTGAGCAAGCGCGCAATGCTGGGCAGCATGAAGCCCATTGCCTGCCCCCGATGCGGCGCGACGACGACTTCACTTGTGAGTGAATTCGGTTCGACGCCATGTAAGGCGTCGTACAAGTGTGACGACTGCCTTGAACCCTTCGAATATTTCAAGTGCATCTGATCGCTTATGAGAAAGTTTCGTTCATTGACCGTCTCTGAGCTGAGAAACGAGACCGCAGACTCGGTGCGACTATCGTTGCAGGTACCGGATGACGTGCGCAGCGAATTTGAATTCCTGCCTGGACAACATCTGCCAATTCAAATTGAAATCGAAGGAAAGCCGGTGCGGAGAACGTACAGCATTTGCTCGGTTCCCGGCGCGGGGTCGTTGGAAATCGGCGTCCGCATCCAGCCCGGTGGGCGATTCTCCGGATTCGTTGCCGATCAGCTGCATGCCGGGGACGTCCTGCAAGTCATGCCGCCCTTCGGGCAGTTTCACGCCACCATCGATCCTGCAAGCGAGAAAACCTATCTTGCGTTTGCGTCGGGAAGCGGGATTACGCCGATTATCTCGATCATGAAGGCAACGCTCGAGCAGGAGCCAGGCAGCCGCTTCCTGTTGTTCTATGGAAACCGCCGTCAGAACACAACCATGTTCATTGACGACCTTTATGCACTCAAGAACAGTTTTCCGGAACGCCTGCAGCTGTACTTTCTATTCACGCGTGAAGAACAGGAATACCCGATATTCAGCGGCAGATTGGATCACGAGAAAACCGGCGAACTGTACAGAAACTTTTGCAACGGCCTCGAGCCCGACGAAGCATTTATCTGTGGTCCGGATACGATGATTGAGACCGTCCGTACCGCGCTTCGCGAGCTGGGCATGGATAACGAAGTCATTCATGCGGAGCGTTACGGTGCCCCGAGGAAAAAGCCGGTCGCGAGTCCTTCTGAGCCGGCAACGGGCGAGCTGGATTTCAGCGTCACCGTAATCATGGACGGCCACAAGAAATCGTTTCAGATGTCATCCGACGGCGGCAGCATCGTCGATGCCGCGGCGGAGCACGGTATCGAGCTGCCGTTTTCCTGCAAGGCTGGTGTGTGTGCGACCTGTCGAACTCATGTGCGTGAAGGCGAGGTCCACATGGATGCGAACTATGGACTCGAGCCCTGGGAGATAGAGAAAGGCTATGTGCTCGCCTGTCAGTCCCATCCTGTCAGCGACCGGGTAACGCTGGACTACGACAAGACCTGAACGGACCAGGGCGTACCCTCGACCGTACATGATGCACTGCGCCATTTTCCAGCATCAAACGTGGTTGTCCGGTAAGATACGCAACCATTGAGCTGCCGTTTTTGGGGCAGCTTCACCCAGGCAACGTTGATTGAACCATCATTACAGGATGCGCCGGAGAGCGTATGAGCAAATCTGATTCATCTGCCAGCCCGGTCGGCTGCCCGCCCGGGCGCCAGAACGCCTACAATCGGCAAGAATTACTCGCCTGCGCGCATGGTGAGTTGTTCGATCCCGACAGTGCCCGGCTGCCATTGCCAGACATGCTGATGACCGACCGGATTACGTCGATTACGGAGACCGGCGGCGAATACGGCAAGGGTGAGGTCCACGCCGAGCTGGATATCAATCCGGATCTCTGGTTTTTCAAATGCCACTTCGAGAGCGACCCGGTCATGCCGGGGTGTCTCGGGCTTGATGCGCTCTGGCAGCTGGTCGGGTTCTTCCTTACCTGGTCGGGGTCCAGCGGGCGCGGTCGTGCACTCGGTGCCGGCAAGGTCAAATTCAGCGGACAAGTGCTGCCTACCGCAAAACTGGTAACGTACAAGCTGCAGATCAAGCGCATGATTACACGCAGGCTCGTATTGGCCGTCGCAGACGGAACCGTCGCGGTCGATGGACGGGAAATCTATATAGCGGAAGATCTGCGAGTCGGCTTGTTTACGTCAACCGACGATTTTTAAGGAGTCAATGTGCGCCGTGTCGTGATTTCAGGACTTGGAGTCATTTCGTGCCTGGGCAATTCTCAGTCGGAAGTACTCGACTCGCTGCGCGAGGGCCGTTCCGGCATCAGCTTTAACGAGGGGTTCGCGGAAAGGGGCCTGCGCAGCCAGGTCTGCGGTAGCGTCGATATCGATACCGCCGATTTCATCGACCGCAAGGTCCGGCGCTTCATGGGAGATGCCGCGGCATACTCTTATATAGCGATGCAGCAGGCTATCGATGATGCCGGGCTCGAAGAGTCCGATATCTCCAACCCGCGCACCGGCCTGATCGCGGCATCCGGCGGCGCTTCGAGCGCCAATATTGTTATTAGCGCCGATACCTTGCGCGCAAAAGGGGTTCGCCGAATCGGCCCCTACATGGTTCCGCGTACGATGGGCAGCACCGTGTCGGCCTGCCTTGCGACGCCGTTTCATATTAAAGGTGTGAATTACTCGATTACCTCGGCGTGTGCGACCAGCGCGCATTGCATTGGTGCGGCGATGGAGCAGATCCAGCTTGGCAAGCAGGACCTGGTATTTGCCGGTGGCGGTGAGGAAGAGGACTGGACGCTGGCAAGCCTGTTCGATGCGATGGGCGCTTTGTCATCAAAATACAATGATGCGGCGGCGACGGCGTCGAGACCGTATGACGTCAACCGTGATGGCTTCGTTATGGCGGCGGGCGCCGGCATGGTTGTCGTCGAAGAACTCGAACACGCACAGGCGCGTGGTGCAAAAATTTATGCCGAGATTAAGGGATACGGGGCGACTTCGGATGGATTTGACATGGTTGCGCCATCCGGAGAAGGCGCAGTCCGCTGCATGCAGCTCGCCCGTTCGACGGTTGATGCACCGATTGACTACATCAATACGCACGGCACCAGTACGCCGGTCGGAGATACCAGGGAACTCGAAGCAATGCTGGAAGTGTTTGGCGATGAGGTTCCCCGGTTCGCGTCAAGTAAATCGTTGTGCGGTCATTCGCTGGGCGCCACGGGGGCGCAGGAGTCGATTCATTGTTTGCTGATGCTGGAAAACGACTTCATCGCCCCGTCCATAAACGTCACTGACCTCGATCCTGCTGCCGAGGGCATGCCGCTGGTTACCGAGAGAATCGACAACGCCGGCTTAAACACGGCGATGACGAATAGTTTTGGGTTTGGTGGCACTAATGCCACCCTGATCTTCCAAAAGCTTTAAGCAAATCGCCCGCTCAGGAAGGGCTCCTACGGTAATTCGCTGCTTAGAAAAAATCTGTAGGAGCCCGCCCCAGCGGGCGATACTGAGATAAGAATGGACATCATCAGCGAACACGCCTGCTTCGGCGGCAAGGTCGGCTTCTATCGCCATGCATCGGCCGTTAACAACTGCGACATGCAATTCTCGGTGTATCAGCCGCCGCAGGCGGTCGACCGGCCCGTCCCCGTCGTCACATTCCTGTCCGGCCTGACCTGCACCGAAGAAACTTTCATGATCAAGAGCGGCGCAGAGCGCATTGCTGCCGAACTTGGGTTGATGCTGGTCAACCCAGACACCAGTCCCCGCGGCGATGCTGTGCCGGACGATCCGGATGGAGCGTATGATTTTGGGCTGGGCGCCGGCTTTTACCTGAACGCGACTGAGCCGCCGTGGAACCAGCACTTTCACATGTACGACTACGTGACCAGGGAGTTGCCCGAAATTGTGTTTGCGAACTTTCCGGGCGATCGCGACCGGCAGGGCATTACCGGTCACTCGATGGGTGGTCACGGCGCATTGACTGTCGGCCTGAAGAACCCGCATATATATAAGAGTATTTCCGCATTCGCGCCGATCTGCAGTCCGATCAATTGTCCCTGGGGGCAAAAAGCGCTCGGTAATTATCTCGGATCCGATCAGTCGACCTGGGGCGAATACGACGCAACAGAACTTGTAAAAAGTCTGGATGCGATTCCCGAGCATGAAATCCTGATCGACCAGGGGATGGCGGACCAGTTTCTCGAGCAGGAACTGCATCCGCATCTTTTCGAGGCGGCCTGCAAGGAGCATGGCGTGGCACTGGCGTTGCGCCGTCATGACGGGTATGACCACGGCTACTACTTCATCGCGACGTTCATGGAAGAGCACCTGCAGTATCACGCGAGAGTTCTTTACCTGTAAGTCCCAGCTGCCGGACCCTTGATGAAGTATCTTTGCCTGCGTTGGATGCTCCAACGCAACACGGCGAAACAACAAAGTTCTCAGTCTAATCAATCCGTTGTGTACGCGACAGGCACGTTGTTCGGGTCTGCGTAAACACCGGATAATACGTATTCCAAGTAATTGACCTGTTCGTATACTCGGCTTCGGTTGCGATCGTAATAGGTTGCCGATCGCGATGATTCTTGCCATCAATCAGGCGGGCTGGTCGATATGTTTCATGTTTTATCCGGGCGACTTTGCGCTTTTATTCCTGGGATGCTTCTCGCGGCTATTTTCCTGACCTGGTCGGACAAGACCCAGGCCCAGGATGCGGGGGAACAGGCTTTCAATACGACATGTTTTGCCTGCCATACGATTGGCGGCGGCAGGTTGATCGGTCCGGACCTGGCAGGAATTCACAAACAGCGAACTCAGGAGTGGCTGGAACAGTTCGTCAGGTCATCGCAAACGCTGATCAACAGCGGCGATGCTGAAGCGGTCGCACTATACGAGGAATACAACAGAATGCTCATGCCGGATGCGCTGCTGTCGGACGAGCAGATACGCGCGGTCCTGGGCTTCATAAAAACCAGAAGTGCGGATCAGCCAGAACCGGTCGAGGTGAGCACGGTCGCGAAGGCGGAGCCTGAAGAGCCGGCGTCGGAAGCGGATATCCTCGCCGGGCAGGAATTGTTTCAGGGAAATATTCGTCTGGAAAATAACGGAGCACCCTGCAACGCCTGCCACGACGTACGCGGTGATGCTGTCATGGGTGGCGGCATTCTTGCTGCCGAGCTGACGAGTGTCTTTTCCAGGATGGGCAAAGCAGGCGTGCAGGCAATTCTGGGCCGTGCACCTTTCCCGGTCATGCAGGCGGCTTATGTGGACAAGGAGCTGACAGAGTTGGAAGTCAGGCAACTGGTGGCGTTTTTGGAATATGCCAACTCACAGGAGTACCACCAGCTACCAAGAGACTATGGATTGGGATTGTTCGCAAGTGGCGTCGTCGGTGCCGGTTTTCTGTTCGGTCTGTTTGCGTTTATCTGGCGCGGACGAAAAACCGGGTCGGTATACCAGGCAATCTTTGACCGGCAGATCAAGACCAGTCTGGACGACACTGTGTGATCGACAAATAATTGGGTTGAATGGGCGAAGAGCATGAGCTGGATAAAAGATATCATTTCACCGGAAACTCGGAATTGGGAAGAGTTTTACCGAAATCGATTTCAACACGATCGTATTGTCCGCAGCACACACGGTGTGAATTGCACCGGCGGTTGTTCGTGGCAAATTCATGTCAAGGATGGAATCGTTGTATGGGAGACCCAGCAACTCGATTACCCGTTACTTGAAGACAAACTTCCGCCCTATGAACCGCGTGGCTGCCAGAGAGGAATATCTTTTTCCTGGTATCTCTACAGTCCCTTACGTATCAAGTATCCGCTCATTCGCAGCGCATTACTCGATGCATATAGAGAGGAAAAGAAAAAGACAGGCGACCCGATGAAAGCATGGGAAGCGCTGCAGGCGGATGAAAAGAAGCGCAAAGCGTATCAGGAAGCACGCGGCAAAGGTGGTTTCCGTCGAGCCAGCTGGGATGAGGTCCTCGAGATAATGGCGGTCGCCAATATTTACACCGCGAAAAAGTATGGCCCGGACCGGGCCATTGGTTTCTCGCCGATTCCCGCGATGTCAATGCTGAGCTATGCAGGTGGATCCCGGTTTCTGCAATTGTTTGGCGGTGTCAACCTGAGTTTCTATGACTGGTACTGCGATTTGCCGACGGCTTTTCCGGAAATCTGGGGCGAGCAGACTGACGTCTGTGAAAGCGCGGACTGGTACAACTCAAAAATGATCGCCGATATGGGCGCCTGCCTCAATATGACACGCACGCCGGATTGCCACTTCTTCGCCGAATCGCGGCACAACGGTACCAAGGCAGTCGTTTTCTCGCCCGATTTCTCCCAGGTCTGCAAATACGCGGATCAATGGGTGCCGCTGCACGCAGGCAGTGACGGCGCATTCTGGATGGCCGTCTCGCACGTGATACTGACCGAGTTCCATCACAAGAAGCAGACGCCCTATTTCATTGACTACGCCAAGCAGTACACGGACAGCGCGATGCTGGTGAAACTCGACAATGTCGAGGGCATATTTCGGCCGGGCCGGATGCTGCGTGCGAATGAGCTACCAGGACATCAGGATATCGAGAATGGTGACTGGAAGTTTGTTTCTGTAGATGTCAATGATGGCCGGTATGTCGTGCCGAAGGGTTCGATGGGGCACCGCTGGGGAGATACTCCGGGCCAATGGAATATGAAACTGGAGGATTCCGTTGATGACAGCCCCTACGATCCGACGCTTTCGTTCCTGCCCCAGCATGACGAAGTCATCGAAACCGAATTCGTCGAGTGGGGTCTCGACAACAAGGCAATGCGCGGCGTCCCGGTGCGAAAACTCACAACGGCCTGTGGAGAAACAGAGTACGTCACGACCGTATATGACCTGATCATGGCTCAATATGGCGTCGATCGCGGCCTGGCAGGAGATTACCCCGCAGATTATGCCGACAAGGACGCGGCGTACACGCCGGCGTGGCAGGAAATTTTCACCGGGGTCGATTCGAAGACGGTTCTGCAATTTTCCCGGGAGTGGGCAAATACCGCCAATGTCACCAAGGGCAAATGCATGATCATCATTGGCGCCGGCATCAATCACTGGTATCACGCCAACCTGATGTATCGGGCCGGTGCGATGGCGTTGATGTTGTCAGGCTGCGTCGGGAAAAACGGCGGAGGCCTGAATCATTACGTCGGGCAGGAGAAACTCGCTCCAATGGATTCCTGGAGCGGACTTGCTTTTGCAAAGGACTGGAACATCGCACCGCGTCTGCAACAGGCTCCGTTGTGGCATTACATCAACACCTGTCAATATCGCTATGACGGCCAGTACTCGCGGTATAACACGGTTCCCGACTGTAGGAATGTAGGACCCTCTAGGACACTTCGTGTATTTTGAATCTCACGGAGGGTTCAGCAATGAAGGCGAATGATAGAGAAGTTAGACGTAAGAAACGAATATTAAATCATGCGGTTGAAAGCGGTAATGTTGCCAAGACTTGCCGATACTTTGGCATTCCCCGATCTTCATTCTACCGTTGGCGTAACGTGTATCAGGAACACGGTGAGGACGGGCTCCGGTGTAAGAAGCCGATTGCCAAATCACATCCTAATCAAACACCGGATGAGATTGTCGAAAAAATACTTCACCTGAGGCGGAAATATCACCTCGGACCCGTAAGAATCATGTGGTACATGGCCCGCTACCATCAAATGCGAGTCTCGGATGCCACCATTTATCGAGTACTGAAACGACATAAAGTCAACCGATTGCCTAGCAAGGTGGGGTGTCGAAAAATCCACACAAAACGTTACCACAAGCAGGTACCGGGCCACCACATTCAAATGGATGTTAAGTTCCTGATATTCAAAAGCAAAGTCGGCAAGAAAATCAAACGCTATCAATACACCACCATCGACGATGCGACGCGTGTACGAGCGTTAAAGATCTACACACGTCATACGCAAAAGAACGCAATTGACTTTGTTGATCACATCGTCACCAAGTTCCCGTTTCGCATCCAGCAAATCAGAACCGATCGTGGCCATGAGTTTCAGGCGCAGTTCCATTGGCATGTGGAAGATCTCGGCATCCGTCATGTCTATATCAAAGCGAGAACGTCTCAGCTCAACGGCAAGGTCGAGCGATCCCACCGCTCAGACCAGGAAGAATTTTATCAGCTGCTGAGTTACAAGAGCGATGTGGACCTGAATAAGAAACTGGCTGAATGGGAGCAGTTTTATAACTTTGCACGACCGCACGGTGCGCACCAGGGCCGCACATCTTACGAATCGCTCAGAGAAAAGTTAACATGACAGGCAAGTGTCCAAGCGGTGCGCATCTACTACAAATTATAACGAATGAAGCCAGAATTTCCTCTGCGGATTCTACTTAGGGCCAGTAGTCTCACGGCAGTGCATTCTCAACGGCCAACGTCTTGCTCCCGCTGTATACTTTGCGTGCCGGAATCGGGTCACAGGAAGCCATGAACTTGCCAGCTGACATAGCCAGGGAATTACTGGATGCCTCGTGGGAGGCGATTGTTGTCGTGAATAACGATGGCGACATCGTCTATGTGAGTGCACAAGCTGGACGTTTGTTTGGCTACGATGCCGGTGAATTGATCGGTCAGAAAGTCGAGATCCTGATGCCGGAGGCATTCCGCAAGACACATGAGAAATCTCGCGTTAGCTATTCGAAGTCGCCAAGATCTAGACCGCTTGTTTCAGGGCTGGATTTAAAAGGGAAGCGCAAAGACGGGCGTGTCTTCGATGCCGAGATATCCCTGACTCCGATTGAGACCGCTGAGGGCTTGCTGATTTCCAGCACTATTCGCGATATCACTGCAGACAACACATCCGAGACGTATTTCAGAAACATCCTGGAATCGGCGCCGGATGCAATGATTATTGTCGATCACTACGGAAAAATCGCGATCGTCAACGCTCAGGCGGAGAAAATGTTCGGCTACTCGCGGGAGGAAATGCTGGGGCAGGAAGTTGAATTCCTGCTTCCCGAGGATCTGCACGACAGGCATTTAAGCCACCGTGTCAGCTACGCCGGCGATCCGCATTTGCGACCGATGGGAGTCGGCATGGAGCTCCACGGCAGGCGCAAAGACGGCTCCGTGTTTCCGGTCGAAATCAGCCTGAGCCCGGTCACCTCGGCTTCCGGTTCCTTTGTTTCCAGCGTTATCCGCGATGTCACGGATCGCAAGAAAATGGAGCAGGACCTGATTACCGCAAGTCAGGCGGCCGAGAGAGCGAACAAGGCGAATTCTGCGTTCCTGGCCGCAGCCAGCCATGACTTGCGGCAGCCTGTGCAGGCGCTCAGTCTGCTCAACGGTGCCCTGCGGCGCACCGTGAAGGAGCCGCTGGCACTCGAGATGGTCGAGAGTCAGCAGCACTCACTGGACGCAATGACCAATCTCCTGAATTCACTGCTGGACATCAGTCGACTGGATGCCGGTGCCATAGAACCTGAAATCGAGGATTTTCCGATTCAGCGGCTCATCGACCGGCTGTCCGCAGAATTCTCCCGCCAGACGCTGCAGAAGGGACTCAAATTCGACGCCTGCTCCTGCACTACGATGGTGCGCAGTGATCCCAACCTGGTCAGCGAGATCATTCAGAATTTTGTCTCTAATGCGATTCGCTATACCGATAAAGGTGAAGTTCGCCTGCGGTGCCACGAAAAAAACGGCAATCTTTGTATCGATGTCACGGACACCGGGATTGGTATCGCCGCCGACCAGATCGGGGAGATTTTCCAGGAGTTTCATCAAATCAAGACACCGGGCACGAACAAGGAAGGCTTCGGGCTTGGACTCGCGATCGTCAAACGATTGGCGGACCTGCTTGAACACAAGATCGAAGTCGAATCGAATCCGGGTTCCGGCTCGACATTTTCAATTTGCATCCCGATAGTGACCAAGCCGCAATCGGGCCGCGGCGCCCAGGGCAGTGCGGACACCGCTGATGCCGATACCGAAGTGTCCGGCCTCATCATTCTGATCGAAGATGACGTGAATGTTGCCAACGCCTGGGGTTTGTTGCTCGAAGCAGAGGGATTTCGAGTGGCGACTGCGGCCTCGGCAAAGGAGGCGCTGGCACTGGTGCATCATCTCGACGGGCCGCCGGATCTGATTATTTCGGATTTTCACCTGCTGGGCGGCTCGACAGGCGTCGAGGCGGTCGCCAGGATTCGCAAGGAATTCGACCGAATTATTCCGGCATTTATTGTCAGTGGTGACACCTCAAAGATAGTTCAGGATGCAAAACTCACCAGGAACTGCGCCATCATGAATAAGCCGGTGAACACGGATCGTCTGCTCAAGGCGGCGAGAATCGCAATTACCACGGGGTCTGTTCCTGCCGATTAACCCGGCCGGGTTACTGCGCTACCAGGGCGAACCAGCTCAGCGTCGATTTACTCAACGCGACGCCGACGATGTACGCGAAAGTCATGAGCGCCAGTACGAAGGCTGTCGACCTGACACGCAGCGTCTTTCCCCGGCCGAGTGCGATTGCGCCCAGCACGATATAAATGACCAGCGCCACGAACTTCATCAGCAACCAGTCCTGACTGAGCACGGGCAGATTAAGCGCCACGATCAGTCCGATCCCCGATAGCAGAAATACGGTATCGATCACGTGTGGTGCGACTCTGACGAACCTCACTCGCAGATTGGGTGAGCCCGACAGCATCCAGTAGCCACGTAGCACAAATCCGCAAATCGTCAGTATTGCGCTGCCAACGTGAATCAATTTCAGAGTCGTAATCATAATTGTGAGCAGCGCTCGCAGACTGGTGTGCAAGCCGCATTTTCAGCTGCAGCGCCAATACGCGCAACCCGGTGCCCAGTAAGGGGTCGTACGTATGGTTTACGCCGCCATAGATGGCAATGTTAGCACTGGGAATCGACTAGACCACCTGATCATTTGCCCATGCCAACAACCAGCATTTACGCCAGAATATCTCTGGCGCCGCCGATTGCGACACTTCTGACATTGGCCGGCACGGAGATTGCTGTGGCACCTGGCAAGGTTGATGTCTACAACACATTGCACGACGTTTACTGAATGTCGGCGCAATTCGCGAGGAAGTAGTGCGATGAAAATTAAAGTCAGCTGTCTGGCCACGATTTGCCTGGCCGTTTTCATCACAATGGGTGTACCAGCGTTTGCCCAGGAAAGTGAAGACAATAGCCTCGCGACCGCGATCATGTCAGGAGATGCTCATGTCAGTTTGCGGTATCGATACGAATTTGTCGATCAGGATGGATTCTCCGAAAATGCCAATGCGTCGACGCTTCGATTGCGCCTGAATTACCAAACCGGCAACTGGGAGAACTGGTCGGGATTTGTAGAGTTCGATTACGTGGGAGAGTTATTGTTTAAAGATTTCAATAGCTTGGGAGGAAGCAGCCCGGACCGTAATCGATATCCCGTGGTTGCGGATCCGAAGGGCACCGATCTGAATCAACTGTACCTCGACTACTCGCCGTCGGCGCAGTCGAAGGTGAGACTGGGCAGACAACGGATTGTCCTCGACAATCACCGCTTCGTTGGCGACGTCGGCTGGCGGCAGAATCCCCAGACCTTTGACGGGTTGGGCTACACCTTCACCGGCTGGAAAAATACGCAACTGTTCTACAGCTATACCACGGCTGTGCACAGGATTTTCGGCGACGATGTGCCCCGGGGCCGGCACGACAGCGACAATCACCTGTTGAACGTCAAGGTAAAACTGGCTGACGACTGGACCGTCGTTCCGTACTACTACTACATCGACAATGACGATGTGGCGGCGTTCTCCACGGCAACGTTGGGCGCACGCCTGACCGGCAATGTCGCCGTTGGCGAATACAAGTTCGGTCTGGTGGCCGAGTTTGCCACGCAATCCGACGCAGCCAACAATCCGGTCAACTACGACGCCGCCTACTTCAACCTTGGTGCAACGTGGACATTAAAAAACGGACTGTCGCTCGGCCTTGCCTGGGAATCCCTTGGTGGCGATCAGAACGTGTCAGGCGCAGCGTTTCGGACCCCACTTGCGACCTTGCACGCCTTCCAGGGATGGGCTGACAAATTCCTCGCGACGCCCGGTGCCGGTATCGACGACGTCTTTGTGACCGTCAAGTACAAGGTCAAGAAATGGAGTTTCACCGGTGTATACCATGATTTCTCGGCCGAATCGGGCAGTGCCGATTATGGGTCGGAATTCGATCTCGCCGCCGGACGCAGCCTTGGCGATCGCTACGGGGTGCTGTTCAAAGCGGCATTTTATGATGCAGATCAGCACGCGACCGACACCAGCAAATTCTGGATAATGTTGACGGCAAACTACTGATCCGACCGTTTCGATCTCGCGTCTGACTGGAATCAGTCCGCCCCGTCGTGCAAACATACGGTCCTTGTGCACCAGTGACTAAGGAATTGTATCGATGGCCGGACTGCTTGCCAGGGAACGAATCATTGCGCCGCCGGGTTACAACCGCTGGCGTGTGCCTCTTGCATCGGTCGCCATTCATCTTTGCATTGGTTCCGTCTATGCATGGAGCATCTACAACCCGCCACTGACCAAAGTATTCGGCGTTGTAGGCAGTGCAGCGGATGACTGGGATCTCGGTGAAGTCGTCTGGATTTTCACGGTCGCCATCGTGTGTCTCGGCTTATCCGCCGCAGTTGCCGGTCGCTGGCTGGAAAAAGTCGGACCCCGCCTGGTCGGCACTGTTGCCGCCTGTTGCTGGGGGGGTGGCTACATCGTCGGTGCAGCCGGCATCCTCACCCATCAACTGTGGCTGATATACCTGGGCTACGGCGTTATCGGCGGCTGCGGCCTCGGACTTGGCTATGTATCGCCCGTCAGTACCCTGATTCGCTGGTTTCCGGACCGGCGCGGCATGGCCGCGGGCATGGCGATCATGGGTTTCGGTGGTGGCGCAATGATCGGCGCGCCGCTGAAGGAATACTTCCTGAAAATGTTCTATCGCGCTCCGGAGTATCTGGGTGCAACAGAGTCGGTTGAATTGATCACCGAGGCCGGCAGACGATTCGCCGATGTGTCCGGTGTCCTGCGGGAAGTGGTCGTGGCCAGTGCCGCAGATGTGCGCGGCATGACGGTGCCCGGACCCGAGGGGGTCTATGTTGTTGGTACCGGCGCGGCCGGTGTCGCCGAAACCTTTGTCGTTATCGGCATTATCTGTCTTGTCGTCATGTTGCTTGCTGCATTTTCGTATCGATTACCGGCGCCGGGCTGGCAACCGGCCGGTTGGGAACCGCCGCCGGAAAGTGACCGGCAACACCTGGTTACGACGCACGATGTCGATATCGACGAGGCACTAAAAACACCGCAGTTTTATCAGCTGTGGATCGTGTTGTGTTTCAACGTGACTGCAGGTATCGGCGTACTTGGCGTGGCGAGGACAATGATTACAGAAATATTCGGCACGACATTGCCGCAAATCGTCGACACGGCATTTGCAGGAACCTACGTCGTAATGATCAGTGTGTTCAACATGATCGGCCGTTTCTTCTGGGCCAGCAGTTCCGACTACATCGGCCGCCGCAATACTTACTGGATATTTTTCATTCTCGGGATCCTGCTTTACCTGTCGGTGCCGTTCACGGCGCAGCAGGTCAGCGCCAATCCGGCAGCTGTCTGGCTGGTTTATTTCTATGCCGCAACCATGATCATCTTCACCATGTACGGCGGCGGTTTCGCAACCATTCCCGCGTATCTTGCGGATATTTTCGGCACGAAATATGTGGGCGGAATCCACGGACGCCTGCTGACCGCCTGGAGTACGGCTGGCGTTCTCGGCCCGCTGGCAATCACGTCCTTACGTCAGAGCTCAGTCAATCAGGCAATACAGGATTTGATGTCAAAAATCGACGCCAACGCGTTCGCAGCACACTTCGGTGCGCCCGTTGAGCAACTGCATGTTCTGGTCGAACAAAAGACGGTCACGATCGCCAGTCTCATGGAAATCGTACCAGCCGGCACCGTCGATCCGACCAGCGGTCTTTACAATACGACGATGATCCTGATGGCCGCCTTACTCGCCATTGCACTCATCAGCAACGCATTCATGCGCCCCGTCGATCCGCGGCATCATATCAGGAATAGGGTCGTACCCACGTAAATTATTGTTTTTATGGGGAATATAGGAGAAATCTTGGCCTCAGGTCATCTCGAGCCCGGCCACAGTCCGGTTTTATTGTGTTTTACGCAGGTGATAATCGAACGCGGGCCCGGGGCCCCCGCCATAGCGGTTATTAATCCAGACCAACAACATGCCCTCGACATGACGGGCGTACCTCAATGGTCCGAGGTCAATGGCTTCCAGTCCCATGCCTTCAACCAGTTCAGCAACCGTCGCCTTTGCCTCGGCGCTATCGCCGACTAAGGGAATGCTGACCGGACCTCCGGACGAGTCAGGATCAACCATGGTCCGCCAGTTCAGCGTATTGAACGCCTTGACGACATACGCGGCCGGCGCGGCGCCCTGGATTATCTCGGCGGTCGAGGAGTCGTAAACCAGCCTGAAGTAGCCATCATCGCTGCGGTCAATTGCATTGGTCGGATCAATGATAATTTTGCCCGACAGGTCACCCAGTCCAATCGTGACCGCCTCGACGGCAGTGCCCGGTACGGCCATCACCACAATGTCGGCGCCGACCACGGACTCCGCGGGGGTCGTCGCTGAGGCAGAGTTGCCTGTGCGCTCGACGAGTGCGCGCACCTCGTCTCGCGACGGGTCGCGCGAGCCATAAACAATGGTATGACCAAGGGCCGCGAACTCCGGTCCGAGGGCGCCCGCAACCTCGCCGGTGCCAATCACAGCAATGGTGTCTGCAGTAACCGGCATCGATCCCAACAGTCCGGCGACTAATGCCAGTCCCCCGCAACCGAGAATCCGCTTGCGGAACATTTATTGGTGTACCTGGCTAACCTGGATGACTGGTTCGATATTGGTATAGTTTGGAATGTCGCCCATGATCGCTTCAGCATGCGGGCCGAAGGAAGATTGAAAATCTTCAACCGAATCGAAGTAAAGATGCCCCATCGCGATATAGGTGGGTGGCGAATCCGGCGTGCCGCCGCCGAGGCCACCATCGATCGCCGAATCTTTGCAGGCCTCGCCCAGCTTCTCACGAACCATTGGCATATGGGTGTTGCGGTAATAGTCCATGTCGAACGAGGTGCCCTCGCTATTCGGGTACATAACGCTTACTTTGATCATCATAAAATTCCTTCATCAGGACCGGGAATGATGATAATACGACGTTCCTGTCTTATAGTCCGGGTCGCAGGAAATTCAGGGGGAAAAGATTGTCATTGAGTCACAAATCGCCACTGGCGACGGTAACCGTGTCGCTGCTCGCATCTTTGTTCCTGACGCCGCCGCTGGTTGCACAGGAAGAAGACCTGCCAACGCTAAAGGTAGATCGCATTCCCTCTGCACCCGCATTTTCAGGGCAAACCAGGGCGGCAGCCGCCGGGGAAACGGCGTACCAGGTTGCTTCCATTGCAACAGGCCTGTCGGCGCCATGGGCGCTTGCATTTCTGCCGGGTGGCGAGATCCTCATCACCGAATATGTCGGGAATATGCGAATTCTGGACGCCAAAGGGCAATTGTCCGCGCCGCTTGGGGGCTTGCCGGAAATGTCACACGAGGGCTGGGCAGGGTTGTTCGACGTTGCGCTCGACCCTGATTTTGCGGAGAACCAGCTCGTCTATTTCTCGTACACGGGTAAACCACAGGGGCCCGATGGCAAGAATATTCCACGAGTGGGTCGCGGCCGTCTCGATCGTGCCGGCCTGCAAATTGTAGATGTCGAAATCATCATTGACGGCAGCGGTTCTCAGGAAATTCATTTTGCGGCGGATGGAAAACTGCTGGTTTCCGGCGCGGGTGACGTGTTCACAGAAGATGCACAGGACCTCGGTATTACGTTTGGCAAGGTGCTGCGGTTCAATCCCGACGGTTCGGTGCCCGACGATAATCCCTGGAACGCGGATTCAAATGTTCCCTCCGCAATTTTCAGTGTCGGGCATCGCGATATCTCCGGCTTTGCGAACCACCCGGACACGGGCGAGATATGGATAACAGAGCATGGCCCGCGTGGCGGCGACGAGCTGAATCGCGTCCGTGCCGGCGCCAATTACGGGTGGAAGGTTATTACCTATGGCACGGAATACAACGGTGCGCCGGTCGGCGATGGGCGCACGAAACAGGCAGGCATGGAACAGCCACGTTATTTCTGGCGGCCATCGATCGCGCCGTCGGGCCTGGTTTTTTACACGGGCAGCATGTTTCCTGAATGGCGCGGAAATATTTTCGTCACGTCGCTGGCTGGGCAGCATCTGAGCAGGCTGGTACTCGAAGGTGATCGCGTGGTTGCCGAAGAACGGCTGCTTGTTGATCGTGCACAACGTATTCGCGAAGCCCGGGTAGGGCCTGATGGTGCGCTCTACGTCCTCACGAACGAAGAGAGTGACGCACCACGCGGCACCGCGGAATTACTCAGGATCTTCCGCGATTAGCCAGTCCGCCGGGCTACGCGGCCTTGCTCTCGGTAACCTCGCTCGGTGTCTGGAACCAGTCAGGTTTAACGATCAAAAGATCGCACGGCAAGTGCTCGAGTGTTCGCTCTGCGGTAGCGCCAATAAACAGCCGTTTCCAGCGATTTCTCGAGACGGCGCCCATTACCACGAGATCGGCTCCGACACTCTTTGAAAACTCCGGTAACTCCTCGTGTGTTACGCCAGCAACGAGATGTGATCTTTTGGCATCAATTCCGTGGAAATTTACGACTTCGTTGAAGCGTTTCTCATGCTGCTCATGCATTTGTTTCTCGATTTCATCGAATGGCAGAGAGACCGGAATGTATGCATTCGCGGTGGCGGTTGCCACGGCGATACGTGGATCGTAGGCGTGAAATGCGTGAACTTCTGCGTCGCTCGCATCGGCGAGCGCTTTAGTGATGACCAGGATCTCATCGTCCAGTGCTGCCGGTTTGTCGTGTTCATGTAAAGGATCGATGGCGGCAACAAATGTCGGCTTATCCGAAATATCCTGCGGTTTGACCAGCCACAGCGGTACCGGACAGATCCGAATCAGGTTCCAGTCGGTGTTGGTCAGCAACGCGCGCGAGACGGCGGAATGATGGTGCGTATCCTTGAATACGATATCGGCGTCGCAGGCGATTGCATGTCGGACAATGCCTTCGTACAGCGGATGATCCCAGGTTGACGTCGTATTGACGACGAGGCCGGATTCGCGGAGCGGCTCGGCTAACAACTCGAGACGCCGCTTGAGGCCACCGAGGATATCCTCCTGGGCATTCTCAAGTGACGGGTAATTACTCAGGCGGCCATCGCTGAGATATTCGTTGTAATAGCAGATCAGTAACTCGAGTTCTGCGTCCAAATGCTTTGCGAGCCAGGCACCGCGCTTCATCGCGGGTTGCTCCACTACGTCCAGGTCAACGACACACAATATCTTCGAGATTTTTTGCATTGTTTTTCCTCTTCTACGCTGCGCGATGTTCAGAAATTTCTGACGGCATGCGGAACCAGTCCGGTTTGACGATCAGGAGATCGCAGGGCAAATGTTCAAGGGTCCGTTCTGCCGTGGCGCCGATGAACAACCGCTTCCAGCGATTCCTGGATATGGCACCCATGACCACGACGGCGGCATCTATATTACCGCAAAACTCTGGCAATTCTTCGTGGGTCAGCCCTGCGACAAGGTGTGCATTGGCGGAATCGATATTGTGCTTTTCGATAACTTCAGCAAACCGTTTTTTATGGTCTGCAATGACCTGCTGTTCAAGTTCTTCAAACGGTATTGACACTGGGATGTAGGCGTTCGCGGTCGCGCTGGCAATGGCCATACGAGGATCATAGGAATGGAACGCCCGCACCTCGGCGCCGGTGGCGTCTGCCAGCGTCTTGCAGAGATCCAGAATTTCATCGTCCAGCGCAGCCGGCTTGTCATTTTCGTGCATTGGATCAATTGCGGCGACAAAGACCGGATTTGCCGGAACGTCGCGTGGCTTCACCAGCCAAAGTGGCGCGGCGCACGATCGAATCAGGTTCCAGTCTGTGTTCGTCAGGAGCGCGCGCGAGATTGCCGAATGGTGGTGGGTGTCCTTCAGCACAACATCGGCGCCGATAGCCGCCGCATGCCGGACGATCCCTTCGTAAAGGGGGTGATCCCACACCGCAGTCGTCTTCACGACGAGGCCTGAATTGCGCAGTGGTTCCGCCAGTGTTTCCAGTCGCTTCTCGTGGCCGCGGATAATCTCTTTGCGCGCCTTTTCGAGGGACGGTGAATCGAACAGGCGTTCGCCGCTCAGATATTCGTTGTAGTAACAGATGAAGAGTTCAATCTCTGCACTGGTCTTCCCGGCAAGCCACGCAGCACGCTGCATGGCCGGTTGTGCGGTCATCGTCGGATCGATGACGCACATGATCTGGCTGATATTTTGCATGCTCCTACCTTCTCGGAATGGCGGATTATCGCCTTCAGGATGTCAGGTCGAGACTAGTCCCAAGCCGGGACCGCGCCTATAAGGCCTGTTGCCTAGCGCGTCTCGGAATTTACGTATTATTTTCAGCAATCCATCGAAAAACGTTATTTTTCAACAGCTTGTATATTCCCTTCAGAACCATGGGTGTTGTTGGCCGCAATAGGTGCATTTACTGATTCTTGTAGGATCTGGAGTACTATTAAATGAGCCATGGCTGGTTAGCGGCGTCGCAGGGTTGCGCGCGCTGGCAACCGCTGCTGCGAAAGGAGGCACTCAACAATGGACGAAAACTGGCCCGAGGGGCTCCGCGAGCGCCTGGAAAAAAAGAAATCAGAGTTAAGCGACCGGCTCGAGCGCATAACCGCAAACCTGCGGCGCGGCCTTGAGACCGATTCCAAGGAGCGAGCGGTACAGCTCGAGGACAGCGAGGTAATCGATGCGCTCGGCAATGAAGCGCGCGCAGAGCTGGTGAAAGTTTCCCAGGCAATACGCAGTATGGACGCTGGAAAATATGGGCTGTGCTCGGCTTGTGGCTCGGCTATCGGTGCAAAACGGATCGAGGCTTATCCGTATGCCGGCGAATGTATCGAATGCGCAACGATGGGGGAGGAAATCCGGGCACGGAACTGATCATATTGCCAGGTGCATACGGACCAGGTCGGCCAGTGATCTTGCCTCCATTTTTTCCATGACCCGGGCGCGATGGATCTCCACTGTGCGTTGGCTGACGCCGAGTTCATAGGCAATGACTTTGTTGGGTTTTCCGGTGACGACCAGGTCCATCACTTCGCACTCGCGTTTGGTCAGCTTTTCAACCCGATTCGAAACCTCCGCTTTTCGATCACGAGCCGAGCGCCTTTCCTGGTCGGTCTTGAGTGCCTCGGATATCTGATCCAGCAATTCCTGGTCCCGAAACGGCTTCTGAATGAAATCAACCGCGCCCTTTTGCATAGCTTCGACGGCCATTGGCACATCACCATGACCGGTGATGAATATGATCGGCAGGGTGCTGCCGAGCTCGTTGAGTTTTTCCTGCAGCTCCAGTCCGCCCAATCCGGGCATGCGGATGTCGAGCACCAGGCAACCGGCCCTGTCGTTGCTATGGCTGGCGAGGAATTCGTCCGCCGAATGAAAAATTTCGTAATCAAGGCCAACCGACCGCATCAGGAGTTCCATGGCGTGGCGGATTGCCTGATCGTCGTCAACGATGTATACGGTAGAATTCTGTCTGGGCTCTGTATTCACTGTTCAGGCGGCACTCACGAGTCGTAGATTGCCCTGTTTACCACGTCTGAGGGAAGACGTGTAATTCAATTCATGCCGCATGGCGTCCTGGCTATTATCGCAAACAAAATAAAATGCACCCGCTAGCACATCTTGCGGTGATCTGGACCGCCGTTTTTGTCGCGGTCGTCGCGGCAAAAAAGACCCGGCTCACACCGGTCCTCTTCTTCCTGTTCATGGGTTTTCTGCTCGTCAATGCTGGCATATTGCCTGTTGAGAGCGACCTTTTTATTCGGGAATTTGCGGAGCTGGGCATTATTTTTATCATGTTCTCGCTTGGTTTCGATGAATCGACCGAAAACTTCCTGGCCAGCATGAAAAAAAGCTGGGGCATCGCGTTTTTCGGTGCGATCGGTCCGTTCGCGATTACCTACGTCATAACGGATTACCTGTGGAATGATTCCTCTGTATCCCTGATGTGTGCACTGGCAATGACCGCAACCGCGGTATCGCTGACCATGGTGTCCTTACGCAGCGAGGGCCTGCAAAATTCCGTCGTCGCGACCAGGGTCATGACATCGGCGGTTATTGACGATATCGGTGCGCTCGTCGCAGTCGCCATTCTCGTACCGCTCGCTACCGGTGCGGAAGAATTCAGTGCTGGCACCATAATGACAACGGCGGGCAAGGCGGTATTGTTCTTCGTCATCGTAACCATCCTCGGCGGGTGGATATTTCCACATCGATTGCGCGGCTGGGTGCGAGGCGTGCCGTTTATCGGCCGCTACGGTGTTATGCATCTGCTTACCTTCGACGAAGGGCGACATGCAACTCTTGCCGTTCTGTTGCTGGCGCTGGTGGTGGGACTGATGGCGAGTTATTTCGGTTTCCACACGGCAGTCGGCGCGTACATGGCCGGTTTAATCGTCAAGGAGGAGTACTTTCAAATCAGCGATGAAAGCCGGATCGTACGCAAGACACCGCACACGAAAAACGTTTACGCAGAAACGAAAAAAATCATCGATAAAGCCGCCTTTTCCTGGATTGGACCGGTTTTCTTCGTTGATCTCGGGGCGAAGATCATTTTCGATGCCAGCCTGTTGATGGCCGTTTTGCCGTACGCAACAGTGCTGTTCCTCGGCTTGATGATCGTGCAGGTCGGTTCCGCCGGGCTCGCGGCCCGCTACACGGGGGGTATGAATTTTCACCAGAGCCTGATGATCGGGTTCGGTATGCTCGGCAGGGCGGAGCTTGCGTTTGTCGTGATGGATATCGCCTATGTACAGAACCGGATCCTGACTGATGAGGCGTTTTTAACCCTGATGATCACGGCGTTCTTACTGAATATAGCCGTGCCGCTCACGATCAGGTGGTGGCGGCCGTATTACGACGCCGCGCAAGATTTAGTCCAGCCGCTTTGAAAAGCGAATCGTCGCAGCAGTCATCGCCACCAGCGCGAATACGCCCAGGGCAAGCAATTCCTGAGACATATCGCCAAGCGGCGTATCCCGCAACATGATGCCGCGCGTTATGCGAATAAAATGGGTCGTAGGCAGAATCTCACCGAGGTATTGCACGGCTCTTGGCATACCTTCGAAGGGGAACACAAAGCCGCTTATAAGAATCGAAGGCAGCAGGATGAAAAATGTGATCTGAATCGCCTGAAATTGTGTCTTGACGATGGTAGAAATGAACAGGCCAAGCGCCAGGTTCGCGGCAATGAAGACCGATGCTGCCAGGTAAAGGTCCAGAATGCTGCCGAGGATTGGCACATTGAAGAGAAAATGCCCGACAGCAATGATCAACGCCAGTTGCACGATGCCGATCAGGATGTACGGAACAACCTTGCCAATCATGAGTTCGGTGGTACTGACCGGGGTATTGATCAGCAATTCGAGATTGCCGTGTTCGCGTTCCCGGACCACCGCGACGGCCGTGAACAGCATCATGGTCAGTGTCAGAATGATGCCGATCAGGCCGGGCATGATGAACACGACGGATCGCCTTTCCGGGTTGAAATAGGGCCGCACCTCGAATGTACCGGCCCGCGCTGGCGGTGCAATGGTTGAATCGAATTTGAGTGGCATGTTTCTGAGCTGATTGGCCACACCGATGACGGTCGGGTCGACAGCATCGACCATCAGGTGAGCCGCCGCCCGCCGGTCGTCGATAACCCGCCTGTCGAAGTCCGGCGGAATATATATTCCGATCGAAATCTTGCCGGCTTCAAGGAGCGCCTCTATTTCCTGCGGCGTGTCGACGACATAGCGCAAATCCAGCACCTGGGTCTGGCCGAGTTCACTAATGAACTGCCGCGACAGATGGCTGTTTGCCTGATTGGCGACGGCCGATACCAGGTTTCTGACATCGGTATTGATTGCATAGCCAAAGAGAAGCATCTGCATGACAGGAATACCGACGATCATTGCAAACGTGAGCCGGTCGCGTTTCAGTTGCAGAAATTCCTTGCGCATTACGGCGAGCAGTCGCGGGGCGAACTTCACGCTGCTTCCCCGACGCTGCTGTCTTCCATGGTGGCGGCAACAAACACATCTTCCAGTGACGCGGAGACGATTTCAGTACTGGCTTCCAGGTTCATGGCCACCAGCACCCGATCTACGAGGGACAGCGGATCACTGTTCGTATCGGGGATCAGTACCCTCAGGCGCATACCGAGCTGGGTGATGCTTGCCACTTCAGGTAGTTTGTCGAGTTCTCTCTGGACCGCCTGCGGATCCTTTGCCAGCACCTCAATAATCGACATCCCGGTTGCTGCCTGCAGTTCGGCGGGTGAACCGTCCGCGACCTTGCGTCCGTGATCGAGAATCGCGAGCCGGTGGCAGCGCTCGGCCTCGTCCATATAGTGTGTTGAGATCAGGATCGTGGTTCCGGCGTCCGCCAGCGCAAACAGCTTGGCCCAGAAATCACGCCGGCTTTTCGGATCAACCGCGCTGGTCGGCTCATCGAGTAACAGGAGTTGCGGCTTGTTCAGCACGGCGCAGGCGAGCGCCAGTCTTTGCCTTTGTCCTCCACTCATGGTGCCGGTGAATTGCGTTCGCTGGCCTGCCAGATCATATTGCTCGATGAGTTCCTCAATCCTCGCATTTCGGCTGTGCCGGGGGTATGAATAAATATCAGCGATGAACTCAAGGTTTTCCTGAACCGTCAGATCACCATAAAGTGAAAACCTCTGCGTCATATAACCGATGTTTGGTTTAAGGGCGTTGGCATTTTCCGGTACCTCAAGGCCAAGTACAGTCGCGCTGCCTTCTGATGGCGTAAGGAGTCCACAGAGCATACGGATAGCGGTTGTTTTGCCGGAGCCATTTGGCCCTAGAAAGCCGTAAATGATCGAGCGCGGCACGTCGAGGTCCAGGTGGTCGACAGCAGTGAGATTTCCGAATCGTTTGGTCAGGCCACGCGCCTTGATGACGAGTTCTGCGTTGCTGTTCATTCTTTGTCGTTGCCCAGGAGCAAATCGACTTCGACCGGTACGCCGTCCGGCAGGCGGGTGCGCGCATTCAGCACATCAACTTTTGCCGCATAACTGAGTCGTCCGCGGTCATGCTCGGTCAATGCGAAGTAGGGCGTGAAGGCCGCCTCGCTGGCTACCCAGCGAACTCTGCCGGCCAGTGGTTCTTCAAGGCCGTCGACATATATCTTTGCCCTGGTACCCGAGGTCACCCGAACACGAATCGCCTCGGGAACGAAAATGCGCGCATAAGGTTGCCGTCCCGACAGGAGGATGACCATGGGCTGGCCGATTGCCGGTCTTTCACCCACCTCGAACAGAAGTGAGTCGACAATACTGTCGACCGGTGCGACGGATGAATGCCGCTGGAGGTCGATAGCCAGGGATGCGAGCCTCGCGCCAGCCTGGCTAAGCGCTTCCTCAGCCTGGCGCAGCTCCTCCGGCGTCGTACCGGTGAGCAATTCGTCAAGTTTTGCCTGCAGATTTTCAAGGTTTGCTTTTGCGTTATCGCGCGCCGCCCTCGCCCGGTCACGCAAATCAGACGAAGCAAGATTTAACTCATGAACCTGTTGTGCCCGATCAAGATCGGTCTCGCGAAACGCGAGTTCGTCCCTGGCACCGTGAACGTTTGCCTGCGCGGCGACGATCAGTTCCTTGCGCGGGCCGCGGATCAATTCGTCAAGCCGCGCGCGCGCCTGCGCTTCACTGGCCCTGGCCTCCGCTATCCTCGATTCGATACGCGAGGTGTCCTGCGTGATTAGCAACTGGCCCGCAGCTACTGATTGTCCCTCGATGACCGCGCGTTCGACGATCGGCTCCGAGACCTCGGCCGTGATTTCTATGCGGTCCGACTCAAGCTGCCCGACGATTCGATGACTGGCATCGTGTGAATCGCAAGCGGCAAGCGTCAATATCGTCAACGAGAGAGGCAGCGAAATTATTTGCGACTTATTCATTGGTATTTCACCTTGATCGAATCGAGCACCATTTCCACATGCGCCTCGATGAATCGATCGGTGTCAAGGTTCGTGTGCGGTTGAAAGAGAAGCGTCCAGATCATTGAGAAAAAGATGGGTGTAATCAGCAGTTGTGGGAATTCATCCAGTGCTGAGTTGCGAAATTCACCGTTATCGACACCTCTTTTTATCAGCGTGCGTAGCGCATCGAGCGCCCTCGAGACGACGTTGTCCCAGTACCACGCAATGAGATCCGGATGTTTCGGCCCCTCGGCGATCATCAGCCTTATGAGTATCTTTGCCGGCGACTTTGGAAGAGAAGTTGCGAATTCCAGAAACGGTCCGCGCACAAATTCCTCGGCAGACAATTCCGTTTTTTCGATGTTGCTGATCAGCGCATCGATCCGCGGCGACAGGAAACTGCGGATGACCGCCTTGAACAGGTCCTCTTTCGTTTTGAAGTAAAGATAGAGGAGCCCTTTGCTGACGCCGGCCCGCTTCGCAACGTCATCGACCCTGGTTCCGGCATAGCCTTTCTCGGCGAATGCCGCCAGCGCTGCCTGTGTAATCTCAGCCGGACGATCTTCCTTGCGGCGTTGAAAGCGGGGCTCTGCCATCGATATCTGCTTTTACTGACTCGTGAGTCAGTTACTATAGCTTAATGACCTGTTGGTCAGCAAGGTTTTTTTCTGAACCAAAATGGTAGTCTCCCGCCATGTTCAGCTATATCGATCCAACCGTCCGCGAGCGGCTTATCGCCCAGGGCAAACTCATCCGCATTGACGCGGAAGGCCAGGCAACGGACCCGCATCATGCGCCGGAACCCGGCGCCCGGGCTTTGAGCATCCTCGGGCCGATTCCCTTGCCGCTCGAACGCCACGGCCGTCATTACGAGGCCACCTGGTATGCTAGCGTCCGCCACACCGAACTGAGCAAGACACAGGAACTTGCCGACGAACTTCGGCAGCGCGGCGGCCAGCAGTCATTTGCGGTTTTGGCCTCGTCGATGGCCGTCAACAGCGTGTTGCTTCTCGGTGATCCCGATGATTGGTCGAACCCGCTGGTACGGATTCACTCCAGTTGCCTGACCGGCGATGTATTCGGTTCCGAGCGCTGCGACTGTGGACCGCAACTTATCTCTGCACTTGAGCGCATCGCCGACGATCCCGCGGGCGGCATGATCGTCTATATGTCGGGCCACGAGGGACGAGGTATCGGGCTCTGGGCCAAGGCTGCCACCTATTTGCTGCAGGACGCGGGCGAGAACACTTACCAGGCGAATCGCTCGCTGGGATTGCCGGACGATTCACGCGACTTCAGCGATGCTGCTGCATTGTTGAAGTATTTTCTGGGTGACCAGCCTTTTCGTCTGCTGACCAATAACCCGAAAAAGGTCGACGACCTCAACGCACTTGGACTCTCTAAAGTCACACGTGTGAAACATGTCTGCGGAGTTGGCGATGCAAACAAGGAATATCTCGCCGCCAAACGGGAATGGGGTCACCAGATCGAGCCGGAAGATATCACCAAGCCCTGAATACAATCGCTCGCTCAGGAAGAGCTCCTGCAGAAGGCAGCGCGATTAGGTGTCGTAGGAGCTCGCCCCAGCGAGCGATGCCTTATTGACGCCAGAGACGAATATTCTCTACCGAGGTTTCGAAATCCGAGCGAAACGGATTGATGTCGAGTCCACCGCGGCGATTGTAGCGAGCATGTACCGTCAAATTTTCAGGGCCACAACGCGCTTTAATATCGAGAAACATTCTCTCGACGCAGGCTTCGTGAAAATCATTGTGGTAGCGGAATGATACGATGTACCTGAGTAAAGATTCGCGATCAATCGCGGGTCCCCGATAGCGGATCAGGACGCTGCCCATGTCCGGTTGATGCGTAATCGGGCAGTTGCTGCGCAACAGGTGAGAATGTAATTCTTCCTCGATTGAATCTTCGCCAGTGGTTTTCAGGATTCTGGCGTCGACACCGCCGGCATCGACCTGCACATCGAGGCCATCGATACAGTCACCGGGGAGATCGGCAATGCGCCCTGTCGGGAATTCATTGGCCGGCGTCATGCTGATAATAACTTGTGACCCGGTAATTCGTGACAAATCGCGACTGATAACTCCGGCAAGCTCATTAATCGATGCGTAGCGCGACATTGCGAGCGAATTCAGGTAGAGCTTCAATGATTTCGACTCGATGATGTTCACGGAATCAGCGGGGACGGTGATGACCGCCGTTGCGACGACCGGCTTCCCGGACGGCTCCAGCCAGGTAATCTCCCAGGCATTCCAGATATCTTTCCCCTGAAACGGCAATTCGTCGCCCAGTTTGAGTGCTTGCCGGGCCTCACTACGAGGCACCGCAAACAACACCTGGGGCGAATATTCGTCGGGGTAATCCGTCGGTTTTCCGAGCGGGATTTTGCTCATTTTCTGCAGCAGATCATCTGTTGGGTGGTGGCGCGGTAGTGTAGTATAGCGGCCCATTTTTTGGTCCTGGATTCCTCCCTTGTTGAAACTCCTTACCAATGCCCAGGTCTTCGCGCCCGAGGATCTGGGGCATCGTCATGTGCTGATCGGTGGCGGCAGGATCATAGCTGTCAGCGAGGATAAGGACAGGCTGGCGGCGCCGTGCGCCAGCGAAATTGATCTGGAAGGGCGGCGCCTGCTACCCGGCTTCATCGACGGGCATGCGCATGTTACCGGTGGTGGCGGGGAAGCCGGATTCAGGACGCGGGTGCCACCAGTGCCGCCCGGACAATTTACCCGCGCCGGCATCACCAGCGTTGTCGGCGTGCTGGGCACCGACGATACGACGAGGGATACGCGATCATTGCTGGCCCAGACCCGTGCACTTCGGGAAGAGGGGCTCGGTGCATGGTGTCATACCGGTGGCTATCACGTGCCTCCGGTAACGCTGACCGGCAGCGTTCGTGACGACATCGTCTATCTCGACCCGGTCATTGGCGTCGGCGAGCTGGCCTTAAGCGATCACCGCTCGAGTCAGCCAACGCGAGACGAGCTGCTGCGAATTGCGAGCGATGCGCATGTCGCGGGCATGATCTCCGGCAAGGCAGGCATCGTGCATCTGCATCTCGGCGATGGCGAACGTGGTCTTGACCTCGTGCGTCAGGCGTTGCAGCTCAGCGAGCTTCCGGCACGCGTGTTCAATCCGACCCACGTCAACCGGCGCAAGGCATTATTCGAGGAAGCCATCCAGTTGGCTCGCGGCGGAAGTACGGTGGATATCACCGCTTTCCCGGTTGCCGAAGACGAAGATGCGTGGCCTGCGGATGTCGCGTTGCTGAAGTACCTGCAATCAGGTGCCCCTGCCCATCGGGTGACAATAAGTTCCGATGGCGGCGGCTGTCTGCCAGTCTTTAATGCTGAGGGCGAGATGCTGCATATGGAAACGGCGAAGCCTGCAAGCCTGATTGAAACATTGCAGACGCTGCTTGTTAACGGTGCAGCGCTGGAGCAGGTTTTGCCGGCATTTACCAGCAATGTTGCCGATATACTTCGATTGCACGATCGTGGCCGGATTCGCGATGGAGATGCAGCCGACCTGATTGTGCTTAATGATGACAACGAAATCAGCGACGTGATGATCGCCGGTATCTGGCATGTACAGGCAGGGACACAGCGGGTCTTTGGCCAGTTTGAGAATCAGGATGGAGCGGAAGAAGAATAGTGACTCCGTCCAATAATACTGATTACTCCAGACGTGGCTATCTGGTCCCGATCGGCGGTGCTGAGGAAAAATTCAACAACCCGGAAATCCTCGATAAGTTCGTCGATATCTGTGGCGGCAAGAATGCACGCATTGCCATCATTCCGACGGCGTCCGAGCTGGAAGATACCGGGCGCAATTACGAAAAACTGTTTCGCAAGCTCGGCATCCGGCATGCCCAGGTCTTGCAACTCATTACGCGGGAGGATTGCCAGTCAGACAGATATCTCGACTACATCGAAAAAGCAGACGGTGTTTTCATGACCGGGGGCAATCAGTTGCGGTTGTCGACTACCCTGGGCGGAACACCGGTTGCACAGACCATTCGACGGCGTAATGCGGCCGGCATGCATGTGGCAGGCACCTCAGCCGGCGCCGCGTTCATGTCGGAGCACATGATTGCCGGGGGAGATGAGGGCAGCACACCGAGTCCCGACATGGTTACGATGGCGCCCGGACTCGGGCTCACCAACAATTTTATTATCGACCAGCACTTTCGGCAGCGGGACCGTCTCGGCAGGCTGCTTACCGCACTTGCATACAACCCGTTTGCCGTGGGCATAGGGCTTGATGAGGACACTGCCGCATTCATCAGGCCGGGGGATGACCTCGAAGTCGTCGGCAGTGGCGGCATTACGATTATTGACCCGACCCAGCTGACATATTCTTCCATGGACCGTGCACGGCGTGGCGATCCGGTCAGCCTGATCGACGTGAAACTGCATATACTGATTGCTGGTGGCCGATTCGAGATCGCATCCAGGAAGGCTATAGCGGAATGAATAGCAGAGTAAAAAGAATGATGGAGTCAGCCCGTTGAAAATCGTCAGCAGCAACATTTACGTCGGCCCGAATATTTACGCTCATTTCCCGGTTATCCGGCATGTACTCGATCTCGAGGTGCTGGAAGACTGGCCCACCGGGAGGCTGGGGAAAACTTTTGTAGATCCCCTGCTCGAGAGTCTGCCGGGGTTGCATGAGCATGGCTGCTCCTACGGCGAGCCCGGTGGCTTCGTGCGCCGTTTGCGCGAAAACGAGGGAACCTGGCTCGGGCATGTCATGGAGCACATCGCAATCGAGCTGCAGAATGTCGCCGGCTCCAACGTTACGTTCGGGCGCACGAGGTCGGTCGACGGCCAGCCTGGCCATTACAACATGGTGTTTCAGTACCTCGATGCCGAGGTGGGCCGCGAAGCAAGCCGCTTGTCCCTGGACCTGATTCACAGCCTGTTGCCCGAGGAGGTACGGCCGGATGATGCGCCGTCCGGAGACTGGAATTTTGCCGAGGAACGTGACAGTTTTATCCGTTACGCACAGGCGCGCGCATTCGGTCCGAGCACGGCGTCGCTCGTGCATGCCGCCGAAGATCGCGGTATCCCCTGGATCCGCCTGAATCGGCAAAGCCTGGTGCAATTTGGTCACGGGCGATATCAGCAGCGCATCCAGGCGACGACGACCAGCCGCACCAGCAATATCGCGGTCGAACTGGCGTCCGACAAAGAGGAGACAAACAGCATCCTCAGGGATCTAGGTCTGCCGGTGCCCAAGCAAAAGCTTGTGCGGCGCCCGCAGGATGCAGTGCGCGCCGCAGAGCGCATTGGTTTTCCTGTCGTACTCAAACCATTATCAGGAAACCACGGCCGTGGCGTGTCTATCAATCTCAGGACTCCCGACGAGGTCGAAGCCGCGTTCGACAAGGCGCGAGAGCATGGTCGCAATGTGATTGTCGAAAGTTTTCTCGAGGGCTACGATCACCGCCTGTTGGTGGTGAACGGCAAGCTCGTCGCTGCAGCGAAAAGAATGCCTGGTCATGTAGTCGGCGACGGTAAGAGCACCATCGAGCAACTTGTCGACACCGTCAACGAAGATCCCCGCCGTGGCGTTGGTCATGAAAAAGTATTGACCCGCCTGGAGTTTGATCACCAGGCCGAGCATCTGCTGAAGAAACTTGGGTATGACCGCAATACCGTTCCGCAGCAAGATGAAATTGTATATCTGCGATCGACCGCAAATTTATCGACTGGCGGCACGGCCATCGACGTGACCGATGTCATTCACTCCGACAACCGTGAAATGGCAGAACGTACGATCAAGGCGATCGGGCTGGACATCGGCGGTGTGGATTTCCTGACCAAGGACATAACCGAGTCCTACCGCGAAACCGGCGGCGGTATTTGCGAGGTAAATGCGGGGCCCGGTTTCCGCATGCATGTGGCGCCGAGCGAGGGTACACCGCGCGATGTTGCGGGCCCGGTGATCGATATGTTATTCCCCCCTGATCAGCCGAGCCGAATTCCGATCGCCGCCATCACCGGCACCAACGGCAAGACCACAACTGCACGCATGCTCGCGCATATACTGAAATTGAGCGGACATACAGTCGGGTTTACGTCCACCGACGGTGTGTACATCGATGGTCAGCTCAGCGTGCCGGGCGACATGACCGGCCCGGTATCCGCGAAAATGATTTTGCGAGACCCGTCGGTCGACGCGGCGGTGATGGAAGTCGCCCGCGGAGGCATGCTTCGTGGTGGCCTCGGTTTTCAGTACTGCAATGTATCTGCTTGTCTTAACGTTGCCGCGGACCACCTGGGGTTAAAGGGCATCGACACGCTGGAGCAACTTGCGGAAGTCAAACGTGTTCCGATCGAAGTTGCCAAAGACGCCGCTATCCTTAATGCGGATGACAGTCTCTGTTTGCAGATGGCCGATTACACGGAAGCGAAGACGCTTTGTTATGTCACGATGAACCCCGGGCACTCTCTCGTGAAGCAGCATATTCGCGCCGGCGGGCAGGCGTTTGTGCTGGAAGAGGGCATGAATGGTCACATGATCACAATCTACGACAACGAGGCGCATACGCCGTTGTTATGGACACACCTTATCCCTGCAACGATCGAAGGCCGCGCCATGCACAATGTGCAGAACGCGATGTTCGCTGCGGCGCTGGCATACAACATGGGCAAGAGCATCGAGGATATCCGGCAAGGTTTGCGCACCTTCGACTCGACCTTCTTCCAGGCACCCGGTCGCATGAACATCTACGATGAGCATCCTTTCAAGGTCATCCTCGACTACGCGCATAATCCGGCCGCAGTCAAAGCAATGTGTAACCTGGTCGACCGATTCGAACCCGAGGGAAGGCGCATCGTGGTGCTGGCAGCACCGGGCGATCGCCGCGATGAGGACATACGCGAAATCGCGGCGATTGCCGCAGGCCACTTCGATCACTTCATTTGCCGTTGCGACGATAATCGCCGTGGGCGCGGGTCCGATGAAGTCGCCGTCATGTTAAAGAACAAGCTGCTTGAGGAAGGTGTCAGCGCGGATCGCATCGATGTCATACCGGATGAACAGGAGGCGACCAGCAGTGCTTTGCAAATGGCCGGGCAGGGCGACCTGCTCCTGGTGCTCGCCGACAATATCAAGCGCAGCTGGAAACAGATCATTTACTTCAATGCCGAGGCGAAAGGCGACGACGTGGCGAAGAAAGCAACTGTTACCATCGAGCTGCCGCAAACCGATGAATTCAGATTTGCGGATGACGTTGAAATCATCAGAGATGACCGCGGCGTCCGTATCGCGAAAGAAGCCGGCGACTAATCTGCCTCTGTAGCGATGGAGTATCTCGACGCAAGACGGCTAACCGGCCCGAATGTTTTGTGGCACAAGGCGGGGTCTATTCTCGATGTGTCCTGCACCTCCGATGAAGCCGATTCCCTCATTCCATTTTGTGAGTCAAAGATTCGCCTGATGCTCGATGCCATCGGCTGGGGTCAGGAATCTGTTTGCCATATCCGCCTGGCAGGAGGTGCAAGCATTGCCCTCTCCGGACCGATTGATGCGCTTTACGCCGCGTCGGCAATCAATGAATGGGTCTGGGCGTGTTGTGATGCGGAGTTCAATGGCGCGGAAGCAGTGGATTTCGCCGAGGCAATTGCTGATATAAAGGACGCCATTGCCGCAGAGGTCAATCCACCGCTGCTGGCACTCGAACAGGCTGCGACGGGGCAGGGCGTGTCATTCCTGTGGGATGACGATGAGGTGTCCGTTGGACTGGGTACGGGTTCGCAGACCTGGCCATTCCGGGAACTCCCGGACCCTGCGGAAATCGACTGGTCCGCCATTCACGATGTACCTGCGGGCATCGTCACTGGTACCAATGGCAAGACGACCACGGCTCGAATCGCCAAACATATTCTCCAGACTGCCGGCAAGGTGGTCGGACTGAGTTGCACCGACTGGGTCTCGGTAAACGATTCGATAATCGATCACGATGACTGGTCCGGGCCCGGCGGCGCAAGGATGGTGTTGCGTCAGACAGATGTGGATGTCGCGATCCTGGAAACAGCGCGCGGCGGCCTGTTGCGTCGTGGTCTCGGCGTCAACGCTGCGGACGTAGCACTGATCACGAACATTGCCGAGGACCACCTCGGTGATTTTGGTTCACAGAGTCTCGAGGAACTGCTGAACATCAAATGGACTGTCAGCCACGCGGTTGCTGCGTCGGGTGTGCTGATTCTGAATGCCGATGACAAACTGCTGGTCGGTAAGTCCGCGGAGTTCGCCGGCACCATCGTCTGGTTCAGTCTCGATGAAAACAATCCGGTCATCAGGAAGTATACGGAAAACGGGGGTCTTGCGTTCGTTTATGAGGGTAATAATCTCGTGCGCCTCGACTGCGACGTTCGCGAAATGATTTGTGGCGCCAGTGAGGTTCCCATTACGCTGGCTGGCGCCGCCCGGCACAATATCGCCAACGCGCTCGCTGCTGCCGCGTTGACCGAACAACTGGGAATGTCGCTTGACGACATTCGCAACGGACTCACGACGATGTCGCAGGATGCAAATCCGGGCCGCAGTAATCTTTATCGGCTTCGTGACTTCAAGGTCCTGGTCGACTTCGCCCACAATCCTGAGGCGATGCAGGCGCTTTTTGCCATGGCGCACGCCATTCCGGCAAAACGAAGAGCCCTGTGCTTCGCCCAGGCAGGCGACAGGACTGACGAACAGATTCGCGAACTCGCGCGGGGCGCCTGGTCGATCGGTCTGGAGCTGGCTTGTATCGCGGAGCTCGAAAAATACCGGCGCGGCCGCGAGGAAGGCGAGGTATTCAGCATCATTCGCGGTGAACTCATCAAATGCGGTGCACGGGAAGAGCAGATTCGGTATTTCGGCACGGAAAGCGAGTCCTTCGATGCGGCGCTGGAATGGGCCGCAGCAGGTGACCTTGTCGTCATGCTCGACCTCGGCCGCAACTCAGACATTCAATCCAAGCTTAAGACCGGGGTCCGACCCCTTTTCTAATCAACCGCGATCGACGAACGAAATTTTAAAACCTCGATGCTGTCAGCGTCACATCCGCCTGCGCCCAGATCTTGTCGAAGCGTTGCTGGTATTCACTGGCATCCTTGTCCTGCGTTTCCAGTGAGCGAATCAGGCCATACAGTGCCCAGCCGTTTCGCGGGTACCGTTCCAGGTCTGCCCGGTAGACTTTCTCGGCGCCTGCCGCATCCCCCGCTGTCAACAGCGCTTTACCAAGGGTGTGGCGAGTCGGGTAATACCAGAACGGTGGTTCGGTATATGGCAGTTCATCCTGGGTCACGACTGCGAGCCGGAAGTGAGCGATCGCTTCCTCGTGTTTTTCCTCCGCCATTGCGATCTCGCCCTGTACCAGTGCGTCAGCGATCGTCAGCAGCATCGAGGCTGGATAGTAAATGCTGTCGAGGAAGGTAATGTCGGTCGTCTCGCGAAGTGGCACAAGTTTCGCGTGCTCCGCACGGGCGTCGTCGAGCTTGCCCTGATTCGCATAGGCTGTGGCACGAACGTAATGCCAGATCGCCGTCGAGTATTCGAGATTGGCTGGCGGCGCCGGTTCTGCCAGTACCTCATCCCAGCGGCCGAATTGTGTCAGCGCCAGCAGGGGAATCGTGTTGAAGAACTCTACGCCGGGAAATTCCTCGATCATCTCGAGCCTGACGTTGGCGGCAACCTTGCGTGCCGCTTCGATCGCAATCGCGCTGCGGCCTTCCATGCTCGAGGCAGCCCACAGGAAATGAATGTTGTGCGGGTAGTAGGCAGCCGGATAAAAACCCTGCGCATTACAGGCGGCAATATAGGCTTCGTCTACGGCTGCTGCCAGGACGTTTGCTTGCGATGCGTCAGCATAGCGGCCGATACGCCAGTAAATGTGTGATGGCATATGCACGAGGTGTCCCGCGCCCGGCACGAGACTGCGAAGTGTGTCGGCCGGTGCCTCGGCACGCTCTGGTTGCGACGATGCTTCAACAGCATGAATATACAGGTGAATCGCAAGCGGATGTTGCGGATTGCGCTCGAGTACTGTCTCGAGGGCGGCGAGAACCTCCTCGGTCAGCGGCTTTGGTTTTTCTGGGTCGAGCCAGTAGTCCCACGGCATGGTGTTCATCATCGACTCTGCAAACAGGGCTGCCGCGTCGTCATCTTCAGGATATTTATGATGCAATTCCCGCAATGCATTGACGTATGCCTGATCGAGCGGTTCGCGCTCTGTCGAGGGGTCGCCGTTGTAACGTGTCGCCAGCGCGTCAATGTAATCGCGCTCGGCTGCAGAGGCATTTTCCCTGAGTGCAACTGCCCTCTGAATGGCGGCAAATGCGCTGGTCCTTTCATCATCGCTCATCACGACTTTGCCATTGCTTGTCACGTTAATATTCGGACCAAGCGCCAGCGCCTCGCCCCAGAAACACATGGCGCATTGCGGATCGAGCGTTTGTGCGGCGCGGAATGAGCGCACGGATTCGGCGTGATTGAACGCGAAATCGATCACCAGGCCCTGGTCAAAATAACGTTGTGCATCGGGATCACTCGTTGTGATCGGATGACGATGGTTGCCCAGGCCGTCGAACAATGGTGCGCCGGCCCGGGTCGCCAGGTCATTGCCGCTCCCGGTCGCCTCAGCCACAGGTTCCGCAGGTGCTTCCTCGTGCGAGCAGGCCGCCAGCGACAATACGGCGGCCAGCGCCGAGATCATTATTGATCGTTGAGATATCATCGGTTTCCCCAGTCCCGGCACAGCGCCGGAATAATTGTTATTTGTGGGTCGGGCGCGAAGTATATCCCAACAGGCAGCGCCCCGGGCGGGCATTATTCAAGCCCGAGAATCAGGTTCCAGTGGTCTTCGCTGACCGGGAAAATCGACAACCGGTTGCCTCGCTGCGTCAGTCTGAAGTCGACAAGGCCGGGGTGTTCCTTCAACTCCGAGAGCATTATCGGCCGCTCCATCTTGCGTACAAACGCAACGTCGACAAGCATCCAGCGTGGCGCCTCTTCCGTACTTTTTTCATCGTAATGTTTTGCTTTCGGGTCGAACTGGGTCGGATCCGGGCAGGCGGCGCTGGCGATTTTCATGATGCCGACGATGGCGGGGACTTTGCAGCTCGAATGATAGAAGAATGCCTGGTCACCCATCTGCATGTCGTCGCGGATCATGTTGCGTGCCTGGTAATTGCGGATGCCGTCCCATGGCTCCATCCTGTCCCGTTCGAGATCGTCGATGCTGTACGCATCGGGTTCGGACTTCATTAACCAGTATCCCACGACGGCCCCTCACCTAATTCCCTTTGGCGGCAGATCGCAGTCTAGCACGCGTAATATCGGCGAAAATTTGCGTTGCAATGGGCACCGTCTGGTACGATACGGCGCGAACAGCGACATCCCACGACGAAAACAGCAACGGATTCCGGATCCGACAGGGAGACCAACATTGGCCAACGTGCTCGCAAACATATTCGGTTCATCTCCGGTCAAGCCGCTTGAAAAGCATGTCAATATTGCGTATCGCTGTACCAGGGAACTGAACAGGTTCTTTGCTGCCGTCGTTAGTGAAGACTGGGACACAGTCGCTAAAGTCCGCAACAAAATTGCCGACCTTGAACATGAAGCAGACAACCTGAAAAAGAAAATTCGGCTACAGCTGCCCAAGAGCCTTTTCATGCCGGTCCCTCGGCAGGATTTACTCGAATTGTTGCTGGTTCAGGACAAGATGGCGAACCGGACCAAGGACGTTTCGGGACTGGTTTTCGGCAGAAAAATGAAGATTCCTGCAGAAATCACCGACGACTTCCTCGAATTCGTTGCCCGCAATGTTGATGCAGCCAAACAGGCACGAAAGAGTGTTCGCGAACTCGATGAATTGTTTACGTCCGGTTTTCGCGGCGCCGAAGTCACACTGGTTGAATCACTGATCGAAGAACTCGATCAAATCGAAACCGACACAGACGATCGGCAAGCAGATCTGCGATCAGCCTTGTTCGAAATCGAAGGCGAGATGGAACCTGTCGATGTAATGTTCCTGTACCGGGTAATCGAGTTGACCGGTGAGATCGCGGACATGGCCGAGCGAGTCGGCCGCCGGCTTGAACTCCTGCTCTCTCATTAATTCAAAAAATTAAACTGCCGAGGGTGCTCTAGTGGAAGCTGAGATTGTCTATGTTGTTTTGGCGGCCCTGTTCGGTGTCTTCATGGCATGGGGTATTGGCGCCAACGATGTCGCAAATGCGATGGCGACATCGGTCGGCTCCAAAGCGCTTACGATCCGGCAGGCGATTCTGGTCGCCGCCGTATTCGAATTCCTCGGTGCCGTACTCGCCGGTGGCGAGGTAACTTCCACGATTCGCAAAGGAATCGTCGATACAGATTTGCTGGCCGGTTCACCGGAGTTGCTGATATACGGCATGCTCGCGTCGCTGTTGTCAGCCGGCACCTGGCTCCTGATTGCCTCAAGGAGAGGCTGGCCAGTCTCAACCACGCACACCATCGTCGGCGCTATTGTCGGATTTGCGGCAATAGGAATCGGTATCGATGCCGTGCAGTGGGGCCAGGTCGGCACCATCGTAATGAGCTGGGTCGTGTCGCCATTGACGGCTGGATTCATCGCGTTTCTGATTTACAACAGCGTTCAACGCCTGATTCTGTCGCAAGACGATCCACTCGCACAGGCAAAACGCTACGTGCCCGTTTATATATTCCTGGCGGCGTTCACCATCGTGCTGGTAACCATCGTTAAAGGGTTGAAACATGTCGGGCTGGATATCAGCCTGACCAACAGCTATATGTTGGCGATTGGTATCGCCGCGGCGATCGCAATAGTCGGCGCCATCGCGATTCAGCGCATCAAGCCGGATCGCAAGGCCGAGAAAAAGGCGCATTTTCATACGGTTGAGCGTGTATTTGCAGTTCTCATGGTCGTGACTGCCTGTTCCATGGCCTTCGCTCATGGGTCAAACGACGTTGCAAATGCCATCGGGCCCCTTGCCGCCGTGATTAGTGTCGCGAGATCCGGAATCGTCGGAGCCCAGTCCCCGTTACCAATTTGGATCCTGGTACTGGGCGGCACCGGTATCGTCGTGGGGTTGGCAACCTTCGGCAAACATGTCATCGCAACCGTAGGCCGAAAGATCACGCAGCTTACGCCCAGCCGCGGGTTCGCCGCCGAACTCGCTGCCGCCACAACTATCGTAATCGCCTCCGGTACCGGTATTCCTGTCTCGACGACTCACACATTGGTCGGTGCGGTGTTGGGTGTAGGACTGGCTCGCGGCATCGAGGCAATAGACCTGCGGGTCGTTGGGCGGATCTTCGTGTCATGGGTCGTGACTATTCCGGCTGGCGCATTTTTGTCGATCATTTTCTTCCTGATATTCAAGTCAATTCTGCCTTGATTGGTAACGGTCTCAGCAAATCCGCAAGGCGCTACTCGCTCGCCGTGCTGGTCGTCGTTTACACATTCAATTTCATCGATCGCCAGATACTCGCGATCCTGCTGCCTGCGATCAAGGCGGAATTTCTGGTCGACGACTGGGTCCTTGGATTCCTCGTTGGAACTTCGTTTGCGGTTTTCTACGCGACGCTTGGCATGCCGATCGCGTTGCTTGCAGACCGATGGAATCGACGTAATCTGATCGCCGCGGCGCTTGCCATCTGGAGCGTCATGACCGCATTGTCAGGTGTTGCTGCCAATATAGTGCAGTTGTCGCTGGCAAGAATCGGCGTGGGCATCGGTGAGGCCGGTTGCAGTCCACCGGCGCACTCAATGATTTCCGACTACTACCCGCCGGAAAAGCGGGCAACCGCGATGGGTATTTTCACTCTCGGCATTTCTGCGGGAATATTGATCGCCTATCTCAGCGGCGGCTGGCTTGCCGAGAATCTGGGCTGGCGCAAGACGTTGCTGATCGTAGGGCTGCCGGGTCTCGTACTCGCCCTCATCGTTCGGTTTAGTGTGACTGAACCGGTTCGCGGCATGTCTGAGAACCGCCAGGACAATGATGAACGATACGGAATCATGGCGGTTGCCCGCTTTCTGTATAGCAGAAAGTCGTTTGTTCATATGTCTCTCGGCGCCGCGCTGGCATCATTTAATGCGTACGCTGTCTTAAGTTTTTTCCCGAGCTTCCTGGTTCGAAGTCATGGCATGAAGCTGCAGGAAATTGGCATGTACCTCGGCCTGATTATCGGTATCTCCAGTGCCATTGGATTCGTAGGCGGCGGCTATCTTGCGGATCGGGTCGGATCGATTAACAGGAAATATGCGCTTTGGGCGATTGCAGCGTCCGCACTCATGGCATGGCTGTTCGTGTTTCCGCTGTACTTGCTCGAGGATTCGACCTGGGTCCTGATACTTTTCTTCATTGCTTCTGTGCCGACGAATGTGTACCTGGCGACAACATTTGCGCAAACACAGAGCCTGGTTCGTCTTCGAATGCGCGCCGCCGCGTCCGCCGTACTTTTATTTATTATCAACATCATCGGCATGGGGCTCGGCCCGCAGTTTGCCGGGATATTGAGTGACTTCCTGGCGGCCAGTTACGGGGCAGACTCAATGCGTTACAGTTTGCTGGCCATTGGTGCGGTGATCGGGCCGTGGGTGGCGTTTCACTACTATGCCGCAAGTCGGCACATTGCCAGCGATCTCGATCGGGTGAACACCGACTGACATCCGGGCTACGCATGCTTGAAGAACTGACACGGCGATTCAATTTTTCCTGATGACCCTGGCCGTCGACGATGCGGTCGCCAGTAGTTTGCCGTCGGCATCGCGCAGTTCGGCTTCAAGAAAAGTGACTGTCTTGCCGGAGCGGATAACGGTTCCGCGTGCAAACAGCTCCCCCTGACGCGAGACTTCAAGATAGCTCACCTTGATTTCAAGCGTGGCCACGATCGCGACATCGCCTAACAGGCAGAAAACGGCGTTCGCCATTGCCGCATCCAGCATGCCGCATATGAATCCACCCTGGATGCCACCGTCCGGATTGCACAACGAACTGCCGGCCGTGAACCTGACCGTCGCCGCGTTTTCTTCCTTGTCGAACTCCAGCACCTTGCCGCCCAGTGTCTGCATTGCCGGTGGCCTGTTGGCATTCAAATTCTTGATTAATTCATCAGTTGACATTGGGGATCCCGCAAACAGAGGTTCAAACGGCGCGCATGTACCAGTCGAAATCGACGTTACTGACGACATTGTGGAAACGACGAGCTTCATCACGTCGATTTGCAACATACAGCTCGCAATAGTCTTTGCCAAAGTATTCAGGAAATATTTTGCTGTTCGCAAATTTGTCGATGGCGGCGTCCCAGCGATTCGGAATTTTATTCCTGAGCCGAATCACCTGGCCCTCTTCGACCATGCGCCCGGGATCGCAGCGATTCTTCAGGCCGTAGTGCACGCCCGCGAGCAGGGCGGCTGTGACGAGGTAGGGATTTGCGTCGGCACCTGAGGTCCTGTGCTCGAAACGAAGATTCTTCTCATCGCTCAGTGGTATGCGGATGGCGACGTTGCGGTGATTGACGCCCCAGTTTGGTTCTACGGGCGCAAACATTTCCGGCCGCAGGCGGCGATAGGAATTGGCATTTGGCGCGAAGATTGCAGTGCCCTCTGCCATGGTTTTTACGAGCCCGCCGATTGCGTGCCTGAATCGCGCCGAGAACGGCGGTGTCGCCATCTTCTCCCTGCCCTGTGAAAAGTAGTTTTTCCCCTGTTTGTCCACAAGACTCATATGGACATGCAAGCCGGAGCCCGAATCTTCCTCGAAGGGCTTGGCCATAAAGCAGGCAACGTATCCGTGTTGCCGCGCTACGGCTTTGATCGCGCGTTTGAGCAGGACTGCGTGATCGCAGGCAAGCACCGGATCATCGACATGTTGCAAATTGATCTCGAACTGGCCTGGTGCGAATTCGGATGTCGCCGTACCGGAGGGAATTCCCTGGGCTTCACAGACTGCGTTCAGGTCATTCAGGAAGTTTTCGATTTCCCAGAGATCGTCCGGGTTGTAACACTGCGGACCGGGCTGCGGCCGGCCGATTCCCGGCACCCGGGAGACTCTCGCCGTAGGCCGATCTGTTTTTGCTTCCAGCAGGTAAAATTCGAGCTCGGTCGCCATGACAATTTTCAGGCCCATTTTTCGGATTGGCGCCGCCGCGTTCTCCAGCACAAATCTCGGGTCGGCAAAAAACGGCTTGCCGTCTCTCGAGTAAAGGCAGAATAGCGCCTGCGCGCTTGGCTTCTGCGCCCAGGGTACTGCGGCCAGGCTGCCCGGGACCACGAATGCATCGACATCAGGGTCACCATCCTCCGTACCAAACGGCATTCCGGCAACAACGTCGCCCAAAGTGTCGAAAAGCACTGCGCCGCCCGGCATGCAAAATCCGTCGGCAAATGTTTTCTCGAATTCCTTACGGCGAATTCGTTTCCCGCGCAGCACTCCCGGCAGGTCAGCGATGAGCAACTCCATCACCTCGGTGTCCGGATGACTCTTCAGAAATGCGCGTAACCCGGCGATCGCGCTGCTTGGTTTCCTGTTACCCATTTGTTCGTCTCTCAGCTTCGTGTATTGCTGTTAACCCTGGATACGTATTTCGTACCACGCGACGTTCCAGTACTTGTCAAACTTCCAGCCGACTTCCTGGTACTCGCCGACTTTGCGAAATCCAAGTGCCTCATGCAATTTGACTGATGCATCATTCGGTAAAGCAACGCCGGCATAAGCACCGTGCAATCCAATTCCAGACAGATTTTGCAGCAATACTTCGTAGAGCCGATTGCCAACTCCCTCACCGGTGGCCTCCGGCGTCAAATACACTGTCGTCTCTACCGAAATATCATAGGCAGCCCTGTTTTCAAATGGCGTACTGCAACAGAATCCGAGGATTGTGCCGTTTTTCTCAGCTACCAGGAGTTGATTCGGTCCGGATACATGGAACTGGGAAAACCAGGGTGCACGCTCACCAATTGAATAGGGGCTGGTGTCGAACGTGGCGTGGGAGTTTTCGATGTAATGGTTATAGATTTCGACAACCGCGTCATAGTCGCCCGGCGCGCAATGCCGAATTCTGATGTCGTCCATGCGCTGAGTGTGGGCACAATTTGTCCGCTCGGCAACTGCTCAAGAGACTGCTGCTGTCGGCAGGTAGGTATTTGTCACGACTCGCCTGGCCCCCGGGATGTTGCCATCATGTGAAACTTGCGCCCATGATATGGAAGTGACTCAATGAGTGAAACGCGTCCGCCACAAGGCGCGCAGGCCGCCCTGCGAGCCGTCCGGCTGCTGAAATTGTTTACCTCTGAACGGCCTCAGATGTCGCTTGCGGAAATCAGCCGGGCCTCTGGTTTGAACAAGACAACCGCCCACAGGTTGCTACGCGCACTTCAGAGTGAATCGCTGATCGATCGAAATGCCGCGACCAGCGCCTACAGTCTGGGCGCCGGTCTGATGGCATTGGGTGTTCAGGCCCTGGCGAGCAACGACCTGCGACGACGCGTTCATCCATTATTAAAGACGCTCGCGAGACAGTCGGGCGAAACGGCTACGCTCGAGGTTCCGGTGGAAAACAGCATGCTGATCCTGGACGAGGTTGCGGGCACTCATGTGGTTGCCGGCACCGGCAATATTGGTACTCGCTGGCCCATGCATGCGACGTCGACGGGCAAAGCGTGGATCGCATTCGAGCAGTCCGGCATGGATCGAATCGGTGACCAGCTGGAAGCCCTCACGGCAAATACTTTGACCAGCAAAGAGTCTTTCCAGCCGCAGCTTGCAGACATTCGCCGGCGTGGCTACGCGGTGTCTGTCGACGAATTGGAGGATGGATTTACAGCGGTAGCCACGGTCATTCGCGGCACGCTGGGAGAGGTGCAAGGAGCGCTGTCCATCGGCGGTCCGACACAACGCCTCGGTGCGGCCACGCGCGCGAAACTCGGCACCTCCTTATGCAGGGCCGCCGCCAGACTGACTGGTGGGGCCATTCGCGGCTGAAGCCGTTCCTACGACTAGTTACTGCAAATCCGGTAGACTGCTCTCGTCTTTAATTCATTAACTCTGACTGGAGTGAAAGAAATGCGGATTCTGTCGGTGTGCATTATTGCCGGATTGAGCCTGGGCGCCTTCGCGCAGGACGATGGTGTCGAGGCTAAAATCGAGGCCGCAATGGCTGCCGATATCCGAACTGAGGCAGAGGTGGCGCGGGACAGGAACCGCAAACCGGTTGAAACACTCGCATTCTTCCAGCTCTCTGACGACATGCGGGTTCTCGAGTTGCTGCCCGGTGGTGGTTGGTACACGAAGCTGCTGGCCCCGGTGCTTAGAGAAAATGGCGAACTCTACATCGCGATTGGCACCAACAACGTGGAGCAGAATCTTGTGCCGCAGCCGGGATTCGATCATATCAAGGTCCTTGATATCGGTGTCGAACTGGAGCGAACTGGCCCGTTCGGCACCAGAGATATGGCATCGTTCGGTTTCGGGGTCAGCGCTATCGATCTTGCGGTCACGTTCCGTAATCTTCACAACTTCACGGCGGACGCCAGGGCAAAATTGAATTCTGCCGTGTTTACGGCGCTACGCTCAGGTGGTCTGTACGGCGTGGTCGATCACAGTTTGCGCCACATGGAGCCGATGACCCGGGAAAACCGGCGTCGCGTGGATGTCGTGCAAATCATCAAGGAAGTGCAGTCCGCCGGTTTCGAATTGGTGGACTACAGCGATTTGCATTACCGTCCGGATGACGAATTGCGTTACGAGGTGGGCCGGGCCACGGTTACCGGCAATACTGATCGCTTTACGCTGTTGTTCCGCAAACCCTGAGGGTAGTTGATCACAGCTGCACAAATTGTATGGGTGCGAAACCAGTTGTAGGAATTCCCGCCGACCGGCGTCAAATCGATCCTCATCCGTTTCACGTGGTTGGGGAGAAGTACGCAACCGCAGTCCGGGATGGCGCCGACGCGATACCGTTTCTCATCCCGGCTCTCGGGAACAGTATCGACGCCGCAACGGTGTTGCAGCGTGTTGACGGTATTCTGCTGACGGGAAGTCCGTCGAATGTCGAACCACATCACTATGACGGAGCGGCAAGCAGACCTGGTACGCTGCATGATCCGCACCGCGACGAAACAACGCTGCCGTTGATAAAACTGGCGCTCGAAAAGGGAGTGCCGGTGTTTGCCGTTTGCAGGGGATTCCAGGAGTTGAACGTGGTGCTTGGCGGCACGCTGCACCAACACGTCCATGAAGTCGAGGGATACCACAGCCACAGGGAAAATCCTGACGACCCGCTCGATGTCCAGTATGGTCCCTCGCATGAGATCCATTTGGTCGAAGGCGGGTTGTTGCGCGACCTCGCAGGCACGGACACTGTTACAGTGAATTCGCTGCACTCGCAGGGCATAGCCCGGCTTGCCGAGGGAGCAACAGTAGAAGCCGTCGCCGACGACGGCCTGATCGAGGGTTTCCGTGTGGACGGCGCCGAAAATTTCGCGCTTGCCGTACAGTGGCATCCCGAGTGGAAAGTAAAGGAAGACAGGTTTTCGATGGCAATTTTCAAAGCATTTGGTGACGCGTGCAGACAATTTTCGGGCCCGCGACAGGTGACATGTGAGTGAGCAAGACGATATTCAGGCCTGGTTGAAAGAGCACGAAATAGACGATGTCGAGGCCTTCGTGCCCGACATGGCCGGTGCCGCCCGCGGCAAGCTGATTCCGGCAGCAAAATTCGGCACCGGTGAGCTGAAGCTGCCGGAGGGCATATTCGCCCAGACGATCTCGGGAAACTACGTCGTCAACAAAAACAATGTCGAGGACCGGGACATGCTCTTGCGGCCCGATCCTTCGACCTTGCGCCCGGTACCCTGGGTGACTGATCCAACTGCCTCAATATTCCTGGACTGTTATCGCAAGGATGGCACCGCGGTTGACACCTCACCACGGCGGGTGCTGCGAAACGTATTGGACCTGTACGAAGAGAAGGGCTGGAGGCCGGTGGTTGCTCCCGAGGTCGAGTTTTACCTGATCAACGCACACGCCGACGCCAACCAGGAAGTCGAGCCACCCGAGGGCCGCCTGGGCCGCACGGAGACTTCGAAGCAACCGTTCAGCATCGATACGATGAACGACTTCGATCCGTTCATCAACAAGGTGTATTCCTATTGTAAAGATCAGGACATACACATCGATACGCTTTCGCAAGAGATGGGACCGGCGCAATTCGAAATTAATTTCCTGCATGGTGATGCGATTGCACTGGCCGATCAGGTTTTTCTCTTCAAACGGACGGTTAAAGAGGCAGCGATTGCCAATGAGATGCACGCCACGTTTCTTGCGCGGCCGATCTCGGCGGAGGCGGGCAGCGCGCTGCATATTCACCAGAGCATCGTGGACGAAAACGGAACTAACATTTTTTCCAGGGACGATGGCGAACCCAGCGATTTGTTCATGTCCTACATTGGTGGGCTGCAAAAATACATGCTTGAGGCGTTGCTGATTTTCGCGCCGTATCCGAATTCGTATCGCCGCTTCCTGAGCTATTATTCGTCGCCGGTAAATCTCTCGTGGGCAATCGACAACCGAACTGTCGGTCTGCGAGTGCCTGATTCCGATCCCGAGGCGCGGCGCATCGAGAATCGACTGGCAGGAGCCGACGTCAATCCCTATCTCGCGCTCGCAGCAACGCTCGCTTGTGGCTATCTTGGTATGGATGAAGGACTGAAGCCGGACAAGGCGATCGAAGGCAGTGCCTATGATCAGCCATTCAGCCTGCATCCCTTCATCTATGAGGCCATAAAGGCAATGGATGCCAGCGAGGCCATGCGCAGGATGCTGGGAGACCAGTTCGTGACCCTGTACTGCGCGGTGAAAAACGACGAGTGCCGGGAGTTCCAGGAGATTGTTACGCCCTGGGAACGCGAAGTACTGTTATTGAACGTCTGAGGTTAAGTTATGGCAATTGTTGAATCGCGCTCGCGCGCGGAGTGGCAGGAACTCGATCGCAGCCACTATATGCACCCGTTTACCGATTACAAGGATCTCGGGGAAAAGAAGAGCCGCATCATCGTCCGCGCCGACAGCGTCTATATTTACGACGCTGACGGCAACCGGATCCTGGATGGCATGTCCGGGCTGTGGTGCGTCAACGCAGGCTATGGCAGGGACGAGTTGGTCACCGCTGCAGAAAAACAGTTACGCGAGCTGCCCTACTACAACAGCTTTTTTCAGTGCGCCCATCCGCCATCGATAGAGCTGTCACGCCTGCTACAGGAAATAACCCAGCCGCAATTCAATCGTGCCTTCTTTGCAGGCTCTGGTTCCGAGTCCATCGACACGATGATTCGCATGGTCAGGCGTTACTGGGAACTCATGGATCAGCCCGGCCGCCAGATCATTATCTCGCGGGAGAATGCCTATCATGGTTCAACCATTGGCGGCACAAGCCTTGGCGGCATGAAACTGCAACGAGCACAGGGCGGGATGCTGGTACCCGGGATCGAACATATCGGACAACCTTACTGGTTCGGCAGCGACCGCAGCCTGTCCCCGGACGAATTTGGCTTGCAGGTGGCACGCTTGCTCGAGCAAAAAATCGAGGATCTTGGTGCGGACAAAGTTGCGGCATTCGTTGGCGAACCGGTACAGGGTGCCGGCGGCGTCATTGTGCCGCCGGAGACGTACTGGCCGGAGATTCAGAGAATCTGTGATGAGCACGGCATCCTGCTGGTGACTGACGAGGTCATTTGCGGTTTCGGCAGGCTCGGCGAGTGGTTTGGCGCTGACTTCTACGGCGTTAGGCCCGATCTCATGACATTCGCAAAAGGCGTCACCTCCGGATACCTGCCGCTCGGCGGCGTCATGGTCGGTGACCTTGTGAGCGATGTTCTGATTGAGAAGGGCGGCGAGTTCTATCATGGCTACACCTATTCGGGGCATCCGGCAAGTTGCGCAGTCGCCATCGAAAACATTCACATCATGCAGCGAGAAAACCTGGTCGATTATGTGCGCGACGATATCGGACCGTATCTGCAGGAGAAGTGGCACTCGCTGGCCGCACACCCGATCGTCGGTGAAACTCGTATGGTCGGATTGATGGGCGCGCTCGAGCTTGTGCGAGACAAGTCGACGCTCGATCGTTTCGACAAAGACGAGGGGATCGGCACAAAATGCCGTGATTTCCTCATGGACAATGGCCTGGTCATGCGCGCTGTTGCTGACACGATTGTCGTCGCACCGCCGCTGATCCTGACCCATGCGCAAGCCGACGAACTGATCGAGATAACCTGGAAGTGCCTCGACCTGACGGCGCAAGCAGTGAGCAAATAAGATGACAGTCAAAAAAGACGGCGACTTTGCGATTACTCGTGAAAGTTTGTACGGCACATTAAACGAACCGACCTATGCGGGCGCCACATCCTTCATGCGGCGCAAATACTCGCGCGACCTGGAGGGCGTCGACCTGGTCGTGACCGGCGTGCCGCTCGACACCGCGACGACGAACAGACCCGGCGCACGATTCGGGCCGCGGGGAATCAGGGCGGCGTCCGCAAACATTGCGTGGATGCGGCCATACGATACGAAAGTCGATCCCTTTGAGAAACTGGCAATTATCGACTACGGCGACTGTTTTTTCGATTTCGGCCGGCCACAAGAAGTGCCCGCCGTGATCGAAGCACATGCATCGTCAATCATCGATGCCGGACCTGGATTGCTGACCCTCGGCGGCGATCATTTTATCGCCTGGCCGCTGCTCAAAGCGCATGCGAAGAAGCACGGTAAACCACTGTCGTTATTGCATTTCGATGCACACAGCGATACCTGGGAAGACGAAGAGGGGCGCGTCGATCACGGCACGATGTTCTGGCATGCGGTCAAGGAAGGTCTGGTCGATCCCACGCACTCGGTACAGATCGGCTTGCGCACGACCAACGACAACACCCTGGGATTCAATATTCTCGACGCTCCCTGGGTGCACACCAACGGCATCGACGCTGTTATCGCCGAAACAAGGAAACATCTCGGCGACCGGCCCGTATACCTGAGCTTCGACATTGACTGTCTCGATCCAAGTTACGCACCAGGAACCGGCACGCCCGTCTGTGGCGGGCTAACGACCTACCAGGCGATTGCAATCATTCGCGGCATGATCGGCATCAACCTCATCGGCATGGACTTGGTCGAGGTAGCGCCTGTCTATGATGTTGGGGAAATCACGGCACTCGCCGGCGCCACGCTTGCGGTGGAAATGATCAACACCTACGCGCACCGGCCCGGCGCCTAGGGAAAAAACAGGGGTCAAAAAAACAGGGGTCGAACTGAGGTTTTAGGAAACCGCGGTCCGACCCCTGTTTTCTCTCGACGAGATCACAGCATTCCTGCGAGCTTTTGCACTACTATCCGGGCCAATGGCCCCCAGATTCCTGCGAAAAGTCGGCTCTTTATTTCGCGTGCCCGTGATTACGCGCACGCTGCGCTGGAGTTGGCGATTGCTGCCGATTCTGCTCATGATGGATCTTGGTTATTTGATCGGGATATGGCCGGAGTGGGAGCTTTACTCGGAAGGCCCGATCCAGCGTTCGAGCTTTATTCGCAGTTACGAATTCGAGCAGCACCGTCACGCGGATTGGCCGAAGCTCCGCTGGAACCCGGTCTCGATTGAGAGCATCCCGCAAAGCATGATCCGCGCCGTGATCGTTGCCGAGGATGCCCGCTTCTATGAACACGAGGGAGTCGATATCGATGCGCTCAAAGAGGCGATGGAGCATAACCTGTCCGAAAAGCGCCTGGTCTACGGTGCCAGCACCATCTCCCAACAGACGGTCAAGAATGTATTCCTGAGCCCATCGAGGAATCCACTGCGCAAGTGGCATGAACTCTTACTGACGCTCGGCATGGAAAGAAATCTTTCCAAGAAGCGCATCCTCGAGCACTATCTGAATGTCGCAGAATTCGGCAGGGGTATTTACGGCGTCGATGCTGCGGCGCGCTTTTACTGGGGAATTCCTGCATCCAGGCTCACCAACCGGCAGGCAATCGAGCTGGCTGCAACGCTGCCATCACCGGTCAGCAACAATCCGCAAACACGCACAAAATCCTTTCAGAATCGCGTGAAAAAGATTCGGCGCTATTTTTAGCTGTAATGTTAAGCATGTTGACATCCCTGTTTGACCGGGTACGACTATGGCCACCGGTCAGGTGGTTAGGCCGATGGCGACGAAATCTGCTCGACTACTGGTTCACTCGGGAGACAGGAAATCTTGCCTTCTTTTCGATCCTTGGGCTATCGATCGTCCTGATCGGGGGCATGGTCTACTTCGCGTACGTCGATCACCTCCGAATACAATGGCTGCAGCAACGTCATGCCGATCTCATCTGTCTTTCGCGCAATGTCTATCACGAGGCGAGAGGTGAACCGATCGCCGGTCAGCATGCCGTCGCCGAGGTCACCCTCAATCGCGTCGCATCGCGGCACTTTCCGCGCACGGTCTGCGAAGTGGTGTACGAGAAAAGATTCGATTCCGTACGCAACCGTCTCATTGGCGCGTTTTCATGGACAGAGCTGGATTCAGTCTTGAAACCGACCGGAATCGCGTGGCAACGCGCGGTGAGGGCCGCCGAGGCTGTTTATGACAATCAGCAGGACCCAACTGTAAAGGGTGCATTGTTTTATCATGCTGACAGTATCGAGCCCAATTGGGCGAAATCAAAGAACAGGATCACGAAGATCGGCAGGCACATCTTTTACGAGTGAATTAGTTCATCGCTGTTTCATAATATATTGCCGTCTTCGTCCCACACAGTACCGTCGCCTTGCGGCTCGCCGTTGACGTAATTCTTCTCGATTCTCTTCTGCCCGTTTTCATACCATGTGGTCACGAGGCCGTCTCGCTTGCCGTTAACGATGTTTATTTCGGTTTTTTTCTGTCCGTTTTCGTACCACTCGGTCATGCGGCCATCCTGGCGCCCGTTAACGTAGTTGCTTTCAAGATTCTTCTGCCCGTTTTCGTACCATCGGGTCATGCGGCCATCCGGCTTCCCGTTAACCAGGTTTTTTTTCAGATTGCGTCTGTCCGCCCGGATAAGCATCTTTGATCAAACCCGTATACGGTGTATCAGAGTTGATCTCGTACACCAGTCCGTCAGTTCTTCGCTCCGTCTGGTCTGAGCTTCATGCCGTATCGGAACCGAAGCCGCAGGAGGCAATGAGGCTGGCAATCAGCAATGCACCAATAATGAAGAACTTTTGCATTGGCTTCTCTCTTGATTTACCTGTCTTGGGGGTTCTGTCAGGTCTGACAGGTCCGGGCCTGTTATACACCGATTGACGTTTGCTTTCGACGGCGATCTCAGCCGGTGGACGCGACTCCAGGCGGACATAGCGCCTCCTTATCAGCTGCGATGAAACCTGGACCTGTATTCTCTTTTTTCGGTGCTAGAATCCGGTTCAGTCCTCAGGAGCCCATAAAAAAATGGAGGCCGTATGTTGAAGACAATAATCCAGGTACTGGTCCTTGCACTCGCGCTGACCGGCACTGCCCGCGGACAGTCAGACGGCGGGTTGAAGGTGTTTATATCCGTCGATATGGAAGGCGTTACGGGCGTCGTCAATGCCGACGACGCACGCCGAACCGGTAAAGACTACGACTACTTCAGGCAGACCATGACGCGTGAGGCCAATGCTGCGATCGAGGGTGCTCTTGCTGCGGGCGCCACGGAAATCATCGTGCGGGATTCTCACGGTTCTGCTCTGAACCTGCTTCCCGAAATGCTGCATCGGAGCGCCAAGCTGATTCGGGATTGGTCGGACGGTCCGATGAGCATGATGGAAGGGATTGATGCGAGCTACGACGCGGCCATTTACGTCGGTTACCACGCCAAAGCAGGAACCCCCAACGGGGTGCTGGATCACACGTCATCCGGTGATGTGACAGATATTTCTGTCAATGGCATATCGATGCCCGAGACTGGCTACAACGCACTGATGGCAGGCTATTACGATGTGCCTGTCGTATTTGTGGCCGGCGACAAGGCTGTCTGCGATCAGGCTCGAGCGCTGCTGGGTACTGTTGAGACCGTTGCCGTGAAGGAAGGCATAGGAGCTGCGGCAATAAATCTGCATCCGGAAGTAGCTCGCGAACAGATTCGGGCCGGCGTCGAAAAAGCCTTGCGAAACCTTGACGATTACCAGCCCTATAAGCTGCCGGCGCCATACACCATGGTGCTCACGCTGAAGACGGAACAGTCGATCTATAATGGCGCCCTGTATCCCGGGGCAAAACGCACCGGGGACTGGGAACTGACCTACGTGGCCCAGGACGTGCTGGAGCTCATGCTTGCGTACCGTGGAATGAGACGATGAGGCGAGCCTTCTGATCGGAACCGGTTATCGCATTAACTAAAAGCTTGGCGGCGTGCACGCCGAGACGACGATGCACTCTTCGTTGCCGGTATTTCTGAAGCGATGCGGTAGTCGGCTGTTGAATCGATAGGCATCGCCCGTCGTAAGCACCTGCACCTGTTCGCCCACAGTTACCTCAAGGCGCCCTTGCAAGACGATGCCACCTTCCTCTGCGTCATGGCTGAGCATGGACTGCCCGGTGTCCGCGCCCGGCTTGTACCGTTCGTAAAGCATCTGTAACTGGCCATCGCTTAAGTCGCTGCCGACCTGCAGGTAGGAAATCGGGCCGCTGCCGATCTCGCTGAGCTCATCACGCGCATAGAAATACTTTTCGCGGGTGCTTACGTCCGCTGCAAAAAAACCGGCGAAGGACATGCCGAGCGCATCCAGGATCTTGCGTAGCAGGCCCATCGACGGGTCGGTTCTGCCGTGCTCGATGAGTGACACCGTCGCATTTGACACGCCGGAGATCTGCGCGAGTCGACGTTGCGACAGGCCGCGTTTTTGGCGCAGGGCCTTAAGCCGGAGGCCTAAATCATCCATTGAGCTGTCTCCGTGTTGAATTGTTGAATATGTTCAACAATTCGGATTCGTATTGTAATAAATTCAAGCAGTTATTTTCAACTATTTAAATATTGTTAACTTTTATAGGCTCTAGTACCCTGACTGGCTATGCAGGAAACGCGCGAACACACACAGTCCTATTACGCGGCGACGGCAAACTGGCAGACCGACTACCCGCTGCTCGCCGGCGAGCACCGCTGCGACGTTGCCGTCGTTGGCGCGGGCTTTACCGGCCTGTCGACCGCGCTGCACCTGGCAGAGCGTGGCTACGATGTCGCCATGATCGAGGCCAACCGTATTGGCTGGGGCGCTTCCGGCAGAAACGGTGGCCAGCTCATCGACGGCATAGTCGAAGTAGAAAAGATAAATGAGATTGGCAGGAAATATGGTGAGTCTGCGGCAAGCACTGTGCGACAGATCGGCATCGAGTGTCGCGATGCGGTTCTCGATCGAATCAAAAAGTACGGTATTAATTGTGACTTGAAATTCGGCTTCCTGGACGTTGCGCTGACGCAGCAAGACCTCGACTATTTTGAGTCAGAGATCAAGCGCAAGCGCGCGATGAATTATCCGCACAAAATGGAAATGGTGGCGCGGGATCAGATGCATGAATTCATTGGGTCAGATGCGTACATTGGCGGTATGGTCCATCGGGGCAACGGGCATCTGCATCCGTTGAACCTCTGCCTCGGCGAAGCGCGCGCGGCCGAAGACAACGGTGCCAGGATTTTCGAACAGTCAATAGTGACGCGAATTCATCATGGCGCCAGGCCGCGTGTTGAAACGGCAGATGGTGTGATGCATGCCGACAAGGTCGTACTTGCCGGCAATGCGTATCTCGGCAAGACAGAGCCGCGTCTTTACGGCAAGGTTATTCCGGCCGGCAGCTACATCATCGCCACGGAACCGCTGGGTGATACGCTGGCGAACGAAGTCCTGCCGCAGGATATGGCGGTGTGCGATCAGCGAGTCGGTCTCGACTACTATCGCTTGTCAGCAGACAAACGCCTGTTGTTTGGTGGTCTTTGCAATTATTCCGGCAGAGATCCGAAAGACATCACCGCCAGTATTCGGCCGAAGATGGTCAAAGTGTTTCCGCAGCTTGAAGATATACGCATCGAATACGAGTGGGGTGGCTATATCGCGATCACCATCAAACGGATTCCGCAGATGGGTCGCATCCAGGGAAATACCTACTATGCACACGGCTACTCGGGGCACGGACTGGCGCCAACGCACATCGCAGGGCAGATTCTCGCGGACGCGATATGCGGAGACGCGGAGCGATTCGACGTATTCGAACGCATAAAACACTGGAAACTGCCGGGAGGAAAGTGGTTTGCAAATCCCGCCCTGGCGCTGGGCATGCTTTATCACCGATTAAAAGAGATACTTTAGAAACAGGGGTCAGAGCCCGGCTCTGACCCCATATGCACGGAGAGTCAACATGGCTGACAACACGGCACGACAGTTGCAACATGATTTACCTGATTTGCAGGCATATTGGATGCCGTTCACAGGCAACCGGTATTTCAAACAACATCCGCGCCTGATTGCACGTGCGCAGGGCATGTACTGCTACACGACGGAGGGCAAACAGTTGCTCGACGCCGTCGCCGGGCTGTGGTGTTGCAACGCCGGTCACTGCCATCCGAAGATTGTTGAGGCGATCAAGGAGCAGGCGGAAACACTCGATTATGCGATGGCGTTTCAGCTGGGCCACCCGAGAGTTTTCGAGCTGGCGAATCGCCTGGTCGACATCGCGCCGGAGGGCATCGGCTATGCGTTTTTCGTCAATAGCGGCTCGGAGGCGGTCGACACGGCGTTGAAGATGGCGCTGGCCTACCACCGTATTCGCGGGGAGGGTGCCCGCACCAGGCTGATCGGACGCGAACGCGGTTACCATGGCGTTGGCTTCGGCGGCATATCGGTCGGTGGCATGTCAGCGAACCGCAAGATGTTCGGCACCATGCTGCCCGGTGTCGATCACCTGCCCCACACGCACAACATTGAGAAGAATGCCTATTCCAGGGGACAGCCGGAGTGGGGTGCTACGCTTGCCGATGAGCTGGAAAACATCGTGGCGCTGCACGATCCCTCGACCATTGCTGCTGTCATCATCGAGCCGATTGCGGGTTCCGCAGGCGTCCTGATTCCGCCCAAGGGATACCTGCAGCGCGTTCGGGACATTTGTGACAAGCATGGCATCCTGCTGATATTCGACGAGGTCATCTGTGGTTTTGGTCGCACGGGCGACGCCTTCGGCGCCAGTCGATTCGGCGTCACACCGGACTTGATGACGACCGCCAAAGGCCTGACGAGTGGCACGGTGCCGATGGGTGCGGTGCTGGCGAAGGACGAAATCTACGATACCTTCATGACCGGGCCGGAGGACGCCATCGAATTTTTCCATGGCTATACCTATTCCGGACATCCGCTGGCAGCCGCTGCCGCATGTGCGGCACTTGATGTGTACCTTGGAGAGGGCTTGTTCGATCGCGCACGCGAACTCGAGGGCACGTTCGAAGATGCATTGCACAGTCTCAAAGGCGAGCCGAATGTGATCGACATCAGAAACTGCGGCCTCATCGGCGCGGTAGAACTTGAACCGCTCGAGGGTCAGCCGACGGCGCGGGCGATGCAGATATTCCGCGAGTGCTTCGATGACGGCGTGATTATCCGCACGACCGGCGACACGCTGGCGTTTTCGCCGCCACTCATTATCGAAGAGGCACAGATTGCTTCCGTCATTGAATCGGTACGCTCGGCTTTGCGATCGCAGCAGTGACAGACAACGCGGGCAGATAATTATGGCGCAGAAAGCGACAGCTTTGGATGCAATCAGAAAGGTTCCCAACTGGATCAATGGTCAGATAGCGGAATCCGCTACCGATCGATACGGCGATGTATTCGATTCGGCGACGGGAGAACGCTGTGCAGAGGTCGTCATGTCCAGCGAGGCAGATGTCGATGCGGCGGTCGCTGCAGCACGCGCTGCATTCGAGGGCTGGTCAAAAACGCCGGTTCTCAGACGTGCTCGCGTCATGTTCAAGCTCAAGGAACTGATCGAACGCGATCGCGACGAGATTGCGGCGATGATTACCCAGGAGCACGGCAAAGTATTGCACGACGCTCTCGGTTCGGTACAGCGCGGGCTCGAAGTGGTCGAGTTTGCTTGCGGCATCCCGCATCTGATCAAGGGTGAATACAGCGATCAGGTCGGAACCGGCGTTGACTGCTACTCGATGCGTCAGCCGGTTGGAGTTTGCGTCGGCATTACGCCGTTTAATTTCCCGGCGATGGTGCCTCTGTGGATGTTTCCGCTGGCTATCGCTTGCGGCAATACGTTTGTGCTGAAACCCTCGGAGAAAGACCCGGGTTGTTCGCTTATGTGGGCGGAGCTCCTGCATGAAGCCGGTCTGCCGCCGGGCGTGTTCAATGTCGTGCAGGGTGATCAGGTGGCCGTGAATGCCTTGCTTGCGGATGAACGTGTCGCAGCAGTCAGCTTTGTCGGGTCTACGCCGGTCGCGGAGCATGTTTACAAGACTGCGTCTGCGAACGGTAAACGGGTACAGGCGCTCGGCGGCGCCAAGAATCACCTGGTCGTATTACCGGACGCCGATATGGAACAGGCGGCCGATGCGCTAATTGGCGCTGGTTACGGCTCAGCCGGCGAGCGTTGCATGGCGATATCCGCAGTGGTCGCCGTCGGCGATTCGGCAGAGCCTTTGCTCGAAAAGCTCAAGCCGAAAATCGAGGCGTTGAAAATCGGGCCGGGCACGGACAACAGCAATGACATGGGCCCACTTATCACGGAGGAACATCGCGAGAAAGTGAGATCGTATATCGATATCGGCGAAAAAGAGGGCGCCAAACTCGTCGTCGATGGCAGAACCCACGACATTACGAAGTCGCCCGGTTATTTCATCGGGCCCACCTTGTTTGATCATGCAACGCGTGACATGCGCGTCTACCGGGAAGAGATTTTCGGTCCCGTATTGACCATGATCCGTGTCGACACATTCGACCAGGCGATCAATCTCATCAACGATCACGAATACGGTAATGGCACCTCCATATTCACGCGTGACGGAGACGCTGCACGCGAGTTCGCCAATGGCATCGAAGTCGGCATGGTTGGCATCAATGTACCTATCCCGGTGCCGCTGGCGTTCCACAGTTTTGGCGGCTGGAAGCGTTCTCTTTTTGGAGACACCTCCATCTACGGCATGGAAGGCGTGCGTTTTTACACGCGACTCAAGACGATCACATCACGCTGGCCGACGGGTATCAGGGCAGGTGCTGATTTCTCCATGCCGACCATGTAATTTGTCTGTTTGCTGATTAGGGGTCGTAGGAGCCCGGCCTACCGGGCGATTCATTATGGAAATCAAAGGCGAATACCAAATACGCAGCAGCCGCGAGACCGTGTGGCTGGCTTTGAATGATCCCGAGATGCTGAAAAAGTGTATCCCGGGATGCGAATCGCTGGAGAAGATCAGCGATACGGAATTGGCTGCGACAGTGATGGCGTCGATCGGCCCGGTCCGCGCACGCTTCAACACCAGGCTTACGCTGGAAAACCTGAACCCTCCTGAGAGCTATACACTGGTGGGCGAAGGCAAGGCCGGTGCTGCCGGCTTCGGTCGCGGCAGCGCTGACGTGACCCTGACCGAGAACGACGATGGCACCTTGCTATCCTATGTCGCCGATTTCAGGGTCGGTGGCAAACTTGCCCAGGTCGGATCCCGCCTGGTGCTCGGCGCGACCAGGAAGATCGCAAATGATTTTTTTGGCAATTTTTCCCGGGAGCTTGATCCGGGGGCGACGCGTGTCGGCGCAGACGATGCCGGAGACCGTAAGGTCACCCCCAGGATCTGGCTGGCGGTTGCCGGCGCCGTCGCAATTTTGCTGATCTGGTGGTTTCTGCTACTCTGAACAGTGCCGTCTTCACGGCAATGTAGGAGCGGCTTAAGCCGCGAATGACCGCAACGCGGACGATGCACAACAATTAAAAACAAGCACAGGATAGCCTGATGTCAATTAATGTTTCATTTACGCTGAACGGCGAAGCCGTTAGCGCGCATGTAGCTTCCCGCACATTGCTGGTTGAGATGATTCGCGAGCGCTTTGGCAGAACCGGTACGCACGTCGGCTGCGATACCAGCCAGTGTGGTGCCTGCGTTATCCATGTCGATGGTCGTTCGGTCAAGAGTTGCACAATGCTTGCAGCCCAGGCCGACGGTACAGAAATCGTCACGATTGAAGGCGTGGCAAAAAACGGCCAGCTGCATCCCATGCAGGAGGCGTTTCGTGAGCATCATGGTCTGCAGTGCGGATTTTGTACGCCGGGCATGATCATGAGCGCACTGGATCTCGTGAAGCAAAATCCCGACCCGAGCGAAAAACAGATCCGGGAATGGCTGGAGGGAAATCTGTGCCGCTGCACGGGCTACCATAACATCGTTCGTGCGATCAAAGCTGGTGCGGACTCGATGAGGGTAGGCTAGAAGAAGAACCATGCGGAGACGAGGTGAAGCATGACTGAAAATGGGTTTGGCGCTGCAGTTCGACGCAAAGAAGACCATCGATTTATCACCGGCCGGGGACAGTTTGTTGATGACATCAACCGTCCACATCAGCTTTACGCACAAATTATCCGCTCCCCGATAGCACACGGGAAAATCAACAAGGTAGACGTTGACGCCGCCAATGCGATGTCCGGCGTTGTGGCCGTTTTTACGGGCGCCGATATGGCGGCTGACGGCGTTGGCGGCCTACCGTGTGGATGGGGCATCACCAGCAAAGACGGTTCGCCGATGGTCGAGCCCGGGCATCCGCCGCTGGCGGCGGAATGCGTGCGTTATGTCGGCGATCAGATAGCCGTAGTTCTGGCCGAGACGCTCGCCATTGCACGCGATGCGGCAGAACTGGTTGATGTGGATTACGCAGAACTGCCATCCGTTGCAAACCTCGAATCGGCAAGCGCCGACGGTGCACCGCTGGTCTGGGACGACGCAAAAGGAAACATCTGTTTCGACTGGGAAATCGGCGATAAATCGGCCACCGATGCGGCATTTGCCAGTGCCGACCAGGTCGTCAGCATCGACATCGTCAACAATCGCCTGATTGCAAATGCGATGGAGCCGCGCGCAGCCATCGGCGACTACGACGCAGGCAAAGATGAATATACGCTTTACACCACCAGCCAGAACCCGCATGTCATCCGCATGTTGATGGGCGCATTCGTACTCAGCATCCCGGAACACAAACTCAGGGTGATTTCGCCGGACGTCGGTGGCGGATTTGGTTCCAAGATATGCCACTACGCGGAAGAGGCGATCGTTACCTGGGCATCCAGAAAAGTGAATCGCCCGGTGAAGTGGACCGCGGACCGCAGCGAATCTTTCATCAGCGACGCGCACGGCAGGGATCACGTGAGCCACGCCGAATTGGCGATGAGCAAAGACGGTGATTTCCTGGGTCTGCGTGTTTCGACGCGCGCCAACCTCGGTGCCTACCTGTCGACGTTCGGCCCTGCGGTGCCGACTATCCTGTATGCAACCCTGCTGGCCGGCAGCTACAAGACCCCGGCCATCCATGCGGAAGTGAAGGCCATGTTCACACACACGGTGCCGGTGGATTCATACCGTGGTGCGGGTCGGCCGGAAGCCAGCTACCTGCTGGAGCGGCTGGTTGACAAGGCTGCGAAACAGACCGGCATCGATCCGATCGAACTCAGGCGGCGCAATTTCATCCAGCCGGAGGATTTTCCGTACCAGACACCGGTCGCGCTCGAGTATGACACCGGCGACTATGATGCTGCGATGGTAAAGGCCATCGAGCTTGCTGATTACGCGAATTTCGACAAACGCCACGAGGAATCCGCGGCGCGGGGAAAATTGAGAGGTGTAGGAATCTCGACTTACATCGAGGCCTGCGGTATCGCGCCGTCGAACGTCGCCGGGGCACTCGGCGCAAGGGCCGGCCTGTACGAGGTGGGCACGGTACGTGTCAATCCAACCGGCTCAATCACAGTACTCACCGGTTCGCACAGCCACGGCCAGGGACATGAGACTACGTTCGCGCAGCTCGTGGTTGAGGCACTCGGCGTTGATTTCGACAATGTCGATATCGTCCACGGCGATACCGGCAAGGTGCCCTTTGGTATGGGCACCTATGGGTCGCGCTCGGCTGCCGTCGGCGGCGTCGCGCTGATGAACGCGCTGGAGAAAATCAGAACCAAGGCAAAAAAGATTGCCGCACATCTTCTCGAAGCATCGGAAGACGACATCGAGTTCAAGGATGGTCAGCTCAGCGTTGCCGGCACTGATCGTTCCGTCGCATTCGGCGACGTTGCGATGGCCGCTTACGTGCCACATAACTATCCTCTGGAAACGCTGGAGCCAGGACTCGAGGAGACCGCGTTTTACGATCCCAAGAATTTCACGTTTCCAGCCGGTTGCCACATCTGTGAAGTCGAAGTGGACCCCGATACCGGTGTTGTGGAGGTGGTCAGATTCACCGCCGGCGATGATTTCGGGCGCATTATTAATCCGATGATCGTCGACGGACAGGTTCACGGTGGCGTCACCCAGGGAATCGGCCAGGCGCTTTACGAACAGTGTGTGTATGACGACTCGGGACAATTGCTGACGGGGTCGATGATGGACTACTGTCTGCCGAAAGCCGACAACGTGCCGAATTTTGCCGTGACCACGAACGTTACGCCGTGCACGCATAACGTGCTGGGCGTCAAAGGCTGTGGTGAGGCGGGCGCCATCGGTTCTCCAGCTGCAGTCATCAATGCCATTCTAAACGCCTTGTCGGACTACAACATTGACAACCTGCAGATGCCGGCGACACCGGAGCGTGTGTGGCAGGCAATGCAGGGCAACGGATAGAGAGTAAAGGGACTCGATATGTACGAATTCAACTACCATCGCCCGACGTCACTCGACGAAGCCAGGAAAATTCTGGGTGACAACGATGAGGCAAAACTGCTGGCGGGTGGCATGACGCTCCTGCCGACGATGAAGATGCGCCTTGCAAGTCCCTCCGATCTGGTCGACCTTTCGAATATCGAGGGACTCGCAGACATCAGCGATTCCGGCGATGCAATCGAGATTGGTGCCATGGTTTGTCACGCGGACGTGGCAGCAAGCGATGTCGTGCGCGCAGCGATACCCGCATTGTCCGATCTTGCGGATAGCATCGGGGATGCACAGGTACGCAACCGTGGCACAATTGGCGGTTCTGTTGCCAACAGCGATCCCGCCTCCGATTACCCGGCGGCGGTACTTGGCCTCAACGCCGTTGTCAAAACGGATCGCCGCGAGATCAGCGCGGACGATTACTTCAAAGCTCTGTTCGAGACTGCACTCGAGCCGGGCGAAATCGTGATTTCGGTGCGATTTGCGAGACCTAAGCGTGCCGCGTATTCGAAATTTCCGAATCCTGCATCCCGCTACGCGATCGTTGGCGTCATGGTTGCAGAAACGACAGATGGTATGCGTGTTGCAGTGACGGGCGCTGCAGGATGCGCGTATCGCGCGACGGCTATGGAGGACGCACTGAACAGGGATTTTTCTGCAGGCGCTCTTGAGGGCATCGCGGTCGATGCCAAAGACCTGTTGAGTGACCTGCACGCCAGCGCCGAGTACCGGGCGCACCTGGTCGGGGTCATGGCCAGGCGCGCGGTCAGACAGTTAATTGCCTGAAAAACCAGCAAAAAACGAACTCCCGAACGACGTTTCAGCAGCGGCCGATTTGCTGGCCGATGGTGATTACGTAGCCGGACGGGACCTTGCAACGGTGGTATTCCTGGCGCTGAGCATGGGCCGCCCGCTGTTGCTGGAAGGCGAAGCGGGCGTCGGCAAAACCGAAATAGCGAAAGTACTTGCCGCGACGCTGTCGCGCGACCTCATTCGACTGCAGTGTTTCGAGGGGCTGGATCTTGCCAGTGCTGCCTACGAGTGGAATTACCCGCGGCAGATGGTCGCCATTCGTATGGCGGAGGCGCAGGGTACTGCTACCGATATCGGCAGCAGCCTTTATACACGTGACTACCTGATTGAACGCCCACTGCTGAGTGCGCTCAGCAAACACGAAGGTGGACCGCCGGTCCTGCTGATCGATGAAATCGATCGGGCCGACGAGCCCTTCGAAGCATTTCTGCTGGAGTTGCTTTCAGACTTTCAGTTGAGTATTCCCGAGTTGGGAACCATCAGCGCCGCAGATCCGCCTATTGTTGTGATTACGTCCAACCGGACCCGCGAGGTTCACGATGCGCTGCGGCGCCGTTGTCTCTACCACTGGGTCGACTATCCGACCTATGAAGCCGAGTCCAGAATTCTATCCTTGAAAGCGCCGTCACTGGCTGCGGATCTTCGCGAACAGCTGATCGCATTCATACATAAACTCAGAGATGAAGACCTGTTCAAACGTCCCGGTGTGGCGGAGACCATCGATTGGGCCAACGCGTTGACGCAGCTCAACGTGGTAACGCTGACTACCGATGTCGTTAACGACACACTGGGCTCGCTGCTGAAATATCAGGACGACATCGCGAAAGTGCGGGGCAGCGAGGCCGCCCGCTTACTCTCGGAAATCCAGGCCCAGGTCTGATGGTGGAATATTCCGTGGCAAGTGAACACGAGGGCCGGCTCGCAGACAACATCCTTCTGTTTTGCAGGACGTTACGGCATGCGGGGCTGGCCATCGGTCCGGGTCAGGTTATCGAAGCGGGCAGCGCGGTGCTGCGATCAGGGATCGAACGACGAGATGACTTTTACTATGCTTTGCGCGCGGTCCTGGTCAGCGATCCCGCGCAATTTCGAATTTTCGACCAGGCGTTTCACATTTACTTTCGTAATCCGCGTTTGCTGGAGCGCATGATGGGCCTCCTGTTGCCCACCATCGAACGCGAGTCAAAAGACGGAAGTGCGCAGCTTGCAATCAGGCGCCTGATGGAATCACTGACGGCAGATGAATCGATCGACGATAGTGGCACCGTAATCGAAATCGATCAGTCTGCGTCATACTCCCGACGCGAACTGCTGCGGCATAAAGACTTCGAACAGATGAGCCTGCAGGAACAAAACGAGGCCAAGCAGCTACTGCGTGAAGAAATTGATTTGATAAGGGATGTTCCTACGCGCCGGTTTCGGCCGCATCCGTTTGGGCATCGCTATGATCTACGGCGTTCCATGCAACTGATGTTGCGCAACAACGGCCAGTTGATCGAACTGGCGAAAAAGAAACGACATCTGCGGCCACCTACACTGGTCTTAATCTGCGATATTTCCGGCTCGATGAGCAATTACTCGCGAATTTTTCTGCATTTCGCACATGCGCTAAGCTCACACTGGCAAACGGTGCACAGCTTTGTATTCGGCACCAGGCTAACCAACATCAGTCACCGGCTGAAGGACAAGGATGTCGATCGCGCCCTGGCGCAGGTGGCAGGTGAGGTGCAGGACTGGGACGGCGGTACACGCATTGCCGACAGCCTCGAGCGGTTCAACGTCGATTGGGGCCGGCGAGTGCTTGCGGGGCATTCGGTAGTGATATTGCTGAGCGACGGTCTGGAGCGGGATTCGGACTCCGATCTCGAGTTTCAGATGCAAAGACTGCATCGGACCTGCGACCAGCTGATCTGGATGAACCCGATGTTGCGATACGAGCATTTCGAGGCAAAGGCGATGGGCATCAGGGCCATGTTGCCACACGTGGATTTGTTTCTTCCGGCGCACAACCTTGAGAGCCTGGCGCAGCTTGGGCAGATACTTCGTCAGGGCGGCTTGTCATCGGGACGGGCATTAATGTGACGGCGAAACAGCTGCAAAACTCGTTTGAACGCTGGTCGGGGCAGGGCAAGGCACTGGTGTTGGCGAGCGTTTACGAAACAGAGGGTTCCACCTACAGCAAGGCCGGCGCGCAAATGTTGATTACCGGCGATGGCGATTTTCAGGGCATGTTATCCGGCGGTTGCCTTGAGGGCGATCTCGCCGAACGCGCTTGTGCGGTGCTGGAGTCCGGCACGCCCCAGTCCGTTACCTATGACCTTGGTCAGAATGACGAGGAACTCTGGGGACTGGGAGTGGGTTGTGACGGGTTGATGCGCATATTTCTGCAACCGGTCACGCCTGAGTATCACTACGAACCGTTTGCAACGATGTGCAAGGCCTATGCAGGTCTGACCGATCAGGTCGCAGTTACCGTGCTGGAGTCAGGCATCGATGAACTGGCGGAGGGATCTGCGCTGGTGACTGTCGATGGCGATGTCGCTTTCAGCGACATCGGCGATCATTATGTGCAACAAATTCAGGCGGAGGCTGGCGTGGCTTTGCTCGAGGGGGAGCCGAGAGTCAGCACCATTGCCATGGACGCAGGCAGCGTAAAAATCCTGTTTTCTATTCTGCGGCCGCCGCCGCGGATTCTGGTGCTTGGCGCAGGGCTTGATGCGGAGCCTGTGGTGCGCCTGGCATGTGAACTTGGCTGGCGGGTGACGGTGCAGGATCACCGGCCGGCCTACGTTGAATCCGGCGATTTTGCGGTGGCAGAGCTTGTGCATTGCGTGCCTGTCACGGAGCTGGCGACTGCAATCAATTTGCAGCAGTTTGCCGCGGCGATCGTGATGAGTCACCACCTTGCGAGCGACCGCCAATATCTCCGGCACCTGGCTGCCACCGATATCGAATACATCGGTTTGTTGGGACCACGGGATCGGCGCAAACGATTGCTGGAGGAACTTGGGGAAGTCGCCGAGTGTTTGCTGCCGCGATTACATGGCCCGGCGGGTCTGGATATCGGCGGCAGCGGACCTGCGTCGATCGCGTTGTCGATCGTTGCGGAAATTCACCGGGAGCTGATGCGCGCCGACACCGGATAGGCCATTACTCTTCTTCTATATCACCCGGCAAAAATACGCAGATGATCATGTCGGCCAGTTCGTCGAGTCGTCCCGGTTGATACATATCTATGCCGCTGGTGCCCTTGAATTCCAGTGACAGCGCCAGCAGGGCACCGGACGATACCCGAATCATATTGAAAAGCAGCTTCGTGTCACCCGGTGGTGCGACCCCGAGTTCCTGCAATACCTTGATTTCCTCGACAGCCGCGTCAAACAGGGGGCGAATATGAGTGTCGATCAGCCAGTCCAGGCGCTGGCTCGGGCGGCTTGCCTCCTGGACCATGATTTTATGCAGCGCAGGCTGCCCCGCCGCATAGTGTACGTAGGCGCGAATCAAGGCTGACATGCGGGCCTTGGGACATTCGCCCGCCTGTGCTTTTGCCGCTGCAGCAAGTGCCGCATTGAATTCGGTGAAAATACGATCAACCGCCGCTCGCCAGAGTTCATCCTTGTTCCTGAAGTGGTAGGTAATGAGCGGGTGATGCACGCCAGCCCGTTCGGCGATATTGCGCGTCGATGTGCCTTTGAAGCCGTTCTCGGAAAATGCGTCCAGCGCCGCATTCAGCAGTTTCTGCTTGGTCCTGATGCTGCGTTGTTGTTGTTTTCGTGGTGGTTTTTCGGGAATGGCGCTCAAGGCCGGTCTCTTATGCATTATTTTTAACCGCAGGGTACGCGGAATGAAGCAATTGGTCCAACCCGGAGTGTTTTTCGACGGAATTTAACCGGGGTCGAACAATTTAACCGGGGTCGAACCGAGGTTTTTGTTTGTAGTGATCGGCGATCTAATCTGGATTTGCACGAAAAACCTCGGTTCGACCCCGGTTAAATTATTGCAGATTGAAGGACAGGCGGACCGCGGTTCGTTTGTCCACGGCAACGCCGTTCTCGATGACAGGCTCGAAACGCCACTGCGCCACGGCATTCATCGCGGCCTGGTTGAAGGTCTCCCCAGGCTCGGCACGCAATACGGACATGTTCATCACCATGCCCAGGGCGCTTACCGTAAACATGATATCGACCGAGCCGCTGATGTTTCTGCGCTGCGCCGCCCGTGGGTATACCGGGGCAACGTAATTCGTGCGGGTGAGTGAACTGATCGGCACCGGGATATCCGCCGCAGCGTCGTTGCTGCTCCCGCTGTCAAAAGTATCGACAACATTATTGCCGCTCGAAAGACCTGGCGGCGAATCTGCCGCTACTGCGGCCTGGCTGGTGCCAGTGTCAAGCGTACTGCTGCCGGTGTTGTCGCCAGTTGCAAATGTCGTTGCCCCACCAACGGCAGCGGCGGTCGTGGGTGGTGGCGCAGTTGGTAGTGTCTCAACCTCGGATGGCGCATCGTTGTTGCTTTGTACTGGTCGGCTGTTGCTGCTTCCCGGAGCGGCGAAAGCTGGCACGGAATTGCTGCTGGCGTCCTTAACGGTCGACCCGGCGACACCCAGTACAGATGCAGTCGCAGCAGCAGCGGCGTCCCGTTCCGAGGCTTGCCGCTGCGCTTCCCTGGCAATTTCCTGCCTTTCTTCTTCCGCTTGTCTTTCGATCTCTGCCAGTCTGGCTTCCTCGGCCTGTTTTTCCAGTTCTGCCTGCCTTTCTATTGCTGCCTGGCGTTCCAGCTCAGCCTGGCGTTCCAGCTCAGCCTGGCGCTCGACTTCGGCCTGGCGCTCGAGTTCGGCCTGCCGTTCCAGTTCGGACAGTCGGGCGGCTTCGGCCTGGCGCTCGAGTTCGGCTTGCCGTTCCAGTTCGGCCAGTCGGGCGGCTTCGGCCTGGCGCACTGCCGCGGCTTGCGCCTCACGCGCCGTATCCAGCATTTCGCTCGACGCCGCCAATTCGCTACTGGATGAATCCACTACGCGCGCATCGCGCAGGAGATCTCCCGCATCGCCCAGGCGGCCTTCATCGATTGCTTCGCGCGCCTGCAGGGCCAGCTTGCTGGCAACAGCCGCCAGACCTTGTTGTGCGGCCTGGTTGCCCGGGTCTACAGAGTCTGCGAGCTTGTAGTAGTAATGGGCGTTGTCGTTGGCCGGCGAAATCAGGTTGCCGGCCTCCAGTTGCGTGTTTGCCGTCGTGAGTATTTCTTCGACTTGCTGCTGAGTGCGCGCCGCGGACAATTCCTGCGATAGCAGATTCACTGCCGCGGATTCAACAACGGCCAGGGATCTGGCTTCGGATATCAGTCTACCGGCGTCTTCGAAGAGGCCGTCCCGAATAGCGAGGCGCGCCTCATCCACAGTCGCGCGCAATCGTAATTGCATCAGTTGTGCGTCAACGAAGGCAAGGCGGGGATTGTCGGGATCCGCCAGGCGCACCATCGAAAGTGCATTATTTGCGTCCTCGACACTCTGCGCGAGAATCGCGGTCTCAGCCAGGCCAAGTACTTGGCTGATCACAGCGTCCAGTTCGCCTTGAATGACCGGATCTTGCGGCGCTTCCACGAGCGTAGTCAGGTAGAGTTCAATAGCATTGTCGCCGGCAGGTTCAATGAGGTTTCCTGCGTCGCGGGCGGCCCGTGCTTCAGCTAGCAATGGCTGGTACGCGGGAATCTCCGCTATCCGTTCCGGTTCGGCTTCAACCTGAACCTCCCGCACCGGCTGCGCAAAAATGATTTCTGATTCGATAATCGTCGGCAGAATCAGCGGCTGCACAGGCGCGACGACGGCCGGGGTTGAATCCCAGCTCGAGAACACCCAGGCAACAAGGGCGATAACTGCAATCGAGCCGCCGGCGATACCCAGGGTCTTCGGATTACGACCTTGCGCAAGCGCGCTGCCAACGGCATCTGCAACGACTCTGCCCGATGCTTTTACAGCATCCTGTGCGTCTCCCGCGAGAGATCCGGCGGCTGATAGAGTATCACCGACTGAAGCGGCCATTCCCGTTACAGTCGCTGTGAAACTGCTCTCGTCGTCGAATGCACCGTCAAGGCCGTCATCGATCGGCGACGCCGAAATCGTCGGCGTGATCCTGCTCGCGGCCGTTTTTTTCTTCCTGGATTTGGGCTGCGGTGCAGGTTTTGGTTCCGGCTTCGGCTGCATTTTTGTTGCAGGTGTCGGCTGCGGTTTTGGCGCCGGTTTCGGTTTTTTCCTTGCGACCGGCTTGGGTTTTGTTGCTGATTTGAGCAGCGTCGTTGCAGCTTTCGCTTTGGGCTTGAATGCCGAGTCCGCTGCCTCGAGGTGATGTTTGACCGAGGCCTCAATCGCCAGCCTCGCGCGGCCGGGCGATACCGGTTTGAGAAGAAACCGGTAAACGTGGCCTCGGTTAATCAGATCCATCAGCATTTCGCCGTCATCGCGGCGTCCTGCAACGATGGCGACCATTCGTGGAATTTCACTGCGGAGCCTTTGTATCAGCGCTTCGACATCCGACCCGACCATGGCAGCATCTGTTACCAGGACGCCAATCTTGTTATCGCGCGCGTAATCCTCTGCCTGTTTCGCCGTCAGCGCATGATGCAGGTGATGCAAACCGCGGGCTGAATCGTCGATCGTTGCGAGAAACTCTTCATCCCTGGTCATCAAGAGCAGATCGACAGCGCGGCTGTCTGAGCGTGCTGCGATTTCGATTTTGTGCGGCTGCAATGCCGGCAACCTGCCAGTGCCATCACTGATGACAGCGGTGCCGTTTTCAAGCGTCTCCATCACGATGTGCTCGGTAACCGGTGAGTCGACGTTTGCGGCCTGATCGTTTGCCGACTCTGCAAGTGTCAGCAAGCGAACACGTTGTGTTGCAGATTCGATGAGTGTCAGAAGCGCTTCTGGAGAAATTGAACCTCGAACGATCTGGAATACTTCCTGGTCACCGACGAGCGCTTCAAGGCCGTCTTCCGTGTCAGTGCCGGCAAGCAAAATGCCAATCGTGTCGGGCGATCTTTTTCTGGCTTCGCGAAGTGCATCGAGTCCACTCATGCCCGGCAAATCCTGTGCGGACACGAGGACGTGTATCGGCGTGTCACCGAGCGTGTTTAAAGCTTCGGTACCACTCGTTGCGCAATGGACCGAATATTTATCGTCGAATCCAGCGCTCAACAGATCCAGCGTACTCTGCTCACTGTGTATCAGAAGAACCTGAGTTTTGAAATGCTCGAACCCCACCCCCGTCCTCCTTGGCGGTTATGTTTAACAGGCAATGCAGACCTCGCGATCAACGAGTATATCCTTGACTGGCTTGAGTTTTGTTGCCAGTGGACGACAAGATTCCTGATTTGTGACGAAGTGCACATTTGACGTGCATGATACCTAACGATCGGCCCCCAGGTGACCCCGGAATTGCGGATTATTGACCGGGGAAAGCACGTTAAGCGCAAACCCGGACGCCCTCACAGGTAATGCGAAGCACTGTCCAGCGGGATGACCCCGCTCAGGCTGCCTGACCGCGGTCGCGAATTTCCTCACTAAGTTCCAGGATGGCGTCGCTTAACGCCAGTACCTTTTGATGTTTCGATCCGAGTCTGCGTAGCGCAACGGTCTTCTCATCAACTTCGCGTTGTCCTACTGCCATCAATACCGGTATTTTTGCAACGCTGTGCTCCCTGACTTTGTATGAAATCTTTTCGTTGCGAAGATCTGCATCGGCGCTAATGCCCGCATTTCGTAATTGACTGACGACATCCAGCGCATAGTCATCGGCATCGGATGTAATCGTCAGCACTTTGGCCTGCGTCGGCGAGAGCCACAGCGGCAATTTTCCTGCATGATGCTCAAGCAAAATTCCAATGAATCTTTCGAGGGAGCCGAATATCGCCCGGTGTAACAGGACCGGCGTGTGTTTCCGGCCGTCTTCGCCAATATACGTTGCACCGAGTCGTTCGGGCAGATTCAGGTCGACCTGGTGGGTGCCGCATTGCCAGTCCCGGCCAATCGCATCGCGCAAAACAAATTCCAGTTTTGGTCCGTAGAAAGCGCCTTCACCCGGATTGTGGATGTAATCGAGGCCGGATGAATCGAGAGCTGCTTTGAGCGCCGCTTCCGCCTGGTCCCATACCGCATCATCGCCAACCCGGACTTCCGGGCGATCGGCATACTTGATCACGACATCTTCGAATCCGAAATCGCGATAGATGCTGAGGACGAGATCACAAACGGCGATGGTCTCGTCGGTGATTTGCTCCGGCGTGCAAAATATATGTGCATCGTCCTGCGTGAACGCGCGTACACGCAACATGCCGTGCAGTGCGCCCGATGGTTCGTAACGATGCACCTTGCCGAACTCGGCGAGGCGGCAGGGCAAGTCGCGATAGCTTGTGATGCCTTGTTTGAACAGCTGCACATGGCCGGGACAATTCATCGGCTTGATCGCGTAAATGCGGCCGTCCTCGGTCTGCGTCGTGAACATGTTTTCGCCGAATGTTTCCAGGTGTCCGGATGCTTCCCAAAGCGACAAGTCCATCAACTCCGGCGTATTCACCTCCTGGTAACCGGCCTCGTTCTGGCGCCTGCGCATGTAGTCGACCAGGTTCAGAAAGAGTGACCAGCCTTTCGGGTGCCAGAAAACCGCACCCGGCGCCTCTTCCTGGAAATGAAACAGGTCCATGATTCGGCCGAGTACCCGGTGGTCGCGTTTCTCTGCTTCCTCCAAACGGTGCAGGTAGGCTTTCAGTTGTTTCGGAGTGGCCCACGCCGTGCCATAAATTCGCTGCAGCATTTGGTTTTTTGCGTCACCGCGCCAGTAAGCGCCCGAGACTCGCATCAGTCGAAATGCGCGGCCAAGCTTGCCGGTCGAGGGCAAATGCGGACCGCGGCACAGGTCGATGAAGTCACCCTGGCGATAAAGTGTCAGCGTTTCATCCGCAGGAATATCTTCGATGATCCGGGCTTTGAATTCCTCGCCCATATCGCGAAAGAGTTTGATCGCATCATCACGCGCCCAGACCTCGCGTTTGATCTCCTCGTCGCGCTCGACAATCTCGAGCATGCGCTTCGTGATGACCTCGAGGTCCTCCTCGGTAAACGGCTCATCCCGGGCGAAGTCATAGTAAAAGCCGTTCTCGATTGCTGGCCCGATAGTTACCTGGGTCTCCGGCCAGAGTTCCTTTACGGCTTCAGCCAGCACGTGGGCAGCATCGTGGCGCAATAGCTCCAGGCCGGCCTCGGAGTTCCGGGTAACGATCTCGATGGCCGCATCGTCTTCGATGCTGCGGCTAAGGTCCCACAACTCGCCATCAACCCCGATCGCGACGGCGTCCCTCGCCAGGCTTTTCGAGATATCGGCGGCGATTTCGGCGCCCGTCACGGCATTGTCGAAGCGACGTGTGGAGCCATCTGGCAGTTGTATTGCTGGCATCTTGGTAGGTGAGTCTCTGCGTATGAGTTGACCGCGCAGATTGTACAGAATACCGGTGCGGATTATTCACGGAGTTCCGGATCGAAAATCGCTGTACAATCTGCGCCGTCATCAATAAGAGCAGAGGACATGGTCGAGGCGTATTCCAGCAAACAGTTTCCCCGTGAAGAGCACGATCACGAGCATTGCGTGACGGAGGCCATTGCGACGGCTGTGCATATCTGTCGCGAGCGGGGACTTCGTTTCACCGAGCAACGCCGGCGGGTACTGCAACTCGTATGGAGCAGCCACAAGCCTGTCGGTGCCTACGACATCCTGGACAGCCTGAACCGCACCGGCAGAAAAGTAGCGCCACCGACTGTCTACCGGGCGCTGGATTTCCTGATCGAGGCAGACCTCGTCCACCGCCTGGATTCCCTCAACGCGTTCGTCGGCTGCCCTGACCCGCGCAATCCACATACGGGACAGTTTCTGATTTGCCGGGAATGCCGGTCGGTCGCGGAACTCGACGACAGCGACATCGACGAATTGGTACGGCGGAAAGCATCAGACCTTGGCTTCACTGCCCTTCGCCAGACGCTTGAAATTGAAGGCATCTGCCGCAATTGCGCAAGCGACTAATCCAGGTGGCAGCTCCAGTTGATGGATAATCCCGCAGCAAAAGATTTTATTCGTCAAATCATCAGTGACGACATCGCGAGCGGCAAACACGACGGCAATGTGGTGACCCGATTTCCTCCGGAACCGAACGGTTTCCTGCACATCGGTCACGCGAAGTCGATTTGTCTCAATTTTGGTGTGGCGCAGGAGAATGGTGGCCGGACATACCTGCGCTTCGACGACACGAATCCCGGTAAGGAAAGCGAAGAATACGTCGAGGCAATCAAGGAAGACGTCCGTTGGCTGGGCTTCGACTGGGAAGATCGCCTGACACATGCCTCCGATTATTTCGATCAGCTGTACGAGGCTGCGGAGCGGCTGATTGAAATGGGCAAGGCCTACGTCGACAGCCTGAGTGCTGAGGAAATACGTGAATACCGCGGCTCGTTCACTGAAGCCGGGAAAGACAGCCCGTATCGGGAACGCAGCGTAAAACAAAACCTCGATTTGCTTCGGCGCATGCGTGACGGCGAGTTCGCCGATGGCGAGCACGTCCTACGAGCGAAGATCGATATGGCGTCGGAAAACATGAATATGCGGGATCCGGCGCTTTATCGCATTCGGCATGTCAGCCATCAAAACACAGGTGACAAGTGGAAGATCTATCCGATGTACGACTTTGCGCACGGTTTGTCGGATGCATTCGAGGGCATTACACATTCGCTGTGCACACTCGAGTTCGAAGATCATCGCGAACTGTATGACTGGTTTCTCGATCAGCTTGAGCCACCGCACCGGCCACGGCAGATCGAATTCTCCCGCCTGAATCTGGCCTATGCGCTGACCAGCAAGCGCAAGCTCCATCAGCTAGTCGAAGACGGGATCGTCAGCGGGTGGGATGACCCGCGCCTCGCAACATTGGCCGGTATGCGTCGTCGCGGCTACCCGCCAGTAGCCCTGCGCGACTTCATTCAAAGAGTCGGCGTTACCAGGAAAGAAAACCTCATCGAGATGGGGGTTCTCGAGAACAGTGTGCGTGAGCATTTTGATCACGCGGCTGAGCGCCGCATGGCGGTGCTGCGGCCGCTGAAAATCGTGCTGACAAATTATCCGGAAGGCGAAACCGAGATGATGACCGCGCAGAATCACCCGAATCGTGAGCAACCGGGTACGCGGGAGATGCCGTTCGGACGCGAGATCTACGTGGAGCGAACCGACTTCATGGAGGATGCGCCAAATAAGTTTTTCCGCCTGAAGCCAGGCGGCGAAGTGCGCTTGCGTTTCGCATACATCATCCGCTGCGATGAAGTGGTCAGGGACGACGCGGGTGAAGTGGTCGAATTACAGTGTAGCTATGATCCGGATACCCGCAGCGGCAGTGCCGCAGCCCAGCGAAAAGTGAAAGGCACAATCCACTGGGTGTCGGTCGAGCATGCAGTGCCTGCCGAGGTTCGCTTGTATGATCGTTTGTTCTTGGTCCCCGAGCCGGGAGGCGCCGAAAACTTCCTGGACGACCTCAATCCGAATTCGCTTGAGATCGTCAATGCTGTACTGGAACCCTCACTCGGTGATGTTCCGGTTGGCAGCAGCTACCAGTTCGAAAGGCTGGGCTACTTCAGCACCGATCCGGTCGATCACCAGCCGGACAAACCGGTGTTCAATCGGGTGGTGACCTTGAGAGATACGTGGGCCAAAATTGAAAGGGAAGCGCTAGCGCAGACCGGAAAATTGTAGCAACGTCTCGTAGGAGCCCGGCCCACCGGGCGATCTTCTTTTGTCGCTCGCCGGGGCGAGCTTCTACGGTAGTTTGTGCCTACGATCGCCCCAAATGCCGCGTCTTGCCGTCGGTCACCACCACCGGCGCACCGCGCTCCGAACCCAAACCGTCGGCCGCGCTGCCCTCGGCACGCGCGATTTCGATTACCCCAAATGAATTGATGAGTGCCAGGTAATCGCCGGGTTTGACGCGTCCGTAAGTCGGCTTGATTTCAAAATCGTGGCCGGCAAACCACACGATTGGCTCCTTGAAGTCCTGAATCAAATGGCCATCGATGTTGCTGATCAGGTTGCCGAATGTATCGACCGTCACGACGACGCCACTGACGCGATCCGACATTACCTCCGGATCCTCGAGCCATCCGGGTGTCCAGTCCGCGGTTTCACTGCCCACATCGGCAGGCAGCAACCGGCCGGCAGCAAATTCCGCCGCCAACGGCGCGAAAATATCGCGGCCATGAAATGTCAGGCTGGGTTTGTCCAGCCCCAGCTTTTGCAAGCTGCTGTCATCCAGTTTGTAAATCTTGCCGGCACCTTCGAGCAATGGCGCCAGCAGGCCATTGTCGGGCGCCAGAAAAATGTGCCCGTCGTGTTCGACCATGAGAATATTCCGATCGGTGCCGACGCCCGGGTCGACGATGGCGACATGCACGGTGCCTGGCGGGAAGTACTGATACGAACGGCTGATCCAGAATCCTGCCTCAGGCGGCCAGTGCGCCGGAATATCGTGCGCGAGGTCGATCACGGTGGCTTCGCGAAATCGCGTGAGAATCACGCCCTTCATGACAGCGGCAAACGGGCCTTTGTGGCCGAAATCGGTCGTAATCGTGATTACGCCCGAAGGCTGCCAGTCAGTCATCGCCGTCTAATCAATTGGACAATCGTACGTAGCGGTCGAGGTGATAGTCGGCGTTTCCGAACAGCAGGTCGATCGCAGTCATACGCTTGAAATAGTGAGCAATATCGAGTTCCCAGGTCATGCCCATGCCGCCGTGGATCTGCACCGCTTCTCGTGCGACATTAATTCCCGCAGTGCCGATCTGGTACTTTATCGCGCTCACGGCTCGTTGTGTGCCTGCTTTATTAGCGGTATCGAGCATGACCGCCCACATCAACAGCGACTGACTTTGTTCACAGGCCATTAAGGTCTCAACCATTCGATGTTGCAATGCCTGGAAGCTGCCGATTGGCACGCCGAATTGCACGCGGATCTTGGAATACTCAACCGTCTTGTCGTGCATCGTACGCATGATTCCAACGGCTTCCGCGCATACCGCCAGCGTTGCCTCGTCCACCACGTCCTGCAGCGTATCGAATCCCTGGCCGATTTCTCCGAGAACTGCAGCGGCATCAGCCTTGACGTCGCGCAGCGTAATGTCGGCAGCCTGCTGCGCATCGACGGTTGCATATGCCTGGCGATTGATGCCGGCGGAGTCGGCGGCAATTGCGAACAGCGTGATGCCATCCTCATCCGTTTGCTCGCCCGACGTTCTTGCGGGAATGACGAGAATTTCTGCAGCGCCGCCATTTAATACACAGGTCTTGTTGCCGCTGAGGATAAATCCCTTGCCGTCTCGTTGCGCAGTGGTTTTGATATCCGCGATATTGAATCGCCCCTGTGGCTCAGCAAATGCCAGTGCGGTCTGTAAATTTCCCTCGATCAACGGAGTCAGCCACCGCGATTTTTGCCCGGCGTTCGCCGAACGTCGCAGGATTCCGCCGGCCAGCACGACGTTTGCAAGATAGGGTTCTATAACAAGTCCGCGACCGAACTGTTCCATCATCAACATCAGTTCGACCGGGCCTCCGCCCAGCCCGCCATCGTCTTCGGCAAACGGTACTGCTGTCCATCCCAGTGCCGCAAAGGTCTGCCAGAGTTTCTTGCTGTAACCATCATCGCTCTCGGCTATTTTTTGCCGCCGCTCGAAATCATAGTCGTTCTCCATAAATTTCGAGACGCTGTCGGCGAGCATCGATTGCTCTTCACTGATCGAAAAATCCATGCCTGTTTCCTAAAGGCCGAGCACGTGCTTGGCGATGATGTTCTTTTGTATTTCGTTCGATCCGGCGTAAATTGTTGCCTTGCGATTATTGAAGTAGCGCAGCGACGATTTCGTTTCCGCCCCGTAACCAATGCGGTCTTCATTCGGAAAATCGACTACGTACTGCTCCGGTACATAGGGCAAGGCGTAGTAACCGGCTGCCTCGACGAACAGGGCGTCGATCGATTGCTGTATTTCTGTGCCCTTGATCTTGAGAATCGAAGATTCCGGCCCTGGCGCCTTGCCAGTTGCGACAGCGGCGAGTGTGCGCAGATCCGTGTATTCGAGCGCTTTCAGTTCAATTTCGACCGCCGCGATCTTGCGGGCAAAATTCCGGTCATTCATGAGCGGTGCGCCGTCATGAATTGACTGGCCCGCCTTCTCCTTCAAGTTGTCGAGCCGGTATTTGGATCTGGCAACGCCGGCGGTGTTAGTTCGTTCGTGCTGCAACAATACCTTGCCGTAGGTCCAGCCTTTGCCTTCCTCGCCGACCAGGTTTTCGACCGGCACGCTGACATTGTCGAAATGGACTTCGTTCACTTCGTGATCGCCCTCGATCGTGATAATCGGTTTGACGGAGACGCCGGGCGTGCTCATCTCGATCAGGAGAAAACTAATACCTTCCTGACGCCTCGCGACATCGCTGGTCGTGCGCACAAGACAAAAGATCCAGTCAGCCAGATGTCCAAGCGTGGTCCACGTCTTGGTGCCATTGACGACATAGTGGTCACCTTCACGATCGGCCTTCGTTTTGAGCGATGCGAGATCCGAGCCGGACCCGGGCTCGGAGTATCCCTGGCACCACCAGACGTTGCTGGCCAGGATGTCGGGCAGAAATCGTTGCTTTTGTTCATCTGATCCAAATGTGTAAATCACCGGGCCGACCATCGCAACGCCGAACGGCACGATGACAGGCGCGTTTGCCGCAGCCATTTCATTGGCGAAAAGATATTTCTGGATGGGCGTCCAGCCGGTGCCGCCATATTCTTCCGGCCAGTTCACGGCGAACCAACCCTGCTCATAAAGTATTTTCTGCCAGCGAATCGTATCTTCGCGGCGCAGCGTGATGCCCTGGTCCTGTTTTATGCGAAGGTCCGCCGGATATTTCTCGGCGAAGAATTTTCTGACTTCATCGCGGAACGCAATTTCGTCCTCGGTAAGGTTTACATTCATAGTGTCGCCTGAAGCAATTTCGAGTGGGCCCGGGCAGCAGCCCTCGACACTGCTGTGTCTGTTGTTAGCAAATGATGTTGCAGGTTAACATCACCGCCACCTGTGGTATTTCATGGTGGCGGATACGCGGGCAGCAGTATAGCGGGCGATGTTGCGCCGCACCAGAGCGCAATTCAGGCGTCCGGCCTGGGGTTTAACAAGGAGGCACGCTCACATGTATTTGACTGCGCTTGCGTTCATTGCAGTCGCGTTCCTCTACGCATCGGTCGGTTTTGGCGGTGGCTCGACCTATACGGCGATCCTGATCGAATCGGGGCTTTACTGGGAACTCGTACCGCCGGTTTCACTGGTATGCAATCTCGTTGTGGTTTCTGGCGGTGTTTATCATTTTGCGAAGGCGGGTCATCTGAACCTGCGTTTCGCGGCCCCGTTGATTGCCACCTCTGTACCGGCCGCATTCCTGGGTGGTTACCTGCGACTTGACGAGTCCAGTTTCCTGCAGATTTTGGGGCTGGCACTATTGGTATCCGGGCTCTTGATGCTACTGGACCGGCAGTGGCGCAAAGAGCGTGAGTTCATCCCGAAAACCGCTATGCCAGTCAGCCTCGGACTTGGTTTATTGCTGGGTGGGCTGGCAGGAATTACCGGCATTGGTGGCGGCATTTACCTGGCGCCGGTCCTGCACCTCACTCGTCTTGCAGAGGCAAGAACGGTCGCAGCAACCTGCTCCCTGTTCATCCTGGTCAATTCCCTGGCCGGACTCGCCGGGCAACTCGTCAAGCTCGGTGAGCGCGCCGGGGAATTACTCGACGCCACCTACCTGCTGCTACCGCTGGCAGTCCTGATCGGCGGCCAGCTTGGCAGCCGCGCAGGCGCCAACTGGATTCAGGCATCACATATCCGGCGGCTTACCGGCCTGGTCATCCTGGTTGTTTCTGTGCGCTTGCTGTGGCTTTCCTGACAGCCCATTAGTAGTTATACAGTGTCACACGACCCCGTATTCGGGCAGAATGGCGGGATGCCTTCCAAACTCACGACCGCACATAACATAACGCAGGCGGCTCCCGAGGTCAGGGATACCTTCGGCCGACCGTTGCAGGACCTGCGGATATCGCTGCTGGACGGATGTAATTTCCGCTGTCCCTACTGCATGCCCGAAGCGGAATTTCACAAGGACTACCAGTTCCTGACCCGCCATCAGCGGCTCAGCCACGACGAGATCTTCAGGATCGCCGCAATTGCGGTTGGCCTGGGCGTCAGCAAGCTGAGACTGACCGGTGGCGAACCACTGCTGGACAAGAAAGTCGCCGGCCTGATCACTCAATTGAGCAAACTACAGGGTGTCGATGATCTGGCGCTTACGACCAACGCAGTCTTGCTGGCACCCGTTGCCCAGTCGCTCGCGGATGCGGGTCTGCACCGCGTGACCATCAGTCTCGACAGTATGGATGAGGACATATTCCGCCACATGAGTGGAAACCGTGGCGAATTGTCCAAAGTCCTCGAGGGAATCGAGGCGGCGGAGAAAGCCGGTCTGACACCGATCAAAATCAATGTCGTCGTGCAGCGCGGCGTGAATGACCATACGGTGCTGGATGTGCTCGACCACTTCCGCGGCAGCGGCCATATCGTGCGGCTGATCGAATACATGGACGTCGGCAGCCGCAATGGCTGGAAGCTGGAACAGGTAGTGCCGTCGCTGGACCTGTTAAAAATGATTCAGGCGCGCTGGCCACTACGTGCCGTCGGCCGGAATTATGCCGGTGAAGTCGCCAGGCGTTACAAGTACCTGGATGGTGAAGGTGAAGTCGGCTTCATTTCTTCGGTGACGGAACCGTTCTGCGGCGCTTGCAGCAGGGCGCGACTGTCGGCCGACGGCACTTTATATACCTGCCTGTTCGCGACTGCCGGCCTGAGCCTTAAGGAGCCGATCCGAAACGGCGCCAGCGATACGGAACTTGAAGATATTCTGAGAAACGTCTGGACTGAGCGAAAAGACCGCTACAGCGAATTGCGGGCACTGGAACCGGCAGAGCAGCCGTTGATCAACAAAGTCGAAATGTACCGCATGGGCGGGTAGACAAAGCGGTGAGCAAACTCAGCCATATCGACAAGGGCAATCGGCCGACCATGGTCGATGTCAGTCACAAGAAGGCGACCGACCGGACCGCGCATGCCCGGACCCTGGTCGAGTTTCCACCGGACGTTGCCGGCCGTTTTTCTGGCGGCGATATCGAAACCGCCAAAGGGCCGGTGTTTGTTACGGCGATTATCGCGGGTGTGATGGCGGCAAAACGCACGCACGAACTGATCCCGTTCTGTCACCCACTTGGACTGGACAATTGCAAAATTACGATTGAGCTGGATGAGAAAAAGCGGGTCGTCATCGATTGTCACTGCAAGGTGCATCATCGAACCGGCGTTGAGATGGAGGCACTCACCGGCGCATCTGTCGCGGCGTTGACTGTTTACGATATGTGCAAAGCGCTTTCGCACCAGATTACGATTAGCCAGACGCGCCTGATTTCGAAGACGGGCGGCAAGCACGAGTATCACGATGACAGCGCCTGAAGCAGTATGGGGGCTGGTCCTCGCCGGTGGCAAAAGCAGGCGCATGGGCAGCGATAAAGCACTGCTGGTGCAGGATGGTGAGACCCAATTGAGTCGTGCCGTTGGCCTGCTTGCAGAGCACGTGGATCGTGTATTTGTATCGACCCGCGCCGCTCAGGCTGATGACGCCGAACGCAGAAAATTCGAGCAGATAGTGGACCGCTATGAAGACATGGGTCCGGTTGCCGGCATCCTGTCGGCAATGGATTCGAACAACGAGGTCAGCTGGCTGGTTCTCGCCTGCGATCTGCCAAACATTGACCACGCGACCATCGGCTACCTGTTAGAAGAATGTTCCGCGGAGCATCCCATTACGGCGTATAAAAGCATTCTTGACGACCTTCCCGAACCCTTATGCGCGATATACCGTCCCGATTCCCGGGCGCTGATTTTAAATTTCGTAAGCAAGGGAATAATTTGCCCACGTAAGATGCTGATTGATTCGGATACAAGATTGCTGGCACAACCTAATCCGGGCGCGCTGCACAACATCAACTCGCCGGAAGACCTCGCCGGCACCGGGATCGAAACCGCGCTATGAACAAGAACATTACCGTTCGTTATTTCGCAGGTTTCCGCGAGCATGCCGGCGTGGGCGAGGAAACCGTCAGCCTGCGTGCGGCGACCGCGGGCGACGTGTACGAGTTGCTGAAAGACCGGCACGGTTCGCAGGAACCGCTCGGACATTGCAAAGTCGCTATTAACGACGAAATGGCTGACTGGAATACGCCCGTTAACGATGGTGACACCGTGCTCCTGTTTCCGCCGGTGGCCGGAGGCTGATCGGATGCGCATTATTAACAGCGCGATCGAGCCGGACAAGCTGCGGCAATCACTCACCGCTGATGCCGCCGGTGCTTACGTCGCGTTCGAAGGCTGGATTCGGAACGAGAATGAGGGTCAGGGAGTCCTGCGGCTCGAGTACGAAGTCTACGCGCCGCTCGCCGTCAAAGAAGGCGCGAAGATCATCGCGGAGGCCCGGGAAAAATACCCGATCCTTAACGCCGCTTGCGTGCATCGGGAAGGGCTGCTGGAGCTTGGCGAATGCGCCGTCTGGGTTGGCGTGACATCGGCGCACCGGGATGAGGCATTCGCGGCTTGCCGCTTCATTATTGATGAGGTAAAAGTTCGTCTGCCTGTCTGGAAGAAGGAGTACTACGTTAACGGCGACTCCGGCTGGGTGAACTGTGAGCGCTGCGCGATGCATGCGCAGCCCGAAAGAAAAGTTGCGGGTTAACCCACCGCCGTCCCACAAACATCGCTCGCTGGGGCGCGTATCTATTCGCGGCTAAAGCCGCTCCCACAGTTCTAAAAAAATAATGTAGGAGCGGCATCTTGCCGCGATCTAATAAATCCCCGCCAGGTCCTCCGGGCGGTCGATATCGAAGGCCGCTTCCTCACAGGCGATAGCCTGTACACGTTCCTTGTTGGCATCGATAATCGGCCGCGCGCCGCCGTCGCCGGTGAGTCGCAATAAGGCAGCGAAGTCAGCTTTTGGGAAAACAATTGGCGGCCCCAGCGTATCTTCGAAGGCGCTGGCGACAATGGTTTGCGGCGATTCGGCCCAGGCGTTCACCAGGTTGGTGAGGTGTTCCGTGGTAATGAGCGGCAGATCGGCAAGCATCAACAGTATTGCGTCCGCGCTCTCTGCAACAGATCGTACACCGCAGGCGATAGAGCTCGCCAGACCCTGCTCATAGTCGTTGTTGATGACGAAGTAGCCAGCGAGTGGCTCGCATGTGGTGGCGACCTCTTGCCAGTCCTTTCCTGTCACCAGGACACTGCGCTTGCCACAAACCGCTTCGGCTTTGCGCAGCGCGCCGGCGGCAAGCGACACGCCCTCAAATGGTTCGAGTTGCTTGGTGCGGCCGAAACGAGTGGATGATCCGGCGGCGAGCACAATGGCGAAAATGGCATTGTCAGACATGGTTTGTTTACACTGTTAAATCGCGTCCGTGATGCGGATGCGAGTATAGAGATCATGCAGGCCATCGCAAGCGCCGGGAGTCGGATCAGATCATGGGATTCAGGGCAGCAGCGCTCACCAATCCGCACAAGCCGGCAATCGTCATGCTCGAGAGTGGTGAGACTGTCTCTTATGGCGAGCTGTCAGACCGCGCAGACCAATATGCCAATTTTTTCCGTCGGCGCGGATTCGAAACGGGCGATAGCATCGCATTCACGCTCGAAAACTGCCCCGAGTTTTTCGCAGTATGCATTGGCGCCTTGCGTGCCGGACTTTATTACACGGCGGTCAGTACCTATTTATCACCGGCGGAAACCCGGTACATCGTCGAAGATTGTGGTGCCCGGATGTACATCTGCTCGGCGAAATATCAGTCGCGTGCGGAAGAGCTGGCGAAAATGCTCGCGAGCGACACTCTTCTATTCTCATTCGGCGGCAGGATACCCGGATACCGTGCCCTGGAGGCTGAGGTTTCAACGATGCCGGCAGCACCGATTGCCGGCGAGACCAAGGGTCAGGACCTGCTGTATTCATCCGGTACTACTGGCCAGCCGAAAGGCGTGAAGATTGGCCTGACCGGCGAATCTCCCGAGTCGGTATCGGAGATTTTCGAGGCAATCAACAGCCTATACGGGTTCAGCGTTGATTCGATTTACCTGTCTCCCGCACCTCTCTATCACGCTGCGCCGCTGCGATTTAACCTCGCCATTCTGGCGCTCGGCGGTACCTCCATAATTATGCAAAGGTTCGAGCCTGTCTCTGCGCTGGCAGCGATTGAAAAATACCAGTGCACGCACTCGCAATGGGTACCGACCATGTTCATCAGAATGCTCAAGCTGCCGGAGGCCGCACGGCGAAAGCATGATGTGTCCAGCATGCAAGCCGCGATTCATGCGGCAGCGCCGTGTCCGGTAGCGGTCAAGGAACGCATGATCGAGTGGTGGGGGCCGGTCATCAACGAGTATTACGCCGGCACCGAGGGCAGCGGGTTTTGTGCGGTCGCATCCGAAGATTGGCTCAGGCACAAGGGCACTGTCGGGCGGCCGTTATTCGGCGCGGTGCATATTGTTGATGAAGACGGCAATGAAATGGGCGCAGGTCAGATCGGCACGATATTTTTCTCGGGTGGCACCGATTTCGAGTACCTGAATGATCCGGACAAGACACTGGCGGCTCACAATGCAGAAGGCTGGAGCACCTTGGGTGATGTCGGCTATGTGGACGACGAGGGCTTTCTATACCTGACCGATCGCAAGGCCTACATGATCATTTCCGGGGGCGTCAATATTTATCCGCAGGAGGCGGAAGACATCCTTGTTATGCATCCGCGGGTCGCCGATGCTGCCGTGTTCGGCATACCGGATGAGGAAATGGGTGAGCAGGTACAGGCGGTCATTCAACTGATCGATCCTGCAGAACAGGGGCCGGCCCTGGCGGCAGAACTTATCGCGTATTGCCGGGAACATCTGTCGCCAATCAAGTGCCCGAAATCGATCGATTTTATGGAAGCACTGCCGAGACACGCCACGGGCAAGCTGTACAAGCGATTACTGAAGGACCAGTACTGGGGCGCTGACGCGAACCCGCCATGATTGGCGCAGTTTGCGTAAAATACCGCAGCAATTTTGCTGGCGCGATAGCCGCGTCATTGCTGGCTTTGCCGGACATCCAGCCAGAAAAATGCAACAAAATAGGTGATAAAACTTGCCCTGCCGGGCGCTTCTGTGTATTTCTTGCACTGCACCATTCTGGCCTGCAGGCCCCGGTTTGAGCCAAATTTTCTGAAACAGCGGGATTTTATGGAAACGGAATTTCACGTCATCAAGTCGATCGAGGATGCGAAAGCGCTCGAGAACGTCGAAGTGGGGGTCTCCGACTGGGTTGTCATCGACCAGCAAATGATTAATCGGTTTGCGGAAGCCACTGGCGATTACCAGTGGATTCACGTCGATGAGGAGAGGGCCGCGCGCGAATTGCCCGATGGCAAAACCATCGCTCATGGCTACATGACCCTGTCGCTGATCCCGACGCTGACCAAAGACTTTGTGCACGTAGAAAACCTCGCGCGCGCCATCAACTTCGGTTGCAACAAAGTGCGCTTCTATACGGCGGTCCCGGTTGGCGCGCGAGTGCGCGCACGGGCGACGGTATTGCAGGCACGGAAACGCGGCGGTGCACTGCACCTGCTGTCAGAAATCAAGATCGAAGTAGAAGGTGAACGAAAGCCCGCCTGTGTTGCCGAGACGATCGGCATGTATTTCTTTGAAGAACAGGAGTCCGAAGCAACCGCCCAAACCGCCTGAGGTTTTTTCGACCAGCCGTCAGCGCTTGTGGAGCCAGCCCGGCAGGAATGAGTACGGATCTGCATTCACATCCTTGTTGTAGTTCACCGTATTTTCTTCCAGCATTTTTTGCATCAAACCGTCTTTGCAGGCGTCGAAGAGATCTGTTGCACCGCCGATATATTGGCCGCCTATAAAAATCTGTGGAATTGTTTTTGCGTTGGTTTTCTCACGCAGCGCGGCCCGAATATTGCCACCTTTGTTATTCTCCTGGTATACGACCGAATCGAGGTCGATTGACCGGTACGGTATCTCGTACATCGCAAACATTTTGCGCACCGACCAGCAGAATTCGCACCACTCGAGCGCGAACAGGATTACCGGTTGCCCAGCATCGTTCGTCGCATCGCTGACGAATTGCACCGCATCCTCGGGCGCAGCCGCAATTTCCTCCTCTTCTTCGACAGGTGCGGTAGGCGGCGCTGCACCGAAGCGATAACCGGGCGTTGAATCGGCAATCTCGATTTCCTCCGCTGTCATATCTGCCGGTATGTCATCAAACAGGGGCGTGCTCAGGTAGCGCTCGCCGGTATCAGGCAGCATGCAAAGAATCGTCGTGCCTTGCTCCACGTTTTTACATATCTCCATTGCACCCGCAAGCGTCGCGCCGGCAGAAATACCGACGAATATGCCCTCGTCAGTCGCGAGTGCTTTTGACAGCCGCATCGCGTCGGCGCCGTTGACCGGGATAATCTGGTCGATGATCTGCATCGATACCGAGTCTTCGGCAAGCTTGGGGATAAAGTCCGGACTCCACCCCTGCATCAGGTGTGGGCGGAACATTGGATGGCTGTCAGCAGGCGACCCATCATCGAGCCTCTTCTGCGGAATGCCGCTGCCGAGAATCGGTGAGTTGTCGGGTTCGCAAACGACAATTTTCATATCCGGACGTTCCTTCGCCAGGACCCGTCCGACACCTTTCAGCGTGCCGCCGGTGCCAAATCCGGTTACCCAGTAATCCAGTCGCTCGCCTTCGAAATCGGCAAGGATCTCGGGCGCCGTTGTCCTGGAGTGTGCGTCGGCGTTCGCCTCGTTCTCGAACTGGCGGCACAGGAACCAGCCGTGTTTCTGGGCAAGCTCGGTCGCTTTAGCGAGCATGCCGCTGCCTTTCAGCTCTGCGGGCGTCAGCACGACCTTTGCGCCGAGGAAACGCATCATCCTGCGACGTTCGATACTGAAGCTTTCAGCCATTGTCACGACCAGCGGATAGCCCTTCTGGGCACAAACCATGGCGAGGCCGATTCCGGTATTGCCGCTCGTTGCTTCAATGACTGTTTGACCGGGCTGTAGCGCACCGGATTGTTCCGCCTGTTCGATGACGCCAAGCGCAAGCCGGTCCTTTACGGACCCCATCGGGTTGAAAGATTCGATCTTGACGTAGAGGTTGATGCCCGCGGGCGGGATCTTGTTGAGACGGACGACGGGAGTCCTGCCGATCGTTTCCAGGATGTTCTGATATCTTCGTCCCATAGTGCGTTATCCGTAAAACATCGAACCAATGTTCAAAAGCACTAATGTCATTGCGAGTTGCGCAGCGACGAAACCTGGCCAAAAATGACGTCGCATTTCTGAGCGACGTCACTTTGTTGTTTCTACTACCCTATTCGAAGTTGATGCCGAATGTGGCGCCGTAGCGTCGCGGTTCCATCAGGAATACGTTGGTGCTCAGACCAACCGCGGCGGCACCGAGATACATGCCGGTAATATTATCGTCGTCGTTCAGGTTTTGAACGAAGACTTTGAAGAACCAGCGGTAGTCATCGGGTGCCAGCGTAATTTGCGCGTTGACGACATCCCAGGACTCGATGCGATCGATCGGGCTGTTATAGATACGGCCCTGCATATCAGATTGCCGGTAGTAGTCCACGCGCGGCGTCAGCTCGAGGCTGTCGCCAATGCGGAATGAGTACTGCGCGCCAATACTGAATGACGATTCCGGTGAACCTGCCAGCGGATTGCCGCTAATGTCTTTTTCGATCGCATCTGCATAGCTGTATGCCGTGCCAAGGAGAAAATTGAACAGATCCATATTTTCCTGCAGGGCATCGCAGTCGGAAAATGGCAGTAATCCGAATGCCGGATCAATCAATGGCAACGTCGTCGCAGGATCCGGCCCGCCATTCCACAGGATGATGCAATTTTCGCTTGAGAGAATGTCTTTAACGACGGTCGCCTCGGAAATCCCCGCAGCGGGATCGCGCGGATCGACTACGGCAACCTTGCCTATCTCGGTATCGAGCAGTGACAAGGTTCCGTTGATCAGGAAATTGTCCATCGGGCTCCACGTGAATTCCGCCTCAAAACCGGTTACTTCTGCATCGACGTTCTCATTGAACGACGTTCGATTAACGATGCGTGCAATCTGCAATCCCTTGTAGTCGTAGTAGAACGCCGACAGGATCAGGGTTAAATCGCCGTCCGCGAATACGCCCTTGGCGCCGATCTCAAATGCGTCAATGTCTTCCGGCGCGAAGGTGCGGGTCGAATTCGGGAACAATGCGGGATCGAATGGCGGGTTGAAGCCGCCGCCCTTGTAACCGCGCGCATAGGATCCGTACACCATGGTTGTGTCACTGAGCTGCCAGTCAACGACCAGGCGGCCGGTGGTTGCGGAAAACGTCGCCTGGTCTGTCCTGTAGTCAGGAAGCCCGGCCGCAGTCGTCGAGCCGATTGGTGTCGGCACCGGCGCACCCGCGAGCAGGCTGTTGACCAGCAGATTGCGGTCGCGGACGCGTTTCTCGTCACGCGTATGCCTCAGGCCGAGGGTCAGCCTGACCCGGTCCGACAGGTCGAAGTAGACCTCACCAAAAATACCGGTTGTTTTCAGGCCGTACAGATCGGTCTCGTTGACGAAAAACGGTGTGGCGATGCCGGCGCCGTCGAATACCGGACCGACCAGGCCGATCGGTGCAACTGTCGCGAAATAATCCAGCGTATTTGCGGCGATGTTGTAGTCGGTCGATCCTTTGTAATCGTAAAAAATGCCACCGATCGTATAGTCCCATGCGCCATCGAAGTCAGACGACAAAATCACCTCGATGGTTGTCTGTTCGCCGTCTGTGTTTGACTGATCGTAAGTGAAGTAATTGGTCGCCTCGCCCAGGATATCCAGGCCGAGCACCCCAAGGTTGCTGGTGCTGATGTTCGAATACGGCAGTGTCCCGCCGGAAAACAGCAAAGCGTATGTCAATGGCGCAAACACTGGCAAGGCTGGTGACGGACCGAATCCGGGAAGTGGGACACCGATAATCGGTGCGCCGACGGTGCCGTCGAAGTCCGTCCTGGAGAAGAACGAGGTCTCGTGGCGGGCGATGGTGATGCTCAGATTGTGGCTTTCGCCGAGCGCCTGGTCGAGTGACAGGCTGATAAATGTGTCGTCGGCCTGGTAAATCGGTTCGAAGTCGATATTGACCGTTCTCATGTCTGTCGGATTCACTGTTCCGGCGTTAATGTCGTATCCAAACGGGAACAGGCTCAATCCCCAGTTCGTAAGCGGATCCGGACTCGTAATATCTCCGAGCACCAGGTTGCTGACCAGGTTAGACGGCAACAGGGACAATCCATTCGGTGTATCAAAACCGAGGCGATCGCCAAGACAACCGAGATTGCCAACCGGATCGCGGTGACAGAGCGATTTCTGCGAGCGCGTGCGATCGGAATCGTCTTCCATGTAGGAAGCCATCAGGTCGATGGTTGTACGGTCATTGGGCTGAAAGCGCAGCGTGCCGCGCACGGCATACATGTCGCGACCGTCGATGTCATTGCCGGTGAACAAATTCGTGGTATAGCCGTCGCGCTGCGTCGAAATGCCGGCAAACCGGGCGGAAAACAGGTCACCCATCGGTATATTGATGTGGCCTTTGAACTTCCTGCTGTTGTAGTCGCCCAGTTCTGCCTGGAAGCTGGCGCCGAACTCCTTTTCGGGCATTTTTGTCCGCATATTGATGAGACCGCCGGTGGCATTGCGACCAAACAATGTGCCCTGGGGACCGCGCATGATCGAAATCGTCTCAACATCAAAGAACTCGGTTGCGTACAGTCGATGACTCTCGATTGGAATCTCGTTGACGTGTACGCTTACGCCCGAATCGGCGGTGGAGCCGACGGCCGATGAACCGACGCCTCTGATCTGGAACGAACTCGTTGTGAAATTGCCCTTGCTGTAGCTGACATTGGGCACCGCAAATTGCATGTCAGACGTGTTTTCGATCTGCTGGCGCTCCATCACCTCGGAGCCGATCGCAGTGATCGATGCAGGTACGTCCTGCACTGAGTCGGCCCGCAGGCGTTCGGCGATAACCACTATTTCTTCGAGGAATTCCTCCGCGTTCTGCGCCTGTACCGCCGAACCGAGCGCACAGGCAGCGAGAATAATGCTTAGGAATTTTGCAGTAAGTCGGGTGGTTGTTGATTGTTCAGACAAGATATTGACAAAGCCGATTTTGCTGGCCATGGGTTCTCCCCTTCATAAATTAACGGACTTTCACCGACGGCGATGCAGTGCTTCGATTCGGAATTTTCGAAGTTCTTTTTCACCGGCAAATCCACCCTCCCTGATGTCCGTGTGAGGGTCCTTCCCGACGGCAATCTTCAAGTGGCGAATCTGGCCTTAAGGATAGCATGTTCGGAGTTACAGGGGCTTCCGGACCGGCAAAACCGCTTTGAATTCCATACTCATGGATGGTTCTTACCAATCGGCACAAAACCACCAGATTGCCTTCGGCCCTGTTTTTCGACAACGCTTGCAGTTGTCCCGCTTTGTTCGTCTAATGGCGCGTCGAAAAAAGCTGCCGGCAACCCGGAGGATTCCAGATGCGCGGTTTGATGATGGACACACCACTTCTCATCTCGTCGATACTGCGACATGCAGACCTGCACTTTCCCGATCGTGAGATAGTTTCGGTAACCGCTGATAATCCACAACATCGCTATACCTATGCGGAGTGCTTCCGCCGCACCCGGCAGCTTGCCAAGGCACTTGACAAATTGGGATTGTCGCAAGGTGATCGCGTCGCGACGCTGGCATGGAACGACTATCGACATCTCGAATGCTACTACGCGATCGGCGGGTCAGGCCATGTGTGCCACACGATCAATCCGCGGCTTTTCCC